>JAABUN010001733.1_pt1 | contig 44965 bp, 36 predicted proteins | sample 5559311 | NCBI WGS metagenome assembly JAABUN01 (sample SAMN10711877, study PRJNA513370) | rock metagenome | isolation source: Antarctica rocks | place: Antarctica: Victoria Land, Siegfried Peak sud
CGGACTTTGGCGTTGATATGCGGAGTCAACTCGAGCTCGCGTAAAACCTTGTCTTGCTCGGGTGTAAGGCTGAGAAAGCGTAACGGTTTTGCCATTCCTCAAAGTATATGCGGGATGTACTTAGGTACTCGGCACTCAGTACTCGACTCGGCACTTAACCTCTATCCGCCTGAACGCGTCCCCCGTGCTGCAACCGCTACAATAGACCTGTGGAGATTCGCAACTTTTCGATTATCGCGCACGTCGACCACGGCAAGTCGACGCTCGCCGACCGTATTTTAGAGCTGACCCAGGCCGTTTCCGAACGCAACCGCCGCGACCAGATGCTGGATACTTTGGAGCTCGAGCGTGAGCGGGGCATCACCATCAAGGCTACCCCCATGCGCCTGACCTACACCGCGCACGACGGCACGCCGTATATGTTCAACCTCATCGACACCCCCGGTCACGTGGACTTCAGCTACGAGGTGTCGCGCTCGCTGCGCGCGTGTGAAGGCGTGCTGCTCGTCGTCGACGCGTCTCAGGGCGTCGAGGCGCAGACGATTCAGAACGCGTACTTGGCGACCGACAACGGCTTGGAGGTGCTCCCGATTATCAACAAGATTGACCTGCCCAACGCCGACGTCGCCGCTGCGATAGAAGAACTCGAGGAGGTCGTAGGCGTCCCCGGCGACTACGCGGTCGCGGTCTCGGCCAAAACCGGCGAAAACGTGGCGGCGATTTTGGAGGGTATCGTCGCGCACCTGCCGCCCCCGCAGGGCGACGGCAACGCGCCGCTGAGCTGCCTTATCTTCGACGCCGTATTCGACTCGTATCAGGGCGTGATCTCGTTTATCCGGGTGTTCGACGGGACGGTCAAAGAGGGCGACAAGATTAAAATCGTCAGCACCGGTAAGGTCTTCGAGGTCGATAAGGTCGGTTTTTTTTCGCCCGCGCCCACCGTTTCCGACCAACTTGGCCCCGGTGAAGTCGGCTGGCTCACCGCCGCCATCAAGGACATCAGCGACACCCAGATCGGCGATACCATCACGGGCGCGGCGCGTCCGACGCAGAACATCATCCCCGGTTTCAAACCGGCGCAACCGGTCGTCTTTTCCGGCCTCTATCCGACCGATTCCGAAGACTATCCGAAGCTCCGCGAGGCGCTCGAGAAACTCTCCCTGAACGACGCCGCCTTTACCTTTGAGCCGGAGACGAGTGAGGCGCTCGGTTTCGGGTTTCGCTGCGGCTTTTTAGGGCTGCTCCACGCCGACATCGTACAGGCGCGGCTCGAGCGCGAGTTCGACCTCGGCCTTATCGCCACCGCCCCCGCCGTCATCTACGAGATCGAACGCACCGACGGCAGCATGGCGCGTATCCAGAACCCCGCCGACCTGCCCGAACCCGACAAGATCGTCCAGATTTTGGAGCCGTACGTCAAGCTCAACATCTACGTGCCGGAAGAGTACGTCGGCGGCATGATGGGGCTTTTGCAAGAGCGCCGCGGCGAGATGAAAAACATGGTCTACCACGGGCGGCGCGTCGAACTGCGCTACGAAATCCCATTCGGCGAAATCTTGTACGACTTTCACGACAAGCTCAAATCCCTGACGCGCGGCTACGCCAGTATGGACTACGAACCCCTCGAGTACCGCGAGGGCAAGCTCGTCAAGGTCGACATCATGGTCAACGATGAAAAAGTCGACGCTTTAGCCGTGATCGTCCACCGCGACAAGGCGTACACGCTGGGCCGCAAGATCGTCGACAAGATGGCCGAGGTCATCCCCCGGCAGATGTTCGCCGTGCCGATTCAGGCGGCTATCGGCAGCAAGATTTTGGCCCGCGCGACGGTGCGCGCCTTTCGCAAAGACGTGACCGCCAAATGCTACGGCGGCGACATCAGCAGAAAACGCAAGCTGTTGGAAAAGCAGAAAAAGGGCAAGGAGCGGATGAAACAGCTCGGTACCGTCGAGGTGCCGCAAGAGGCGTTTTTGGCGGTGCTCTCGAGTGACGAGTAGCGCCTCGATATAGAAATCGGTGTAAAAAACAGTCAAAAAGCAGTCGGTGTGAAAAAGCTAACACTGTGAAAAATATCGGTTCGTCGCCCTTACGGACGCCGTTATGATCGGCTTCTGATGAAACGTTCTCTCTTACTCTTTGCATTTCCTGGACGATTCCGGAAGCTCGAGCCCCATATTCTATCTGCGCCGCCGCAATGTAAGAAAGTTGTAAGGGTCGAAACCTTAGACTTGTCCTTGTGAAGACGCGCGCAGGTTTTACCCTTATCGAGCTGCTGATAACAATTAGCATCATGGGGATTTTCATGGCAATCGGTGTTCCGATGTTGCGCCCGCCCTCTTCCTACCTTTTCGCCAACGACGTCAAAGCTATGATTCAGCAAGGGCGTTACGAAGCGATCAAGCGCAATACGCCTGTAGCGGTTGCTTGGAACAATAACGATAAAGCGTATACCACGCGGTTTGACGAGGGCAACACCGCGTTTACTGCTACTTCAACCCTCTGCACAGCTCTCTCAACCTCCGCTGGCATAAAAATCATCAATACTAAAAGAGCCAGCGACTACCGCTCCGTAAGCGTTTCGACAACCACGGCTTCAAACGGTATCATTTGGTTGCCTACCGGCTTGGCAAGGTCTTGCACGGGTAGTGGACTCAGCAACGTCACGATAACGATAAACGACGGCAGGAAACCTCATTACGTTGTCATCTCGAGTGCGGGTCGGATTAGAACGTCGAATGTAGCGCCATAATCATGAGGTCTGAAACGGGTCTGACACTAATTGAGGTTTTGATAGCAATTGTTATCCTAGCTGTCGGTGTGTTGGCTGCGGCTACCATGCAGACGACGGCTCTGCGCGCCAGCAACGACGCCCGAGCTATTCAAGGTGTTACGAAAACAGCCGAGGCGGAAATCGAGTTTCGTCGGCAGATAGATTTGACCGCAACCGCCGGTCAAGAACCGACTTGCAAAACAACTGTTGCTACGGGTTACACCTGTGTAGTGAGTGTGGTTCCGTGTAGCCTTTCTGCTGCCGCTCTAAGCTGCTCGAGCGGCGTTTCGTCTCCTGTAGCTGACCAGGCTACGGTTACGGTAAACGGGCCGCGAAGCAAAACAATCACCTTGAAAACGGTAAGAGCGCGATGAATAGACGCTCACAACAGTACGGTTTTACGTTGGTCGAACTTTTGGTCGCCGGTACAATCATGGTTCTGCTTCTCTCTGCCCTTGGTGGTCTTTTTGCGAGCACGACTAAGGCGTACCGCGCGAACGACAAAGTGTCGACGCTGCTGGGCAACTGCTAAGTTACGAGATCAGTTTGGCTGGATACAGAGGTTCTACCAACGCTGCTGGCACGAGAAAGTTCGAGACGTCGGTCGTGGGCGTTTTGCCGGTTCCGGAAAGCACCCTGAGAATCGAGCAAAACGCGCCTACGGTAGGTACCGACAGGATAACGGTACGTTATTACGAAGACCGTTTTGAGACTGCGCCTGTCAAAAAGGTAGTTTCTTTCGAGGCCAGCAAAGACAACCGAAACACCGACAATCTAAAGATAAAGATCGATAACGGCGACTTTCAACCTGCGATTCAAGACGTAAAAAGTGTAAAGGTTTTGAAGTACATCAAAAAAGACGGTAGCGAAGTTGCTAGCATCACCCAACCAGCGGACTTGGTCGCGTTAAGACTCGAGTTTATTTTTACCGACGGTTTCAAAAAACAAGTTGTTGTCGGACTTAAAAACCCGCAAAACGTTCCCGTCCTCCCTACGCTCTAACACCATCTCTGAGAGGTCATTATGAAAAAACAAGACGGCATCGCCCTTATCGCAACCCTACTTATCATGGTCGCTATCATGGCGCTCGGGGTAGGCACCATGTTTCTCTCGACGATGAACCTGAAAATCGCCGAGAATAGCCGGACGCAAGCAGTCGCGCACTACAACGCGGAAGCGGGTATGGAAGCCGCGATCGTCAGGTTGAAGAAAGACTACGAAGCAGCTACTCCCAAGCAGTTTCCGGCTGCGGGTGCTTTTGTGCTACCCACTTCACCTGACGCCAGCACAGTGACCTATCAAAGCGTCAGCTACACGCCATACACAACAGCTGGTTCCCGAACACAAGCTCGAGTGGTCATCGTCGGTACCGGGCCAAATAACGCACGCTACCAAACCGAGGCATTGTTTGCTTCGACTTCAAACGTGAACACAGACCCCAACACGCCCCCCGACCCCAATAGCTTTCCCAGAGGTTTGGTAAGCGAAGGTCGTGTAACAGCAAAAGGCGACCATGAGCTTATCAACGCCCGTATTCACGGCAACAGAGGATTCGACCTTAACGGCAACGGGAAAGGGTATACACAGTGTACTGGAGCCAATTTGGATGTATGCACAGAACTTAGCGGTACGAGCATACCTATATCGGCGGGTAGGAAAGAGATAGGAGATACTTACAATTATTATTGTGATGCCAAAGGTGATTTGTGTGACAGCGAAACTAGAGTAAAATCTGCGTACCTGAAAGATAAGGTTAATATCGGAGCGCCGCCCTACGTCGCACGGCGTAACCTGATCTTCAAAACTACGAGCTTGCTACCCGCCACAGAATCTTCCCCCCAAAGTTGCACTCGAACTGTAACGGCTTTGCCAACCACATATACAGCTGGCGAAACGATATGTGTAAGTGGAAATGTAAATATAACTAATGACAGAATATACTCAAACGTCAACATCATTATTAAAGGCACGCTAACCATCGCTGCCAATGTAAACCTTTACAACACCAACATCCTCAGCACTGGGGCAATGATGATTGAGGGCAACGCTACTATGAACACCAGCCGTTTGTTTTCCGATACAGATGTAGTAGTTAATGGTAACGTCCCATACACCGGTTCTTCAACTATCGCTGCGGGAAGAGATATGACACTCAAAGGCAATATCGAGCACACCGATACCTCCTCCACCGATATCGGTATGGGACTTATGTCGGGGAGAAACTTCAGGGCTGAAGGAAACATGAAGGGAGCGGGGTCGAAAAGCCAAAGACTTGTCAACGTCGCAGTGTGGGCCGGTGGAACTGCTGACGTGAGTGGTGCATCTGCGATTAGGGGTGGTATCAGCTCTGTGGGCAACCTTTCAGTTAATGGGGCTTCTGATATTGACGGTCGCGGAAACTTTACCAACACCGACCTAGCTACAGCAGGGAGTGGAAGCGGCACCGTCCCGATTCAGCAAATGGTTACGTCCAGCCGCCGCTAATCTGTCTAGACGTTCGGCGCGGGTCAGCGTGTTACGCTGACCCGTGTCCCCGTCAGCAATCGCCGAGCCCTCTACCACGAGCCACCAGCGCGCCCTCCTCTGCGCGGGCCTGCTAAGCGCCGGTCGTCCCCTCGCCACCCGCGAGCTGTCCGGGTTGCTGGGCCTGAATGACGAGGCGGCGCTACACCGCGCCGTCGAAGACCTCAAGCGGAGCCTGCAAGAAACGCATCTGGGGCTGGTGCTAGAGGAGGTCGCGGGCGGCTACCGGCTGATCGTCGATCCGGTGCTGACGCCCGACCTTTCGGCGCTGCTGTCGCCGCCACCGCTGCCGCAGCTTTCAGGCGCAGCTCTGGAAACGCTCGCGCTGGTCGCCTATCAGCAACCCATCACCCGGGGCGAACTCGAGGCGGCCCGGGGTAGTTCGTGCGCTTCGACGCTCGAGACGCTGCAAGAACGCGAACTTATCAAGGTGGTGGGGCGTAAAGAAGTAGTGGGTAAACCGCTGCTGTACGCCACGACTAAAAGATTTTTGCTCGAGTTCGGTCTCAAATCGCTTGAAGAGCTGCCACCGCTCGGCGAAACGCCCACGGACTTTTTGCGTGGCTAACATTTGCTGAGAAACTCCGTCGTCTCTAAAAAGTGGGTTCCGCCGCCAGCGTAGCTGCCAGCCGCATTCTACTTAGCGCCAGCTGATTGGGCAGGTGGGTGAGCGCGAGCGCATAACGCAGCAGGTCGTGGTGGAGGTTGTAAAACGCCAGCCGCTTTTTCTCCCACTTCGACAGTGCGCCGTAGCCGTGCAAAAACGCCTCGGCGCAGCCCAGCTCTGCCAAAATTGGCGTAAGGGCGGCGAGGTCGGTCATCGGGTCGCTCCGTGAGGCGCTGCCAAGGTCTAGGACGGTGCTGACGAAGCCCTGCGTTTGGTCGTAAAGAAACGACTGCGGGCGGGGGAGACCGTGGCAGAGGCTGACCGGCGCGCCCTGAACGAGTTTTTGACCGCGTTTAAGCGCCGTCACCAGTTTGGGCGTGTCGAGCATGTAGTCTTTGACCGCTAACCGTAGCGGAGTTTGCCAGCGGGCGCTGAGGTCGTCTTCCAGGCGTGCGCCCTCGGCTTCCGGATAGGCGAGGTCGCCCGCCAGATCGAAGCGGATACGGTGGATAAGCCGCGCCGCCGCGCCCCACGCGTGCGCCGCACCTTCGCGGGCGTTCGGGGTGAGGTGGGGCCAGACGTTGGCGAGCGTCGGGGTGGGGCAGTAGCCGGTGATCAGATAGGGGTGCTCGAGGCGTGTTAGGGTGGTGTCGGCGCAGATTAGCGGCGTGGTAAATCCGGGTAGCAGGTGAGCCGCCGCCACGTAGCGGGCGATTTTGGGTTCGTCCGCAGCCCGCTGATTGATCCACAACACCTGTTCGCTACCGCCTCTGAGCAGCGCGTAGTAGGCGGCGTCTAAGGGTTCGGCCTCGAGGCGTCGCCAAGCCAGCAGCGGTACCTCGAAAACGCGCGCCAGACGCTCGGGAACGGTCGCGCCCGTTACTGCGCGTGAAACCGACACCTGCGCCTGAGCCGACGCTGCACCCGGCCCGAACGGACCTGGTAGCACCTGATCCGGTAAACGGTGGGGTTGTCTGCGCGCCTCGAGCTGTGTCATTTCTCACGCCACCTTCATCTGTGGAGATACTACATTAGGTCTTAGTAAAAGAAAGCTTCGGTATCTGTCTATGAGTCGTTACTAGATGCTACCTTTGGATTCTGTCCCGGCGTCTGCTCGGGCTTTGTGCGTGGCTACACCCTACCATACGAAACCGGACTGTACGCAAGCTTACGCCGGAATACGGCAAGGATGTATAGATGAGCTGCCGAAGTCTGTTGGGACAGGCAGTTTATGCTTCATCCCGGCTTAGTCGTGCTGACCTACTCCCTCTAATTCGGTTTCTGTCCTTATGAATAGAGTCGCTTACAAGTAGCCACGAACCCACAAGCTACACGCCACGAGCCACTTGCTTACGGAGAAAACCTGTGCCTAGCTGCTAAACAACTCTCCGATAGACAGCTGCCACCCCGGTACCACGTCGCCGCCCCCCAGCGTATCGTCGACGCCTAAAACCTTGACGTCTGCGTTAAGCGCGTGGACGAGTACCTGTTCGGTGCGTGGATTGACCACCACTACCATCCGGCACCCTGCGCTTAGCCATTCGGCGACCTTTTCACTGACTTCGGTGTAGAGGTCGTGCGGAGAGATTACCTCGGCAACCAGATCGGGCGCACCGGGCCAGTAACCCGGTACCGGCCCAACTTCATCGAGCCGCGTCTGACTGATAAACGCGGCGTCCGGGGCGCGTACGGTGTCGGGATTTGACGAGAGCTTGAAGCCGGTTTCAGCGGCGTAAACCTTGCCGAGCTTTTGCGCGCGGACGTGGGCGATAAGAAGACCTGCAAAAAGTGCAGCGAGCGAGCCGTGTTCATTACCAGCGGGTGCCATCTTTTTCAGCTCTCCCTTTACGAGTTCGTAGCGGTAGCTGCTCGAGTAGCGGAGGAGTTCGTCGGCTGTCGTAAAGTTGCTTTTTGCTGGGGCCGGTTCTGCCGGGGTGGGTTCTGGTTGCGTGCGTCGTGTCTGGGTGGTCACGGCTGCCTCCTCGGACTGCGCGGTTTGTAGCTTCTCGTAGGGAACAGTATAGAGGGTTGCAACCACCTGTTCCGGATTACGCGGTACGTCTAGCGCCACGCCCCGGAGCACGCTAACAGAAGCAGGGTAAAAGAACTGCGATAAAAAACGCTGCCCGTTCCCCAGCGGCAGCGTTTCGACCGAATTTGTTGCCCGACTGATTTTTTGCCCGAACTAGACCTCGCTCGAGCCGTCCAAACCACCCTGCTCACCACCTTGAACGTTGAGCAGGTTTTGTACGCTGCTGACACCGGCGACGCTTTCAAGCGCCTCTTGCGCCAACCGTTTCGTCTCTTCGCTGTCGACGCTGCCCTCGAGCAGCACCTCACCGTCGTCGACGGTAATCTCGATGCTCGAGGCGTCTATCTGCCCGTGCTGGGTCAAGCGCGAAGCGACCTCCTGACCGGTGGGGTCGCCCATGTCGCTGTAGACCGGCCCCAGACCGCTGTAGGGGCCGGGCGTCGACCAGACCTCGGTATTCGTAAAGGCGTCGAGGCTGGTTTGGGCGTCGACACCTGTATCGACGCCCACATCGCTACCCGTACCGATAAAGGCGTCCATATCGGCGTCTATAAGGTCAGTCTCGAGGCCGGTGCCGAGGTCGGTGTAGACGCTTCCGTCATCCCCCATACCGGCTTCCGACCCGTCCAGACTCGGCAGTTCAGCTGTTCCGAGCGGCTCGAGGACGCTTTCGGTCTCGATATCTACCTCGGTCGCCTCGATTTCGGTAACGAAACTTCCGTCGAAAGCGGTCTCCGGTGCTGCCGGTGGGGTGACGTAAGCCTCGGCCATACCTTCGTCGGGCTGTTGCTCTTTGCCGCCGCGCAGGGCTTGACCGACGAGCAGGGCTGCGCCTGCCCCCGCGAGCAGCGCCCCGCCTGCGAGCAGCGCATTTTTGGGATCGACGTTGGTGACGGCCTCCTGCGTCTTTTTACCCAGACCAGCGACCTTTTGACCGACGTCGGCGAGCGGCCCGTCCGAATCTTCGTCGCCGGTATGTTCGGTCAAAAACGTTTGGGTCAGCGTAGGGATATAACCTTTGAGCCAGCCTGCCATCTCCTCTTCGTCACCCAAAATCTGTTTGCACACGTCCGCCGTTTCGTGATCGCCGACCCCTTCGGCGGCAGCTACCAACGAGGTGTAACACGCCACCTCGAAGTTTTCGGCGGCGTAGTCGCCCAGGGCATTTTTAACGACCGTATCTTTGGCGGGTAGGTTGGCGAGCCCCGCTACCTTGCCGAAGGCGCTGCCGACAGCCTCTTTGAGAGCCGAGGGACTTCCCCCAAGACGTTTGATGCAACCTTCCAACAGTTCGGCGTGCCGCTCCGTCGTGGTGGCGTGTTGCGACAGTTTAGACTGCATTTCCGGATAGTCTTTCGCCGTTTCCGCGTGGTCTCGGAGCGTCGGTAAACCGCCGACCTCCGCCGCGTGCGCGTCTTTAAGCCAAGATAGTACGGTCTGCTGCTGCGTCATCGTTTCCCCCTAGATAATTCTTGCCCTGCTAAACGCAAGGCTTGCAAGCGATTATGCCGACACCGGCACCCCGCTACCTGGTGCGGCGTCACGGTTTCGCTTTGTTGTCGAATTACTGCCGAACCACCGGACACGCTGAGCTTGTACGGGTGTGTGAACGGTTGGGTCAGTCGTTACGTTGCAGCCGCTCCGCTAGAAACCGGATTGCCGCGCCGTATCCGGCTACGCCGAACCCGGCAATCGTCCCGGCGCAGACCGCCGACAGGTATGAATGGTGACGGAACGCTTCGCGGGCATAGATATTCGACAGATGCACCTCGACGGTCGGCAGGGCGATCCCGACCACCGCGTCGCGGAGCGCCACCGAGGTGTGGGTGAGGCCGCCCGGATTGATCACCACGCCCCGAACACCTGTCTGCGCCGCACCGTGCAGCAGGTCGATCAATTCGCCTTCGTGGTTGCTCTGGTGACAACGGACGGCTGTTCCGACCTCCTCGCCCCAGCTCGCGCAGCGGGCCTCGAGCTCTCCGAGCGTCTCGTAACCGTAAACCGCCGGTTCGCGTTGCCCGAGCAGGTTTAAGTTGGGGCCGTTCAGCACTAAGATCATACTAAACCCGTCATCTCGCGGCCTGCACATAGTCCCACGCGGCGCGCAGTTCGTCTTCGGTTACGTCGTCGGCGAGGTAGGGCTCACCGATGCGCTTTAGCAGCACCCACCGCTGGCGCGACAGATGCTTTTTGTCGCGGGCGATAAAGGGTAGGAGAGGCTCGAGCGGCCCTTCCGGTAGGGGAGGGGGATCAACCCAGCGCACAAACGCGGCGACCCGCTCCGTGTGGTCGTCGTAGCCACGCGCGGCGGCGAGTCTGGTAGCGAACAGCAGGCCGTACGCTACGGCGTCCCCGTGCGAGAGGGTGTGCGCGGAGGCGGCCTCGAGCGCGTGCGCGAGCGTGTGACCGAGATTCAGGAAGGCGCGCCGTCCACCCTCGCGTTCATCTTCGGCGACGATATCGGCTTTGACCTTGACCGAGCGGGCGACGGTCTGCGTGAGAAACTCGGTGGGACCGTCGCGGCGAAAGTTGGCGTCGGCAACGTCGCCCAAAAGCTGCGGGTCGGCGAGCAGACCGTGCTTAAACCCCTCGACCGCGCCACCCCGAAACTCGCGTTCGGGCAGGGTGGCGAGGACCGACACGTCCATCAAGACGGTTTTGGGTTGCCAAAACGCGCCGACCAGATTTTTGCCCTCCGGTAAATTGACGCCGGTTTTGCCGCCGACCGCTGCGTCGACCATTCCTAAAAGCGTAGTAGACAGGGTATAGAGCGCGACGCCGCGCATGTAAGACGCCGCCACGAACCCGGCCAAGTCGCTCACCACCCCGCCGCCGAGCGCCACCACCGCGTCCTGACGGTTAAACCCGTCCTGTGTCATGCGGCGTAGAAGGGTTTCCAGCGTCGATAGAGACTTGCTGCTTTCACCTTCGGGGACGGTGTAGAGAAAAACCCGGACACCAGCCGCCTCGAGACTCGCCCTGACCGGCTCCGCGTAGCGGGGCGCGACCGCCTCGTCGCTGACGAGCGCGACTTTGGGCGCGCGAACGTACGCGCCTGCGCGCGCCAGAAGACCCGCCCCGACCACGACCGGATAGGGGGGCGTGAGGGCTACGTTCAGCTCTACGGGTGCGGAGTCTGTGGTAGATACAGTCTTCACGCGCCGATCCTTTCGGCGGCTTCGCGCCATTCCCAGAGCCGTTCGACGATCTCTTCGACCACGTCGGCAGAAAAACGCCCGTCGGTCGAGACCTCGAGGCTCGCGGCGTCGCTATACGCACCGCCGCGGGCGTTCATCAGTTCGCTGATCCGCTCGATGGGATTGCCGATCTCCAGGAGAGGCCGTTTGTGCCGCCGGGTGCGTTTGTAGATAGTTTCGGGGCTCGCCGTCAGCAGCACCACCGGCCCCCGGCTCAGGAGCATCTCACGGTTGTAGGCGCGCATCACCGTACCGCCGCCCGTCGAGACCACCACGTCGTCTAGGCGCAGCGCGCGGCGGACGACCTCGCTTTCATAATCTCGAAAGACGGACTCGCCGTAAAGCTCGAACAGTTCGGCGACCCGCAAACACGATACGCGCTCGATCACCCGGTCGGTGTCGATAAAGTTGAGCCCCAAACGCCGCGAGAGTTCCCAGCCGATACGGCTTTTACCGGTTCCCATAAACCCCGCCAGAGCCACCCACGAGACGGGACGCTCGAGCTGGTAACGCCTGTTTGCGCCCCTACCGTTCATAACCTCTACCGCCCATAACCTCTACCGCCCATAACCTCTACCGCCCATAACCCTTGCCGTTCACACCTCTAAAATGTTTCGGTGTAGCGGCGGTGGGCTTCGGTGCGTTCCGTAATCTCGCGGAGGGTGTCGGCCCCGAACTTTTCCGTCAGCGCGCCCGCCAGCACAAGCGCGCTCATCGCCAGCACCACGATAGACGCCGCCGGAACTGCGGTGGTGTCGCTGCGTTCGCGGGCGGCGTCGGCGGCCTCATGGGTTCGCACGTCTACGGTCGGCAGCGGGGTCATCAGGGTGGCGATGGGTTTCATCGCCGCGCGCACGACCAGTTCTTCGCCGTTCGTTACGCCCGCCTCGAGGCCCCCCGCCCGGTTGGTCTCGCGGTAGTAACCCGAACCGCTGTGATAGATGGCGTCGTGGACGCTCGATCCGCCCCTCATCGCGGCCCCCCAGCCGTCACCGATTTCGACGCCCTTAATGGCCTGAATGCTCATCGCGGCTTGCGCCAAACGCCCGTCGAGCTTGCGGTCCCACTGGGTATGGCTGCCGAGACCTACCGGCAACCCCCGAAACCGCGCTTCGACGACGCCGCCCAAGGTATCGCCGTCTTTTTTAGCTTTGTCGATGCGGGCGATGATGGCGGCTTCGGCGTTCCGGTCGAAGGTTCGTAGCGGGCTCTCGTCGAGCGCCCCCAGGTTGTCCCAGTCCATCTTGCCGTCGCAGGGAATCCCGCCGAGCGAGACCATCCGCGCGCACGCCGTCACTCCGACCGTTTCTAAAAGCCTCAGCGCCACGGCCCCGGCAGCGACGCGGCTCGCGGTCTCCCGCGCCGAGGCGCGCTCGAGCACGTCGCGCAGGTCTTTATGACCGTATTTGACGCCGCCTGCCAAGTCGGCGTGGCCGGGGCGGGCGGCGGTCAGCGCCTTTTTGCGTGGTTCGCCGCCCGGTAAGGGCGACATGATCTCGGTCCAGTTGCGCCAGTCGCGGTTTTCGATCTGCAAACTCAGCGGCGCGCCGGTAGTGCGTCCGGCCCGCACGCCGGACAAGATCGCCGCGCAGTCGGACTCGATGACCATCCGGCGACCCCGCCCGTAACCCCCCTGACGGCGGCGCAACCAGGGGTCGATATGGTCGGCGGCGACGAGCTCTAGACCCGCCGGTACGCCGTCTAGCATGATGGTGAGGGCGGGGCCGTGTGACTCGCCCGCGGAGAGAAATCTAAACATAAGGAGAGCTTAGCACGCGGCTCCGGGGGGGGATTTGCCAGGGTTACGGGTAGGTTACTCGAGGACGTTGGCGGTAACGATGACCAGGAGTTCGGTGCTGCTTTCGGAGGTGTTGTTAGTACTGAAAAGGTTGCCAACGATGGGCACGTCGCCGAGACCCGGAACCTTGCGAGTGGTCCCCGTAGATTCGTTCTGAAGAAGTCCACCTAGTACCACCGTTTGCCCAGGCTTCAAAGAAACACGAGAGGTAAGATTGCGGGTCGAAAGCTCTAAAAAGTTTGGGTCATCTGTCTCTGAGATAACTGCCTCAACCCTGCCAGTCACATTTAGTAAAACTTCGTTGTTAGCGGCAATTTGGGGAGTGAGGTCAATCTGGACACCGTACGGAATAGTTCGTTCAATGTTTTGCTCGCCACCGGGGATACTGATAAATATTGTTCCACCCGCTTGAAGGCTTGCTTCGCTATTGTTGAGCACCGTGATATTGCTGTCGTCGACTCTGCGTGACAGCCCTTGTCGCTCAAAAGCGTCGAGGATAGCACCTAAGTTAAAACCTGAAACCGCCCTTTGTGCGTCAAAAATGAAATTTAGACCGCTTGTTTCGTCTCCCGAAAAGAGGCTCGTAGAAAAATTGCCTATCGCCGAGGTTAGGTCAATGCCTAAGCGCTCCGTTACGTCTGAAGTTACTTCTTGGATACGCACTTGTACATTCACCTCACGCTCGGGTTTATCTAACTCCTCAATGATTCTTACCACTTCTTCTTGAACTCTCTCAGGTGCCAAAACGATCACGCTGTTAGTACGTGGGTCTGGAGTCGCCAAAATCTCTTCATCTTCCGAAAAAGCCGCAGCTATTGGAGCCTGACCAGATGTGCTGGGAGTGAAGGTAGAACTCGTGGTGTCGTTAGCCGTAGACCCTGTCACGGTGGTAGTTGATTCGGTCGTTCGAGTAGCTGGCGTAGCTGGAACAGCAGAAGTGGAAGCCGTCAAAATGTTCGCTATATCGTTGGCTCTGGCATAAGAGAGGGCATAAGTTCGGCGAACTTTCACCTCACTCGCTCTATTAAAGGGTTTAAGCAGTTCATTCATACGGGCTTGTTGAGCAACTGAGGCACGTACCGACAGCACTCCAAGCTGGTCGAAAGAAGTTACGCTTACACCGCTTCCTCGTGGAAACTGATTCGTTAGATAAGTTGCAAGCTGGCTTGCACTCCCATCGTCTCCAGAACTGTCAGAGGCACTGCCAGTACCGCTAGAGGTATTGCTGGAGCTAGGGATGTTATAGGTTCGCACGACCGTAGGTTGCTCGTTGTTTCTCTGAGTTCGCAAACCTTCCAAAACTTCAGGTGGCCCCACCACCACGATACCGTTGTCTCGCAAGACGTACTCAAGGCCGTTGAGCGTCAAGACGATATCCCAAACCTCACGAAACGGTTTGGGTTCGCCGAAGTCGTAACGCACCACCGTCTCGGGGATGCCCTGCGTTACGGCGCTCAAGCCTACCGAGCGCGCGAGAATCTGGACGAGCGCATCTAGATTCTCGCCCGCCGGACGGGTGCGAAAGTCGATCTTTTTGTTGAACTGTTCGGTGGCGGGCAGAGGTGAGAGCTGTACGCTGGGCGTCGCGGCGGCAGCTTCAGGGGCGGCGGGTGGGGCTGTTTGCGCGGCTGCGGGCGTGCAGACGAGTAGAAACGCAAACAGAGCTGACAGGGGAGCCGCTGAGCGGCGGGGGACAATGCTTCTCATCGCCCCCTAAGAATAGGTCAGGGGGTGAGTGAAAGCGTGTGACGAGCGTCGTCTTGGCTAAACTGCGCGTCGGCGCGGGTCAAGCGGCTAAGGACGAGCTTGGTTCCCGGTAACGGTTCGCCGACGCGCACCAAAACCGGCACTTCACTGCCCCCGACACGAAAAACGCCGGTTCCGGTCGCCATCGCGGTGTAATCGACGCGTAGGTCGTCAAGCGAACGGCTAACGCGGTTGCTGCGGCCCGATGTGAAATTTCCGTCATTATCGAGGCCCACCGGTGTAAGCCCGGCTGGTGTCGTCCCTGCCAGCATAGGACTTGCCGGAACGCGGATCGCGGCGCTCCCAGCGAGCGGGTTCGCCGGGGCCACACTGCGCGCGCCCAGGGTACGCCCCAAGATGGCTGTACTCGGCGCGCCGACCACTGCGCTCGGCTGCATTCTCGCGCCCAGGGTGGCGGGGAGGTTCGGGGTGCCGAGGCGCGCCGCCGGTGCGGGCGCAGCGACCCTCGAGGGTGCGGCAGCTGCCGGGGCCGCCGTCGGTGCGCTGGGTGCCGGAGGTTGTTCGGTTACGGTGGGCGCTGCTGGAGGGGTCGGTGCGGGCGCGACTGCGGGTTCGGGTTGAGGCAAGAGTAGCGGCGAAAACGGGTTGATCACGCTGTCCGCGCCGCCGGTAACGGGGGCGGGAAGCTCTGGTTCGGTCTCCTCGGCGGGCGGCTCGGTAACGAGCAGCGGCAACTCCGCCACGCCGATGTCGCGGGCGACCGGCGGGGTTTCAGCTTCGGGCAGGGGTGGTAGCGCCCCGCCGCTCATCAGGGCGGGGGGGCCGCCGGGTGCAGGTTGCGCGTACGCTAAGCTCATTTCGGCGACGCCCGGACTACCTACCGAGCTGAGCAGAAGCAGACCGACGCCCGTCAGAACAGCTGCGACCGACCTGCGAGCGAGCAGGGCGGCAAAATGCGTGTGGGCGGCGCTCATCTTACGACGTTCCCGCAGCAGGATCGGTGGCAGGGTCGGCGCTTGGGTCGGCGTTCGGGTCAAGAGAGGGGTCTAGCGCCGGGTCTACAACCGGTTCTACCCCGGTATAAATATAGACTGTAAAGTCGTAACTTGCCGCGAGGCTCGGGTCGGCCTGCGCTTCGGTGCCGACGTTGAGGCCGACGCGTTCGACGCGGGTAAAACGCGGCAACGCCTCGAGCGCCCGCAAAAAGTTGATGGTTCGGTCGTAGCTGCCTTCGGTACCGAGGGTAAAGTTCAGCAACCTGACGCCCGGAACCACGTCGCTGCCCGGCCCGGCGTTTTGCAGGCCGGTAAAGCTGACGCGGGCGTCGCGGGCGGCGGCGCGGAGCTGATCTAAGAGTTCAGCAACTTCGCTGCGTTCTGGAAGTTGCGCCAGAAACGAATCACGCTCGGCCTTCAGTCCGGCTACCTCGGCGCGGAGTGCGGGGAGGTTCGCGCGCGCCGCACGTCCCTGCATGTTTTCGGTTTCGAGCAACTGGTTTTCACTTTCGATGAGCGCGACGTTCGCCTGCGCCGGGGTGTAGAGATAAAAGTACCAGAGCAGCGCGGCGAGTGCGGAGACCGCGAGCGCGGCGAGTGCGAGCTGGCGTCCGGCGAGCTTGAACGCCTTTTTCGGTTGCGCCGGTTCATTACCTACGCCAAGTCGGGTCATTGGGGTGTCCCCTCGGGATTGGCCTCGAGTTCAGCCGCGTCGAGTTCAGTTTGAGCGGAGTCGACCGCGGCGTCCATCGCCGCCTTACGCTCGAGCGGCCCAGCTCCGATGGTCAGGTTAAAGGTGTAAAACTCGGTTTCTTCGTCGCGCGCCAAGTCGCCCAGAACGGCCTCGAAGTTGGGCGCGTCTTGGAGTTCGCGGATATAGTCGGCGACGACTTCGGAGCTGCCCGCGACGCCTGCGACGCTCATTTCGGCGACCGGCTCGAGACCTCCGTAGGTGTTGTCGGTCAGCAGCTGGGCGCGGGCGTTTTCGTCCAGGGCGCGCATCTCGAGCGCGTTAAAGGCCATCCGCGACGCTACCCCCGGCCCCGGTGTGGGGCGCGTCTCGAGCATCGCAAACAGCTGCCGCGACCACAACACACGTCCGTTACGGATCGATGCCGTGACCTCCTGAATGGCGGCGAGTTCGTTCCGTTCGGTCTCGAGGGCGCGCTGCTCGTCGATAAAGGGCTCGAGCACGGCCTTTTCCGCGACCAGGTCGCGCTTTTGCGACGTGGCCCGGTTCGCCTCGGCGATAACCTGAAACTGGAGCACGCCGCAGACGGCGAGGATAAGGAGCGGCAACGCGGCGGCGACCGCCTTGTACGGGTCGAAACTTTTGCGCCGACGCTGCGCCTTGGGCAACAGGTTGACGTTAATCAAGGCCCATCACCCCCCGCAGCGCGAGGCCGAGCGGTACGCCGAACTCGGGCGCGATACTCTCGAGGTAGCTCGTTTCGTAACGGTCGCCCTGAATCACGGTCAGCCACGGATCACCGAACGAGACGGCGAACCCGAGTGAGCGGCTGACCGCTTCGGGCAGGCCGCGCAGCTTCGCGCCGCCGCCCGCTAGAAACATCTGGCTGATACTGGCGTCACCCGACTGCACCCGGAAAAACTCGAGACTCCGCCGAATCTCGGTGGTCAGGTCGTTTAGAACGGGGCGGAGCGCCTCGTGAACACGAATCGGCGAAAAACGCCCGGCGTCGCCGTCGGTGCTGAGCGCGTCCTCTTCAGCTGAGGGCATAAGCGCGGAGCCGTGCGCCAGCTTAATCTCTTCGGCGGCGTCGAAATCGAGACCGAACGCACGTTGCAGGGCGCTGGTAAAGTCGTCTCCGGCGACGCCCAGGTTACGGTTCATAACTACGCGTTCGCCACGGACGAGCGTTACCGTGCTCGACGAGGCGGCGATCTCGAGCACCACCCCGATCTCACTGGCTTCAGTGTAGTTTTTGTCGAATATGGTGGTGCGGTTGAAGTTTTCGCCTTGCAACGAGCCCTTGAGCGCGCGCAGCAGCGAAAATGGTTTGATATCGATAACGGTCGGCTCGAGTCCGGCTTTTCGCAACCCTTCGGTCAGCTGCGTCACCAGGTCGAGGCGGGCGGCGGCGATGACGACTTCGACCTCGCCCCCTTCGGCGACGTCGGCGGGGTTGTCCAAAACGTAGTGGTCCAGGGTCACTTCGTCTATCGGGAAGGGAATGTAGCGTTCAGCCTCCCACGGAATCGCCTTTTCAAGTTCGCGCGGCGACATCTTGGGCATCTGGATGTTGCGGGTGATCGCCAGACGGTTGCTGACCGCCGTGACGACGAAGCGGCGGCTGATCCCGGCTTCCTTGAAGAGGGCCTCGAGTTCGGTAGCTAGTCCGACCGGATCGACGATCCGGTCGTCTTGGACCAAACCGGGCGGCATCGGACGCATCGCCAGACCCATGAGGTGAGGCGGCGTGCCGCCCTTGAGTTCGACCACCTTGAGGCTGCTGGTACCGATCTCGAGTCCGACCGCAACGGTGCGTGGATTGAAAAAACGTGTAAATGGCGTTGAGGTCACGGGCGTTCCCCTCCCAGAAGAACACCGTTACGCTATCAAGGAACGCCAGCGTGGGGGATAAAGTATTTCGCTTTTAGCTTTTTGAGTCGTGTACGCAATACTTTTGGGTTTTAAGCGTATTTTCGGTTTCTGTTGCAATATGCTTGCTCACGCTGCTCCTAAAACGATTCAGCCATACACGTTTCCCATAGAGATACCTTAGATATTAAGGTTGAGTGGCGTGAACGAGGAGGGATGCATTCGTGAACAAGTCACATAAACCTCGGGGTTAATCGAGCGTCTCGCCCTACATCATGGCAGGTGACGTAAGGAGACTCATCGAGTTTGTCAACGAAGTATTTGCTGCTAAGCAGCTCCGACGGTTTGATAATCCAGACGGCACAGTGATGCACGCAGAACTTCAAATTGACGATACGGTTGTAATGATAGCAGACGGTGGCGCGTCCTCGTTCCCAGCTTGGTTGCACGTCTATGTACCAGATGTAGACGTGACCTACCAACGTGCATTAGATAGCGGTGGAGCCTCGGTAGGGAAGCCGAGTGAAAGTGATGGAATCGACCGTCGTGCCGGTGTCAAAGACCCTACCGGTAACACCTGGTGGATATCGACCCCACTCAGGTAAAGTGGTTTGGGAAGCTTGTAAACACTTCAGCTAAGAATGTTTTGACTTCGTTATGCCAGAAGCTCTCTTCAAATCCTATTTCTAGCCTCTTTGCCTTTAATCAAACAGACTCACAAAACTTTTGTTTCTGTAGCCAGGTGCTTCGTTTGTCACAAGCAAGTACGCTCGGGGTGCGTAACCTCGAGACCTTCACGTACTCTCTTCTGGCGTCTGCGCCGACACGCGCCCTACACCCGACGGGGGCGTACAATACGGGCAAACTGCGCTCCTTTTAGGCGCAGCGCCAGTGGAGGTAAAAATGTCAGAAACTATCGGCTCGCTGAGAGTCAAAACCGGATTCGCCGAGATGTTTAAGGGCGGCGTTATCATGGACGTAGTCAACGCTGAACAAGCCCGCATCGCTGAAGATGCCGGGGCTACTGCGGTAATGGCCTTGGAACGCGTACCCGCCGATATTCGCGCCCAGGGCGGCGTTGCGCGGATGTCGGACCCGAGCATGATCGAAGAGATTATCGCGGCGGTGTCGGTGCCGGTGATGGCGAAGGTGCGTATCGGTCACGTCGTCGAGGCGCAGATTTTGCAGGCACTAGGCGTCGATTTTATCGACGAATCCGAAGTCCTGACGCCCGCCGACGATAACTTTCACGTCGACAAGCACGCCTTTACCGTACCGTTCGTGTGCGGCGCAAAAGACTTGGGCGAGGCGCTCAGGCGCGTCGGTGAGGGCGCTACGATGATCCGCACCAAGGGCGAAGCCGGAACCGGCAACGTCGTCGAGGCGGTGCGGCACGCCCGCGCCATCATGGGCGAGATTCGCCGGATTCAGAGCCTGCCCCGTGACGAACTGATGAGCACCGCCCGCGACCTCCGCGCGCCCTACGAACTGGTCGTGTACGTTCACGAAAACGGCAAGCTGCCGGTCGTGAACTTTGCGGCGGGCGGCGTAGCCACCCCCGCCGACGCCGCGCTGATGATGCAGCTCGGCATGGACGGCGTGTTCGTCGGGTCGGGTATCTTCAAGGCGGGCGCGACGCTGACGAGTATTGAAGAGCGCAACCGCGCCCACTCGAGCCGCGCCCGCGCGATTGTCGAGGCCGTTACGCACTTCCAGGACGCCGACATTTTGGCTAAAGTCTCTCGCAACCTGGGTGAGCCGATGGTCGGCATCAACATCGACACCCTCGAGGAACGCGAACTGATGGCGGCGCGGGGCTGGTAGCTGCCGAAGGGGAGGCTTCGGCCTCCCTCTTGCTGATATCTAATCAGGCGACTCGAGCGCCACTACTACACTTCTGTCACGCCCCCGCCACGTTTTGCAAAGCGCATCTTCTCTCTTTCCTGCGCCTATGCGGTCTGCTAAGCTTGACTTAACTGTCTACTCACACGGCCCCGCGAGGCGGCACGTAAAGTTGGCAAAGGAGGCATTATGATAAAACGTTTGCTTATGGTCACGCTGCTAAGCGTGTCGGGTACGGTTTTCGCCCAGGACGACACGGTTGCGGTACGTATCGAAGCGTACATCGTCAGTCAGGTCACGGCGGACGACGGCAGCATTACGGAACGCTTTAGTGAATCGACTACGGCGCGCCCCGGTCAGGTGGTCGAATACCGCGTCTTTGCTACCAACAACGACGCCACGACGCTGCCCCCCGAATCGGTAAGCGTGCTCGGGCCGATTCCGGAGAGTTCAGTCTACGTCGACGGTTCGGCGACCCCAACGTCGGAGCGGGTTCTGACCGAGTTTTCGCTCGACAATGAAACCTTTAGCGACGCGCCCGAAACGACCGAAGGGCCGACCGCCTACCGCACCGTGCGCTGGACGTTGCTGGTTCCGCTCGAGCCCGAACAAGAAGAGACGTTCGCTTATCGCGTTACCATCAATTAGACGCACTTACCACCGAGCCGGGGCGACCCGGCTTTTTTTGTGCCTTACCGAGCTGTGATAATTTGGGCCGTGGTAGCTTGAAGTTATGCCGTTCGCCCCACAGCTCTACCGTTGGCTGATGCTCACCTTCGCGGCGCTCCTGCTAGGCCTCTACCTGGTCTGTGTAACGTCGGGCGTGCTGACGCTGTGCGTGTACGAAGACCTTTCAGGACTCGGCGTGATGGCGGTCGGCGGGGTGCTCTACTTCGGAGCAAAACTGGCGCTCTTCGAGAGCCGCGCGTCGTTTACCGACTTTTAGGGAGCTTGTGGCGTGGGGCAAGTGCATAGCGAAAAGCTTGTCGACTGGCTACCTATCTGCTGTTCTAAAAAAAGTTTAAACGCAGGTCTCAAACTACAGGCTGCAAGCTACTCGATACTCGCTTATTGGGCCGCCCTCAAAGAGAACGCCGATCCCTAGATATGCACCGCTTCCGGACTACGGACGCGTTGCAACACCGCGTAACCCAAAAACGCCGCCGCCGCGACCGCCGCCAGCACCAGCAGCGACTCGCCGCCCCACTGCCGCGCGGCGATGCCCAAAAAGGCCCAGATGAGCACCCCGACGAACGCCAGGTCGCCGCGCCTTCGCAGGACTGTCATACCGATCAGGGTGGCGGCGGCGAGCGCGACAAAGGCCCAGAACGGCGCGGCCCAGCCTCCGCGCACACCTAACCCGAGCAAAAACACGCTCGCGTTGGCGACGGTAGCCACGGTAATCCAGCCCAGATAGACGCTGAACGGCAGTCGTACTGCCAGACTTTCGCTTCTCGAGACCTCACTCTGACCGATCCCGAGGCGCTGATAGATCAGTATGAGCGTCGCCAGTAATCCCAGCATCAGCAGCATGGAAAGTACGATCTGCTGGTAGTGCCACGAAAAAAGCCACGCAATGTTAAAGCCGCAGCTGATGACGAACAGGTAGCCCAGACGCTCGAGCCGGAGATTGTCCCGCTGCGCCGGAAGCGCCTGATAGACGACGAAAACGCCTAGCAGTAGATAGATAAGACCCCAGATGGCAAAGACGTATCCGGCAGGGGTAAAGAGGCTCGGGTACGAGTCTGAAATCTCGCCGGTCGAAAGTCCGTTGAGGGGCAGCGTATTGGCGAGCGTGTTGATCACCACCACCGCCACGAACGCCACGATGTTAAGGACGTGCCGCAGGGTGAGGCGGCGAGACGCGGGAAAAACGCGAACGGTAGACATCAGTTCCTCCGGTACAGCGTGGGATACCGCAGCATAGAGCGGTTTCGTCGCAGGATGGGATGTATGTACCTGCCCGGTTGCGCCCAGACTACCACGCAGGTCTCGCTCCGAAAACCGTTTTGCGGACGCGGGGCTCGAGTCGGAACGTACCAAGTAGGTTCAGGGTGTGGACACCCTCAGCTCTCGCCCAGTGCCGGGTCTGAACGGGGCGACGGTGCTCTCGTCGGCGTCTTTTCCGGCTCGGTTTTGCGTTCGGTTTCTCGAGCTTCCGTCCGCGCCTCGGCTTCCTGCCCTGTTTCTTGAGCTCCGGCCTCCCGCTGGGCCTTGCGTTCGTAGTTCTTGTGCTCGAACTGGTAAAAGGCGGCGGGGACGACGTAAAAGGTCAGTAGCGCCGAGGTCAGTACGCCGCCCAAAATTACCAACCCGAGCGGATAACGAAACTCACTACCCTCGCCCAGACCTAAAAGCAGCGGCAAACTGATTACGACGACCGTCGTGGTCGTCATCAGAATGGGGCGGAAACGTACGGCGGCGGCCTCCAGAAGTGCGCCCTGGAGGGGTGCGCCGTTCGCGGTTTCGGAGAGCGTCACGTCGAGGAGCAAAATGGCGTTTTTCGTTACCAGACCGATCAGCATCACCACACCCAGGATGCTGATGATGTCGAGCGAGCTACCGGTAAAGTAAAACAGCCAGATCGCCCCGACGAGCGCCAGCGGTACGGTCAGCAGCAGGTAAAGAGGGTACTTGAACGAGTTGAACTGACTGCCGATAGCCAGGTAGTTCAGCAGCAGCGCCAGCCCGAACGCGATGGGCGCGTAAAAGAGCAGGTCGCCTAAAAGGTCGAAATTCGAGCCCTGCACCTGCGACACGCGGTTGTCGACGATACCCTCGTCCAGCAAGCGGGCGTCTACCGCCGCCGTGACCTGTGACAAGTTGCTGCCCGGCGTCAGCTCGCCGGTCAGGGTGGCGCTGTACGCCTGATCGAGACGGCTGATGGTCGCGGGCGCGGCGCGGGTCTCGAAAGTACCCAAAGACGAGAGCGGCAGCGTGCTTTGCAGCGCGGGCGCTTGGATAGGCAGGCTCAGCAAACTCTGCTCATCGCCGATAAGCAGCGGGTCGGCGCGGACGCGGATGGGTGTTTCGTCGCCGCCCTGCCGAAAACGGCCCGCTTCGCTGCCGACGTTGTACGCCGACAACGTGTTGAAAATGTCGCTGTTGGTGAGGCCGGTACCGTCTAGCTGCGCCGGACTGATGTTGAAAACGCGCTCGTCGGTGGTTCTCGAGAGGTCGGAATCGACGTTGCGGAGGCCGGAGGTCGTTCTTAAGACCTCCAAAGCCGCCTCGCTGCGTTCACGGAGCAAGTTCAGGTCGGTCGATCCCAGCGAAAGCGTGTAGCTGCTGCCGCCGGGCGGCCCGCCGGAGCCTTCGTTGCTGAGGCTCAGCTCGGCTTCGGGGTAGGGACGGAGAACCTCTTTAAGCCGTTCCTCGAGCACTACGATCGACCCGGTGGTGTCGAGGTCGCGTTCGTCTTTACCGACGAGCTGCACGGAAAAGCTCGCGCGTTCGGCGGCGGAACCACCCAGAATGTCGCCCGACCCGACCGTGACCTGTACGGTTTCGACGATTGGATTGCCCAGCAGGTCGTTCTCGAGGGTTCCCGCAACGCGGTTCGTCGCGTCCAGACTCGTACCAGCGGGCAACTCCAGGGTGCCGCCGATCAAACCCGAATCGTCAGGGGGTTGAAAGTTAAAGCCGATCTTGGGAAAAACCCAGAACAGGCTGCCGAAAAGCCCGGCGGAAATCACCAGTACGACCCAGGCGTGCGAGAGGGTAAAGCGGAGCGAACGCACGTAGCCGCCGCGGGCTTTACCCACCAGAAAGTTGCCCCCGCGGTAGAGCGTCAGGGCGAGCGCGCCGAGCAGGTACAAAAAGAGCCGTCCCAGATAACGAAAGGCAAACAGCAGCAGCGGCGCGGCGACGAGCACCCCGGCAGCGGTGGCGGCGGAGATCGTCAGCGGCTGCTCGAGGCGTCCGAACTGTACGTAAAAAGCTGCGCCCGCAGCGGCGACCAGCAGCAGCCAGAACCACACGCGCCGAAAGTTGAGCGCGCCCCAGCGGGCGTCCGCGCCGAGTTTGCGACTCGCGCCGCCGAGGTCGCGCCACCCCGGGGGATAGGGGTCGGGGGAGAGCGCCAGTCGGACGGTGAGAAAAAACATCGCCTCGAGGTACGAAAACGATATCGCCGCTGCCAGCGTAATCCCGAACTGGCTAAAAAACTGCCCCACCACTCCCGGTAACAGCGAGATGGGAATAAATACCGCCAGCAGCGACAGGGTCGAGGCCAGTACCGCCGTACTCACGTCGCCCGCACCGCGCAGCACCGAGTCCCGCCTCGAGAGTCCCTTTTCGCGGTAACGGTCGATGTTTTCAGCGACCACGATAGCGTCGTCGACGACCAACCCGATAGCGACCGTAATCGCCAGCAGGGTAATGATGTTAAAGGTAAAGTCGAGCAGGTTAAAGACGATCAGCGCCCCCGCGATGGACACCGGAATTGCCAGCACCACCGCCAGCACCGACCCGAGCCGCCCGGTAAAGATCAGGACGATCAGCGATACCGCCAGCGTTGCCAAAACGATCTCTTTAAGGGTGTCGTCAACGCTCGCCGCGACGAAAACCGAGGCGTCACCGACGATCTCGGTACGGTAGCCTTCGGGCAGCGAAAAGTCTTTCAGGGTGTCGCGGATGTTGTCCGCCGCCGCTACCGAGTTCGACCCGGCGAGTTTCCGAACCTCCAGGAGCACTACGGGCTCGCCGTTGAGCCGCGCGTAGGTGGTGACGTCCTCGGCGGCGTCGCGGACGGTGGCTACGTCGCCGACCCGAATCCCCTGCGCCGAGTCGATACGAATCTCCTCGACGGCCCGTAAGCTCGACGGGGTTGCGCGCCCGGTCAGCAGCAAGCGGTTACTTTGTACCGTCAGGCTGCCCGCCGACACGTCGACGGTAGACGCGGCGACCGCGCCCGTCACGGCCTGCGGGGTGAGCCCGTACGAGGCGAGCAGCGCCGGGTCGAGCAGCACCTGAATCTCACGCGACGACGGCCCGATCACCGATACGTCGGCGACCCCCTCGACGCGGCGCAGCGCGTTTTGCAACTCGTCCTCGGCAAACGCCTGCACCGTGCTCAGCGCGACGCCGGGCGCGGCGACGGCGACGCTCAAGATGGGTTCGTCGGCGGGGTCGAACTTTTGCACGGTCGGGGTTTCGGCTCCTTCGGGCAAAAGGGCGGCGACCGCGTTGACCCGGCCCCCCACGTCGATAGCGGCCTCACCGATGTCTACATCGGCGTCGAACTGCGCGATGATGATGCTAAAGCCTTCGTTAGAGATCGAGCTGACCGAGGCGAGCCCCGGCAACGTGGCGATCTGACCCTCGAGGGGTTCCGCGACGCCGCGCGCTACCTCTTCGGGTCCGGCCCCGTCGTAAAAGGTGGTGACGGCGACGATGGGGATTTCAAATTCGGGCAAGAGATCGACGCCCAGCCGCAGCGAGCTGATGATCCCGAAGAGCACGAGCGACCCGAAGATGCTAAAGGTCAGGACGTAATTATCGACAAAAAAAGCGATCAGTTTTTTCATTCAAGGACCTCGACCGGTGTTCCGGAGCTCAGGTCGGCGGGTAGGGGCGAGATAACTAACGCGCCCGGCTCGAGCCCGGACACGGCGATCTGAGCGCCCCCTTCACCGAGCAGCGTTACCGGAATCTCGGCGGCGCGGCCCTCCCGCACCACCAGCACGCTCAGCTGCCGACCCCGCTGCCGGAGCGCGCTGCTCGGCAGCAAGATACCCTCGGCAACCGTGAGATCGTAGTTGAACTGCGTCACGGTGCCGGTCGGAATCCGGGTTTCGGACGCGTAGATTTCGGCGACTACTTCGACCAGGCGGCCCCCTTCGGTCTGAGAGCTGCCTGTGACCTGCGCGGCGTAGTCGAGACCGTTATACGGCAGCCAAATCTCACCTTGCTCGAGGAGCCGCGCGGCGTCTTCAGGGGCGACGTTGAAACGGGCGCGTTGCCGTCCGGCCCCGGTCAACCGAAAGGCGGGGCTACCCGCGCCGATAAACTCGCCCTCGTCGATAAGAATTTCAGCGATTTCACCGGCGAAGGGCGCTGTGAGCCGCGTGTCCGACAGGCTCTGTTCGGCCTGCGCGACCTGCGTCTGGGCCTGCTGAACCTGAAGCTGGAGCAGCTCTAAATCTTCTTCGGGCGCGTTGAAGCTCGTGTCGGCGGCGGCCTGCGCTTGCAACAGCGACGCCTCGGCTTGTTCGGTGGCGACCTCCAACTGCGAGAGTTCGGTTTGCGAAATCCCGCCCGCCGCTAGTAGCGCCTGCCCTTCGGTGTACTGCTGGCGGGCGAGTTCTGCGCCGGTCTCTGCGGCTTGCAGGGCGGCCTCGTTTTGCAGCGTCGCCGAACCGCTCGTCCGCTCTGCGCTCCTCAAGGTGATGCGGGCGGTCTGAAGCGCCAGCTGCGCGTTGTCGCGTTGCAACGCTAGAGCGTCGCTACCGAGCTGAATTACGGTCTGACCGGCCTCGACGCGGTCGCCGCTACGGGCCAGAATCGCCTCGACCTGCCCGGTGGTACCGGCAGAAACCTGGCTTTCCTGCGCCGGTTCGACCGTCGCCGAGGCGCTCCGCGTAACGCTCAAGCTGCCCGTTGCGGCGCTTACAGTGCGGACGCTACGCGTTACGGCGGTCGGGGCTGCCTGCGTCTGAGAAGACTGGGTTTGAGACTGGGCTTGAGAAGTTTGTGTCTGGGCCGTTTGTGTCTGGGCCGTTTGTACCTGTGAAGCTGAAGCTTGCGCGTCGTCCTGGGCGCGTACCCCGCACGCTGCGAGCGTTCCTGCAAGCAGCAGGGTGAGTAGAAAAAAGGGCAGGTTCATGGTGCGTCTCCAGGCAGCGTAGCGAAGGGGCCACCGAGCGGTATCAGACTCCCGGCCTGAAGCGCCAGCAGCGCGTTTAGATAGGTTGTGCGCGCGCCCTCGGCCTCGAGCCGTGCCTGCGCCGTTTGCAGTTCGGTCTGGGCGAAGTCGATCTGTGAAACCAGTCCACCCTCGAGCCGCTGCCCCTGCGTCGCCAGCCGTTCGCGGGCGTTGGCTAGCGCGGCGACCTCGAGCCGCAGGGTCGCACGGGCATTTTCAGCCTGGCTGTACAGGTTGCGAACCTGAAGCAAAAACCCGCGCCGCGCCTCGGCAAACGCGCTAGCCGCCGCCGCCGCCTGACTTTCAGCGGTGTCGATCTGGGTCTGGGCGGCGTAGAGCGGGTCTAAAACCTCAGCGCCCAACGCCGCGAGTTCAGCCTGCTGCTCCGCGCCGAGCAGGTCGGGGTGACGTTCGGCGCTCGCCAAAACGGTCTCCTGTGCCGGTAATTCGACGAAAAAGCCTGCGGGAACGCCCTTCAGCTCGGCGTTCCCGACCTCACCGACGATGCTGACCAGACTGTTCCGGGCCAGGCTCTGCCCTTCACGCGCGGCCCGCAGGGTGTTTTGCGCCTCGTCGAGTGACGCCTCGGCGTCGTCCAAGTCGAGCGGGGTAGCGCTGCCGTTGTCGAGGCGGATGGTGGCGATCTCCAAAGACCGCTCGGCGAGCTCGAGACCTTGCCCTGCCAGTTCGACCTGTTCGGACGCGTTCAGAACGCCCGTATAGGCGCTGACCAGATCGTTCATGGCGGTGTAGCGGGCCTGCTCGAGGCTGGCCTCGGCGAGCGCGAAACGTTGTTCGGCCCCGAGCGTATCGGCGCGTACGGCGAGCGGGTCGCGCTCTATCCGCCCCAGATTGACGCGGGCGTCGCGGAGTTCGTTTTGGGCCGTGATGACGCCCGTGCGGGTATCGACCCGGTTCAGGACTTTGGGCAGCGTGAGCACGTCAGGTGCGGATTCGGGCGCGGCGGGCTGAGCGTACGCGGCGCTGAGGAGCGCCAAACCCAGAACGGCGTACTTTAGCAGGGTGACAGGGGTCGTTACAGGTTGATCTCGGTACCGTCTCAGGCTCATAGGGTCTCCGAAGGGGGTAAAGCGTAGAGTTCGTAAACGTCCAGCAGGGCGCTCAGGCGCGCCAACTCGGCGCTGCGGCGTGCGAGGTCGGCCTGAAGCAGCTCGAGCAGCGAGGTTTGAGTCTCGAGGGGCGAGCTGAGGCCGAGGTCCTGCCGGGTGCGGTTTTCGCGGTAGCTCAGGCGGGCGCTCTGAAAACTGCGCCTCTCCAGTTCGGCGGTGCGCCCGGTCTGGGTGGCGGCGCTGCGCGCGGCACTTTCCTGAAGTGCGCCGCCCTTACGGGCCGCCGCGAGCGCGGCCTGGGCCGAAGCCTCCTGACGTTCGGCGGCGCTGAGCGCGTCGAGCGCGCCGAGCGAGAGGGTTGCCGAAACGCCGATCTGAAAGGTCGCGTCGACGGCTTTATCCGGAAACGTTCGGGCCGGGTCCCGGTAGCTCAGCGCGACGCTCGGCTGGAGCGTACGCGACTCCACGGACGCCGTTACGGTGCTGTAGTCCGACGCGTTCCAGACGTAGCTTGCCGACGCGACCGGTAGCAGCTCGCGGCGCGCCGCGCTTATGCCGAGCGCCACCTGCCGCGTTTGCACAAGCGTCTGCGCGACGCTTGCGGGGATACCCACAGGCGGGACAGTGAGCCCCGCGAGCGCGGCGTAACTCGGCGGCGGCGTGTCCCCGACGAGGCTGTTCAGGCCCGCGCGGGCGGTCTCTAAGTCGAGCCGGGCGTTTTGCAGCGCGACTTGCGCCTCGAGCAGGGCGAGCTCCGCGCCGCGCAGGTCGCGGGCGTTGGCGGCGTCTTTAGCGGCGCGTAGCCGGGTCGCCCCCAGCCCCTGCGTCGCGGCGACGACGCCCTCTTGCGCCAACTTGGTGGAGCGTTCGGCGAGCCGCGCCCCCAGCGCCGCCTCGAGCGCCCGCACCTCGAGCCCGGTGCGGGCGCTCCCGAGCTCGAGCACCCTCAGTTCGTACTCCAACTCACGCTGCGTCACGAGGTCGGCGACGTCGCCGAACGGATAGGGCCGGAAGGTAAACGCCGCGTCGATCTGATACCCCGATTCGGGGATCGTATCCGCACCGCCCCCCGGCGGCACTTGGGCCGCGCGAACGGTTCCCGTCAGCGCGTCGTCCAGGTCGAAACGGTTGTAGCCGCCGCTGGCCTCGAGCACTACCGGGTCGCGCGCGATCCGCACCTGAAGCTCGGCGGCCTCGACCGCCGCCTGCGCCGCGAGCAGTTCGGGGCTGCCCTCCAACGCCTCTAAAAAAGTCGTTAACGATTCCCCTGCTTGGGCCGTCTCCTGAGCTGAGGTTATTCCGGCAAATGCCAGCAGCAAAACCAGCCTTACGATATAGTTGCGCGCGCTATACTTTGAACTGTCTTCGTGCGGTTTAGGCGCGGGTGGGGATGCCGTCATAATCCTCCAGTAACCAGTCTCTATTTTAGCCGTCGGACGGCCTCCGGGTCTGCGTGGTACATAGCCATTGCCAGGGATTGCTGGTGTTTAGTCGCCGTTTTCACAAAGCTTGTGCGGGCTGTTCTTCACATTCCGTCGGTCCGAGATCAGGACACGAATACCCGGTCATTTACCGATCATCGGCGGGCGCTGTTAAACCGCCGCGTAGGTTTTGTTAAGGGGACGTTAAGACCTCGGCTGTGACTTTCCGCCGACCTGCCTGCGTCCCGCACGTCTGCTGCTCGTCCGTGGGCGAAACGCTGAGGCTGTCGACACTCGCAGGTGTGAATAGGGGTTCTCCTTATGTTTGGGGGCGAGTGGTTTGGGGGCGAGTGGGTTGTAGGTTCGTGCCTACGCCCGTTACGTGACCTCTTCAAAATAAAAGCCCGACGGGGCCGCTTGAAAGATTTACAAAACCTGATACTTCACCGACGTATTGCGAGTCTCAGACCGCAGTTCCAGCCGAATCTCATGGCTTAAATCATGCGGCGGGCGGCGTTTCTTGGCCTGAACGTCGCGCAAGCCGGATAACGTCCACCATATAGCACTTCCAACATCCACTGCACCGATGTGCCGCAGATACCATCCCTTAAAGTACGTGGTAGATTACACTTTTCAGACTGAGCGTGGTGCAAACCAGATGATACCTGCTAATATGTCCGACCGGAGCGGCTCTAAGCTGCGGAACACGACGTTATGTGGTCTCGCGCCAGCTGCCGGGCTGCCGGAGCAGGTCGGCTGCCGCCGCTCCCGAACACGCCGCGCCGACGAGCGGCCCCTCGAGCCGAGTACAACCGACCTGCGCCAGTGCGCGCCGCTGCACTACGTTGGTAACGCCCTGGGCGTAGACTTCTGCGCCGAGGCTGTGTCCGAGCCGCGCCGCTGTTTCGACTAAAACGGCGCTTACGCTGCTACTCTCGCGGTGGTTGCCCTGGCCCGCCTCGGTGAGACCGGCGACCACCCCTTCGTCGATACCGAGGCCGCTGAAGGGCAAGCGGAGCAGCTCGAGGGGCGCGCCCAGACTTCCGAATCCGCGTAACGAGAGGTGAACACCCGCCGCGCGCAGTTTGGAAAACACCTGCATCCCGTTCTTACCAGGAGCCGCGCCGTAGACGCACAGCTCGAGCCGTTCCGGGAGCAAACCGTAGTGCGCCAGCGTTCGCAAACAAAGCTCCAGCAGCGCGCCGGTCACGAGCCCGGTCGGAACGGTTACGGCGGCGCGCACCTCCGGTGGCCAAACCTGCGCCTGCTCGCAGACGCCCCGCAACAGCTGCTCGTAAAACACCGGGGCGAGTCCCCAGTCGCTCAGCAGCGGCAGCAGCGGCAGGGTCGGCGTAAGCTGACCGCGTGGCCCGGGCCAGAACGCCTGAACGCTGAACGCTGTCAGGGTGGTGCCTGCAGCGCTCGAGCTGACCCGGGGTGTGTAGCGCAGCTCGAGCGCGGCGTCTGCGAGCGCCACCTGCAACCCGGCTCCGAGCGCCGGACGCGCCTGCTCGCCGTCGGTAAAAAACCTGAACTCCCCCTTGTCGCTGTTTTTAACCTCGTAGAGCGCCGCGTCTGCGTGCTTGATGAGGTCGTCGGCGTCGCTCGCGGTATCGGGGAAAACGCTGACGCCCAGGCTCGCGCCGCTGTAGAGGTGATAACCCGAGAGGATAAAGGGCGCGCGCAACCCCTCCAGAATCGCCCGCGCGACCCCCGCCGCGTCTTCGGCTCTGGTGATGCTCGGCAGCAGCACGATAAACTCGTCGCCGCCCCAGCGCGCGACCGTGTCCCCGGCCCGGACGGAGCGCCGCAGGCGTTCGGCGACGGCCCGCAGCAGCGCGTCACCGATGGCGTGACCGAGCGCGTCGTTGACACCTTTGAAGTCGTCTAAATCCATGAATATCAGCGCCACCGGAGCGCCGCTGCGGTTACTTTTAAGTAGCGCCCTGCTCGAGCCGGTCGCCGAGCAGGGCGCGGTTAGGCAGCCCGGTCAGCGGGTCGAAAAAAGCCAGCCGCTCGAGCGCCCGGCGTTCGCGCCCGAGTTCGGCCTCGAGCTTAAAACGCCGCCAGAGCGCCCCGACTTGCTGGGCGAAAAGTTCAGCCATCTGTACGGTGTCGGCGTCGAAGGCATCACGCGTGCTGAAATTGTCGAGGTTGAAGTAAGCGACCACCTTGCCGCCGATCTCTATCGGGATCGACAAGCTGACCTCGATGCCGCCCGTATCGCCCGCTTTATAGAGGGGCGCGTACCTTTCGGGCTCGAGGCTGCTGTTGTCGAAACCATAGATCAGCTGAGGGCCGCGCACGTCCGGGTTGCGAAAGAGTTCGTGTTCATAAAGTTGTACCTGCGCCAGCAGCCGCTGCTCGAAGTTGACGGCGGCGGCGAAACGGTAGCGCCCGTCGTCGCCGGATAACAGCAGGCTCCCGGCCTGCGCGCCGGGAATCGCCTCGACCGCGCCCTCCATCAGTCGCTGATAAAAGGTGCTACCGAGGCCGTCCTCGAGTGAAGCCGCGACGAGCGCCCCGAGCCGGATACGAAAGCGGCTGCCCTGCTCTCTCTGTTTGCGCGCGAGCCGCTGCGCGCTTACGTCGAGTAGAGACGCCGCTACCGCGTAGGCGTCACCGGCCTCGTTGTGGAGCGGCTGCATACTGATCCGAAGCCAGCTCATCTGCCCATCCGGATGCCTGACCTGCATCGTCAGGTCGCGCACGCTCGACTCGCCCCGTGAAATCTGGGGGATGAGTTCGGTGAGGCTCGCCGCCGCCGAACCGTCCTCGAGCAGAAGCGCCCAGCCCTCCGGTAGCGGCGCGTCTCCGGTAATCTGGGCGGCGCTGAGGCCGAGCACCCGTTCGGCGCTCGCGTTGTGAACGAGCAGGCTCGCCGCGGTGGTAAAGAGCAGCACGCCGTAGTCGAGCGCCTCGACGAGCGTCCGGTAGGGGCCGCCGTCGGCGCTCAGCCACGCGAGTGGCGGCGAAACCGGCAGGGGACTTTCGGGCTGCTCCATACTCTACAGACTACCCCAACAAAGTCACAAGATTCTGAATTTTCTCTAAGCCCGACTTCAGCTCCAGGGCGCGCAAGCGGGTGCTGGACGGCAAAAATCTGATGTAGCGGTGTTTGTGCAGCTTGCGTCTATAAGGCATTTCACACAATCTTGACCGCGAACGTGCAAACTTCAGGGGTGTGTCCGCGCCGACTGGAGTCCGGGCCAAAATCATCTGAACCTGCTATAGTTGCACACCTGTAGTCGCACGCCTGTAGTCACACACCAAAGGGGTTATCTATGAAGCGTATTCGCCACTTGTTTTTTGCAGTTGCGCTCGGCGGGGTTTCGGGCGGCGGGATTTTGGGTGGTGCGGCGCTCGCACAAGCCGCCCCCGGCACCCTGCCGGGCCTCGAGAACCTCGAGCAGCGTCTCGGCGCAGGGGACTTCAGCCCCGCTCAGCTTGGACGTTTAGAAGCGTTGCAAGCTCGTCTGGAAACGCTCGTCGGGGCTACTCCGGATACCGACGCCCCGAACGCTGAAGCTGAAGCCCAGGCAGCAGGAGACCTGCAAGCCGCCCAGAGCCGCGTCCAGACGCTTCAGGCGCGCGTACGCGACCTTTCAACTCAGTTGGAGGCTGCCGGGGCGCAAGCTGACGAGGCCCGAACGCAGTCCGAAACCCTGACTGGCGAACTGAGCGCCGCCCAGAGGCGCGGAAGCACGTTGCAGAGCGACCTCGAGACCGCCCGCGAACAGGTGCAGACGCGCGGGGGACAGCTCGAGGCGGCGAGCGCGCGCGCTACCGAAGCGCAGGCGAGGGGCGAGAAGCTCAGTGGCGAACTCGAGACCGCTCAGGCTCGAGTCGAGGAACTTACCGGCGAGTTGGAAGCGGCCCAGGCGCAAAACGAGCAACGCGCCAGCGAACTCGAAACGGCCCGAACTCGGGCTGAAGAAGCTCAGGCTCAAAATGAACAGCTGACCCGGCAGCTCGAGACCGCTAGAGGGCGGGTAGAGACGCTGACCGGCGAGTCGGAAACTGCTCGAACCCGAGCCGACGAAGCCCAGGCGCAAAATGAGCAACTTACCGGTCAACTTGAAACGGCGCAGACTCGAGCCGAAGAGGCTCAGACCCGGAACGAACAACTTACGAGTGAGCTCGAGGCGTCACAGACCCAAGCCGAAGGAGCTCGGACACAGAACGAGCAGCTTACTACTCAGCTGGAAACTGCCCAGACGCAAGCCGAAGAAGCTCAGACACAGAACGAACAACTTACCACGCAACTAGAAACGGCCCGCACGCGCTCGAGTGAAGCTCAGGCGCAGAACGAGCAGCTCACCACTCAGCTGGAGACGGCGCAAACCCGTGCTGGCGAAACCCAAACTCAAAACGAACAGCTGACCCAGCAACTCGAGGCCGCGCAGACGCAAACTGACGAGGCGCAAGCTCAAAACGAACAACTCACCGGCGAACTCGAGACCGCTCAAACCCAACAGGGCGAAGCGCAGACTCGGAATGAGCAACTGACCAGCCAGCTGGAGACGGCGCAGACGCAAGTGGAAGAAGCTCAGGCGCAAAATGAACAGTTGAGCGGGGCGCAGAGCGAACTGCAAACGCAGGTCGAGACGCTCCAGACCGACCTCGAGGCTGCCACCACCCAGGCGAATACACGGCAAACGCAACTTGCGGAGGCCCGAGCTCAAAACCAGCGGCAGGGTGAACGACTTGCTGCAGTAACGACTGAGCGAGAAAATCTGACTGAGCAGCTGAGTAGCGCGACCGGCAGCAGTCGTGACCAACTGGCGCAACCCGCAGCCGAGCAGCTGAATACGGTTAAGCAAAACGCCGCCGAAGCGTCCGCCGAACTGTACAGTTTTCTCAACGCCGCACCCGAAATCAGCAGGCTCGGCGACGCGCAGCGTGAAGAGTACAACGCACTTCGGCAACGGGTCGGGCGCGCTCAGGAAAACGTCGCCCGGCTTACCGGCGCGCTCCGGACGCACACCGTGCGCTCGGGCGATTCGCTCTCCAAACTCGCGCTCGATACCTACGGCAGCGGCAACCGCTGGCCCGATATCCGCGACGCCAACAGCCACCTCGAAAACCCCGAAAACCCCTTTATCGGGATGGTGTTGGTTGTTCCGTAATCGTCCGGTTGACTTGGCAAAGTGGCAGGGCCGGACTAGTACTAGTCCGGCCCTGTTTTCGTATCTGGGTTCTGCCGACGCTCATTACCCGTCAGTATCGTTCTTCCCTCATTAAAGGGCGAGGTCTATGCTCTTGGCCCCTGCAAAAGAACTCGGCAGCTGACAGGGGCGTATGGATAGCCATTACTGCAAGGTGGCGTATAGCTGACTTTTTAGCTAATCTGACGCCTCGAGAACTGCGGCTTCAGCCTAACAAGTCTGTTTGCATGTAAAGCGAATTACGCCTGTGAGTAGAACGCCTCGAGTTCGTTTCTGGTGGGCGGGTCGGCCCCCGGCCTGGTGCAGTTGAGGGCCGCCGCCGCCGACGCGAACGCCAGCGCGTCGCGCCACACCGCGTTGGGAAGTGTGGCGAAACCCTCTGTGTGCTCCTTCTCGATAAGCCGTACCATCAGCGCGCCCGTAAAGGTGTCGCCCGCGCCTACGGTATCGGCAATGTCGACGCGGGGGACGGGGACGGTGAGTTGCCCTTGTGTCCGCAAAAGGGTAGTTCCGGCGTCCCCTTGCGTAACGATGACGGCTTCCGGACCTGCCCCCAGCCAGCTCTCGGCGGCTTTTAGCGGTTCGATATCCGGGTAGAGCCAGCGCAGGTCTTGGGCGCTCACCTTGACGAGGTGGCTGAGCCGCAGCGCCGCCGCCAGCCGCGGCAGATACGCCGCCCGGTCGGGAATCAGTGCGGGCCGGATGTTCGGGTCGAAGATGACCGCGCAACGTTCTCGGTGTGCGGCGACGATCTCCTCGACGGCGCTCGCTACGGGTTGGCGCAACAAACTGATCGACCCGAACTCCAGAAACGCCACCGATTCGGGCAGGTCGGGCCGGGGTTGCGGGTCGTAAAGCGTATCCGCCGCCCCCTCACCGAAAAAGGTAAAGTCCACGTCGCCGCCGCTTTCACTGACAAAGGCCAGCGTCGAAGGGGCGTCGCTGCGTGTAAGAAGCGCCTGAGAGACCCCGTTGCGCTCCAAATGCGCCACAACCGCGTCGCCGAAAGCGTCACGGGAAACACCCGCTGCGAGCGCGACCGGCGTTTCCAGCCGCGCCGCTGCCAGCGTAACGTTAAGCGGTGAACCCCCGACGAACCCCTGAAATGCCAGCGGGCCGGTCGCCTTGAAATCGACCAACGCTTCACCGAAACAGACGATTTTCATGATTCTGTTTTCATAGTTCTGTCCAAACCATAAGCTTCTTTATATCACCCCGTACGCAAATTTCGTCCCGGAGTTCGCCCTACTGATCTCTAACCGACTCCACCTGTAAGCCGCACCCTTCTTTCTGTTGTGTTGACCGCCGCCGTTTGGTTACCGCGCTCGAGAGCCGAACACGCAACACGCCGACGCTTCTCAGTCTTTTTGATTCTTGCTCATTTCTTCCTGCTTCTTTTCTCTCGCTACAGCACATCGCAACGCTCAGCCTAGAATGTCGACAAAAACCTAGTCATCTCCCGTTGCCGTCTCGAGCCCCTGATACTGCAATTCGTAGAGCTTGCGGTAGTAGCCGCCCTGTTGCAAAAGCTCGAAATGGTTTCCCTGTTCCAGAAGCCGCCCTTTTTTCATCACCATGATTCGGTCGACGTTCTGAATCGTCGACAAGCGGTGCGCGATGATGATGCTCGTACGGCCCTGCATAAGCTTTTGAAGCGCGTCCTGAATCAGCTCTTCGGTTTCGGTGTCGACGTTTGCGGTCGCCTCGTCGAGTACGAGCAAGATGTCGGGATTTTGCACGAGCGCTCGGGCAAAGGCGATAAGCTGTTTTTGCCCGGTCGAAAATCCTGCGCCGCGTTCGCGGACGGGTGTGTCGTAACCCTCCGGTAAGCGTTCGATAAAGCCGTGGGCGTTGACGAACTTTGCAGCTTCGGTGACGCGCTCCAAGGAGATCGACGGGTCGTTTAAGGTGATGTTGCTCCGCACCGTCCCGCTGAACAAAAAGGGGTCTTGCAAAACGATACCGACGTGCCGCCGCAGTTCGGTCTGGTCGTAGTCCCGCACGTCTTTACCGTCGATACGGACGCCCCCCTGCTGCACATCGTAAAAACGGCTGACGAGGCTGATAATCGTCGTTTTGCCCGCCCCGGTGTGACCTACGAACGCCACCGACTCGCCGGGCCGGATGGTAAAACTCAGGTCGCGCAGCACCCAGGCGTCGTCTTGGTACGCAAACGACACCTTGTCGAACACCACCTCACCGCGAAACTCGGAGAACGTTTCGGCGTCGTCTTTCGTCGTTACCTTTTCAGGCGTGTCGAGCAGATCGAAGATACGCTCCGCCGAGGCCGTCGCTGCCTGCAAGATATTAAAGCGGTCACTCAGGTTTTGAATGGGTCTAAAGAAATCTTGCGAGTACTGCAAAAAGGCTGTGAGTAAGCCGATGGTAATCACGCCCTCGGCGGCTCCGGTGGTGTTGCCGGTCAGCAGCACCGTACCGTAGTAGAGAATGAGCGCGATAGATACCGCGCTGGTAAGCTGCACCACCGGAAAAAAAAGGCTGAACCAGCGCACCTGTTCGGTATAAGCGTCGAGCAAATCCAGGTTGATCGCGTCGAAACGCCGTTCGTTACGCCTTTCGCGGTTGAAAAGCTGAACGGTTTTCATTCCGGTCAGGTTTTCAGCCAGGTACGCGTTCGATTTGGACGTTCGCAGCCGCACCGCGCGGTAGGCGTCGCGGATGCGTTTGCGGACCAAGTTGAGCACCAGATATAAAATCGGCATCACCGACAACGTTACGAGCGCGAGCTGCCAGTTGATGATAAACATATAGACCGTCAGGCCGACCAGAAGCCCCACGTCGGCGATAATCCCGACCACGCCGTCGACGACTGCGCGTTCGATAGCCTCGATGTCGCTCGTAACACGGGTGATAAGCCGTCCGACCGGGGTGCGGTCGAAAAAGCCCAGGTGCAGCCGCTGAACCTTGCTGAATATCTCGCTGCGAATATCGAAGATTACGTGTTGACCGAGCCAGCTGACTAGGTAGGTGTAGCCGTAGCGGAGCGCGAAATTGAGCACCCGCAGGCCCATATAGATGAGCACGAGCGTAACGACGCCGCTGTAACGCGCCGCGTCGCCCAGTTCGGTGTAGGGAGCGCGTACCGGGTTGAGGTAGTTGTCGATCACCAGCGTAATCAGATACGGAAACACCGGCACGACGGCGCTGTAGGCCAAAAGCAGCGCAATCGCCCAGAAGACGTGTTTGCGGTAGGGCCGCAGGTAACGCAGCAGCCGCCGCGAAATCCCGCCGTCGAGCCCTTTATTGACAGCTTCGCCGTCCTCGTCGAAACGTCCTTCACGCCGGAGCGCCGCGACCTTGCCGCGTCGCGTCCGCCGCGCCTCGCGTTTGGCCGCCTCGAGGCTATAGGTAGCTTTTACCGCCCCGTTTTTGGCGTCGTTTTTCGTAGTGTCCTTTGCGCCATTTGTAGTTTCGCTGCGCTGCATAAAACCTCACCACCGTTTAGGTTACGCCTATTGATCGGCGTGCTCTACCTGAGTACCGACCTTGTTCCACACCTACCGACGCCAAAACTTCGGCAAAGCTAGGCCGCGTCCAGAGACGCCTCGAGCTGTTGCCGCCGGTTCATGTCGGCGTACCAGCCGCCGCGCGTGACGAGTTCGGCGTGCGAACCGCGTTCGACGATGCGGCCCTCGGCTAGGACCAACACGAAGTCGGTATCGCTAAAGGCCGAGATGCGGTGTCCGACGATCAGGCTCGTACGCCCTTCGGTTACGCGCTTTAGGTTCTCTAAAATCAGCGCCTCGGTCTGCGTATCGACCGCCGAGAGCGCGTCGTCGAGAATCAAGATGTCCGGGTCGCGGGCGATGGCGCGCGCCATCGCCGTACGCTGCCGCTGCCCACCCGAAAGCGTAACGCCGCGTTCACCGAGCGAGGTGGCGTACCCCTCCGGAAAATCTTCTACGTCGCCTGCCAGCTGAACCATCTGCGCGACCCTACGTGAGTGGGCCAGCGCGTCTTCCGGGGTGCTTTCCGGAACGCCGTAGGTGATATTTTCGGCAATCGTGTCCGAAAACAAAAACGGTTCTTGCGGAACCAGGCCGATGCTTCGGCGGAGCACCTCGACGGGGTAACGTTTAATATCGACCCCGTCGATCAGAATCTCGCCTTCGTCGGGGTCGATAAGCCGGGCGATAAGGTTGACGATCAGCGTTTTGCCCGAGCCGGTGTGTCCGGTCAGACCGACCTTGTGGCCTGCCGGAACCTTAAAGCTGACGTCCTCGAGGGCGGCTGCGTCGCCGAAACGAACCGTTACGTTGCGAAACTCGACCCCGCCCCGCACCGTTTGCAAGCTGTGGTCGGTGGCTTCGTCGTCGATGACGCTCGGTTTGGCGTCGAGAATCTCGCGCAGACGGCCCCACGAGGTAAAACCGCGCTGCGCCATCGACGCGATCCAGCCGAGCGCCAGAATCGGCCACTGGATATTAAGAAACAAAAACAAAAAATCGATGAACCCGGCGAGACCGAGGCCGCCCGTCAAGATGGCCCTTCCGCCGAACAGCAGCAGCACCGACAGGGTCAGGCCGAACAGCAACTCCATAAGGGGAAAAAGTGGCCCGTCGGCTTTGGTCAGCGACAGGTTACGGCGGATAAACTCGTCGTTAAGCGCGCCGAAACGTGCGGTCTCGCGCGCTTCGATGCCGAAACCCTTGACCACCCGAATCCCGCTGAAGTTCTCTTGCGCCATCGCCGAAATATCTGAGAACTGGTTTTGCACCGCCTCGTAGCGTTTATACACGACGCGTAGCAGCACGAAAAAGCTCAGCGTAATCAGCGGGACGATAATCAGCGTCAGCAGCGCCAGCGGGGTGTCGAGGCTGAACATCCGCCAGAAGGTAAAACTGAGCAGCAGCACGGTGTTAAGGCCCTGAAAGATACCGACCCCGATAAACTGCCGCACCGCGTTCAGGTCGGCGGTCAGCCGCGCCATGAGGTCGCCGACGCGGGTGTCGTCGTAGTAGTCGGTACCCAGGCGGGTAAAATGCGCGAACAGGTCGCGGCGCATATCGAACTGAATCTCCCACGAGGCGTTGAGCATCGAGCGCCGCACGACGATCATCGCTACCGAAGCGGCGACCGCGATAGCTACGACCGCCAAAACGTAGCTCCAGACCGAACCGACCGGCGGATTTAGCAGGTTTGCGTACACCTCTCCGGGCGAACTTGCCCCGGCAAAAACACCCCGGAAAAACGCCCACGGCGTACTGAGCGTCACCGTACCGGCCTCGAACGCAGCGACTGCCGCGCCGATGACGCGCGGCGTCTGCACAAATGCGGCGCTGTACACGATGAGCATCACTGTACCGAAAGAAAAAGCCAGAGGGTAGCGGCGGACGTAACGAAACAGGTCTTTAAGGGTCTGCACGGAGAGCCTCCCGGCTGACAAAGCCTCTTAACCTATCACGGCTCCCCAGGGCGTGGTTCGCTGCGGGGTTACACGTCCGGAGTAATGGGTGGTGAGCTGGGCAATGAGGGTTGAGCAGTGAGTAATTGGGTGGTGTGCAGCGTGCAGTGTGGTGAATGGAGGGTTTTGGTTACACCTGCCCCAGAACCCGGGCCACGACAAACTTGAGATAACGGCCTTCGGGGAAATTTGCGGGTATGGGGTGGTCGGGTGCGTGACCGGCTTCGTGAATGACCTGTACCCGGACGCCCGCCCGCGCCGCCGCCTCACCCAGGACGCCGCGAAAATCTTCGGGCGATACTTGTGAGGTGCAGCTCGCCGTCGCCAGCAGGCCGCCGGGGGCGACGCAGTGCAGAGCCTGGGTGTTGAGTTTTTCATAGGCGCGCAGGGCGGCGAAGCGGCTTTTTTTGTTGCGGGCCAGAGAGGGCGGGTCGAGGACGACGACCCCGAACCGCTCGCCCCGCGAAGCGTAGTCGCCGAGCAGCGCAAAGGCGTCGGTGGTCAAAAAGGCGTGCGCGTCCGGGTCGAAACCGTTGCGGGCGAAGTTGCGCCGCGCGTCTGCGGTCGCTGCCGAGGCGATGTCGACGCTCGTGATGTGGGCTGCGCCGCCGCGCGCCGCGTAGAGCGAAAATGCGCCCGTATAGCTGAACAAGTTGAGCACCCGTTTGCGGGCGGTAAAACGCTCGAGCGTTCGGCGGTTGTCACGGTGGTCTAGAAAAAGACCGGTTTTTTGACCCTCGAAAAGGTTGGCGAGTAGCTCGAGGCCGTTTTCCCGGACGCTTAGCTCGGGGGGCGGAAGCTCGCCCCACAGGGCGCGCAGGTCACCTTCTCGGGAGAGCACGCCGCGCAAACCGGGCGCGCGGCTGAGCGCCCGCACCACCGTCGGGACGAGGCCCGCGACGCTCGGAGAATAGGTTTTGAGTACGATAAAACGCCCGTAGCGGTCGGCGGTGATCCCGGGCAAAAAGTCGCCTTCGCCGTAGAGGAGGCGGTACGCGTTCGTGTCCGCGTCGGCGACCTGTTCGCGTAGCGCCATCGCCTCTTCGACGCGCCGCTCGAGCCACTCCCCATGCGGCGGCGCGCCGCCGAAAAGCCTCACCGCGATCTGACCGGCGTCGTCGTAAAGCCCGTACGCCTCCGCTTTCCCGGCCTGTACCCGTACCCAGTCGCCGGTTGCGAGCGTGTGCCGGGGCAGGTGGTTGCGGTAAAGCCAGGGATGACCGGACTTGAGGGCTGGCTCGAGGTTGGGTGCGACGGTCAGGGTCGGCAGGGGCATCCGTCCAGCTTACTGCTCGGGGCGGCGATGCAGGCGAGTGGCAAGTGGCAAGTGAATGGGAAGCTGTGAGGGGCAAAGTACATCGACAAGGCTCGGGGGTCTAGCCCCTGCTTGTCAGAGATTCTAGTGGCTACGCGACGCAAGCATCGTCCTCTTGAAGTGCGTAGTGGACTGCATTTCAGCACCGGGCATGGTGCAAACTAGATCGTCACTGCTACAAAAGAGGCTCGAGCCCGCGCGCTACCTCCAGCGCCCGTTCGTGTCCGCCGCCGTGGTCTTGGAGCGTCCAGCACGCCGACAAAACCGCGTGGATAAAGTCCCACCCGACCAGCTCACTGTGCTCGAGTCCCAGCACATCGCCGAATATCTCGAGTCGTTTCGGCAAGAGCGCGGCGAGTTCGTCGGCGCTCGCCTGTACGGGGTTGAGCAAAAAGCTGCCGACGTCGTATCCTCTCGCCCCGACGATGCCCTTCGGGTCGATAGCCCTGTAGGTTTCGCCCGGGGCGGTGAGGACGTTGCCGTGGTGCAAGTCGGCGTGGAGCAACACTGGGTCGGCGGCAGCGTCCAGCTCGAGCAGCAGCGTCTGCGCGCGTTCTCGCATCGGCGTCGGTAGGTTCTTGTATTCCCCCCAAAGCGCCCGCGCCCAGCTCCTGAGAGGCCGGAATGGATGCGGTTCGTCTACCTTGCGCGGGAGCCGCCCCAGCAGTTCGGCGGTGGCGCGGGTTTGAGCCTCGTCTTGTTCGTAAGTCCACACTTCTTGTAGCGAAATCCCAGGCGTCACGCGTTCCAAAAGCAGAGCACTTACGCTGTCGTCTCGTTCTAAAAGGTTGCAAAAGCCGTCCCCGGCGTAAAGACTCAGAGCTTCACCCTCGAGAATAATTTCGTCATTCGGTGGGCTCAGTTTGAGGACGCAGGGTGTTCCGTCCAGACGTTCGGCGTAGGTGACGAGGTTGTACGAGAGCTGCGGAACGAGGCCGGTCACGCGGATGTGCCAGTTGGCCTCAAGCCTCGTCAGCGTCTCCGGCAACGCTGCTAACCACACGTCGGCGTCGTCGTGAACGTCGCGGAGATTTCCAAGAAACGGTGCGGGCAGGTTCATAGCGGAAGATACCACCACACTTCGGTCAGGTGATTTTGGCGGGTAGAGCCGGTGCGCTCGTACAAGCTGATGGCGGCGGTGTTTTCGACGTTGACTTTAAGCGCAACCTCGGTATTTGGGTTTGCGTTCAGAAAAGCTTGGAGCAGTGCCGACGCGTAGCCGCGCCGATGGTGTGTCGGGACCGTTGCCAAGGCGATGACCTCGAGCCCCGTTTCATACGGCGCTGCGTGGAGGGCAGCTTTGACGCCGTTATCTTTATGCACGTAGAGCTGTCAGGTCTGAGCGAGATGCTCGAGTTGCAGCAAACTGTAGAGCTTAAGTGGTTCGAGAACGGCCTGAGCTTTGCTGTAAGTCGGCTACGCTCGCCGGACTCGCCACCTTTTTTTCGGTCTGGCTAGGTGTCCGCAGATGGTAACGGACAAAGGTTTTCATTCGCACCGCCGGAAAATGAGACGCCAGCAAACTCGCAAGCTCGTGATCGGTTCGGGGTACGTCCACACGCAGCGTAGCGGCTGCCGGTAGTTTGTGATGCTGAACGAAGTGGCGCAAAAGGTGCTCGAGCCGCCCCGCCCGCTCCGGGCTGAGAACGGCGTAAAGCTCGCCGACGTAAAGGTTTTCGTTCGTTGGAAAGTAGCGAACAAAGCCTTGCGGGGCGTTGTCAAAAAGTACGAACCAGTCGTGCGTGTCAGTCGCCGCAAACGCCGAAATTTCGTCTTCCAGCTCAAAATCATCCCGTCCGAATGAGGCGCGGAGGAGGGGCTCGAGGGTGATGAGGTCGCCAGCCGTAACGTTTCTGATGTCCGGTGTGCGCCTACTCATAAAGCCACGCCAGCTGTTTTTCGCCCACCCTGAACGCCTCTTTGCGAACACGGCCCAACTCGAAGTTTAGAGTGAAATCGTCGGCGTGGGCCTCCACCAGCCCCTCAGTCAGCCCCAGCGAGAAAGCCAAAAGCCCCACCACCCGCTCCGGCCTCACACCCGCCTCTCGCAACGCCGATATCGTAAGCGAACCTTTGCGTTTCGCCATACGCGCGCCGTCCGTGTCCAGGAGCAGCGGCACGTGGGCAAAGGCGGGCGGCTCGGCTCCGAGCGCCCTGTATAAAAGCAGCTGCGCGCCGGTGCTCGGCAACAGGTCGTCGCCGCGCAGCACGTGGGTGATGTTCATAGCGACGTCGTCTACCACTACCGCGAGTTGATACGCCCACGCCCCGTCCGCGCGTCGCACCACGAAGTCGCCGGACTCGGCGGGGTTCACTGTGACGTTACCCAGCATCCCGTCGTGGAGGCTCAGCGTTTGCGGCTCGACCCGGAAACGCAAGCTGGGCGTCCCGCCTTCTCGCTGCCTGCGCTCACGCACCTGTTTATTCAGCTTTCGCTGCGCCGCACCGTAAACCGCCCCTGCACCGTGCGGGGCGCTCGCTACGCCCTGCACGTCTTTACGGGACAAGTAGCACTCGGAGAGGTGGCCCGGTGTGCGGAGAGTCTCGAGCGCCCGCTCGTAAAGCTCGAACCGCTCGCTCTGAAGGTAGGGGCCATACGCGCCGCCAACGTCCGGCCCTTCGTCCCAGCTCACGCCCAACCAGCGCAGTTCATCCAGATTTGCCGCCACAAATTCCGGTCGGCTCCGCTGCGTGTCGAGGTCTTCGGTTCGCATGACGAATCGCCCGCCCCGTGACCGCGTGTGCCAATAGGCGAGGAGGGCGGTGCGGGCGTTGCCTAGATGAAGGTGTCCGGTGGGGGAGGGGGCGTAGCGTCCACGCACAAACAGATTGCTGATTCCTTAATCTTTTTTTGCAAAAGTAGTAATAGCCTGATCGTCTTGAAGCTCGAGGGTAATAGGCGCGCCGTATATCGCAAAAGCTTCTCGGATAGATTTCACTTTTAGCTCTTTGTCATCCTGCCAGAGTTTGATACGGGGGTTGTCGAAGGTGAAGTTCTGTGTGAATCTTGACTGCTCTCCAAAAGAGACAACTTCACTCATAGTCATATTTCCCTCCAAAATGCCGTTTTCTATAATTACATCAGGTGCATCATCATAGATTTCCACGAGTGTCGCTTTTCCAGAAATAGACGAGATTTGATTTCCATATCTGAGGACTTCACGTATACGTTCAAGGAGACTGATAAGCTTTCTCTCCGGATCGTTCCAATCGTCATCGGCAGGCCACGGAAGGTTCTCATCAGCGAGTTGGGCTCTCCGCAGTTCATAGTTCGCTTCAAGGTACAAAGCCGTCAGGTAAGCAAGATCAGACAGGTATGCAAGACTTTCACGAGGTTGCGAACTTGACAAGTCTATAGACGCGAATTGACCCCCTGAACCTTCATCTACTAAATTAAGCAAATTTCTTTCGTCTTTAAGATGCGAAATTAAGTGTAAAACTGATAGGTCCGAAACATTGGGTCGCTGCCCGTCTTCTGTACTCATTGATATACTAAAGTTGCTTTTCTTCCCCTCATCATCCCATGAAATCTCGAACTTTAGGCTAGTGCATCGTCAACCGGTCATTTCTGGGTAAAGCCGCTTGAGTTTGATGCGCGCGTCGGAAGTGGTGAACTGCCAGTTGATCTTGACGGCACGTTCTCGACGATCTTCGAGCCAGTGAGTGA
>JAABUN010001734.1_pt1 | contig 44940 bp, 51 predicted proteins | sample 5559311 | NCBI WGS metagenome assembly JAABUN01 (sample SAMN10711877, study PRJNA513370) | rock metagenome | isolation source: Antarctica rocks | place: Antarctica: Victoria Land, Siegfried Peak sud
TATTACTAGTACTACTACCGCTGTAGTAGCTATTATTAGGGTCCCTAGGACCGTCGTTTATCTATCCGCGTTTCTTAAACGCTTCGTCGCTCTATAAGCTCGCCGCCGTTAATTTCCGTCTTAAATCTATCTCTTTAATTATTAAGTTTATATAATATATAATTTATATATATTTAAAAGAATAGTAAGACCTTTTATCTCTTTTTTACTACTAATATTATACTTTAATACTATTAAATAACTTAAAATATAGGAGTTAAAGCCTTAAATATCTAAGATCTCTTATACCCTTACTTATATATATTAGTTTATACGGCTTAGGTCCTTACTATACCTAATATTATACTTTAAACTCCTATAATAACTACTAGGTATTACTTAACTTATTCTTAAGTAGTTATATACTCCTCTAATATATTTTATATTTAAAGCCCTTTCCTATTTATCTCTTATTAATAATCTTAGTAATCTCCTATTCCTACTCCTTAAGCGCAGTATTTTAAGCCTAAGACTATAGAGAAAGTAGTAGAGTAATAGGATTAGAAGGACTTATAATTACTTCTACTCTAGGATTATCTTTACTAATAAACCGCCTATATAGATATTAGGGTAGAGGGGTACTTTAAGAGGTTAAATAATTAATAGGTTTAGTAGTAGCTTTAATAGTATAAGTATTTAAATAACTATATATATCCGCCTATTTATAGGGATAAAGGCCTTAGAGAGTTATAAGGCTTATCTTTAACTCTATACTTATAGCCCTAGTAGAGCGGCCCGTCTTACTAGGGTTTTTATTATTATCTCTTATTATAAGAGGATTATCTAGAGTATATTAAAGATAAGGCCTAGAAGTTAATTAAAAAGGTAGGGAGCTTACTTTAACTATTATTAATTCTACTAGACTAACTTAAATATATTATCTCCTTAAGTTATTATAATTCTAGTAGAGATAGTAGTTATCTAAAGATAGGCTTAAGTAGTAATTAAAGCTATTTAAACTTAAGATTACTTAAGTTATTATTAGTATTATCTATCTTATTAATAGGGTCTTTTAGGAATTATTAAACGCGGTATATAGTAATTTAGGCCTATAAGCTAATTTATATATTAGACCTTCTCTAACTTATATATACTTCTACTACTCTTACTTAAACTTATACTATTAATTATATACTTAGAGGAATCTTTAATACTTATAATATTTATAACTATTATAAGTTTAGCTATATACCTAGCCCTATCCTCCTATTTATCTTTATTATACTTATTTATTTTATCTACCTTCTCTTTCCTCTTACTAGGTATGTAATAATACTTAATATTTTTATAAGTACTATTACTTAATCTATAGGGTTATATATTATAAATTAGTAAAAGGAGGGTATTAAAGAGTAGAGGAGGATTAAAGATAAGATATCTAAATTACTACTATTTATAAGTATTAAAATTAGTAAGTAGGGGTTTTAAGGGTTATACCTAGCTTCTAAGCCTACGGCGCTTATAAATAGTATTAAACTCTATATAAATAGTAAATAAGCTTAGTCTACTATTAAATATACTATATAACCTTAGAGCGGGGACTACCTTAAAACTAGTAGTTATATAGGGGATAGTAAAGCTATTAGGATCTAGAGGGAAAGTAGAATAGTCTTATTCTAACTCTAATTATCCTTATAACCGCTCTTATTATAATTCCTTATAATACCCTTAAGGGTTCCTAGGTTTATTAGATTATCTCTAATTAAGCTAGACTTTATATATACTTATATCCCTATCTTTAGTATCTTTAATAGTCTCGCCTTTATATTATAAAGTTATTATAGGATTCCTACTAACTAGCTTAGCCCTACTAGGAGGTTAGTAGAATTTAATATTATCTAAATTATTTATAGTTATTATATTATATAAGTATAAAGTAGCTAGAGGAAGGTATAAATAAAGGAGAAACTTAACTTAGAGATTATAGTTAAAAATCTAGAGTAAGTAGAAGGGGGTAAGATAAAGGTAATATATATTTCTAGTTTATATAAAAGTACTATTAAGATCTCCTTCTCTAACTACTAGGTTCCTTAAGACTATTTTAAGCGGCGCTATTATACTATTATAAAGGCCTCCTTCTTTAATACTATTTATCCTTAATTACTAGCTAAGCCGCTTAATTATTATCCTAAAAATAATTAATCCCTACTTATCTACCTTACTCTATAATACTCCCTAGCTATAGCTCTTAATTATAATAGCCTTATATTTTATTTATATTACCTAAGCTAGCTAAGTATTATACTTTTCTAGGAAATATCTATCTACTATAATTTATTAGCTACTACTACCTAGATCTTTTATATTAGACTCTTATAATAGATTTATAGTACCTACTTTATAATATTTATATAAAAGTTAGATTAGCCTTTTAAAATTATATTATTAGATTATTATAACTATAATATCCTTATAAATATAATGTATTAATTAAAGTAATATCTACCTTTTAAGGACTTTACTAGCTAGCCTTAACTTACTACTATAATTAAGGCCTACGCTTAGCCTTATAATACTATACTATTAAACCCCTACTTAGAGGTAATCCTTATTAAAGTAGCTAGTTAGGTAGATTTATAAAAAGGCTAAGTATTTATAATAATAAGTTAAGTAATTTCTCTATTAATTATATTATAATTATACTTTAATCTAATAGTTATTTTACCCCTATAATTAGCGCTAGCTAAAAGCCCTTAGTTAATATTATAATAGAGTCTAAGATTAGCTAAGCCGTAGTATAATAATTATTAATAAAGGGAGGTAAAGGTCTAAGGGTTTAGAGTAGCTAAGTTAAGTATATAAAGGCCTTTAGCCCGCCTTAAATATAAACTATCTCTAATTAAGCTAAGCTAAGGTAAAGAGTATAAAGAGCCTAAGTAGTATTAGAGAGAGTATAATACTACTACTTACTTAAAGCCTCTAATAATAATAGATAATAAAGAGTAAAGGATAACCTATCTAATAATAAAATAGTAGCTAGTAGAGTATTAAAGTTAAGTAATAAGGCGTTCTAATATAGTTAAAAAGGAACTATCTTTATTAGAGCTAAGTTATAATATAAGTAATAAGGTATAAAGTAGTAAATAAGAGGGTTTACTTATATTACTAGCTTTAATTATAAATAAAAGTTAATAGGTTAAGAGAGGATAAGGGTAAGAAGTATAGAGATATAATCTTAAAGGGAAAGGTTATAAGTAAAATACTTAATATAAAGATTAAAGTATAATAATCTATAATAGTTAGTAGAAGTTAGCTAAGTAATAGGGAGGGGTATATAAACCCTTATAATATAAGAAGGAGAGAGGGGATAGTAGGAAGAAGTAGAAGAAAGATAAAGGAGGAAGTAGGAAATTAATAAGTAGTAGAGGTCTTTATACTTTAAGAAAGTAGTAGATAGTTTATCCTTAATTATAATAGGTTTCCTTAAAGTATATTAGAGGATATCTTAATTATTAGTTATATATCTATTATAAGGGCTTACTTTAACTATCTTAAACCTTATTTATAAATAGTTTAGTATTTAATATAATATTAGTAGAATATAAGTAAGAGATAATAAGGAATTTATATAGTAGTATTTAAGATATCTAGTAGTATAAATATTATTATCCTTAACTATAATTAGATTATTTATCAAATAGTAGAGGAAAATCTTATTATAAAGTAGAAATATACTATTATAGCTATTAATCTATTCTAAATTAAAGATAAATTTTAAGTAACGGCTAGAAGATAGATAGTAGGAGCTAATAAGAGATTAAGGTAGGGAAAGGAGGAGGATAAATAAAAAATTAGAGATAATATAGAGATAGATAGTATTAGAGTATTAATATAGAAGGGCTAGGTTATATTAAGTAGCCTAATAAAATTACCTTAGTAGGGCTAACCTAGGGGTAGTAATTAGGGGCCTAGGTAGTAGTATTAAAGGAGTATAAGTACTAGCGTACTACTAATAAAAGGTAATTATAACTAGGCTTAAGGGAGCTACGCCTTATACTACCCTACCTAGCTATATATAAATATATATTTAAGTAGTACCCTAGGTAGTAGTTAAATTATTTAAATAGTAGGCGTATATATAATATACGTAATAGTATTTAGTAAAAATAGGACTTAAGTAGTAGCTTACCCGCGTAGGGGCGTAGCTTACCTAGGATTACCTATAGTCGCGCGTCGCTTACCCGGGTCGCGCGACCGTAGGGCGGCGCTTACCCTAGACTCTAAGAGGGGTAACGTCGGGGTATATTTCTATCGTCTTGGCACTCCCGGTTCGGTCCGCCTCACGATTGGCATTAATTATTTAGGGCTTAAATATCTTCAATCATTCACTGCAGGGTGAAAAATTCTGTACTCTGTCGATCATTTTGCTTGCAGACTGGTAGTCTTCAGGGATGGAGAGGGTTGCGGGCGATCTTCTACCTCAACAGAAGATACAGGGCGCCTGTACCACGATAATTGTATGATAAGAATGGGCACGAATCAAAAACATCAAGTCTAGAAAAATTGAGATATCATACGACTTGATGAGGGGATATCTCCCGCCTACACCGATATTCAATGGTCTTACTGGTCACACTCCAGATGATGTTTATATCTTTGTTAGGTCGTATGGACATCCTGATTGACCAACCACACTATCCGACAATTTGGTTCTTTATGTAACAAACGTTTCGAACCTTGCGGTGAAAGATGACGTATGAAGCAGGCGTTCTTCAATCCCGACTCTTGCTGATTGCATGCTATCCTCGTCCCGGGTTCCATCTTATGACAGCAATGTTTCCCTGTAGTGCCAGAGCGGACAGCCTCGTATGGCAACCGGCCGATTGAGACTGGCATAATTTGGCAAACTACGACGTGGCGATCAAGCTGTGTAGAGCTTTCTTTTTTACCTCGTTCGAAAGGCGACGACCCTTTCCCATCCTCCGACCATCATGCAACGTGATCCGGTTGCTGCATCCTCATCACTCCTTATACTTCAACCCTCCTTGCACATTGGTCTTCCCCTTCAGCTGATCAACTCTATATCATTGTCTCAAGTTTGCGTCTTCCTGCTTCAGTCGATCCACCAGCTTCTGTCTCAGGAAAGGGCTCAATCCTAGGCTGAATCTCCATGAGTCAGATATCGAAGAAAGCAGGATACATCAGCTTACAAGCCATCCCTTGTGACTACTCGATAGCTTCCCGATCTCTGATATCTGCCATGCCCATCAACAAAATTCCCTGCTCCATCCACTTCAAGACTTCCAAAGATATCCTCCGGATCTGGAATGCGGCCATAGTCTGGTGGGTGTCTCTCGTCATAAACGTGAATAAAGCCGCCTCTTCCTCCACCGCCGGCACCTCCCTGACTACTGGCTCCACCTGCGCCATCCCCGCCAGTCCCACCACCACCGCCGTATGCTGTGCTCCGTCTCTTCTGCCGCTGGTTTGGGAAGAAAGCTCCCCCAGACCCTAGACTGGATCCGGAAGTTGAGGCCATGGCTTGAGCTTGCGAAATGACATTTGGATCCTGATTGGCATGCTCCGCTATGACTGATTGAAGTATGTCGAGGAATTTATGGTTTTCACCGAAGGAGTCAGGCGTTGGGGGAAGATTGGAAGTGGTGCCAACAGCGATTTCGGACTTGGGTGGGAAGTACGACAGGAGAGAGAGTATATGGCTGTTGATCGATCGTTCATCAGGGAAGGTATACTGGACGGATGTCAGTCATTTCGCATTGTGCAGAAGTCCTTTGACCTACAATGTAGGGGCTCCCATGCAATGTTGCCACAGACCTCCAGATGGTAGGCCTCGCTGGTCGTACCAGTACTCGTTGAAACGTTCTTGCAAACATGAAGGTTTCTGCGGCGTGGCTACCGGCGGAGGTCATTTGGTGACACCCACGTTTCCGAGCGCCAAGACCCGGCTAGAATTGCCATAGAATATCTCAAAATATTGACCCCCGGTGCGCCGCCAAAAGAGATGTAGAATGCGACCTCCTCTCTCTGGATGCTCCACAACGATCGCCGAGAAAGTCATCGCTCATGGCAAGTAGCATCAGGACCCACACACAATGCTGAACCGTTAAGATCAAAAGATCTGACAGGTATAGGGGAGACCGATGTCGGCGGAAAATTGGTTGCATTCTAACAGTAGTTTCCCGCCAATTCAACGTTTTTCATTTTCTTGTACCTGCAAGCTTGGCAGTCAAAGTCTCTTTACAATCAATTGGCTATTACAGCAAGCTAGCAGAGACAGACTTGCAGCTAGGAAAACGATATGGTATCCCGAAGAGTTAGCCGATAGGCGTTCCTATAATTTTCATTCATAAAGAATCTCTCCGTCCCCTCAAGTTCGACTTAGAGGTGAACCTCCATTTGGCCGATTCTTCTGTTCTCAGCACTATGGCGGAGAAGGAGCCTTCAGTAGGTCAGCATGCCCCGAGGCTGACATTGGGTGATCATGCTGGAGGAGACCTTCCGGTCGAGAGAGCAGGGGTGACGGATATCGAAAAGGTTGAGCGAGTATACAGGTGAGACCAGGCCAGATGATCGCAGTTCTCATGAAAGCTGGAAGCCAAAACTTTGAATAGGAAACTCGATCTCCGTATCATACCGGGTACGCGTTCTGCATGTCGTCCTTTCACTCTGCAGACTGACGGCTTCGTCAGCTTTCTGGACTCTGTACTTCCTCTGCTCTGCAATTCGCTCCAATGTCGGCTTGGCACAAACGATGAACCAAGCTCAACATCATAGTCTTAAGGAAGTGCTACACTTGACTGCCAAGCAAGTGTCAACCGGTTTAGCATTGTTCTATGTCTGTTATGTCATCTTTGATCTTCCATCCAATCTCATCATGACAAGACTCAGTCCTCGAGTATGGATGAGTCGAATTGTGGTCGGTGTCGGCATCATCGGAAGCTGCATGGCCGCAATGAAAGCTGCATGGAGTCTATAGTAAGGTTGCTTGGTTTGAGTCTTCTCGGCCTAGCTAATCACGATAGTAGCTTACTCCGAGCATTGTTGGGTTTAGTAATTGCTGGAATGTGGCCAGGCATGGCCTACTACCTAACATTATTCTACCCGCCTTCCCGCACCGGCAAACGCATAGGTCTGTATTTCACGGCTGCCCAAGTCTCAGCTGCTGTCGTTGGCTTGGTCTCTGCGGGTTTCCAGAAGATGGACGGCCTGGGAGGCTTGGTCGGCTTCCAATGGATGTTCTTGCTTTACGGCCTCGTAGGTATTCTAGTCGGTATTAGCCTGCTGTGGTGGCTTCCTGATCGACCCTTGCCGCCAGGAGAAGTACGGGATCAATCTGGTTGGCATAAATGGATACCTCAAAGCAAGCCTGCACTGAGCGGGGAAGATGCCCAGATACACTACGAGGACTTGACACGAGTGTACCATCGCCACCGCTGGAACCTCAAAGACCTTCTGCGCGTGTTCATGGACTGGCGGCTGTGGCCGCTCATACTTATGTACTTTGGGGTCGTTGGCGTGGGTATAGGCGTGCAGAACTACGCTTCTGTCATCATCCAGGCGACGAACAAGAATCTGACAAGCATCGACCTCAGCTTGCTCACCGCACCCATCTGGATCGTAAGTCTCGGTGTGTGACGAGCTTTTGTAGACATCAATGTACTGATGGAAACTAGATGGATCTGATCGCAATTCTCCTAGTAACTCCATTCTCAGACCGGTTTCATCACCATCGAGCGCTGTTCTTCAGTGTTCCGGTATGTATCCAGATTGCTGGTCTTCTCCTGACAACGTACGGAGGGAGTGAATCCAATCCTTGGCCTCGTTATGGTGGCCTCTTGATGGTAGGGTTTGGCCTTGGTCCCACCGTTCCGATCACGATGACATGGACGAACGAAATATTTCAGCCACGCCACGGCGAAGTTGGAGTCGCTGCCGCTTCTGCTCTTGTCTCCGGTCTTGGCAATTTGGGATCCATCTTGACAACTTACGCATTATTCACAGGATGGCCAGCGGATAGTAAACACGGCAGGAAGCAATACAGAAAGAGTACGTTGGTCATGGTTGGCATTCTGTGCCTCTCCATCCTCAGCGCGTTCGCGATGACGCTGCTCCTCCGAATGGTGGGCAACGGACCAAGTGCAAAACAGATGAGCAGCGGCAGCTCAACGAGCGAAGGGGAGGGGATCCTCGTTGACGGAGCAGCAAGACGGGAGCTTCAAGAAAGAGGATTTGGGCGCCTGTGGTGGAGAAGTCGACGGGGATAGGGGGACACGGGGATATCTCCGCTTGGTTTCTGCTACTACGTTCACGACTAAAAGTACCTAGTATTCAACCCACGGCAGATCCAAGGATCTGATTAGCTGGTTAGTGAATGAAATCCCGTATCTCTTGATAGTATTAAACTTGGGTGGTTGTTGATACTCCATGTCCTATAATTATGGTGTGGTCTCTGGCCTTTGTCTGTAGCTATTCTATTTTACAACAGAATAGCCTCAACGAACATCACAATCACCCGCAATCACCACCATTGTTAAGTCCATTTTTTGCAATTCAACGTAGCTCTGACTGGACGGATGTCAACGCTGTCAGTAAGCGGAAGCGCAAGGATTCGGGACTAGCGTTGACCAAGAAATGTCAGAATAGGTCATGGGATTGCCACTGACGTATGGAGCTTTCCGGAAAGCTCACGGAAGAAATCCATGCCCCATACTTAATAATCCATCAATCGCCCTCATCCATCTTTCTGCTTTAATTTGCGCAAGTATACATGCTGTTGACCTCCATACAATATTAACAATTCACCAAGCAAACAAGCTGACCCTCCCTTCGTCATGAATGTCATCAATCTCGCCCTCCGGGGCCTCCAGGTACGCATCCCCATCCCCATGCTTTGCCAAACTACGCGCTGACCTTTGCTGCAGTTTCTCTGGACCCTCCTCATTATGGCCCTCGTTGGCAACATGATCGCCGACGCTATAGCTGGCAACCCCTCCATTATCAACTATGTTATGTTCGTGGCTGTCTTCGGAATGCTGTCCTTGTTCTACCTCATCGCGGGGACCATCAACGAAGCGTTCGCTATTTCAGGTATCTTCATGGTTATTGCCGATGGCCTGAATACCTTATTCTTCCTCATTGGCGGTATCGCGATGGCAGCATATCTCAAGGTGCACAGTTGCGGCAACCAGGTAAGCGCTTCTTGCAAGCTGCACCTCTTTCCTCTGCGGTACTGACGCAATCACAGGACTATATCCACTCCAACGGCATCACCAACGGGTCGGATAATCCAGGAAAGAGGTGTCATGAGGCGCAAGCAGTGACTGCCTTTCTCTGGTTCGGGTTCATAGCCTTCGCCGCATCACTGGTATTCTCGGCGCTGTCGGCCCGCGGTGGAACCACATCGATAAGAGGAGGAATCCGACGAGGTGGGGGACCATCCATGGCACAAGTCTAGATTGGTGAGCAGCTATGTGCGGAGTCATTGCTGCCACCGCTACCTGGAACACATAGCTGACGCATGAGATGTAGGGCCCGGCAAGGTTTGAATAGTACGATCTACTGGCGCATCTTGATACGATTATACGGCATCGCTTGTGTAAGCCGGTATTACGACTCGAATATGATCAGATCAGGTGCATGATATGCTCCTTGTTTACTTTATCATCTACGCTGAAATAATCACAATCAATACAGAAATAATGATGTTAAAACCATGTTCACCAGAAATGGTCCGATTTCCCTATGTCGTCTAAAGAGGACACTGGTTGAGCAATCAACTCAACGAGAGCCGTGAACCTGAAGGCGCTCTGCTATGGGAATGGCCGCTGCAGGTACAGCTACGCAGCATCAGCTGATCCCATTAATGATTTTGCATAACGATAATTCTCGCTCAATTGACCTCACCATCTCTTGGCAATACGCCGCAGTGATCAATAATGTAAAGTATATGTACAAAATTCTGCCAAGCCTTGAATAGATAGAGTAATCACTCCTTCACAACATAGAATACTCCTGCCCTTTGCATATTCCATCCCAACACCACCAATACCATCACCTACCAATAACCTTATCAATAACTATAGTTGCGTAATCAGATGCAATGCTTGCGCTTGCGTCGGTCGGCGTGATGCCTGGTTGGGCCCGTTCTCATGCGGTTCTCCGCGAGCGTACTTGAGGTTCCTCCCAACCGACGGGTTTTGCACTGGCAATGAACGCGTTCCACATGGTCCGCCCCAGTACCAAGACGTCGCAGAAGCATAATGAGTGGTGCTTCAATTGCGAGCAAAGGCATTGTTCGTTACCCTCCGATGATATCCGGTCAGTATCGTTGGTAAGATTGGGTACCAACGCAGAAAAGGTGTAGGCCATTGACAACGAAGGCTACCAATTACAAGCTGAACAAGCCACACAGTACTTCAACACCGAAATATCACGGTCTGTATTGTCATTTTTCACTCTGCCAACGCACGCCTGCCTCGTTGCCTCGTTCAGTATACACCGTCGTTATGGAGAATGCCTCCCATCTCTGTCGATTCATGCTACTCGTCCCATGTTCCCCTGCTCACCGGTTGGCTTCAATCTCCGCGAGGCTATATAGCCATGTCTGCCTCTTTATGGCCGCGCACTTCCTTCCTCCTTCTTGCGCTACTTGGCACCAACATCCACTCCGGACCAAACGGAGATCCACGGGGATAACCCATTCATCGGACCAGGCATCTCCACTAGGATTCCTGTGAAACATCCTGAGTTCGATGGACTCTCAGCGACTGAAGAAGATAGAAGTCGCCAAAGCAGAATAGCAAGGGTGCTCAGAGTATAGGAAAGACAGACAACAGCCTTCAGGCCATTCTACTTGCTGTTCAAGATCTTTCGATTCCAAGTGTTCATAATTATAAAATCAGCAGGATTCACTTATGCTCGCTTCCATGTATTGAACTCAATTGCTCTCCCCAGCTCGTCTACCGGGAGGAGTGTGACCCCAGAGTTTCTAATCTAAAGCCATTGCACTGATACCCCAATGATCTATCCTGGGGTCTGCCACTGATTATTCAAGGAGGCCTGAGCCTCGTTCTCATCATTACATTTGGTTGGGGTCCTCGACAAGGACCCGAAATTCTGCCAGAACCCAGATCAATCCGGCTTGTTTTGCTCCATTTCTTTGACTTACTTTGATTATCGATTACTTTTGAGCCTCTCTGGCCCCATCAATAGGTCGATGGACCGATGCCAGCCGCGAGATCGTCGCTGCGACAGTCGCCAGGCCCATCATGACACAATTGTTGGGGGAGAACACATATATGATGTCCCTGACAGCGGTTACTACAGTCCGACCATTGGCAGATTCAATCCGCGGTTCTCGATCCCTTCAAGTGCAATGGCTTACCCCAGTCATGTCCGGCCTAATCCTGCTGCAGAATATGGGTCCAGACAGCTGAGTCTCGGTGGATATGCCCACCAGCATTCGGTATTCGCACAATTTCCAGGAGAAGGGTCGTGTGGTCCCAGCTACCATGGGCCAAGGTCAGCTCCAAACGCTGCATATAGGGCTCAGGACAACAGTCATTCATGTTTCGGAACTGATGTCAATTCCCGGAATGCGACAGGCGGGTCGACTTTCTTCAAGGCGGCAGTACAAGGAACTCCTCAAACCCCCCAATACTGGCCTCAGACTCTGAACCCTGTGCCTGATAATTCCAATGACTTTGGTCTGGCTCAGGACTGGAGCCAACTCGGTTACCCAGATGGCCAGAATTCTCAGTACGGTCGTCCTCAGATGGTGCCGTCTCCGAGGACGATTCATGGGATGCCAAGGAAATCAGGGTCGTTGAATGGACCGGATAGTTCAGCTACCACAGCGTCACTGAAAGGCTATCCAGACCTTTGGAATCAGGGATCCCAAAGAGGCATGGACCGATCGAGTCTAATACCAGAGGACTTCACTGCAGCCATGCACAGACCCTCTGGTGGAAGGCACTCATATGACACTTCGCGCTTGACCCCCACAGTCCCTGTCTTAGAAAAGTCCAGATCTGGGCATCCTAAGGATAATTCTGGCAAGGCTGCACAGTCTTTGAACGAAGATCATAACCAAGACAAAGTCCGGGACCATAAGCCCAGGAAGTCCAAGTCTGGTAAACACAGAAAATTAACAGCAGCCGGAAGGGACCATGCAAAGGCGATCAGACAACTTCCAGGCGGAGCTTGTACAGATTGCAAGAGGAAGAAAACCAAGGCAGGTGGCTCGGATGAGAATGTATGTTTGCGAGCACTCCTGACTCTCGGCAGTGCGTTCACAGGTTACCCAAGGATATGGAGAAGCGGAGCTCGCCAACTACCCCCTTCACGGACATAAGAACGCCAGACAGTGAAATAGGGAACGATCCCCTCTTGTATACACCTAGCGCGGAAATGGATTTCGACGATGAATATTAGGGCTGTCTTACTCTGGAAAGGTTGGCGATGTTCTTCTCATCTTAAGGGAAATGAGCTGATTACTCTATAGTTGAAAGTCGGCGTCTAGAGCTCCCCTTGAGAGTAAGGTATCTTGGCTGGCGTTCGGGAACTGTTGGCCAGGAAGTATTCGCGCCTTCGATACCCGGGATCTTTGCACATTACCACGCTGTGTTTACTACATTCACGTTTTTCGCTTCTCGACTCGCTCGTCTGACCTTGCATCGCTTTATGGGATGGTTTTCCGAAGTGTTCTTGGTACTCGATTGATTCACTTCAAAGTGCATTTACCATGTTGCCTGAGCTTGGACATCCATGGGGACCATGCCATTCGAAACCCGTCACCTTTCCTCCAGTGGACCATGGGAAAATGTCGGCGTGGACTTCATCAAGCATCGCCGGACCATATCATCCTCTGGGACAACTTCCGAGTACTTATCCAGAAGTATCTGCACCCAACAGGATTCCGTGTTTCGATTTCTTACGGCATAGAGGCCTAAATCAAGATATACCTATACCGTCATTGCCGCCGTCTACACCTCTCTATGTTCCATGATGTTCTCGCTTCGCAGCTCGGGCGTATACAACATTGGACCCCAAGCGCTCCGACAGGCACACCCCGGGAACAGGTCAGATGGAATTCATGCGCGAGGAAAATCATTCTACCTGCACAATAAATTTTCGGACGAGACCATTCATTAGGACAAAGGTGGTACCAGAAACCCAAGGCTGGCCTGAATTTTGCTCTATCACAGGAAGGACCCATTTTGGACAGTCTGACTTTCTCCTACGTTGCGAACGGGTCTCAGAAGGGGGGACTATGTTTCTTGGGAGTGTGTTACCGAACCTAGGATTTCATCTGGATAGATAGGACGAGCTGTTACTGCTGCGATGCGTAATGTTGTATGACCACACGATGTCATGTATGTTTTTTTGGGGTGGGGGTGGGGGCGGGGGGGGGGGGAGCCTTTTGGGGGTTTGTATGAGTATTTGGACTATAGGGAGTTCTCAAGAGGAGGAGGAACCACGATATGTTTTTCAATATGTTCTATCTGTATCTAGGCGTTACTCTTTTTTGAGTCCTTGCCGCAAGCAAGCGTTCGTTCTGCAAAAGCTAGGAGCGTGCGGTCCTGCCGATGATTCTTGTTGCAGTAAGGTGTACCATTTCTATGCTAAAGAGCACGATTCTTTTAGACTCAGGAAGCTGCTTTGGTTTTTCCTGTTATTGTGTGTGTCTCTCTCTTCGATTGTGTATGGTTTAGTGTGTTTGATACGGATCCTTTTTGATGACTAGAGTAATCTTGTATCATTGTTTATGGTGTGTGTGACGCCCTCGAATGCGTTACTGGTAACGGTGTGATTCTGCTGTATAGGCTGCGTCTTGAGTTCGGTGGGGTGATGAGGTAGTTGGACTATCATCATTCTTAAAATGTCATCTTTGAATGTCCTTTTGAATGCCTTCCATGAATGCCAGGTGTTGGAGCGCTCATGTTAGAGAGGTGTAGTGAGTGTGCGGAGAGGAGTGCGATGGCTCTGACGTGGTTCATGGTGTGTTTAGAGTGGAGCACGAGCTTTGGTGGTCGTGTTGTGTTGCGTTGCGGTGGGGGGACTGAAATTGAAGATTTGGTGTTCTTGATTGTGGGGGTATGTCTCAATGGGAGGGGCGATGGCGGCCAGAAATAACATCTGGTGTCGTAGCCACTAATGGCGGTCGAATGGAGGGTTGGTATTTTTTTGGTGTTCCAGGAGGTAGCACGATTGATATGATGGTCGAAATCCTTTCTGCTGTCACGACAGCCAGCCGAAGACTCGAGAATAGACACCAATCATCCTTCACTGAAGAGATCATCCTCTCCCTTTTTCATTATCAGAATGCATCGCTGGTTCAGTGAGACTTGAGCAAGGTGAACATGCCCATTTTGTAGGTCCAACGACTCGAGTAGACGGCCGATCCTGTCCGATATCGGAATACACCCTCCAAGGGGATAAGCCACATATTGTCTGGAAGTTTTTCTACAACGCTGCAGCAGCCTCAATAGCACCCGCTGCATTGAAAGTCTTCTTGCTCGTAAAGACGACCTCGACCGGATATTTCCATTCCATAAACTTGGCCCATCCTGTTCATCTGTCAGTCTTCAACCAAGAGCAAAAAGCCCCTCCACAACCTCAACAACAGACTCACCCCAGTAAGCACATCTCCTGCCAAAGTACTTGCCCGCATACGGCACCAGGACCATCGTCAATATCAGTTCCAGTTGCTGCAGGCTCTCCTTCCATTCTTTCTCCGCGTCTGATTCTTCTCTATCGTCGTCGTCGTCTATGTCGTCGCTGGGAGCGGAGTCGGGAAGCGAGGCGATTTCGGAAGGTAGGGATGGGGAGGGGGAGGGGGAGAGATTGGAGATGGGGGATTGAGGGTTGGAGGGTGATGACATTGTATCGAAAGTATTGGGGTGTAGAGAGAGAGAGAGAGGTGGCTATCAAAATCAAGCTGCTTAAGGCATTAGATAAGTACTTTAGTCAGTGGAGATCGTCTGAGCGCTCTGAGGTGTTAGCAGCATAGTGAAGAGTCCCGTACGACCTTTGCTAGCGCGTGCCAAGGCCCAGATCGGAAACGGTCTGTACACATGCAACGCCGTAGTCTCCACCCGGTTCAGAATACAGCTCGCTCAGACTCCGCTCTATCGAACAACGATCCTGCGGAAAGCCTCAGTACCCTACTCGATCTTCCAGGCCGAACTTTAGATCCCAAGATGCCTATCAAGCCAATTGAGGGTGTAAGTCTTCCTTCTCCGTTGGTCAGGCTAAAGGAACAAACCCCACATATCAGCACCAGCGCAAAGCTATGAATGCGGAAGCTCACCCATGATACAGATGCTTCGAAGAGGCCTCGTCCTCGATCTCAGTGTTGCTTTCGGTGAGCCCTCTCTCTCGGCCCATTCCGCACGATGTTCATACCAAATCTGGCACCACGGGGGCCTGTCGGACAGCATCTACAGCGTACTGACACATATTGTCTCAGGTTTGGGAACTACTTTTGGATACCTATTCTGGTACGGTATGTATCAATCAATGGACAGTCAACATGATGGGCGTACGGGAATGGCATAGATTGCTCATACAGCTTCCTAGGCTACCATGTCCCGGCAACGCGAAGACGTGATTTGTTTTACGCGAAGCTAGAACGAGAGAGGGAGGACAATCATACCACTGTTTGAGGAACGGCCTTGGCTAGGCGGAGAAGGAGACGACGGTTGAGGTCCGGTGGACAGCATAAGCAGGAGTCAAGGATGTGGGATTGTGCCATTGCAGGAGGGTTTGCTGTAGCAGGAAATGGCATGGTTGATTGATACACTCTGTGAGCAAGGCCTATCGACTGGGTCAAGGATCACTTTGCTGGCCTCTGTGACCTTGGAGAATCCGAAGTGCAACATTGCTACCACTGGCAGCTGTGGCTGATCTAGCATTCGCTCAAAGCCCACTTCACGTTGCTTCAGTCACACACCTGTACGGCCGTTCTACATGCCGCTCAATTGACTAAAGTGTCCGCACTGCAGATACTGTGGTCTCGCCACAAATCTCCAGAGTTATCAGCCACCATGAAAACAGTGCTTATCCCATACCACACTTTTCGTCTAAGTGATACGCTATCTTACAAAGTATGACAAAGAGTAGATCTGCACCACCTAAGTCTCGAATGAAAGTGTATAAAAACTGAAATGAAGCATCTGAATAGGAAGTACTCTCGCTTAAACCTCGGCCCACAAAATTCACGGTCCGGAACTACCTACGCTCCACGAGCAGCGACTCATCACGGTTGCTGTTGGCCTTGATCCCCAACCATTTTCTTTCTCATCTTCCTCTTTCGGATTGCTCATACGCCAATTCGTAAAAATAACGCCTTCGGTCCTGGCCAACAAGAGTCACACTCTCAAGTCATCAAGCCCCTCCACCCAACATGGCGGAGCAGTTGGTGATGCGTGGTAAGCATACTTGAAAGGCGCTCAAGCTATATTCCTCTACTAACATGAACCGATAGGTGTGCTTGAGGGCCACAGCGGATGGGTCACCTCATTAGCCACAAGCTTGGAAAACCCCAACATGCTCCTCTCCGGCAGCCGTGACAAGACCTTGATTATCTGGAATCTCACCCGCGATGAAGGAACCTACGGCTACCCAAAGCGAAGTTTACACGGCCACTCTCACATCGTCTCCGACTGCGTTAGTCCTTTTCTCAGTGTGCTTAATGAGCAAGGACGCTGATGTGAGAAACAGGTCATCTCATCAGACGGTGCATACGCCCTTTCAGCATCTTGGGATAAAACACTTCGTCTATGGGAACTCGCGACAGGAGCAACTACCCGTCGCTTCGTAGGCCACACCAACGACGTCCTCTCCGTCTCCTTCTCAGCCGACAACCGCCAAATCGTCTCAGGGTCCCGCGACAAAACCATCAAGCTATGGAACACTTTGGGAGACTGCAAGTTCACGATACAAGAGAAGGTTCACACCGATTGGGTGTCTTGCGTACGATTCAGCCCCAATCCCCAAAACCCGGTGATTGTCAGCGCTGGATGGGATAAACTTGTCAAGGTACGTCAGTTCGACGAGGAAGGGGTTTGTCAGATGATGCTTTGCAATCTACAAGTATTTGCTACTTCAGAGTCTTCGGGCCATGAGACAAACAATCACCATATGCACTGATGACAACTACCAGAAAAATTGAGATGAGGAGATACAGTCGCTTCCGACAGCACCTCGCTAATACATGTCTTCATTGCAGGTTTGGGAGCTCGCATCCTGCCGCATTCAGACCGATCATATCGGTCATACTGGCTACATCAACACAGTCACAATCTCCCCCGATGGCTCCCTCTGCGCATCCGGCGGCAAGGACGGAACAACCATGCTCTGGGACCTGAACGAATCGAAGCACCTGTACTCCCTCACTGCTGGCGACGAAATCCACGCTCTCGTTTTCTCACCCAACCGATACTGGCTCTGCGCCGCCACCTCCTCGTCAATCATCATCTTCGACCTGGAAAAGAAATCCAAGGTCGATGAGCTGAAGCCTGACTATACCGAATCACTGGCGGTGGGCAAGAAGAGCAGGGAGCCGGAGTGTGTGAGTTTGGCATGGAGCGCGGATGGACAGACTTTGTTTGCTGGCTATACCGATAACAAGATCAGAGCGTGGGGGGTGATGGCAAGGCAATGAACCGCTGAACCCGGTCACGATTACATACGGGAAGAGAAAGAACGATGGTATGATATCAAGGACAATGGTATACCAGGCATATCGTGAAGATATTGCTTGCACCTTCGGCTCGCTTGAGAGAAAAGTCCCTCAGCGTGCACGTTATTCGATAGCGATATCAACGGATAGTTTAGGCATATCCAGCTTCATTTCAGACGCCAGTGCTAAATGCTCCAACAAATATCATGATGTGCCGTTTAATCCCTTCAGACTCTCGTCCGCCCTCGTCACCCCTGCCAGGAACCCAATCCCCTTACTGAGTCCCCTACCCTCATCAAACCTCCTCCTCGCTTCCTGCACATTACCCTCCATCAGCGCAAAATCACCCAAATTAATCGTAGCCACAGCACAACCCTCGTCACATTCCTCCGTCCTTTCAGGAGGCTTGATAGAAGCCGCGAGCGCTAACGATTTGAGCGCCCATTGCTGGGCGTCCGAGAGTTGAGACGACGCTGATGTGGGAGCTTGATTAGGTGTGAGGCTTGGAGGAGGATTTTGCTGAGCGAGAGAAACGGCGAGGTTGTTCATCAGGACGACGGAATGGCAGCTTCGAGGGGGGCATAGACCGATTGCTTGGAGGAAGAGCGGAGCGGCGAAATAGTGTTGGCCTTTAGCCTCGTAGTGGCTGCCCAGTGCTATGGACTCGTCAGTCAATTGGCAAGTGGGCTGTTTGTTTGCGAGATCATCCTACACTCAAGAGCAGCCCCAATCTCTTCATAACTCATCCATTCCCCCTCCCCCTCCCTGACACCCTCCTCTTCCCTCCTCCTCTGCTCCTTCAATAACGTAGTCACAGCCCAAACCAAGCACTCCTCCGCCGCATCCTGATCCTGTATCTCATCCGACGCATAGAACTCGCCCAACCTCACACTAATCCCAATCGTCTTCCCCAACACTCTCGTCCTCTTCCCCACATTCTTCTCCAACCCGCCCAATTTCTCCATCCACAGCAGACAGTCCCTCTTCACAATCTCCAGCACATCAATGGCTTTCTGGTACATGCGTATCTTCTCAAACAGCGCCGACAGGTGGATCTTTACGCCTATTATCTCGTCGCTGAACGGATCCATGCCAATCTCATCCGCCAGGGCAAGCGCTTGTCGGTAATATTTGATTGCGTTCTTGGGCTGCAGGTCGATATTTGTGTAGTAGAGGGCGCGGCGCAGTTTGGCTGCTACCGGTTCTGGGTAGGCGGCGAAGTCGCCGATGATGTAGACTCGGTAGATGTAATTTATGTAGATGAGCATGCCGAAACCGAAGAGTATGCTGTACAGTCGTTCTTAGCAGGCCGACGTGTGGGAGCGGAGGGGAAAGTAGGTATAAAGAGGACATCGTACAAGGCGGTGGCTAGGGAAACGGAGAACGGGTATTCTTTGAAGAGCTTGGTTGCCGCTTCTCGCGTGGAAGCATGTCGACGGGCTTGAGGCCATTGGCGCTTCAGTAAATGGCTTGGTGTCCCCGGTCTTGAAGGTCGAGTGGGATGTGAAAGCTGGTGGCAGAATCGTGAGCGCTGTGGTTGTATTGCTGGGCGGAGTGTGCATGTGCGCAAGGCTCGAGGACCCGCTCTTGAAAACAACGTTGCCTTCAGCATTTTCAGCATTTGAACGTATGACTGTTGTATGGCTAAATTATCCAATATAGAGATGCCGGTTGAACCTCGGTGAAACTTTGGACCTCGATATCGATGACGCACTTTCGAGGTTGAGCATGTCCTTGCGGAGTATCTACTACACAATGCTTGTGCACTCCCCTTTGACAGCCCAGAGTGTCAATTGCAAGATGTGCGGGCGATATGCCCTTGGCATCGTGAGTGTCTGCTCATTGGGTAGTTATGGACGTGTTTAATTTCCCTGCTAGCGTGCCGCATTCGTCCGTCGTCAGCTTGAAGAGCATGACATGCCAGTAGCAGACGTGCCTGACGATGACGATGTGCGGCAGACCTACAACTTCGCCCCAGGAAATCATGGTCTGGTCTACAGGGCCGACGTCCCAGACCATGGTGCCGGCAATGGACCACACGATAATGTACCGGATCCGGGGGAGGAAGCCGACGATCGAGAGGCTACATCAACCGATATCGAGAACCCCAAGCAGACAAGGTACAAGCTACAATCGATGAAGTGGGGTCTTGTTCCTTTCTGGACGAAGCGAAACCCGGACTATGGCTCGGTCATGAAAACCATCAATGCACGCGATGATTCATTGGCAGCGAATGGTGGAATGTGGAATACGATGAAAAAGAAGAAGAGATGCATTATCATCGCTCAAGGCTTCTATGAATGGTTGAAGAAAAATGGAGGCAAGGAAAAGATTCCTCACTACACAAAGCGAAAGGACGAGCAGCTCATGTGCTTCGCTGGTCTTTGGGACTGCGTTCAGTATGAGGGATCTGACGAGAAGCACTACACCTACACAATCATTACAACGGACTCCAATAAGCAGCTTTCCTTTCTCCATGATCGCATGCCAGTCATCCTAGAGAATGGGTCGGACCAGATTCGAACCTGGCTCGATCCTGGTCGCTCGGAGTGGTCAAAAGAGCTCCAGTCGTTGCTTAAGCCCTTTGACGGGGAGCTGGAATGTTATCCTGTGAGCAAGGAAGTTGGGAAGGTCGGCAACAATTCTCCGGCGTTCATTATTCCCGTGGCAAGTGCAGATAATCCAAACAATATCGCAAATTTCTTCTCCGCAGCCAAGAAGTCGGCCAAAGGAAGTGAAGAGAGGGGAGAGATCAAAGAGGAAGAGGCTGAAGTTGAAAAGAAAGAATCATCCGGGGTTATCAAGGGAGGAATTGAATCCCGAGCGACCGTCGAACACAGCAGTACAGAGAACAATGCCCCTCTGCCAGTACCCATCGATCATGCAGAAAGCAAAGGCGTCAAGCGAGAACACGAGGATGTCAACGACGAATCTGTAGCGAAGGCGGTTAAGATAGGACACACGCACAAGTCACCAACGAAGTCTCCCCAGAAGAGACCGAGTAGAAAAGCAAGAAGCGCAACCAGTAATGGGACTCTCAAAGGCAGCGCGGAGCAAACGAGAGAAGGAAGTCGAAAGATAACCAGCTTCTACAACTGAGGTATTTTGATGCGAGGATGCATGGGATGATATGCAGAGGAGCAGATGCAGGGTGACAACGGCAGGGTCGCGGCGAGGGCCGTTGATGGCAGCCTGGTCCCGCAGCCAAGCTTGTGTTGCATATGTAGCTTGCTCAGTGACCAGCTATCATAATCGGCATAAGCCATGTCGTTGGCTCGGGTAGACTATCAATCGCCAAAGGGCTTTTTCCCATTGGCAGAAAGGACTTGGTCCTCCGTGCGTGAAGGAGATAGCGATCCGATGGAGCTAGGTAGATTATGAAGCCTCCCTGTTGGTGGCGCAAAGGTCAACGCGAGTTTCTGCAGGCGATGAGGTGTCAAATCCTTCTGTAGCCGCCAGGATTCGTCAACGAAGAAGCGAATGCATGCCAAGTGAATATGAGAAAGCACATGATGTGAAAATGCTGCGGGCTTATGCATCTTGCCGCCATACTTTCTATCTAGAAGGCAAGCGTGAGGCAGCCCTTTCACCAACATGCATGCACGTTGGAAGCAGGCCACTGAGATGTGAGATGGCTTGTGAGAGATACCACACAGCAGGCGGGATTGGCCGAGGAGTGGGCAAGCTGGCTGTTGCTTCTCCTCTCTCCTCTCCCCACCATGACCCAAGAATTGAACAAGCTTCCCACAAAGGCACCGAGGGGATTACCAAGCAAGAAGGGATCACTCGATGATTTGTCTCTCCTCTCATATAAGCTTTCGTTCTTACGCCTTGCCAAAGGACTCCGCTCGTACGGCTTCCTCCTTCTCAATGTTACCCCATGGCCTCGAAAATCACAATGCGGCAACCGAGGAATCGACGCAAGTACTCAATGTTACCATTAACATTGTAATGCAACAAGATCCATTCATGTCTTGACAAGGGTCTCTTTTGGGGACTGCTGTCCCGGCCTGTTCGTTGCGGGCTCGACATGCGATCATCATAGCGGTACGACAGCCCTATCTCAAGATGGATAATATCTTCGCTGGGTTGGACCAGGCGCCGGTTGGGATGAATCTTCCTCTGTTCGAAACCAGGAAGGCGTTGATTATTATCAACATGCAGAACGATTCATTCTATGTCAAAGGTGATCTCTACATTACGAAGAACCACGAAATTGTACCGCGCTTGAAGGAAATGATTCCATACTTCCGCAAACATGGAGACATCGTTTGGGTAAACACACACATGGCAGTGGTTGCACCCGAACCGCGGCCTAGCGCAAAAATCCTTGAAGAGAACGCAGAGAGGTTGGCCGAGGAGAACAGAGAAGAGCAGGAGAAAAAGGAACAGCAGATCAGAAGCGAAGAAGCCGAAGAGAAAGCCAGACTCGTTGCTACTCAACCTCGCACTCGGCTTGAGAAAGACCTGCCAACCTACTACCCGTCAAGCAAGACAAAGGATATGATGACTCGCGCTTCCGCAGGGACAAGGGCTGAGAAGCGTTCTGCAGATTCGCAAGTCTTTGACGACAAGGACAACAGTCTTCAGGCGCACTTGCTCAAGCCAAGGAAGGGCCAGCAGGCTAGATTCTATATAGCTGGAACTAAGGGCGCTGAGATTTGCGATGAATTGATCCCTGCTGTGGATGGATCATTAGATTTAATCATGACCAAACATCACTACTCGGCGTTCGACGAAACTTCACTTTTGATGGCTCTAAGACAGAACATGGTCACTGAAGTCTACCTGTGTGGCTGTTTAACAAACGTAAGCATATACGCCACAGCAGCAGATGCAGTGCAGCATGGATTGCAAGTGACTGTTGTTGAAGACTGTCTCGGGTATCGGAACGAAGACAAGCACGAAGAAGCCATGCGCCAAATGGCTGACATTATGGGTGTGCACGGCATTGACAGTGAAGAACTTATCGAGGAAGCCGGTGGTAGACCAATTCCCGATGCAGTTTCCCCAGGCATAACCCTGGACGAACTATCTTTGGGCAGCCCTAGAGTCCCAGCAAGGCAAATAGCAAATCCTCGAATGCAGCAGGATAGGATGGCAACGCCACCGCGAGATACGGTATCAAGGGTTGAGCCAGTTGCCGGGTCTGGCCAAGGCATCGTCCCAATTGTATCGCCATCGTCTGCGACTGAACCCCCAAGGCATAGGTCTAACAAGAAGGGGCTTCAAGACGAGCCAGCCCGAAGCCCAAATATAGAGCCCGCGGCCAAAAGGAATAAAATAAATCGGAATGTATCCAAACCGCGAATTCTTGGACCCGAAGACAGGATTGGCTCTGGCGATTCCAAAATAATCTACAATGTCCTCAGTCCATCCTTGGCGAAAGTGGTATTTGATCGAGTAAGGAAAGAGGTTGGCTGGCAAACCATGTTTCATCGAAGCGGGCAAGTCCCACGGCTTGTGGCAGTGCAGGGTGAGGTTGGTCCAAGCGGCGACATTCCCATTTATCGACATCCAGCGGACGAGTCTCCACCACTTCTATCATTTACGTCTACGATTCAGAGGATCCGAAACGAGATTGAGTCTGTACTGTCACAATCGTTCAACCATGCTCTGATCCAACTGTACCGTGATGGGGTTGACAACATTTCCGAGCATACTGATAAGACTTTGGACATCGTCCATGGCTCAGTCATTGTCAATGTTAGTGTTGGGGCTGAGAGGGTCATGACTTTGCGGACCAAAAAGTCAGAGCAGACACGAGGCTCTGATAGCCCGGACTTCAGGCAATCGCAACGGATCAGAATGCCCCATAACTCAACCTTCGTGCTGGGACCTCAAACCAACCAAGAATGGCTACATGGTGTTCGAGCTGACAAAAGACTCGACCATGAGAGAAGCGAGGAGGAAAAAGCTTTCGGAGGTGAGCGGATCTCAATCACCTTCAGGCAGATTGGGACATTTATGAACAAAAGTGAGAAAAGGATATGGGGTGCTGGAGCAAAAGCGAAAGTGAAAGCAAAAGCGAACAAGATCCCAACCATAGACAATGCCCAGATGGAAGCCATGATCAATGCATTTGGCAAGGAAAACCACAGCGTCAACTTTGACTGGGATGCTGGATACGGCTCCGGGTTCGATGTGGTGAATTTGATTAACGAACAGGCAAAGCTTACACTATGCAGTGATAGCGTTGCCAATATTCGCGTCCAGCTCGCGCTATGTGAGAAAGCTATCTCATTCACGGCCACTGAATGTGAGGAACCGCAACAGCATGGACACGAAGAGACCAAGACGAGGTTTCATCCATGGATGCATGGTCTCTCCAACAGTGACAATCCAATATTCCAAGACATAGATGAGAAAGCCTCCAAGACTGAAGGAGATCTAGGGATCATGTTCTACCTCGATTCAACGTATCCATTTCCCAACGCAGAGAAGATTTCGACCCCTGAATCAGGACACCCAAGCGCGAGCGCCCAAATGTTCACTCAGATGGGGCAGGCAAACGAATTGCTGTTCCTCTGGCGAGAGCTGCGAGATTCGCAGCAGGACGTGAGTGCGTCGACGCCTACGAATCGATTTCGCCATGAAAGGCCTGTCACGCCGAATAACATGCTTCATGAAGAGTTTCATTCCAGCCTTCGGCAATGGGAGGCATATTCGGAGGCCTCCAATTTTATCGCGGGAGAGTATTGGACCATCATTGACTGCACGTTCTGGCCTGTACTCAACCATCTTATAGAAACATCCGAAGAGCTGGACGGACCAAGATACCCACATCTGATGGCTTACCACCAGAAGGTGATGAATAGAGATTGCGTCAAAGCCATTCTTGCCCAGCAAAGCTAAAGCAAATCAGTCTGCGTTATGCTCACATAGAGACATGACAACGATTTGTTGGGATTCGAGCTATTGCAAAAGGGATCTGAGACCACTCGATCCAGTTGACGACGAAACGAACAATGCATGAAAGGTATCTCACTCAGTGCTAGTCAGGCGATTCAATCCGGCGTTTTCCGTCGTACACAGATGGCAACAACAAGCCATTGAGCGCCAAGAGTCCATCTCCGAGCAGTGAAGCGTATAAGTACATAAGTAGGTAGAATCGAACTCGTAGAACAAGCTTTGTCTCCTTCAATCAGCACTTCTGCTTGGTTCCATCTCGCTATAGTCTAGGCATGCTTCGCTCATGAACCCTGTGCAGTGCATCCGCCAAGTGAGCTTCATCGCTCGCATGGTATCTACCGCCCAGACGCGATAGTCCCCTCGCATCAACCTGGGCCCAACCCTCATGGCATCGTGCTGCTCTTGATCATTTTTCTAAGATCTTGCACAATCCATCTCAGCCTCACTCGACAAACTCTAGAGACAACCACGCCGCAGACTCAGTCAGATTCACTATCTGGCATCTGCTGCGTGCTCGCCAACTCCTACGAGACAGCCCATCAGCACACTTATCGACCACCGCCACCTCCTTGTTATCCCGAGGGTAGGCAAGCATACCTTCTCTAAACGCGCTTTCAATCTCTGCAACTGACTCTCCTTGATCACCAGCGTCTGATCGTCCAGGTCCTCAACGATGTAATCGTGAGCGTCGCTGTCGATCTTGAGGATGATGGCTTTGATGGAGGGATCGCACTCGATGAGGACGCCTGGGAGTAGATACAGGTGAGTTATTATACGTATGGGTAGGAAGCAATAGGTGATACCTTTGATAGCTTTTGGCATAGCTCCTATTCGCGAAAGGTGTTGTGGATGGAGAGCTGGTATGGACCCCTCGGAGAGGGCAGAATGTGTGCCAAGTGATTAGATATCACTCTCTGCCTCTTTCAGATCTTCAGATGACCCCGCAATCCCCACAATCGCTAACGTGCCTCCGATAACGGCGAAAATATGCCTACAGATAAGCTGTGACTCCTAACGCACTGCACCGCACAATCATGCCGACCACACAAACCAATGGACATACTGTCCACTCCCATGGAACCAGGCCAATACGCGTCGTCAGCGACTACTTGTCCAATGTCTCCAATTTCTCGGTCATAGAATCCACTCTTCGAGAGGGCGAGCAATTGTAAGGCTGATGTTGAATATGAACCCACAAAGAGATATATCCTGGCACATTAGTCAGGCGATGCTGACGGGAAAACCTGCAATAGCGCAAACGCTTTCTTCGATACGGAGACCAAAATAAAGATCGCGTGCGTACATTCCCCTCACTCCTACCACTTCGGCCGGAAGGCTCTCGCAACAGTATGACTAACCTTAGCTCAGCCGTGCCCTCGACGAGTTCGGCGTTGAATATATCGAACTCACTAGCCCAGCCAGTTCCGAGCAGTCTCGCAAAGACTGTGAGACAATCTCTAAGCTCGGACTGAACGCTAAAATTCTCACCCATGTACGGTGCAACCTCGAGGATGCACGCCTCGCCGTGGCCACTGGGGTCGATGGGGTCGATGTTGTTGTAGGTAAACTTTGTGTACTATGACCCCAAGGAATCGATTGACGCGCCTATGTAGATTGGAACATCATCCTATTTGATGGAACATTCCCACGGAAAGAGTATACAATACATCATCGACACTGCGATTGAAGTCATCGAGTATGTATACTGCGATAGACGTGTTGGGGACGGGACTTACCATTGCCAGATATGTCAAAAGTACGGGAAAAGAGATACGGTTTAGCACGGAGGACAGGTAAGCAAAGCCAGCTTTTCAGTCCATAGAATGCAAGGACTAATTGTGATTGCAACGATCAAGCTTTCGTAGCGACCTGGTGGACTTACTGAGTATCTACTCCGCAGTAGACAAAGTGGGAGTTACGAGGGTGCGAGTTCTGGGACCCATCACAAGGAATATCTTGCTCACTTCTTGGCCAGGTTGGAGTTGCGGATACTGTTGGTGTTGCGACTCCACGGGAAGTCTACGATCTTGTGTGAGTGCTTCAATTCCTATCTTATTACATTGGAACTAAAAGTACTATGCAGGCGGACACTCCGGGGCGTAGTAAAGTGCGACATTGAATGCCATTTTCACAATGACACTGGATGCGCCATTGCCAATGCTTTGATGGCTTTGGAGGCTGGCGCGACACACATAGATACGGTAAAGGAGAAGCATCACCTGAAGTATAGCGAGAACTCATGCTAATGCGCCAGAAAGTCTGTGCTCGGCATTGGGGAAAGGAATGGAATCCCATCACTTGGTGGCTTCGTTGTAAGTAAACATCTCCACGTCTCTCGGAAGCGCGTGGACTGACTTCGGGAAGGCTCGAATGCTTACAATGGACCGCGAATACGTGAGGAACAAGTGTTAGTGACCCTCCATGAAGTTTCTTTTGTCTCTCAGCTTGCAAGGACCAGGCAGTCCCAACTCGCTGCGATGCGACTTTGATGCTTTCCAAGGCAGCATCATGCTAACAAAATCCAGACGACCTCACCAAACTCAAGTCCGTCGAAGATCTCGTTGCCTCGGCTGTCGAGATCCACATCCCCTTCAACAACCCCGTAACTGGCTTCTGTGCATTCACGCACAAAGCTGGCATCCACGCCAAAGCTATCCTAGCTAACCCAGCGACCTACGAAATCATCAACCCGGCCGATTTCGGCATGCAACGCTATGTCCACTTCGCAAGTCGACTGACCGGATGGAACGCCATCAAGTCGCGGTGCGATCAACTCGGCTTGAGCATGACTGACGCTCAGATCAAGCAGTGTACGATGAAGATCAAGGCACTGGCAGATATTCGCAAGGTAAGTAAATTCCACATTCTCTCAAGTGTTCCGTTCAGCCGCTGCTACGGGTTGCGAACCTTGCTCCAAGAGTCAGCAGTTCACATGCCATATCTACGCTATCGTCTAAGCTTTCTGATAATGTAAAATTGACATGACAAGTGCACTACTGACCCTTCATGCTCTTTTAGCTTGCAATCGAAGACACAGACGACGTGATCAGCAACTTCTACGCCAATCTGAAAGGCGAACAAGAGCGGCCACTTCTGGACGGCATGACCATGGAAGAAAAGAAGGAGTTTGCGAAGAAGGAGATGGAGCTCAATGGGATGCCGGAGAACCATCATCTCAATGAGGTAGCTAGCGCTCAACAAGAAGCGGGCATCACGACGGAATTATGAACATACATAGTATTAGGATTGGGTCAAAAGTAAAACAATATTTGGTGAGATCCCCGTATTTTTGGATCCCTCGAGGCTTATTTCTTCACTATAGTATTCCTATATTTCAATCCCAAGCTGGCGTTGTAAATGCGATTGACGTAAGGCAGTAGAAACGGAAAAGATCTAAAAGTATAAAGTGATGCAAATAAATCAGGATAGTTGATACCATGCACCTGACTACTTACTACTTTACTCCTACTCCTACTCCAGCATTTGTAGAACGACTCGTAATTTTGAGGCCAATCCTCTAATGATGTTATAGCTTGTAAGGTCCAAAGGAAGAGAGCCTAACTCATCGCCCAGGGCGTTGTTGATCATAATGATTTGCATACATGATTCATCAAGTTGTACCAAAATACAAAAAATTGAAAAAATTAATCCCTTCTTCCGGGATCGAACCAGAGACTGAGAGAGTATTAGAAGGAGGTAATAGATTTACAAGAACGCGCTCATACCCTTTCGGTAACATTAAAGTCTGAGACTTTAGGCAATTACAGCCGAACGCTCTTCCACTGGATAGTGTTAGAGGTTTCCAAGACTTGGAATCAGGAACAAACGTACGCTGAGCTAAGAAGGGTTTAGTGAAAATTCGCCTATTTCATAATATATTCATGATGAGACTGAGAAGCTTCATACTTGGTTCTTTATCGTTGCTAGGGACAGGACACTGAATAGCATATCCTGAACGTTGATGTCACTTTGACTCCTATACACTGGATTTGTCCTTGTGAATTCTGTCTATCATCCACATCGGAAGGCCTCCGTCTCACCAATAGTTTTACGATGCCTCTCTCAAGACAAATCATACGTGCTATACGTCCCACCTTTGTCAACGCTCCAAGAACCTTATCAACTTCCATCCCCTGCCCTTTCCCAAACCCCCGTCCCAACGAAAATGCCGAAGATTGGAGGGAAGCACAGAAGTCCAAACCCAGTGGTCCTCACATGACGAATACAAATTCTACCATTGCGAATGAAATGCCTAGCGTTGGAGCCGACAAAGCACCACCTGAATTACTCACCTCCGTCGACCCAGACTTCATACCTAAAGACTCGGTCCCAGATAATACAGAGCGAATGACAGGAGGCACACAAAAAGGTGGACCCGAAGATGGCACGAATGCGGACCTCGAGGTTGGCGAGATGGAAGGCGCCCAGTTCAAAGTAGAGCCGATCAGGCGAACGGGAGAAGATGGCAACACCATGCGGGCGAGGTTGTTATGTCCGTTTCCCTATACTGTACTGCCGCCGACTTTACATTTACTAATGTATCATATCCATGTCCAGATCAGAGTCGGAAAAGGGGAACCCTCGAAAGTGATCTCCTCCTCTCCACCTTCGCCGATATCAACCTCCCCCGCATGACCACCGCTCAGCTGGCACAATACGATCTCTTCCTCGACGAAAATGACTGGGATATATACTACTGGGTGACTCAAGAACCGTCTCAGACATCGCGCGAGACTGCGGAAGGCAGTGGTCCTGACCTCTCTACACCTGCCGCTCAAGGCAAGGCAATGGACAACTCCGTTGCACCTAGCAGTGGTGAATGGGCTCAGACGGTTGGAACGTTCAAGCCAGCCTACAGGCCTGTACCGAAGCGATGGCAGAACAGCGAGATCCTGTCCCTGCTCAGGAAGCACGTGATTGATCGGAGCGCTGGCGGTATACATGAAGAGCCCATGGCAGAAGCCGATGGAAATGGATTATCGCAGAGCATTGGCAGTTCTGGGGGTGGGCTAGGCAGGATGCCCGAAGTCCAAAATTTTGATGTTTAGTGGTGAGCATTGTGCTGAGTCTAGTTGGCTTGTTATAGTCACTACCTGTAAAAACTTTCGAGGAATAACGCCAGTCACAATTCCGGTTATTTCGCCGTTGAGGGGTTTTCTTGTGTTGAAAATAATTTGATTTCGTGATCTGTGGCTAATGCATGAGGATATCCATCTCTTCCAGAACCATTGTTCTGTCTATGCTTACTCTAGGTTCTTTTACATTCCTTGGCTCTTGCACTCAATGTTCAATTACCTCAGATCTTCACGCTAATCGCCTGTATCTCTGGTTGAGCGGCCAGGACCCGTCAACGGAGCATACCTTCTCTGCGCATACTGGATCGTGCATCCACCCGCTTCGGGTTTACCCGTTGCGGGTATCAATGAGGTATATTCGAAGGATTCAGTCTGCTCTTTCTTCAGCTCATTGCAGACATTATGAGACTACCGAACGTGAGTAGGGCCTAGGTTGATATAGCTTATACCGGAGATCTCAGTCCAGCCACGGCACCCTCGCAATGATCTTCAGCGCTGGCTTTACCTTCTTCCTGGCATCACTACTCGCCCATCTTCCCCCAACGACCTCCAATCCCCTCGGAATCCCACCAACACCCACGAACATGTCACTAACCGCCTCAAACCTCCAATGCATCGACAGCCCCGACTGGACCACCCCCTCCTTCCTCGCCGGCGACTGCTACACCGCCCTCGACAAACTCCAGAACCGCAAGGTCCTCCGCTACAACAGCATGGTGCTTGAGTTCTACGCCGCCAACATCACACCCTCGTACCCGTCGCGGTTCTCCCAAGCGACGCCGCAGAAATACAAATACAAGACGTGCACGTTGGCGATTGTCATGCTGAAGGATCTGCCGGGCGGTGCGATCCCGGGGACTACGCTGCGGGAGACGGATCTGGGGACTTATGTTGATATCGCGAATGCGGCGAAGAGGATTATGAAGGTATGTCTTAGTGTTGTGATGGAGAAGGGAAGAGGGCGTGGGGGTGGGGGAGGCTTGGGGTTTGTGAATCCGACGGGTTATGATATCGCGGGTACGTATTCTCGTTTACCCCTGTCAAGATCTTCTCGAGCGACGAGGCGTTTCTGACATCGGCGCTTCCTTGATGGATTGATAGGGATCAGAGAATCTATCGGGGTCTTCATATGGGATACGGATTCCGTCATCAATCACCAGATCCAGGTGGCAGAAATTGTTGATTTGGCGGTTGAGCAACATCAGAACGGCTCTGCGCTCAGAGAAATTGGTTGATCGGATAGTGCGGACGAGGCATACGATATACATCGTAGAAGTTCTGCATGAAACCTATCATCTTCCTTCCTACAATCCATGCTCCGAGATCTATCGCACCTCTACACCACCTTACCAAAATATCTACGACTACCTTGAATTCTCCATCCAACAAAACCTCACCCCTACCGAACCCTCCCCTCCCCTCCACTCGTATCTTCCTCCTCTGCACCCACGCAAAACACTCCAAATTCCATCTACCTACCGAATAATAGATGAGCTTCCCTTTCCTCTCCCTACAACATTGCTGAAGGGCAGAGAACAAAAGGCAACGGCTATAAAGCAGAAATCCGGCTAACCACCTATATATACACGTACAGATAGAATAGATCCCGGCATCTGGAAACGTGCGTTGCGTTGGGTGGAAAAGCAGTCGAGGAAGTATAATTGCGCGTGTTAAGAGTTTCATTCTTAGGTACTTCGTTGGTTTTGCTATGGTATGAGGTAACGCTAAAGCGGTCTCTTATTCATATGCTACTGGAGCTAAGATTCATTATCCATCGACCAACCTTCATATTTGAGTTGACATTCATGCGTACGTTAGTTAGATAACAATCAGCTGGAGATATTACTCCCGGACCCAGGTGGAAGGAGAGCGGAACAAAGAAGCATTGTGGGTGTGATGGGTTGGTTGTTGGGTTGGATGCTGGGGATTTGGTTGATGATGGATGATATTCATGTCGTATGGATATCGGTAATGAGAGCAGAAAAGGGTGGATGACGATCCTGTCTCCACCACTCATGGTACCATCGTTATCCTCTTTTCGTGAATACCCTGAACAGGCTGCCGTGCATGAGATACCAATGCATCAGCCCGGACTCCCTCTCCCTCTCTAGCGTCCTGCGCTCATCGCTCATCACTCGCTCATAGATAAGGATCTAGATGACCAACATACATACATAAGTCTCGACCTAAAGACTGCAGAGATTCAGCGGCCTCCCCACCTCCATTCCCACCGCAAGATATAGCAAAGTTGTTGTTGTTGTTGTTGTGGAGTGCTAGGTCAATGAGGGCTTGGAGTGAAGAGGGATTGATTACCTTATCAATTCACAAAAACGGTTGGATGCGATAGAAGAGAGTAGCAGCATTGATTTCGAAGCTGGGAATCGAGGAAGGTTTGATAGGTGGTGACTTTGTGGTACGCCTTTTTTGATAATGAAGTAGCAGGTCGCTTTGCATAGAGGTAGAATAAAGTATCCTTGTTTGAAAGATCATCTTTTACACGAAATCTACCTTATGTTGTACGGGCCGAGGTTTACATCAGAGTGTACTCATAGTTTTACATACATGATACATATCCCGTCCCGATTCCGAAGACCAGAAATGTCACAAATTGCGTACACACATACTGGGCTCGCATATCTTACAGATCTCGAAAAACTCCATGTCTAGAGCTCTGCATAGCATCATTCAAAGCATCCCATCCAATGCTCGCGGCGTATTGGTCAACGTAAAACTTGTGGTTTTCCGGATGAATTTCGACTGGCTTTGTTGACTCTCGGCGTCCCACTCCCGGTCCGTCAAGCTACTGGGACCATGGATCTTCGGAGCATCTATAACGCATCGTGAGGCCGTGTCAGGGCTTGAAGTAACGCCCCTGTTCACATCCGGGATCGAGCCCAATTCGATATACTGCCCCGTTCCTGCACTGATGTTTTCTCGGGAACGGCCATTGGCGTCGGGAGAGCAGGTAGCTTTCGTTCTGCTACGGCCGTATAAGTCGGACATTCCCTCTCGTCGGAGCTTGTCGTTGTTCATCATTCCTGATTCCAGACTGTCTAGGAAGGGTTTCAAGTAGGGGATGCATGCTACGATGATGCTCAGGGATTCCACGATGAGGGCACATAGTGCGGTTGGCCATGCGTCGAGGGTTAGGTCGCCGGATTTAGAGGCTTTGGGAAGGTAGGTGATCCGTGTGATGGCAGCAGGTACGACACTAAAGTATGTCAGCTTCGATATAACTTTGGATTTCAACAGCTTACAGAACACGGCATGCAAAACATCCATACACGATGTATTTTCGTCCTTTCTTGGCTTGCAAGTTCCACACTATGACTAGTGGTAGCAGGATGAGAGCGAGATCGGTCACGATGTTGACGGTTTCGAAGAATGCCCAGAAAGCGAACTAAAGCCTATCAGAGATGACTTGGCTCGATCAGTGCGCCTGATTGATACCTCCGATATACATTTGTTCCCAATACTCTCCCAAGGCCTAGGTAGCCGGCATTGAAAGGCGATCGCAAATACTGAAGTGACCGTCCATGTGAATACAAAGACTCCTATGGCGAGACTCAATCTCTTATGTACGGCTTTTGGCGAGAGAGACCACAGCAGGACTGCCACTGATATCTTCGTACAGCATATGGTTCCTGCATAGAGAAATCCAGATGTATATTGCAGCTAGCTACTTTGTCAACCACCGATTGATGATGAGTAGCGATCACACATGCCTGTTGAACTTTCCGCAGATGTCGTTCATCCGAAGAGGTGGAAGGCCGACCGAGGCCATTGATTGCAGCGACAGAGATGACAATGGCGTATGCTATACTTGTTATCTGACTTCGGATCAGTATTAAAGGTGCGTAGTCAAATCCGACCATCGCACCAATGCAATCACTATGAGCAGATCATCGAGCTTGAACTTTCTGGAAATAGCAAAGCGAGTTGACAACCGAGCAAACACACTGAACGCTGTGGTCACAAGGAATATCCATGCGACTATACTGACTAGGGAGCTGTAATTGTCTGTTAAAACGAGCAGTGGGCGGGAGACTGAGGAAGACATGTGGCAGAAGCCATGCAAACTGCAGTGATGGAATAGTCTATCAAGCCTGAGGATCGCATTCTTGAAGATGGTCACCTTTGGTAAAATACCAGCTTATACCACAGCAACAAATCAAATTATAGAATACGGCGATACGACGGCGAGACGTCCGCATCATTGAGCGACCATCTAAAGACGAAATCCGCCCCACGCATGCAACCCACGACTGACAGACGTGCTTGCTGATCTCTTCCTGCTCAAGATTGTGCGATATTACTCCGACTCTGCGTCTTTGGCAGGGAGGTATGCATGCGAGAGCACGACACGAAGTGCCAATCCAAATAGTATGTCTTGTGATCTGTTTCCGAACTTCTCCTCCACAAGGTCTTCGTATTCAATTCCTGCAACGATATCTGGTACCTTCCAAAATGAGTATGCATACATAGCCAAGGAGTCAACGCGTCTCCTCCGAGGAAAGATAAAGGAAGGTTGTAGTATGGGGTTGCAAGGGTCAAGCTTGGGGATCGCCACCAAACGGTCCGCCTTGGGCTCGGCCCGCTGAGCTAGCTTGTTCAGGGTCAGCGTCCGTTACGGAAGGTTCTCGCGTGCCAATGATACACTCTAGCCGTATCTATGTAAATACCCGGATCTTCGTTATCTCTTGCGTACAACATACATATGCAGGCTTCGCTCCCATGGCCAGTATATGATGGCTCTCCCTTGGACTCGCCCCCAAAATCTTATGTTATCCCTGATACTGAACCATGGGCTGGGATCATGAGTCTCGAGGTGGAACATGCCGACTCAATATACTTTCACACCTCTGAATGCATCCACTCCCATCGATCGGAGGAACCATCTCGAGGGCGGAGCACACTACACACGATGTTCATGGCCCTGCAGATTGCGTGAAACATATGACGTGCAGCTATCCGTACATTGCGAGGCCCGCATCGCCAAGTGTATAGGCGTCCGCTCTGGATAGGTTCGCTCTCGCCGTCCAGACCGCAATCATGGGGGCTGTGCTGTTATTATGACCGCTTTTGCATTGGCAGCGTACATCCCGAATTGCTGTATACATCCAGCATGAGCCAATTACCGATCACAATGTATCTGTAGGCCTACCACAGCCAACACACACTTGGGCATGGGGAGAGTCTTACACCACATTTTCCAGAGACAATCCATGTCCCGGTGGGTCGGAAAACGTAGCTAATCGCTGTTCTGCATTTTCAGACACCGATGTGCTCTTGACTGGAAGACGGGATTCCAATAACGCGCAACTTTTACCGTGAATGTATGTCGCCACTCCTGGGACGAGAGGTGGTCATGGCATCCACGTTGAACTTGTTGCGTCTGCATGGGACACCGTATCGTGTCGAATGTTCAATGACGATTGCCAATAGTGGGGAAGATACTGTTTCTCTATTATCGTTTGATTCCTCAGCTAAGGAGTCTGTTTTAGTGGAACAAAACCATCATCATCACCACACCAGTTCCCTGCCAAAAGAATTCTCAGCACTCGAACAACACACTGTGTACAATGCATTACATCACTCCCTTCATTGCCATGCTAGGCCTCGGAGCTGCTGCGCCGTTGTTGATGGCACCCTCTGAGATCGGAGTCCCAATGCCAGCAAGCTATATCTCGTCGCCTCAGCACACTTCACGTAGCCTCGATCACCCCCTCCGCGACCTTGAAAAGTCCAAGGCCTCTGCCGAACCAATCACTGGATCGGGTGACGACACTCCCGCGATACCCAGGCGTTCCGATTCCGTCAGCGAGTCGGGCGAGGTCACGGAAGGGCCAGGTCCCCTACCAAAACGCTCCGAATCTACCGCCGAAGTAAAACATGCAGCTGAAAGAGCTGGACCTTTACTGAAGCGCTGCGGAACAGTGGCCGGGTCGAGCAGTGGAGTTGACGAGCCCGGCTGCCTACCCAAGCGCTCCGAATCTACCACCGAGGTGCGAGATGGGCCTGGCAAGATACCGTGATAATCTGACACCCGCACCAGCTCGGACGAACATTATGATGGTTAGTCTGAGGGTCGTTGCTCATCTATGTCAACGAGAGGAATCCTGTATAGGACGTATGGTGCTTGTCTTGGGGTGTTGACCGAACGCCGTGTGTTGGGAATGTGATAGCGTTTGGATGGGACATCAAAGAAATTAAAGGGAAGAGGACTGGAGGTCATGGGTGGGATGAATATAGACCCGCTTCAGCTGTGTAGCGATCAAACACGTGGTTGCTCTATATGAACTTGTTGATTCGCCTCTCCTGTATGTCGCCATAGTCGATTACTGTGCTGCCTGAACGTCAACGCCATAGTCTGTGCTTTATTCCTTTCCTCGCAATCTGCCCTACTTGTAGCCTCTCGAGCCAAAGTCCGGATGCGGCGAACCCTCAGTCCACGCCTAACCTAACCATGTTTTGGTGGAATTATTGTACAAGGCATGCAATTTCGACACGAACCCATCCTTCATGTTTGCAATGTTTGCAATGCTTGGTCTAGACTCTCATCCCAGAGTTTCATATTCTACAAATCGATACAAGCGGACCATCTGTCGCCTTTGCTTATGAAAATCTTGTGGTTTACACAACACGAATGGCACTCTTTCAAGTCAGAAAACTGATGAGATCATTGATCGTTGACAAGATTCGTTACGTTCGTTAGATAAGTACTACGAAACCTCCAACCAAGACGCTGAAACAAATCTGTCCCCAAACAGCACGATTCAATCCAGTTCCTGATGACCATGCTCAGCAAAGTAAGCCTCCATGGAAGCACGAAATGGAGACCCGTCATGGCAGAACTGAAAGCGCTCCAGATTGTGGGTGCCATCAGTATACTCATTGACCTGTCCATAGCACGCATGACGCACAGGATCATCAGCCCACGCCACCAATCGATCCCAGTCCCTACACTGCTGGAACTGGCCCTGACCCGTCCGATGCTCGCTCCCCCTATGTGTGGCCAAGGGTGTATCGTCGGCCATGCACATGAAGCGCAGCCTAAACGCATCGAGGCAGTGGTGCAGATGATGGTAGTTGACCGACTGGTCGTATCCGTGGTGGTATTCGTGGATGGACTTCCGAAGGAGTTTCTGCAACACGATCAGTAGGAGTGGTGGGAGGATGTGCAGTTGGAGACCGTACCACACAGTGGACATCGTGAATGCCTTGGATATAGTAGATACCTTTATCACTATCCCAGGGAAAGTTCTGAGCGCGGGTCAAGCCTTTCGACGCCGCCCATTGATGGTCGAGTGCTACTGCTCCGGCGCTTGTACTGTTGATGGACTCCCATAGCTCCGTGGCGAGCGTCTCGTTGTGCCCCGAGTAATCGGTCTTGTATTGGTAGGAGACCTTGATGTTAGCGTCGAGGCCGGCTATGTTAGCTTCTGTTAGTGAAGCTCTAGGCGACGATCATCCCGGAGGATCTCTTGCCGAATTTGGATCGCCTAGCATTGACGGTCAGGATCAACTGTCGTCGCAGCTGAATGTATGTAGCAATATTCAGAGCGATCGAGAACATGAGGACCGCAATACAGAGGGAAAGCTTGCGATGGAACTTCCGTGGACGCTGGTCATTACTGATGACATTGTCGTCTGCTAGTAAATGCTCATCGTCAACGGTCGAGGATTGAAAGGCTTGACTGTCCTCGAGGAGGCGGTATTGTGCAGTTTTCTCCCCCATCATCAAAGCAGGGGCGAAGAAACGACGAGAAAGGAGCCGAAATTCGAAGGACGAAGCTCTCTAGCAACTACGGAAGAGCTCCACTCGTATATGCAAGAGACCGACAAACATAGCCCCTCCCACGTCTTGCGACCCCTCATCGATGCATTTGATCACACCAATGACTTTTCCGAATCGCATGCTCTGCCTCAAAGAAGGCACCGCGATCTACATGCCGCTGAACACATGCAACATACTACGGGACTTCTCGAGTCAAACGAGATAACGCACTCTGACACGCAGAAGGGAAAGTATGTTCGCGGGCCACGTCCATCTTCATGACCTCGTCTATGCACTCTTCGGAACAGATTGTGGCAGCCATGCAACCTCTCATGCAGGCAATCAGCGGACCACTCCCGACCAGCTGGTTCGACAAGGACCCGCAATCTGGGGATGCCTATCAGCTCAAAGCCGGAGCCGAGGACGAGAATATCTATAGCCAATCGACCGAGAAGGTATGCTGCGAATCAAGCCCGTTTCCTACTGGTATTCTTACGTGACAGAAATCTGCTTTCAATACCACCTTTCTTGGGGGCTTTCAGCGCGATGAAACGACTTCTCTGGGATATGATAAGAGCTGCATCAGCCGCAAGCATTATGACGCAGTCCCCATGCAGCTCACAACTCAATTCTCGTATCAGGTCTTGGCCCTTGGAAGAATGTTTATTCCTCAAGCTGGCTAGATTTGGGATACACCACGCTCTTTTGTGAAGTCGATACTACCCTGAGCCTGAATCCTGTCCTTTCAGTCTTTTCAACACAACATTCGTTTCTTCACAGGTGTGAAGTAAATTTCTCGCACTGCAAATTAGACTCAGAAGAGAGACCGACTTGTAATCTTCAGTCTTCGGACATGAAAGCCAAGCATGGCGCTAGAAGACCAAGAGATGCATTCTCTACGCCATCCGAAGGGCCATAGTCGTGATGAAGCCGCCGAAGTCGAAGCCCAGTCAGATTACGACAAGGATCAGGCTGAGTTGGCTCGCACAGGCAAGAAGCAAGTACTCAAGGTATGAATGAAATAATGGATCTGTACAATGAGAATAACCTTACTCAAAGTCGATAGAGAAACTTTGGCTTCATGTCGATGCTAGGCTTCAGCTGTACGCTCATGGCAACATGGGAAGGTGTACTGGTGTATGTTCAGTGGCTCTATGTGGTGGTACAACCTAACATTTGACCAATAGGGTCTTTCTCATTGCATTCACCAAGTGAGTTGTGATATATGACCAGATTGGTGATCAGCACTAACGGCTTTCCTGGATCAGCGGGGGTCCTGCTGGACTGATATATGGGTTTCTGTTCACCTGGATCGGCAATTTATCCGTCTTCATCTGCATGGGGGAGCTCGTTTCTATGTATGTACTTATATCACGTGAGCTGTGTTACTTGTTTGACAGCGTTCCTAGTGCTCCAACTGCAGGCGGACAATATCATTGGGTGGCCATGCTCGCCCCGCCATCATCAAAGAAGTTTCTCAGCTACATTACAGGTGATATGAAGATATATCTTTGACTCATCGTGAGCTAATAGTACAAGGTTGGCTCACATGTGCCGGCTGGCAAGCTGAGATTACCGCCACGGCTTTCTTCACCGGCACCCTCATACAAGGAATGATCGTAGAGAATCATGCCGCATATCACTTCCAGCGATGGCATGGTACGCTTTTAACGTGGGCTGCGATCTTACTCGCGGTGGCCTTCAACACGGTTCTGAGTATGGCCTTGCCTAAAGTCGAAGGCTTGGTCTTGGTGCTCCACGTACTGGGATTTGTGGCCATTCTCATTCCACTGGTTTATCTGGCTCCCCATAGTGCACCGTCAGACGTCTTCACAGTCTTCCTCAATACTGGTGGCTGGAGCTCGCAAGGGTTGTCCTTCTTCATTGGCCTCATTGGGAATGCCACGGCCTTTCTCGGTAGGTTTAGAATTCATGCAACAGTAATGCACTAGCTAATTGAGGTGAAGGTACCGATGGGGCAATTCATGTATGTCTTCATGCATTCCTTTGTTTTCCAAACCTTGGAGCACTTTGAGATCACACGATGCCAAGCAGCCCAAAGAATCAAATTACGCAATCCTATAGGAGTCTAATAAGTTTCACAGATGTGTGAAGAGATCAAGAACGCTTCTACCGTCGTCCCACAGACCATGCTTGCAAGCCTCGCCATCAATGGAATGTTAGCATTCGGCATGCTTCTCGCCGTCCTATTCTGCATGGGCGACATCACAGCAGCCGTGCAGAGTCCAACAGGCTATCCCTTCATCGAGATCTTCACCCAAGCCACAGCCTCAAGAGCCGGCGCAACAGCTATGACAAGCATCGTCACCGCTCTCGCCTTCTGTGCCATCATTGCAGCCTTGGCCGGCTCTTCTAGAATGACTTGGTCGTTTGCGCGGGACCGTGGACTCCCAGGATGGCGGTATCTAAGCAAGGTAAGTCCAACCACTGGTCCGCAATGATCTACACCTCCACAATAATCTCACCCCCCAAAGAGCGAAACTTACCCTAACACTCCATCCCTCCCAGGTCGACGCCCGCACCTCCATCCCCCTAACCGCCATCGCCATCTCAACCATGAATTCCTGCCTCCTCGTCCTCATAAACATCGGCTCCTCCACCGCCTTCAACGACGTCGTCTCCCTCGTAATCAGCACCCTCTACTCATCTTACCTCCTCGTCTGCGCCCTCCTCCTCCACCGCCGCATCACCGGCACCATTCATGCCCCCTCCCCCTCCCACGACCATGACCAGTCCACCACCCAACCCACCATCCACCCCTCCACCTCCCCCTCCACCACGCGCATCACCTGGGGTCCCTGGCATGTCACCGGCGCCCTCGGCATCGCAAACAACACCTTCGCATGCATCTACCTCCTCATCCTCCTCTTCTTCAGTTTCTGGCCCGCCGCCACGCCAACGACGGCCGCGACGATGAACTATAGCGTGTTAGTCACGGGGTTCGTGCTGGGGTTTAGCGTGTTGTATTATGTCTTCTGGGCAAGGAAGTTTTACACGGGGCCGGTGGTGGAGGTGCAGAGGTTGTAGGATGGAGGGTGGAGGTGCAGAGGCCTTGGGGGATCTATTTTTATGGTGGTTGTTTCTATAGTCTCATTTGCGTGATGCTGTGTAATCGTATTTGGACAGACTACGATAAGAATTGGCTAGTACGTACCATTAAGTGAACATATTTCCATGCAAACACCGAAACAAAAGCCACGCGAAGCTACAACATATTCTTCTCCGTCACCACTCGGGAATTCTATCTAGGTTTATTATGGTATAGAGTACTGTCGTACTGGTTTTGGATTGAGATCTTGGTTCGGTAGGGAAAGGAAAGATGTCATCTTTTGATGTTGGATGGTTGGACGGGGGAAATGGTGTTACGGAGAGAGAGATACGAAGAGGGATATGGAACGGAACTTTGGAAGTCTGAACGGCGACACTTGGTTTCGGAGCTGGTCCGAGGTTAAGAGTGATAGATATCCTAAGTGTGATGGGAAGGTCGGGTTGGTGCTGAAGGATGCACAGAGCGAGCCATGTTTTTTCTATATCCACCGCAAGTGAGGGACAGACAGATAGCCAGTGGAAATCCATCAATCGATTATTTATCACAAATGCTCGCTTAGATGAAAACACATCGACCATCCAAATATGATCCCCTACCCCTACCCCTACCCCTATCCCATCCCAACCCCAATCCACCCCCAACAAAAAAAAACATCAACACTCAAACTCCTCCACCCGCTTCAAAACCTCCACATCCCCCCCCGCCTCCTCCACCGCCCTCAACGCCGCCAAACTCATCCTCCTCTTCCGATCCGCAGCCTCCAACTCCCGTCTCGCCTTCGTCTTGCTGCTCCCACTCGGCGCCACCCCGGTCAGGATCTTCCCCTTGTCCGCCTCGGTGAAATTCACGAACCCAAACGTCCCCGTCGATTTGTGCGTCCTCAGGTCCTTGGCCGATCGGTGGCTTTTGAGCGCGCTGGCGGACTTGGGGGATTTGAGCGCGTTCATACTTTTTTGGCGGCGGTGGGATTTGGAGCGGAGGCGGGATTTGGAGGGGGAGTGGAGAGGTGGGGATGTGGAGAGGGAGCGGGACGGGGTGGTGGGGGGTTCGCCGCCGCCGCCTTTGGTGTTTTCGTATTGATCTGCTGGTTGAGCGAAGAATGGGTCTGGTGGGTGGACGTTGTAGTCGTGCGATGGGTCTTCGTTGACGAATTGGTCGAAAGGTTCGTAGTTGTAGCTGAGGCCTGGGGATGTGAATTTCCCATTCGTCTCGGGGTAAGAGGGCGTAGGGGGTAGATCGGCTGCGCTGTCAAAGTACGAGTCGATGTTGTTCTCTGGTAGGTTGTGGAGCCAGCCCGGCTGGACGTGGCCTACTGAAACTCCATAGTCAGGGGTGAGGGGAGATACTGGTCCATATTCCCACGACGGTGGGTGGCGCAACTGCAGGGTTTGCGACCGCCCTAATGGTGGTTTATCGTGATTTTCAAAGTCAGCGTCTGTGAGTGGCGAAGGTCCCAGATGCCCTTGGTTTCGCCAGTCTTGCGACAGTGGAGCTGTAGCTGCACCGCTGAAATGGTTGTTCCGCGCAGCAGGTGCTCCTTGTGACTCGGCGGAAGCCTCGTCTGGCAAATGCGCTTGATTTCGGCGCAGTCGTGGACCCCCGTCAAACTGCGTCAAGATCTTGGCTGGCCGCTTTGTTTTATGAGTCTCCGCGCCTCGAAGGTTAGATGGATGGACACCAGCCACTGGCGTTTGGATACTGAATTGCTCGAAGCGTTGAGTCCACTCATTGTATGAAGGGCTATCACGTCGAATCGACTGGCGAATCATATCAGCCAAGGGTGCCTTGGATGTTTCCTGTGCTTGTTCGCGCGGTGTGTCCTGTGCTGGGACGCAAAATTTGCCTTTTCTTCTTAACGTTGGAGCGGCAGTTGAGGACGATACCAAGGAGGGAGCCCTGGTTAGATGTTCTTCGCCGCGTAGTTTGCCTTCGAGGTTCAAGAGCTCACTACCTGAGATCGATCTTTCAGGTGCATCACCGGTATTAAGCTTGGGACGGGTCCGTAACGGCAATGGGGCGTGCACAGGTTCGAAGTCCAGACTGGACTGTGCTGGAGGTTGTGCTGGAGGTCGTGCTGGTTGAGAGCCGACTTGCTTGTTGCTGTCAGCAGAGCAGCTTTCACTTGACTCGGTTTCTTCGTCAAAGGCGAACTCGAAGGCGTGGAAGCCATCGGAGCAATCGATTGAACCGCCAGACTCTATTGGATCTTCGTTCAGGAATTGGTCAAAGAGATCCTTGCAAGGGTCTTCATCGTGCGGAAGGTATCCGAAGCCTTTATCGTCCGGAAGGTAGGATTTGAAGGAGAGCATTGTTCTAATGGCCGTTTGCATCCAAAGAGAAGGTCAAGAGATTGTGAACTTGAATGTTCAATGCCACAAGCTGCCAAGACGGAGTTGCGAAATATGCCTGATACTAAATGGAATCTCGATACAAACGCTCGTGAGACGTAAGTCTGAAGGTATTGAAGCAGAAAAGAGAGGCAAACAAATAAACACTGGTTGTCTATCATTTCCGCCAGCCTCATGGTTTTTGCTTGGCATTCCACAATGATGACAGGAATGTAGGACCACACTCCAGACTCAGAAATGAAGTACCACCAACCTGACGGCGCTTGAGAAGAGAGCCCTAAAGTGACATCCGCAAGCAGCACTTTGTCGGATTGAAGTAGTCAGCTAGACTGGTCCGCAAATGAGAATAGACTGGTGACCATGATGATACAGTATAGTCTTGCCCTCGCGCTACCTTCGAATAGACCATGGAGTTCGACCGCCTTATGATCTGCAATGTATTGCGGTCTCTTTGACAGGCGTGAACACGATGAAAGTACAGAAGTCGTGCAACAATCAGACGGCCGCACGTAATGTGGTTCATTGATTGGTGATTCGCCTGGCTTCCATAGGAAGACTGTCTTTGCAGGATCATAATTGAATACAGAGGAGCTGCTTCACTATGCAGCAATGAGCATCCAGTAACACGAATAAATAGGCTGTAATTTGGGGTTCCTTTTGCCACCATGAGTCTTTCCGCATCAACGACCAAGGCTTCAGGGCTCGCTTGCATGTGAAAGATCCCATGAGCTGGAATGTTATATGGTCCCGTTGCGCATACGAAGATCGATGGAAGACACAATTTCTCAATAATGTGTCTTCGGTTCCTCGTCCTCTGTTGATACGGCGGAGGCTAACCAAAGGGCCTTGTAGGCGACCAAAACGCCACGCTTGCGAATCTCAGCAGAAGAAGATGTTCAAAATAACTTTTGAGGGCAACACTGCTTGGATTTCTTTCGTATTCGGGACCACGGACCTGAAAGATGTTGGTAAGATTCGTGGCGCTGATGAGAAGCTCAGTACTAAAGATAGACCGAGTCCGGCATCTCCCCCATCCAGTCATGTGTGATTGTGACACTTGAGTAATGGTGGTCTAGAGATGTATATTCCGTCGTGCTTGCGGTTCGTGAAAGCCTTGATAGCCATGAGCTACTCCGTATAGCAGGTGGGATTGCGTATGAGGGAGCTTCACAAACAAGATACTTCTTGCAAGAAGCTTGGCAGCACTAGATCAGAGCCATCGTGCGCGGAGTACGCAGTACAAAGTATCCATTACAGGCAGAAATATAGGTTTGGGGGATCTCAAAAGCAGGTTCAGTATTCCGGAGACATTATCTGAAATTTAATCAATAGTTGACAAGTCGTTAGATTAGTACAGTGCAAAAATCAAAATGCAACGCTAATGCAACAGTAATGACTCCGTTCCACGTATTACTCCCTGCCCAGATTGTACTCCTACTACTCCATCATACAAAAACACCAGATCACGAAATCTGCACTGGCGCAGGCCCAGCCAGAGTAACCGCTGTCAATGAATTGACATCCTTGGCTGTATTCTGCGCCGTCAAGGCCGCAAACGCAAGTCCTGCCATTCCCGATGGAATAGTCGTAGTCACCTTGCCATACTGGTCATTCGAGACAGTGGCAGCCTGGTAGTTGACAACATTCGCCTGGTTGACCCAGCCGATATAAAGCGTCTTTGCGAAATCGGACGGTTTGAGCTGGCTTTTGTCGAACGTGAATGTGATTGGTCCACTGCTACCAGTCGTCTTGGTTTTAACCTCAGCCGAAAGAGGTGGGAGGACGGGAAAGCTTGGCTGAGCTGCGCAGGATCCCTTGACGATGAAAGCGCTCGCGAGGTTGAGCGCGTAGGCTGCGGAGATGCGAGTGTCAAAGGGGGCCGGGTTCGGGATGTTACTAACGCTGGCGACGCGGAAGAAAGCATCGTGGCGCGCTTCGACGGCCAGAATTGAGGCTGGGCCGGGGACGAGCGTAGGATCTGTCAAGGCCAGGCCAGAGGCAACGTTGATGACTGCGCCGATACCGGCGGAGGTGATGATGTTGGCCAGGGCGAAGAACTCGGCAGCGTTGGAGAC
>JAABUN010001735.1_pt1 | contig 44908 bp, 40 predicted proteins | sample 5559311 | NCBI WGS metagenome assembly JAABUN01 (sample SAMN10711877, study PRJNA513370) | rock metagenome | isolation source: Antarctica rocks | place: Antarctica: Victoria Land, Siegfried Peak sud
GAAGCTAATTCCAAATATTGAGTCTTTGTCATGGCAAGTATTTTTGGTTACCTTAAATTACAAATTAATTTCAAAACGAAAATTTGAAATGCACCCTTTCTAATTATCTTATTTGAGTAATCTAACTTTAGAATTAATACTTATGATACTGAAGATTTTTAATTAGCAATTAGCAACTGACTAAGAGGAAGTTTCCAGATGTAAGCGGCTTCTTTATTGATTGTTTGCTATTACTATATAAGGATGTTTTTTGACTTGCAATAGTACAATAGGCCCTTTTACTTATTTTAAATCGTTAGAGCTTAGCCGCTATAGCAAAAATATTTATTCCTTCTCAACCAGAAGCCTGTCACAAACTATATGACTTAATGTTTCAATTTGATGTTTGCCATAGGTAACAACCATAGACTTATCAAACGCTTCAATTGATTTAACTTTTATCTTTAAGCCCAATTGCATGTCACGACTGTTCAAATACTTTAGAAAGTCAGACGAAGTATTTATCACAGCAGACAATTTAACTGTATCGCCAGTCTTGCAATCGCTTAACTTACTGTATTCTTTCCAAATCATTTTGCCATTCTCATCAGGTATAGGTGAACCGTGCGGATCAATTTTTGGATAACCAAGCAGTTCATCCATTTTTTCAAAAAAAACTACGGATTGTATATGTTCCAACTGTTCTGCAATATCATGCACTTCTTCCCATCCAAATTTCATTTTTTCAACCAAAAACATTTCTGTAAGGCGGTGCTTCCGGATGATGATGCCTGCCTCTTTTTTTCCTTTTTCAGTAAGTCGTAGCGGTTTATAGCTTTCATAATGCACTAACTTTTTTTCAGCAAGCTTTTTCATCATGCTTGTTACAGTGGGCATTTTTATGTTAAGACTTTTAGAAAGCTCATTCACATTTACTTCACCGGTGTTATTACTTAGATTAAACAGGGCTTTCAAATAGTTTTCTTCTGTAAGAGAATTCATCCTTTAAAAATAGCAAAAATTGTTTTATGAGATGGAAAATACAGTTTTAGTACAAAATATAATTTGTTAGATAAATCTAACTTTGTACTTTTACTGCCTAAATAATTATTGATGAAGAAATATTTACTGTATTTACTGCATAGCTCAACACTAATGATATTGGGCTTACAACTATCGGCTCAAAATCTGATAATAAATGGAACGGTAAAAGATGCATCAACGCATCAAGCTATAGCCGGCAGCAGCATTTACATACTCAATACAAGATTTGGGGCAATTGGCAATAATGAAGGAAAATTTAAAATTCCTCTTCCCCCGGGTACGGGTACTGCCACATTGATTGTATCCTCGTTAGGTTATACTGCCGATACTATACAAACTACTTTAGAAAAAAGTAATTATGAAATTTTATTAAAGCCTGTTGCAGGGGCATTGAGCGAAGTGGTAGTTACCGGTGTTTCAAAAGCTACTTTAATCAGGGAGAATCCTGTTCCTGTTTCGGTTGTTTCTAACAAGCAGATAGAACAAGCAGCAGAAAGCAATATTATAGATGTGTTTGCTAAAAATGTTCCGGGCCTAAATGCGGTAAAAACTGGTCCTAATATTTCAAAACCTTTTATCCGTGGTTTGGGATATAACCGGGTGCTTACGCTTTATGATGGAATACGGCAGGAAGGACAGCAATGGGGTGATGAGCACGGTATTGAAGTTGATGCGTACAATATAGAAAAAGGTGAAGTAATTAAAGGACCATCAAGCCTTATTTATGGCTCTGATGCAATGGCGGGAGTGGTAAGCTTGCTACCTGCTATGCCTGTAAATACCGACGGTAAAATTAAAGGGAAGTATTTTTCTGAATATCAAAGTAACAATGGTTTAGCAGGTAATGGATTAAGGTTAGTATATGCAAACAGTCATTGGAGTTTTGCCTTGCGTGGCTCTTACCGTATTGCAAAAAATTATAGTAACCGCGTTGATGGAATTGTTTATAACACCGGTTTCAGTGAAACGAACGGTTCAGCCAGTGTGAAGCATACCAGTGATAATGGCTTTTCCGCATTAAATTTTACCCTGTACGATAATTTACAGGGAGTGCCTGATGGCAGTCGAGATTCATTATCAAGAAAATTTACCAAACAAGTTTATGAAGGCAGTTTAGACGATGTAACTTACAGACCAGTTGTTTCGGCTAAGGAACTAAATTTTTATAAACTTAGCCCGTTACATCAACACATTCAGCACTATAGAATTTACTCCAATAATCATTATCGGCTGGGAAGAGGAGACGTTGATTTTCTACTGGCATTGCAACAAAACATCCGCCGGGAATATAATCATCCTACGGCAGCACAACAGGCAGGAATGTTTGTGCGTTTAAATACGCTTAATTACGGATTTAATTATAACGCCCCCACCCTTTCCAACATAGATGTTACTTTAGGAATTAACGGAATGTATCAAAATAATAGAAATAAAAAAGCCACTGATTTTCCAATACCTGATTATAATTTGTTTGATGCAGGTGGTTATGTGCATGCAAAATGGAAGCAAAATAATTGGACAGTAAGTGGTGGTTTTAGATATGATATGCGGCTTCTGCGTGGCAATGATTTTTATACTAATAGTAATACTGCAACAGGTTTTGGCAAGCAGGTTTTTTTACCTGATACAGCAGGTGCTTATTTGCAATTTTCAGCATTTTCAAAATCGTTTAACGGTACCTCTATGAGCTTTGGGGCTACCTACCAGGTGAACCAGCATGTAAGCATAAAAGCAAACATAGCAAGAGGGTACAGGGCGCCAAATATTACAGAGTTTGCTTCTAATGGCTTAGACCCAGGAGCACATATTATATACTTAGGCAACCGGAATTTTATTCCTGAATTCAGCCTTCAGGAAGATGTAGGAGCAGATATAAAGTTTAATAATTTTACGGCATCAGCAAGCATATTTAATAATCATATCCAGCATTATATATATCTATCCCAGGTAACAGATGTAAATGGAATTCCTCTAACAGATGCACAGGGCAATAAAACTTACCAGTACCAGCAATCTGCCGCACAACTATATGGAGTGGAAGCAATGTTTAACCTGCATCCAACCCTGCTGAAAGGTTTCTCGTTTGACAATGCATTTTCTGTTATTTACGGTAACAACAAAAAAGAATCTTATAAAAGCAAAGGTGTAGAAGGAGAGTTTTTGCCACTCATTCCGCCAATGAAAATTCTAAGCAGCATTAACCAACACATTGAACCGAAATCAAAAATAATTGAAGGAATTAATTTAAAAGCGGAAGCAGAGGTAAATGCAGCACAAAACCGTTTTTTAGCATTAAACGATACCGAAACAGCCACACCGGGATACACTTTGTTTAATATGTCAATAAATGCGCAAATCAACTATTCGAAAAATAATCCTCTACAGTTGCAATTACAAGTCAACAATGTATTAGACAAAGCATACCAATCCAATTTGAGCCGGTTGAAATACTTTGAGTATTATACTCAATCACCAAACGGTAATCGGGGAATATATAATATGGGAAGAAATATTTGTGTGAAAGCAATCTTCTCCTTTTAAAGCAGGATGTGTTTTCATCAATCAAATATGGGCGTTTGAAATAACTTTCAAAAACTTGTAACCTTTCAAGTTGTCGCCAACTCTAATGGTTTAATTAAAAATTAAATCATGAAAATTTTAAAAACTTCTATTGCGGTAGCCATTTGTTCCATTCTTATTTCAATGCCTGCATCTGCACAACAAAAACCAAAGCTTTCAGATCCTGAAATAGCTTCTGTTGCAGTAGCGGCAAACCAGGTAGATATTAAGGCTGGTGGATTAGCTAAGACTAAAACAAAAAATAAGGAAGTACTCGAATTTGCTAACCTTATGATGAAAGACCATCAATCGGTTTTAGACCAGGCAACAGCGTTGGTAACCAAACTTCACGTTACTCCAAAGGATAACGCCGTAAGTAAAAAGATGATGGCAGATGGGGAAAGGACACGAAAAATGCTCAGTTCGAAATCAGGAAAAGCTTTTGACAGGGCTTATATAAATAGTGAGGTAGCTTATCATAAGGTTGTGATATCAACCCTTGAAGGTGTTTTAGTGCCGCAATCTCAAAACCAGGAGTTGAAGCAATTACTACAAAGTGTAGTGCCTGCTTTTAAAGCACACCTTGAACATGCTCAGATGGTGCAGAAAAATTATAAGTAAATGAAATACGCATTTACAATATTTGAAAAAGGTTTTTACCTTTTACTTGTAAATATTCTTTTTCTAAGTTGTTCTACGCCTGAGGAAAGAATAGTCAATAAAACTAAGGCCTATACTGTTCAAATTAAACAGATGCAGTTCCAACCTGCTGAGCTTACTGTTAGTAGTGGCGATACGGTTGTTTTTGTTAACCATGATATGTTTGTTCACGACGTAACAGAAGAAGTAAGTAAAGCATGGTCTTCATCGCCAGTGGCTCCCGGATCAAAATGGAAAATGGTTGTAACAGAAGATGCAAATTATTATTGTAGTATTCATGTGGTAATGAAAGGTAAGCTAATGGTTAGAAAGTAATTTTCCAATTCCTATGTTCTTAAAGGACATTTATAACAGAAGTTTTTATAGCAAAAGATATTGCTTCAAAGTATTTGAAGCGGTATCTTTTGTTTCATTAGAAATTAAAATGAGCCTTAATAACTTAATAAATTTTACCAGTAGTTATATCAAAGTATTTAATACAAAAAAAGTATGACAACATATCAACAGCTATCTGAACAAGAACTTATTAATAGAGTTATTAACGGCAACATAGCTGTGTTTGAAGTATTGATAAGAAGGTACAATCCCTACCTGTACAAAGTTGGAAGGTCGTATGGTTTTAATCACCAGGATGTTGAAGACCTGATGCAGGAAACTTTTATTAATGCTTATCAAAATTTGGGCAAGTTGGAAAACACAATGTATTTTAAGACATGGCTAATAAGGATTATGCTAAATGAATGCTATAGAAAGAAGCAAAAAGCGGCATCAAGAAAAGAGGTTGTAAATGGTACTTTTTTACACAAAAAAATCATCCCTATGTTTGCAGGCAATGACAGTAATGATACAGAAAAAAATGTTGGAAACAGGGAATTGAATAGTGTAATTGAAAATGCTATTCAACGAATACCTGTTGATTACAGGCTGGTTTTTACCTTAAGAGAAATGAATGGGATGAGTGTTAATGAAACAGCAAAAGTATTGGAGATTACTGAAACAAATGTGAAGGTAAGATTGAACAGGGCAAAAGGTTTACTTAGAAAAGAAGTTGAAAAAATGTATTCACCTGAAGAGATCTATTCATTCAATCTTGTTTATTGCGATAAAATAGTGGCTAAGGTTATGGAAAGAATAAATAAACTATAACCGATAGCGAAACGTGTACTACTTAATAAGAAATTGCAGGAGGATTAATTTACTTTATTTGAGTTGTAACACATTAGTTGTCCAAATGAAATGTTTTCGTCATTCGACGATAAATCCTTGTTGAAGTATAATTGATAATTATCTCCCAATATTACTATCAAAAGATCTACTAATAATCCATTTTGAAATACACCTCCACTAAAACAAATTTTATTAATCCCCGTTGTTTTAGCAACATTTTCAATAGCTAATACAAGTTGCACATGAAACCATGCCGCTATTTCATTTATATGTCTTTTATACTTTAATAGATTAATAACTTCCTTTACCAGCGAGGATAAATTCAAGTAGTTGTGGTCTTTAGAACAGGTAAGCCATTCGATTGGTACATTAAATTTATCGTTAAAAAATTGTAATGCAGCTTCCTCCAATAAAAGTGCTGCTTCACCTTCATAAGTTGATATATCAATTAGACCAAGAAGCGAAGCAATGGCATCAAATAACCTTCCAACGCTGGATGTTTTTAATGTATTAGTTTCAATAATCTTTTTGTAATTTAAAAATTCATGATCTGAAAATTTAGCTTTAATAAATTCATCAGCTTCAGGTATCAGATTGCAAAGAGAAAAGGCTGATAATCTCGGCTCTTTTGCCATTTTATCTCCAAGTAAATGATTAAAATATTCAAAGTATGTTAAGCGGGTTATGTTATTTTGATGGTAGATAAAAAACTCTCCACCCCATATTTGCTTATCATCTCCATATCCTGTACCATCCCAAATAACTCCCAAAATTGGTTCGGTATTATTGAATAAATTATGTTCACCTAAAACAGATGCAAAATGTGCATGATGATGTTGAACTTTCATTATTGGAACATCACTTTGCCCGGCAATACGGTCGCCTAAATGAGTAGTGTAATAATCCGGGTGCTTATCAGTTACTATTACTTCTGGTTTTGCATGAAATAATTGCAGGAAATTATCAAGCTTGCATTGGTAATTATTTTGAGCATCGTAATTGTTAGTATCACCTAAGTACTGGCTTACATGAATATTTCCTTTATGCAGTAAGGTAAATGAACTCTTTAGCATTGCACCAACGGCGAGTATAGTTTTATGCTGAGGCAGAAAGTCTTTCGTTATATAACAAGGAGCTAAGCCACGGGAACGACGCAACACTATCCGGTTATTCAAATGTGTTGAATACTTAATAACGCTATCATCTGCTGATGAAATTATAGAACGATTGTACACTAACACGTAATCAGCAATATTGTATAACTCATTCAAAGCTTTTTCATTTCTGTGTATAATTGGTGCACTACTTACATTTCCACTTGTAGCAATAACTGGCTTATTAAATTTATTTAACAGTAATTGAAACAGTGGCGTATATGGAAGCATTATACCCATACGTGAAAGCTGGGGTGCAATTTCATCTGTAGCTATTAATGATGATGCCTGTTCTTTTAGTTGCAGCAATATAATAGGTGCAGCAGCACTTTCTAATTCCTGTCTTTCCTTTTCGTTTACATAAGCTAACTCATCTGCCTTATCATACATTATTGCAAATGGCTTTGATGGACGATGCTTTCGTGCCCGTAATTCTTTTATTATTGCAGCATTAGAAGCATCGCAGGTAAGTAAAAAACCACCGATACCTTTAATCGCAACAATCTTTCCTTCCTTCCATAATTTACAAACCTGTTCAATTATTTTTTCCTGGTTTGCTTCTATACGATTTCGCCTGTTATCATAAAGCTCCATCGCTATTGCACAATCAGGACAGGAATTGGTTTGCGAATAATATCGTCTATCTAATGGGTTATTGTATTCCTCCAGGCACTTCTTGCACATGGTTAAATAGTCCATTGCAGTATTTTCTCTATCATAAGGTAAATGATGCATTATCGAATACCTGGGTCCACATTTAGTGCAGGTAGTAAATGCATAGTTATAACGCCTGTTCTTCTTATTAGTTATTTCCCTCCTGCAGGCATTGCACATGGCAAAGTCAGGTGAAATAAAAAGCGTTTCTTCACCTTCAGGTTTACTTGAAATAATTTTAAATGAATGGTATTTTTTTAAAGGTGCTTTACGAAAACTATGAGATGCAATATATGCAGAAGAAGGCGCTTCTGTCAACAGTTGATCATAAAATTTTTGGGCTGTTGTTTCATCTGCATTAAACTCAATATGCAGGCCATCTAATGAATTATACACTTCACCATTAAACCCAAACTTTTGTATAACATTATAAACTGTGGGCCTAAAACCTATACCCTGCACCTGGCCTTTTATATGGATATGCCATGTATTGTTTTCACAAAGTGATAGAATACTACTATCCATTTATTAAATATGAAGGGTGGAGTTTTGACTAATCAGCTTTAATTCGCCATGAGCCTCTTCCGTCATATAGGGAAGCATTACACCCCATATATCCTGTAAAAATTCATCCTCCTTCTGGTAATCCAAACCGCTTATGTACCGCGCATACATCCAGTTATGCACAGTGCTCCAAAACATCCAGGCAAGTTTTTTATATTGATCGTCATCTACAGGTTTTTGAAAAGATCCTCTGAATATATTGGCTTCAAACATCCATTCAATCTGCTTTATCTGCCAGGCTATATGCTGCTGGTGTTTTTCTTTTATTGTTGGATGTGTCCGTAATACTTCTACCGTGTTTATATAAAAGAAGACATATTTTTTTTGAATTTGAAATAAGGCTAATAGCTCACGGTTGAGGTCTTCAAATAAATGAACTGTCGGAAATTCATATAACAGGCTTTCCAGTTCACCTTTCAAGTTATCATATAAGTCTTCTACGATACATTCCTTATGTTTAAAATGATATGCAAGATGTCCTACACTGATGCAACCTGCATCAGCTATGTGTTGGAGCCGCACATTTACAAAGCCATTTTTGTTAAACAGCCTTAATGCCCTGTCAAGTATGTATGGCTTTGTATGCTTCACTAATACGCCCTTTAATTATTGAACCTAACATATATAATCAGGTAGTTTATTAATGCAAAGTTACTGAGATTAGAAAATGTTTTCTAATAAATAAACCCTCAACACAATGTAATGGCTCTAACTTTAAAAAAATTACCATTACATGGTCTCCAGGCAAATTTCAAACGGTGACTTCCCACAAACGGCAAAACTTAATGGTTCATCGCAACCTACTTTAGCAGCAGACGCGTTAGATGAAGTGCATGTTTTTTGGCTTGCCGGAATGAGTTGTGACGGATGCTCTGTTTCAACTGTTGGTGCTTCTGCTCCTTCTGCCGAAGCCCTTCTTACTGGCAACATGCCGGGATTACCAAAAATTATCTTACATCATCCTGTACTTTCAGTTGAAGCCGGAGATGAATTTATGGAGCCCTTTCATTTAGCTATGAAGAATGAACTTGGAAAGCAATTTGTAGTTGTGTATGAAGGTTCTATAGCTGATGAAAGAAAAAATGATGAGAATGGTGGTTATTGGGTAGCGCTTGGTAAGCATGAAGTTGACGGAGAAGAACAACCTTTTCCTACCGCTGATATAATGGCTTTGATGGCACCCTATGCTGCCGCAGTTATCGCCATTGGCACTTGTGCCACATGGGGTGGTATTCCTGCTGCTGCCGGAAATGTTACCGGCTCTATGGCGTTAATGGATTTTTTGGGTGAGAATTATCGCAGCACTTTTGGATTACCTGTTGTAAACATTCCCGGTTGTGCACCACAGGGCGATAATTTTACAGAAACTGTAGCTGCTGTTCTTATGTTTTTGCAGGGCATTGGTCCTTTACCTGAATTTGACAGTCTTGGCAGACCTGCCTGGCTTTTTACTGATACAGTTCACCAAACCTGCACACGTGGAGGCTTTTACGAAGAAGGCATTTTTGCAAAAAAATTCGGGGATAAGCAATGTCTTGTTGAAATAGGGTGCTGGGGGCCGGTTGTTCAATGCAATATTAATAAGCGTGGCGCCATTAATCATGTAGGGGGTTGCATGAATGTAGGAGCGCCTTGTATAGGTTGTACTATGCCGGGGTTTCCTGATAACTTTTCTCCCTTCTATACTAAACCACCCGGTACTATTGTTTCATCAACAGTGTCAAAATCTACCGGATATTTTATTCGCAACCTTCGAAGGTTTTCTATGATGTATGCAAACCGTACTATATTGTGGAATAAAAACAATCACGTGCCTTCGGGTTGGGGCCACGTAGAAGAAGCAAGTGCATTGCAAAAGATAACTCATTATTTCTACAGCAAAATTCAGTTTCACAACAACGTACGGCCTGGTTCAAAACCAAGAACGGAGAAGAGTTCTAAAGCAGCTATGGAAGAAGTAAAACAAAAATAATATGAATGACGCCGAATTTTATCACAAGTTTTATATAGGGCTCGCGCTTGCAGGTGCAGTTGTAGTTATTGCAGCAGTCTTGCTCATTCTTATACTTATAGCTGCAAGGCGGATTTTAAAACTCGCAAATGCTGCGTTAGGCATTGTAGTAAATATTAAGCAGAACACCTTATGTATTTGGGAGTTGCAAAATACCAATCATACAGCCCTTGAAATTTCAAACGAGGCTGATACAATATTATCGAATGCCGGGGCAGTAGCAATGGCATTTCATGAAACCGAAAATCAAACCTAATGGAAAATGTAAGCGAAGAAGCACTAACAAAAATTTGGGTTATCTGTCTTGTATTAGGTCTGGTGGTTACCATTGTAGTTGCCATCCTGCTCCTGGTTATCCGTAATACTGCAAGTAAAATTTTAAGCGGTGTCCAACAGATATGGACGGAAGGAAAACTGGTAGCAAATAACACTATTCAAATACCCATTTATTTAACTGTGACAAACCAGGTGGTTTCCAAAATATATAATACCGCTGTAAAAATTATTGGTGGTGCTGCAGCTATAGAGCAACATGCAATCAATTGCCCCGGCTGCCCGGCATGCGTATTAACTCATAAAAAAGCAATGTAAGATGTACATCCTATTAATGATATTAACGGTTTTATTGGTGCTGCTCTTTGTTGGAGCTTTGATATTTTTTGTAGCAAGTATTCATCGTTCGCTAATAAATATTGGTGGTAATGGCAATAGCTTTCTTGCCAAGCTACGATTGGGATTAAGAGCCATTGAAACAGAAACTGGTCACCTACCCGTTCAGGTTACCAAACTAAATGAAACCCTTACCAACACCGGGGCAGGATTGAAAGTAGTGAACGGACATTTGGAAGGAACCATTCAAGCTGCTTTAAAACAAAAAAACATGTAACGATGCCTGAAGCCGTATATATTTTATGGATTGTTGTGTTAGCCGTTGCCTTAATATTATTTCCTTTTATTGTAAGGCTGCTGCATAAAACTTTTTTTGCAGCTAAAAACATCGAACGGTATTTAAGAGAAATGAAAGAAGCTGGTTTGGGTATTGCAAATAATACCGGTCATATTACCGCTTTAAACAGCACTATTGAAGTTGCTACTGATATATTAGGCAGTGCCGGTAAAATAAACAGTAACGCCGAAACTATAAAAACTGTGATGGCTGACAGAGCCGCAAAATTTAATTAATATGGGAGATTATCTATTCATAGCCACGCTCATCGTTGTAGCACTTGTAGTGCTGGTGTTGGTGATTTACCTTGTCGGTGTTATCATTTATTTATTTAAAGCAGCGGGTCATTTGAAAGAGCTGGCTGGAGGCTTGAAACAAATCGAAAGTGATACAGCTCCATTGGATGGTAAATTAACAACTATAAATGGTGCATTGAATACTTTGCATGGAGGTTTGTCTTCTGTAAATTCGCATCTTGGTGCTATTGCAAGGGTGTTGAAGTTGTAAAGGGAGGAATAAAATTTAGTAGATTAAACCTAAAGACTAAAGATGCCTATTGGTTTGCAGATAAAGTGATTGCGACGGAAGGATGATGCTATGAAAATATGGTGTTGGTATAAATAACAAATCAGGATAAATAAGATAGTAGTACATTCAGTACTATAATTAGATTGTTGCTAAATAAATAACTATGTGTTTTAAAAATCTTCCGATAGAATTTGATGAACAAGGTAACGCTACGTTGAAGGAAGGAGTAGCCAATCCTTATTCATACGACGTAGTTGATCTGGGTAAAAATGAGGACAAGCTCAAAGACTTGTTAGGTAAAAACGGATTTTTGAAAAATGTAGATTATGACCCTGTAACCCGTATAGCTGGTGCACTTGCTTTTCACAGCGTGGTAGATCTGGAGAATAAAAAAGTGATTTCTTCCAACTCTATGGCAACCTTGTTTCGGGGATATGAAATTATTTTAAAAGGCAGAAGTCCTTTAGATGCTGCATATATCAGCAGCCGTGCATGTGGCGTGTGTGGCGGGGTGCATTCAACCGTTAGTGCATTGGCTATTGAAATGGCGCTTGATATAAAGCCGCCACCATTGGCAATTGTAATGCGCAACATGTTGCTTGCATTGGAATATTTGTACGATCACCCTCTACATCTGTTCCTTCTTTCCGGTCCTGATTATTCGGAGCAGCTTACCAGCGAAACCAATCCTGAAATTGTTGAGAAAGCAAGAACTACTCCTTGCAAAAACAGTGCGGCACATGGTTATAAGATGATGATTGACATCATGCACGACCTCAACCCGCTGACCGGCAAATTATACATTGAGGCACTGGAAATGACCCGCGTGGCCCGCGAAGCTTATGTGATAATAGGTGGTAAATATCCGCATCCGCAATCGGTTATTCCCGGTGGACTTTCCGTGACCGTTAACATCTCTACTTTAAATGAAATATACCAACGCCTCATCAAGTTTTTTGACTATGGACAAAAAGTAGTCGGGCTTTGGGATGATGTGTTCGACTTCTTCCTGGAGTGCAACCCTGATTATGAAAAAGTAGGCGCACGACCTGCCACTATGATTGAAACCGGTGTATGGGACCACCCCGATTATTATGACGCTTCTTATGCCAATTGCGATACATGGGGCAATGCCCGATGGTCAACACCAGGCGTGTTGATTGATGGAGAACTGGTGACAACAAACCTCAAACAAATTAATGTAGGACTGGAAGAATTTGTGGAACATTCTTACTACGAAAAATGGGATGGTCACCGCTTTAAGGAAGATAAAGAAGGAACTCCATTAAGTCCGCACCATCCCTGGAATAAAGAAACCATTGCCAAGCCCGGCAAACAAAGCTGGCGTGACCGTTACACATGGGATACCTGCCCGACATGGGACCGCAACAGCGTGGAAGCCGGCGCCTATGCACGTTTGTACATCACTGCTAAAGCGAACAAAGTGGTGAGCCGTAGGTTTGTAAATCCTACCGGTCACAGCATGATTTTGCACGTGCCTAAACACAACATGCCCGCTGCAACTATGGAGTGGCACATACCAAAAGTATGGAACGCTTTTGAACGCAACAGGGCACGGGCTTTCTGCATTCCGTACAGTGCATTGGTGGCGCTCGACAATTGGTACATGGCAATGGATTATCTCCGCAAAGGCGAAACGAGCATGAGCACACCATTTACCATTCCTAAAAAAGGTACGCAAATCGGTGTAGGTTTTTGGGGTGCAGGTCGCGGCTTTTTAACGCATCACTTAATCATTGACGACGGCGCTATTTCCAATTATCAAATACTCACACCCTCCACTATGAATGCTTCGCCCCACACTCCCTGGGGCACTCCCGGTCCGTACGAAGAAGCGGTGCTGAACACACCGATTTTAGAAAACGTTGACACCGGCAATCCCGACAAAAAATTTAAGGGCATTGACATCCTCCGCGCTATTCGCAGCTTTGACCCATGTATGCCCTGCACAACACATATACAGGTGCAGAATAGTGACTACATGGTTACAAGGGAGGTGACTACTTGTGCTTGTGGGTTGGAGTAGGTTTTTGTACTAAGTAGTTGAATTACTATTTGACTTGGGTTGCATCGCACTTGTGCGTAATGTAATTTTATGGGATTTAGTGTAGACACATTAAGTACAAAATGCAGAATTTTCTATACAATTTAGTAGTCACTCCTAATTGCAAAAAATGACATGCGCATTAAGCTTAAGTCAATCCTGAGACAAAGATATCTGAATGCTATCGCTAACGCTCCTTAAAATTGAAACAAGAGTATAAGATTTTACCTTACATTTCCAACTTGAAATTATATTGATTTAATGACCGAGTTTGAGAAATATTTTAAGTCGTTACAGTCGCAGAAAATTAGTGACATTACTGAACACTCACACCGTTCTGCCTTAAAAGGCTTGGTGGAAAGTTTGGTTGATCCTAAAGTCAAAGTTCTCCATGAGCCAAAGCGTGAAGGTAAATTTGGTTCACCGGACTTTAAGATTACTGATACCGAAAGCATTATTGGCTACATAGAAAACAAAAAGATTGAAGAAAACTTAGATAAGACAATAAAAAGCGAACAGATTAAAAAGTATCAGGCACTTTCTGACAACCTGCTTATTACAAACTATATTGACTGGATTTGGATTAAGGGGAGTGAAATACAAAAGCGTGAAACGCTTTGCTTTCTCCCCGACATTGAAAACAAAAAAGCAAAACTTGATTATGCTAAAGTTGCAGGAGTTGAGAAACTTATAAAATCATTTCTTTCTCAAGCACCGAAAAAAATTGCTGATGCAAAAAAATTGGCAGAAGAATTAGCCATAAGAGCCAAACTGTTAAAGGACTTTTTACTTGACGAACTAAAACGACAACAGGAGGAAAACACAGACGGCAGATTATTTCAACTGTATGAAACTTTCAGGTCATTTGTTTTTCACGAACTTACTATCAGTGAATTTTCTGATGCTTTTGCGCAAACACTTGTATATGGTTTATTCTTAGCCAAACTAAATGCGGATGTGCAAACCGTAAATCTTTACAACGCAAAAAAATATATTCCTGCATCTTTTGACCTTATAAAAGAACTTGTAAATTTTCTTGACGAGTTGGACAATGAGGAATACAGAGAAACAAGATGGATAGTTGAAGAAGTTTTGACAATAATGAATAACCTTGACTTACGGGCTATTCAGGATTCATTGTCATTTACCAAAAGGCGGAAAGATGCAAACAACTTCACCATCAAAGACCCTTATGTTTATTTCTACGAAAACTTTTTGGCGGCTTACGACAAAAAACTTCGTGAGGCAAAAGGAGTTTATTACACCCCGCCACCAGTTGTAAATTTTATTGTTCGTGCAATTAACGATATTCTTAAAGACACTTTTAAAATTAAAGAAGGACTTGGCGATAAAAACAAAGTAACCGTTTTAGATTTTGCCACAGGCACAGGAACTTTCTTGGTTGAAATGCTACAACAGATTTTTGAGAAGTTGCCAAAAGATTCAGGCAAAAAAGATTTAATCATTAAAGAGCATGTGCTGAAAAATATTTTTGGCTTTGAATATTTAATTGCACCATACACCATTGCTCACTTGAAACTTTCACAGTTTCTTAAAGATAACGGTTATGAATTGAAAGCCAAAGAACGCCTACAAGTTTATTTGACAAACACACTTGAACCGATTCCAGCCCAAATAAAAATTCCTTTGCTCCCTGCATTGACAGAAGAAAGCAAGCAGGCACAGGAGGTAAAAGACAAACCTATTTTAGTGATTACAGGAAATCCACCGTATTCCTATGAGTCAAAAAACAATGGAGTTTGGATAAAGGAAAAAATTGAAGATTATAGATTTGTTGACGGGGTTAGATTTAAAGAAAAAAATTCTAAAGGATTACAAGATGATTATGTGAAATTCATTCGCTTTGCCCAAAACAAAATGGAAGCAGTTGAAGAAGGAATTGTTGGAATAATTACTAACCACCGATTTTTAACCAATCCAACTTTCAGAGGAATGAGACAAAGTTTGATGAAGACTTTTGATCAAATCTATTTAATTGACTTGCATGGTAGCAATAAGCCAAAGGAGTTTGCCCCCGATGGTAGTCAAGACGAAAATGTTTTTGACATTGAACAAGGCGTTGCAATTTCCTTGTTTATAAAAAAGAAAGAGATTGAAAAAAAAATATTGCACATAGATTTTTGGGGAACACGATTGGAGAAATATCAAAGAAGTTTACAGGATAACTTAAAATCAATAAAATGGAACTTGGTGTTGCCTTCATCACCATTTTATTTGCTTACTCCACAAGATACTTCTTTAAAGGAGAAATATTTTTCGTTTCCATTAGTGTCTGACATTTTTGATTTGAATAGTGTAGGTGTTGTTACTTCTGATGATGAAACGTTAAGAGATTTCAGTTCTACACTTTTACTTCAAAAAGTAAAAGCAAAACACTCTAAATCCGACCCTCTTTTAGTTCAAGAATATTCCTGTTCTCCCTTTGACAACAGAGTTATCTACTACGACAAGAAACTCATTGACAGAGCAAGAGAAAAAGTAATGAAGCATATGACCGAAGGTAATTTCGCGTTGGTTGTATCAAAACAGGTTAAAGGAAACTTCAGGCATGTATTTGTAACCAAAGGAATAACTGCAAAAAACTTTTTAGATACAGCTGGCAGTTTTGGTGCGGGCAATGTTTTTCCAATCTATCTAACTGATTCAAACCAAAAGATTGAAAACATAAATTCTTCTTTAAAAAATTTAGTGCCATTTTTTTACCAGGAAAAAACCGTAAATGAAATCACTGGTTACATTTACTCAATACTTCATAGTCCAAGCTATCGAAATAAATATGCGGAGTTTTTGAAAATAGATTTTCCAAGAATTCCTTTTACCGAAAACAAAAAAGTTTTCAAGCAATTAGCTGAATTGGGAAATGAGTTAATTGAGGTACACTTATTAAAGACTATTCCGGATTATTCATATGCGGTATATATTGGAAAAGGTGCGGACATTGTTGAGACTCCTAATTTTGTAGTGGAAAACGGTAAAGGCATATTGCACATTAGTAAAATAAAACGCTTCGAAAATGTGCCACCTGAAGTTTATAACTTTTACATTGGCGGCTACAAAGTATTGGAAAAATATTTGAAAGACAGAAAAGGCAGAGAATTAAGCAGTGCAGAAATAGACAATATTGAACATATTGTAAAAGCAATTGCTTTTACAATTGAACAAATGAAAAAAATTGATAAAATCACCGAATCATGGATATAGACTTATATGAATATTACCTCCCGCTAATAAATGAAAAACTGCCGTTTGCAGGATTGGCATTTATCGGCTTTAAGCATAAAGCGGGTTACTACGAAATTTATACAGGCTACGAGCTGAATAAAAGAATGTTTCGCATAAGTCAGTATTTTAAGGACGGATTTTTCTTCGAGCATAAAATTGAAAAGTTGTATGCGATAGGCGATGCTCAAACAGAGTATGACTCGCTTACTTATATCGACAACGAAACGGCAAAAAAATTCGTTGAATATATAAAAGAACACGTTGCTGAAGATGAAGCAGAGACTCCTTCTACATTTAAAATATACAAAATCTCTAACTTAAATAATGCGAACAAATGGCTTAAGGAGTTTTACAATTATCAAAAGCAAAAACAACAGGAATTGCAAAAAGCGAATACAAACGGAATGCAGACATCTATGTTTTAAGCGAAGACACAAAGTATGAGAAAAATCTTTATCGGCACAGTCGGTTATCACAACCTCCGCAATCATTCCATTGGTCCGGCACTGTTGCCGCAGTTACAAAAAATGCAATGGGCAGAAGGTGTGGAAGTAGATGAACTTAATTGGGGACCGATTGCCATTGTACAAAAGTTTCAATCGTTATCAACACCATACGACAGGGTTATTCTCATAGCAGCTATTGAGCGACCAGACAGAAAAATTGGAGACATTACAGTTTATAAATGGCAAGGCAAACTGCCTGATGAAGAGCTGATCCAGCGTTGTGTTGGGGATGCAGTTACAGGAGTTATATCAGTTGAAAACCTGCTTATCATTGGAGAGCATTTTAAAATATGGACAGGTGAAACTTTTGTAGTGGATGTAGAACCCGGACCCGAAGAAGCTGGTGAAGATTTTACAGAAGAAATGCAGCAGGCAATTCCTGATTTGATATTAACCCTTCAACATCTTTCCAATGCGGATAGCATAGAAATCACTAATTTTAAACCACTCTATGGTGATACTTTAATTGAAGAAAAAACCGATGCCTGAAAATAATAATCATACGAATAAAAATGCGGTGGATGCTCTTTTCTGGAGAGAAGAAATATTGCAGGTACTGTATTGGATGGAAGGTGAAGGATTAGAAGATGCTGTTCCTTTTAGCAGACTATTATCTTTATTGAATACCACGAATGATAATCTCTTATTTCATCTCCAAAGAAATATAGAAGCAGGCTATATTAAAACAGAAGATGAAGCATTGAGTGAAAGCAGTTCCGTAAAACTAACTTCTGTAGGCAAGAAAGAGGGCGGTGGCATATTTAGAAACGCTTTTGAAGGCATGCAAAAAGGTGGTCATGGAGAATGCGGACCTGATTGCGAATTCTGTTACCTCGAAGGGGAAAAACTGGAGGACTGTGTTCATAATTGTGCAGATACCCGTCATCATCATTAACTATGGAAAGTATTTTTTTATCTGATACCGAGTACGAGCAATTAACTTCTGAAACGGAAGACTTAGTTGCACAAATAGATAAGCTTCCCTACCCCAAAGTAAAAGATGATGTACATGATCTGTTACAAAATTTAGACATGCTGCATCGTGAAGGCTTAACACGATTGTTTAAAGAGATACTAATCAATTACCCGGAATTGCAGACCAAAATGGAAGGTGATAAAGCAATAAATTTATTATTTAGCTTATATGATCTTTTTCATACCGATATTCAAAATGCTGTATTAACACAGGAGGAGCTAATGGGTAATAATGGAAATAAATATCCCCGGTGGATTCCTGTTGGTAATGTTAATAACCTTAAAGAAAATACAGCTTATAAATATGCAGAGGAAGATGAAAATATCTTGATTTGCAAAACTGAGGGAAATGTGTATGCTGTAAAAAATTGCTGTGGAAATACAACCCTTCCTTTGGAAGGAGCGGCTATTGAAAAAGGTTATCTCATCTGTCCCTGGCATGGCTGCGCTTATCGGTTGTCGGATGGTGTTATGGAAACCAACGCAATTCAAAAAATAAAAAAATACCCTGTAACGATAAGTGAAGATGGTGAGATAAGATTAGGGCTGAGCATGTAGAGTTGTTGAGACCTAACAGGTTTTAAAAACCCTGTTAGGTATTGTTTACCTTCGTTGTATTAAAATCATCGCTAATTTATAAAATTTCAATACGTTTCTCATGTTCAAAAAATTTACTGCTGTTTCATCCCTCCTGGTTTTATTAAGTATTACCAATTCCTGCAAACAAAACAATACATCAAAAACCGGCGACCTGCCCGTTACAATGGACGATTCTTCACGTGCTATTATTGATCGTGCCATTGCTTATGCGGGTGGTTATAATGCATGGCAGCAAAAGAAAACCATCTCGTTTGATAAGAAAAGCATCAGCTACGATAGTTCGGGTAAAGTTGTTCGTCAAACGGACATGCACCTTGATTATATGATGAAGCCGGAGTTTAGGGCGAAGCTTACTTATAAGCTGCACGATACAACGATTATGTTGATACATGATGGACAAAAGGCACGCAAGTTTTATAACGGTAAAATGTCTGCAGAACAAAAAGATATTGATGGTGCATGGAATTCATGCTACGGTTCGCAGTATGTAATGTGCATGCCGTTTAAACTTAAAGACCCGGGCATAAAAGCTGACTATGTTGGACAGGTTACCATGAAAGATGGTTCACCTGCGCAGGTTATAAAAACATCTTACATGAAAGGTGCGGGTAGCAATCCCAACCACATCTGGTATTATTATTTTGAACCAGGTACAGGCAAGTTGCTTGCTAACTCGCTTAGCAGTAAAAATAATTATTGGGATTTTACACGGTACGAACAATTTGAAAAAGAAAATGGATTACTGCTTCCCGGTGTAAGAATTGGTTATAGCGCCGACACATTGAACAAGCCCGGCATTATGGTTTCTGAAAGTAAGCACAGCAACATGGTATTTGATAAAGAATTTCCTGCAGACCATTTTAAGATTGCCTATGGAAATTGATCACCCAAAAATATTAATTGCCGGCGTAGGCAACGAACTGCGACAGGATGATGCGTTCGGTGTTTTACTTGCGAAGAAGTTGAAGGAAGAAGCATTGTTTCCGCCATCGGTTGCAGTAATGGAAATTGGTTCGGCTGGTATTCATTTGGTGCAGCAATTATTTGACAAATATGATGTATTGATTTTGCTTGATATTGTAAAATGGGGCGGCTATGCAGGTACCATCCACTTTAAAGAAGTTGAAGTAAAAGACATAGCACAATTGCCAACGAATGAGAAGAATGAGTTTTTAGCTGACATGCATTACATCAATCCGCTAAAGGCTTTAATGATGGCAAAAGCTTTAAAGGTTTTACCAAAGCAGGTGATTTTTTTAGGTTGCGAATCGGAAGAGCATGAGGAAATAGGAATTGGTTTAAGTGCGGCGGTGGAGGCGGCGCTTCCAATTGCTTTTAAAAAGGTAAGAGATTGGGTGATGGAAATGAGCCAGCCTTCAACGTTCATGGATATGAAGCAATCTTCTGTATAATAAAGGTGACAAGTTGAATGGGGATTGCTTCGCGAGGCTGCAAAAAAGGCTTCAACGACGAACAGTTATTATGACGAAAGCAAAAATTTGAAATGCGCTAAATATTTAATTGGTCAACCTGCCGGATTTTTTTAAATTACATCACTAAAATTATTCATAATGAAAGATCGATCAAATCAACCTCTTTCGGGGGGTGAAGAAAAAGTAAAACTTCCATGGGAAGCAGAACTCGAAGTAAAAGATCTGATCAAGCCGATAATGTTAAGGCGGATACGCCTGTTACAAACAGCGGGGACTATTCTATTGCTTTTTGGTGTTGCCGTATTTGGCTGGTGGCTATTTTTTGCACCGCCTTCAGGTGCAACTATTGTGAAAGAAATGATTGAGTCTGCAGGAGGAATGAAAGAATGGAAGAGCATCCAGGATGGAAATTTCGTTCGTACTCATCGTATGTACGATGAAAGCGGTAAAATTGTCAAGCAATCAGAAGAAACATTTTTATTTAAAAATAATAAAGAGGGACATCAACTTTTAATTAAGTCTAAAACACAACAAGGTGAGCAGGTACTAGTTGGTCATGATAAAAGCGGGTACTGGGCTTTTCTAAAAGATAATGAAGTGAACCCGGTAAAAATTGCAAAAGATATGGAGTTTATGTGCGATGATGAACATTGCTCGCCATTATGTGCAAGTGAAATGGCATTGTACCGCATGTCGTTCCCTTTTAAACTGGCTGACGACGGAGTAAAGCCAAGAAACGCAGGAATGGCAACTTTAAATGGTGAAAAGGTGCAGCTTTTAGATGTGACATTTGATCCTAAAGTAGGGCATGACCGTTGGGTATTTTATGTTGACCCATCTAATAAATTGATCCGTAAAATAGAACATTATCCAAGTGTAAAAGATAATGTACAGCCGGAAGAGATTTACTTATCAAATTATAAGAAAGATGGCAATATAATGCTTAGCCATTCCAATAAATACTACCGCAGCAATGGGAAAATTTTAGAGGAATACCTGATATCAAATGTCAAATTCAATTCATCATTAAGCGCTGATGTTTTTAACAAGCCACAGTTGAGTATGTTGAACAAATAAAGAAGTCATCAATAAAAAGTGAAAGGGCATCGAAAGTTTTTGCTTCTTGCACTATCTATAATAATTCTTTATGCTTACAATAAATCCACAATACATTACTGATGAGACCGGTAAAAAGTTATCAGCCATCATTCCTATAAATGATTTTAATAGCCTTATGGAAGAATTGGAAGAACTGGAAGATATACGATTATATGATGAAGCGAAAGCTGATAATACCTCTTCTATTCCTATAGAGGATGCTTTAAATTGATTGAGACTAATCGTAATCCTAATGGTTAAATGGTTTATTGTATCTCAATAAAACCAAAAGCTTTAAAGGCTCTGGAACTCATTAATGATCTATATTACTCCAAAACAAAAGAAGCTATTTATTCCCTTTCAGCTAATCCAAGACCTGTAGGATACATAAAATTAAAAGGCGGCAAGGTTACCGTATTCGTATTGCCCATTATCGAATTATTTATGAGATTTTTGATGATGTACTTGTTGTAGATATTATTAATATTGGACACAGGAAAGACATTTATGAATAAATTTTTGTACTCTTTTTCTATACTTTTACAGTTCCCCTTAAATAATCGGCCAACCCACTGATAGCTTTAAGAGCCGGAGAGTTTTCAATATCATTAATATCTAAAGAACCACTTTTATCAGCTTCAGCAATAGTAGCATCGTATGGAATTATAGCTATTACTGGCAAATCTGTTTGTGCACAAAACTGCCTGATCGCTTCTTCGTCTTCTGCATTTTTTACCTTGTTGGCAACAGCAACTATATTTTTTATTTCCAGTTCTTTGCCAAGGCGTTGAAAACGCGCCACTGCTTCCATAGAGCGGTAATAAGGTTCTACCACGCACAACAAAAAATCAACATACTTTGAAGTGCCACGTTTCATTTGTTCGAGCGATGCTTCAAGGTCTAACAACGTTACCTGTTCGCTTTCTTCCAAAGCAGTATGAATAATCTCTCTAACTGTAGTATGAATGCCGCACATGCAGCCGGTAGCAGCATGTTCCGGCTGGCCAACGGCTAATAAAGTAACATTATCATTAGCTTTAATCCCGTAATTCTCCATTACTTCAGTTAATGGTACATTTAATTTTGCATATTTTTTCCCATCTTCTTTCTCATAAACCTCAAGCAGTTTAGATGTAAGTGCTTTAGGCATAGCAGTTTTGGGATTCAAGCCAAGGGTAAGTGCAAGATTGGGATTGGGATCACCATCAATAGCTAAAACAGGAATACCTTTGCTTCCTAATGTTCGGCACAATAAACCACTAATAGTTGTTTTACCAACCCCTCCTTTGCCACATACTGCAATTTTCATGATGAATGTTATTGAAAGTTTTTAATGAAATTTAGAACGAGTTAAATTAATCTATCAACAAATATAAGTTCGTTTTGTGGGTGATTAATTTTAGCTTAAGGATTAAATCTAAAGATGTTAAGGGTATTTTTTTCTAAAAGGTTGTTCTGCATGTTTCAAACCTTAATTATAAAGGCCTTTAAGAACTTTTGAGTACTATGAAACTTTTACCACCCAGGATTTTGAAGCAATGAACCATCTGCAGACTTATTTATTTCGGACTGTGGTATAGGAAACAAATACATTCCCGGTCTGAAATAATGTTGCCTTACAGGAACAACCTGGTAAGTAAAAGTACCATTGGCAAGTCTTGTTACCTGCATGCCATTTAAAACCCTGTTATCAGTTTGCTCTGCAATCTTCCACCTGCGAACATCCCAGAAGCGATGCTCTTCGTAAGCAAGTTCTATTCGCCTTTCGGTGCGTATAGCTTGCCGCATTTGATCTTGTGTTAAACCTGCAGGCAACTGAAAAGGAACCAGGCCTGCTCTTTTACGTATATCTGATAACAGGTCGTAAACAACTGTTGTAGGTCCTTGAAATTCATTGAGCGCTTCTGCCCTGTTAAGCAAAATTTCTGCGTAACGTATTAATGGAAAACTACGCTGCGTGCTTGGAAAGCCAGAGACGTTGATTGAGGCAGCATCTAACATTTTAAGAACGTAGTAACCTGTTTTAGAACCGCCATCCGGCGAACCTGTATATGTATATACAGGAGTGCGGGTGCTGGTATTCCTGTCCATGCGTAATCCTCCGTTAAAAAGCACGCTGTAAGCTAACCTTGGGTCTCTGTTTACATAAGGGTCTTTTGGATTATAACCTGAAGTCGGATCAGTAATTGGTTTGCCATTTTTCATTCCAAAATCATCTACCAGTTCCTGGTAAGGAAAAGCATAAGCATTGCCCGACCTTGAAGAAGGATCGTAGAACGACTCCAAATCTTTATTTAGAGGCTGCATTCTTGCCAGTATATATTCTGTGTTCTTTCTTAGCGTGAAGACCTTGTAAAAACCATAACCCGGCGCAGTAGTATTATCTTCCGATAATTGGTAAATTGCTAAATTTTGAACTGCTTCCGCTGCCTGCGCTGCTTTTAACCACCGTTGATTGTCTGCTGTAGGATAGCCTGTAACTGCTTTTAATTCAGCACCGGTAGCTATACTGCCACCATTAAATAAAGGACTTGCAGCGTATAATAACATCCTTGCTTTTAACGCCAAACATGCCCCTTTCGTTATCCTGCCATAGTTTTCCGAAGGCTGATCTAAAGGAAGTATATCAGCAGCAGCATCACACTCACTTGTAATGTATTTTATACACTCATCATAAGTATTTCTTTTCCCCGGTAGCTCAGCATCAGGATTAAAAATATTATCTCCAACTAAAATCACTCCGCTAAAATGTTTTACTAATTGGAAATAATACCACGCTCTTAAAAACCGGGCTTCACCAATCACACGGGTTTGCAGTGGAGCTGATAGTGGAGACGTGGGTACGTTTTTTAAAAAAATATTTACCCTGCGAATATTGGCATAACAAACCGGCCACACATCGTTGTTAGTATTAATTGCGCTAATGCTTCCTGTTGCCCATTTTATAAATTCCGCTCCACCCCCTTGAAGACTTGATTCTGCCTCATCTGAAGCGGCAGCTAAACCAGATGTGCTAAAGCGATTATGAGCAGCAAAGTTGCCTATGTCAGCATATATTCCAACCAGTGCGTCCATTGTACGTGCACTGTCTGAAAATACAGTTTGTTCGGTGAGTGTATTTGTAACTGTCTGATCAAGAAAACTTCCTTTTTTGCAGGATGTTAGTATTAACATGCCTACAAGTATGGGAGAAAATATTTTAGTCATTACTTCGAATTTACGCTGTGAAACTTTAAACACCATTATTCACTTATTAAAACCCGGCCTGCAATCCAAAATTGATTATACGGCTGTTTGGATATGCGCCTCCTATGCTTCCTGAAGCAACCTCTGCATCCTGTTGATATTTATCATAATTGTTCCATGTAAGCAAATTGTATGCACTGGCATAAATACGCATGTTAGCAATCTTTAAAGATCGCATCCATCTTTCGGGAAGACGATAGCCAATATCAACTGACTTCAATCGAACATACGAAGCATCTATCAACCAAAAATCAGATGGAAACGACCGCGAAGAATTAATACCTGCCGTGCTTGTTGTAAGCCTGTGAAACCTTGCTGTTTCTGCAGTAGCGGGTGTCCATCTTTCTAAATGTATAGGCTGCAGGTTGGCTACGAATGGTTCAATACCTTCGGCAATAATGCGAAAACTATAACCGAAAGATCCTTGCAATAGCACGTTCACATCAAAGTTTTTATAAGTAGCTCCGAGTGTGAGACCCCCTGTTTTACTGGGCAGGTTTGGCTTGCCAATAAAGCCCTGGTCAAATTCATCCAATACTCCGTCTCCGTTAAGGTCTTTATACTTTAGGTCTCCGGGTACCACACCGGAAGGAGGAACAGCGCTATTCTTCACGTCCTGCGAATCTTTGTAAAAACCTATCCATGTAAACCCAACGCTTTGTCCTATAGACCTGCCTGTAAGGGCAAGCCACGGATATGCAGGTGCAGGTTCATCTGTATTGACGATGGTATTTTTAGCAAGCGAAAAATTAGCGCCCAATGTATAACTTAATTTGCCTGTTTTATTCTTATAGGTGATCTGTCCATCCCAGCCTTTGTTACGTACTTCACCAAAGTTTGTTCTTGGCAAGCCAATACCAATTATAGTTGAAACAGCTTGTCTTGTAATTAGCTGGTCGTACCTGAAATTATTAAAGTAATCAAGTGTTACACTCAACTTACCCTTAAACATTGTTAAATCGGTTCCAATATCTGTTTTTCTTTCCTTCTCCCATGTTACATCAGCGTTGCCAAGTATTCCTTCTCTAATGCCGGTAAATGCATTGGGAGTTTCGCCAAAACTGTACGTGCCCGATCTGTTCCAGACCTGGTCGTACAAGTATTGATTTGCAGGAACAACATCTGAACCAACAATACCATAAGAACCTCTTAGCTTAAAAAGATCAATGAAAGGAAAGATGCCTTTAAAGAATTTTTCTTCGCCTATATTCCAACCACCGGACACAGCAGGGAAATAACCAAATCTTTGTTTACCAACAAACCTGTCCGACCCATTTCTTGATACTACAAATTCCAATAAGTACCTGCTTTTATAATCGTAGCCTGTTCTAAGAGTCCAGCCAAGAAAATTGTTAGGAATATTTGCCGGTGTAGTTGCTCTGTCTGTGCGACTGGTAGTGTTATAAAGTGCAAGTCCATAAACATGATGCCCGTTAAAAGTTCTGTCGTAATTCAACATTGCCTGAACATTAGAGGTACGTGTAGTTGGGTCTGCAACTGAATAAGTAAGAACCATCCTCTCAAGCCTGTAATTTTGGTAAGCCGGGTTTAGCTTGTAAAATCCTGTTTGAGGATTATAATAAAAAGATGGAACGTCTCCACCATTACGGCGCAAGTTCCTGTTATTAGATAAAGCACTTGCATAAGCAACAGTTACTTTGGCTGATAAACCTTTGGTAAGCATCCCTAACTGTTGTGTTCCTCCCACTACAATGTTTAAATCGTTAGTAAAGTTGCGGTCGTAACCCATTTGACCTAACCTGCCTAAAATACTGCTTTTGCCATAACGGCTACGACCATTATTTCCTTCCTGCGTGTAGGCTGGACTATAAGGATATGAGCCATCCGGATTAGTTAATGGATATGCATACGGCGGCAGTATCTGAAAGCTATACAACTCTTCAAGGACAGGGTTTGTATTACCGAGAGGGCTAGGTGCATACGGCTGGTTTCTCTCTCCAAATCTTCCAGTAAGATCGAGGCGTAAAGCAAGTGTTTTAGATGCTTTAATGTCAAGGTTAGATCGGAAATTATAACGCTGGAAGTAATAGTTATTATTGAATTCACTGCGCTTTGTTGTAAAATCTTTTATCAAGCCATTCTGCCAAAACTGCCCGATTGAAATAAAATATTTAACCGTTTCTGTGCCGCCTCTTATATCAATATTATTACGGGTTTGCAAAGTACTTTTCTTAAGCAGCACATCTACCCAATTAACATCGGCATGCAGGTAAGGGTCTGCGCCTGATTTAAATAGTTCAAGATCTTGTGCTGTAAATTGTTCAGGTAAACCATCATTTTGCAGGGCCTCATTACGAAGGAAAGCAGTTTCATAAGCGTTCAAAAACCGTGGTCTGTTAACAAGCGATTGAACACCGGTTTCTGTAGTAAACGTAACAGCAGGTTTACCAAGCTTACCTCTCTTTGTTGTTATTACCAGTACGCCGTTTGCACCTTTAATACCATAAACAGCAGTTGTTGATGCGTCTTTTAATATGGAAATATTCTCAATCTCATTTGCATCAAGCTGTGCTACCTGGCTATAAGTGTATTCGATATCATCAACAATAATAAGTGGCTGGTTGCCCGAACTATTTAACGAGCTTACACCGCGTATAAAAAAATCAGCCGCATCACGTCCGGGTGCGCCGGCGCGCTGCTGTGAAAAGAAACCGGGTAATCTTCCCACTAAAGTATTCTGAACATTAGCCGTAGGAATGTCCCTGATGCTTCTTCCTGTAATAGAACTTACTGCACCTGTATTCGTAAGCTTTTTTGTAGTTCCATAACCTACTACTACCACTTCTTCCAAACCTTTAGCATCGGGAGATAAGGTAATTGTAATATTGCTTTTTCCGGCAACGTCAACTTCCTGGCTTAAATAGCCCATGAAATTTATCACTAAAGTATTGCCACGAACAGATAATTGGAAAGCACCTTTCGCATCCGTAACTGCACCGTTCGAAACCTCATCTTTCTCAAACACTGAAGCGCTTGCCAAAGGTCCATCAGCATCTTTAACCGTTCCTCTTATAACCCTTGTTTGTGCCTGAAGCACTGATGCAAGGCAAGTAAACAATGTGATAAGCAGTAATATTTTCTTCATACTAATTATTTTAAAAACATGAATTATTCATTAGTTCCAGCCCTCGTTTTGTTTAAGGTTCTGATTTTTTATTATCTCGCTATAAGGGATAGGATAACGGTACATCCTGCTGGTAAAAACAGGCGTTGCTACATCAATTACCTGGTACGTAAAAGTGCCATCAGGCTTTCTTGTTATCTGCATACCATGCAGAGGTTTATTGTAAACACTCTCTGCAATTTTCCACCTTCTTACATCCCAATACCGCTGCTCTTCAAAAGCCATTTCAACCCTTCGCTCGTTGCGTATTACTTCCCGCATTTGCTCTTTGGTTAACCCCGCTTTTAATGCAAACGGAACAAGACCTGCACGCTTGCGTATATCTTCAACAGCTTTATACACTTCAGCAGATGGTCCTGCAAATTCATTTTGTGCTTCGGCAAGATTTAATAATACTTCAGCATACCTGAAGATGATGAAATTGTGCGTTTGAGTTGGATAAGAAGTTTGGTTACTCATATCGCCCATAAACTTGCGCATGTAATAACCTGTTTTTGTTTGTACAACTGCGCCTCCCGGTTTATCAAGTCCGCCATCATAAGTTTGAACCGCTCTTTTCAACCATAACGTACCATTAGTGAATACAGTAAGATAAAAACGTGGATCTCTTGTACCTGCTTTATATGGATCATTAGGTAAATACCCTGACCCCGTATCTGTAATGGCTAAACCATTCTTCATACCAAAAGCATCTACTAATTCCTGCGTTGGACTTGTTAATCCATTGCTTGCAGGAATGGTATATCCAACTGGTGAATTAGCCGTTTCAACATCACTTGTCTGGCTGCGTTGAAAGGCTAATATTACTTCAGTATTTTTTCTTGTAATAAAGACATTTGCAAAACTTACTTCAAGGGCAAATGCATTTAAACTCACAATATCCCTTGCCGCATCTGCCGCTTTTTTCCAAAGTGCAGGATCTGAAGATGGATTATTAAGAGGGCTTGCTGCTATCAACAGCATCTTAGCTTTTAATGCAAGCGCCGCTCCTCTGGTTATACGGCCAAGGCTACCATCATCAATGGGGTCAACACGTAGTTTACTTTTAATATCATCGCATTCTGATACAATATAATTCACACATTCCTCAAATGCGTTTCTTGCAATTTGCAGATCGTCATCTAAAGTAAAAACCTTATCGCCAATAAGCGGAATGCCCCCATACCTTTTTACTAACTCAAAGTAAAACATTGATCTTAAAAAACGCGCTTCGGCTCTCCACCATTCTTTTAACTGTTTATCACGCATTGGTACCAGGTCAATATGCGAAAGAAATTGGTTCGCCTTTCTTATACCTTCATAATTTCTTGCCCACGCATCATCAGGATTGTTTACAGGACTTAAACCTCCGTTTGATAAGAAATTAACGGTGCTTCCATTTTGAGATGGAACCGCATCATCAGATGCTGCACAAAGCAATGAACCATTTATACGATTAAAACCATTGGGAAGATAGGTATAAGTGTTTTGAAGAAAGTTGCGGGCATATATACCGGATGAATCGGTGGTATCCCATATATAGTCTTCAGTGATATTTTCAAGCGGTTCTTTCTCATATCTTTTTGAACAGGAAGCAACGATGATAGTTGTCGCAAAAATGATAAGTGCTATATAACGGTTGTTGAACATGCGCTGAATGATTAATTTATAATTTAATATTTAAGCCTGCATTTAAAGCTCTTTGTACAGGTATGGATGCGCCAAAGTATTCAGGATCGAGCCGCTTGAACTTGGCAAAAGTGAGCAGGTTTAAACCGTTTGCAAACAACCGAACGGATGATAAATGCAAGCTCTTAATAAGGTTAGGCGAAAAGGTATAACCCACTTCAGCATTCTTTAACCTTACATAATCTCCCGACCTTACAAAGAATGATGAAGCAGTTTGGTTATTTACATTCGCACCTATTGATAATCTTGGATAAGTAGCATTGGCAGCATTAGAGGGCGTCCAACGGTTTAAGTTATGTTCAAATGCCTGGTACAAACCATTGCTCTGAAACTCAAATTCCGAATCGCCCGTTCCCAAACGAGACCTGTTTTTAATACCCTGGAAAAGTACGCTAAGATCAAAACCTTTAAAACTGAAACCTAATGTTGTACCAAAATATATCAATGGTTTTACAGAACCTATCGGTGCCTGGTCAAACTGGTTAATAATCTTATCTCTGTTAAGGTCTTTATATTTTATATCGCCGGGTACAGCAACATAACCTTCAAGTTGAGGGCTGTTGTTTATATCAGCCTGAGATTGAAAAAAGCCGTCAGCTATATAACCAAACAGAAGACCAACAGGCTTGCCTGTACGTTCCATCCATTCATATTTACGGTACACTTCATTCTGGTAAAGCACCTTAGATTGAAGCGTTGAAGCATTTACAGAAACAAAATAATTGAAGTCTCTAACATTGTTTTGGTAGGTAAGCATTAACTCTGTGCCTTTGTACCTGTTTATGCCGATATTCTCATTTGGATAATTATTACCAAGTATAGTTGTGTTACGACCCCGCTGCTGCATAAGGTCGAAAAACTTATTATTAAAATATTCAACCGTAACCATTAAATGATTTTGAAGAACAGCAGCATCTACGCCAAGATTAAACTTGTCTGCTTTTTCCCAGGTTGCTTTTGGATTGGAAAGCGTCAACTCTTCTACCCCACCGGCAGAACCTGGTGTAGCACCAAAAACGTATGCAGCAGCATCAGCAAAATATTGGTTGTACACATAATAACCTACCGATGCGTTTCCTGTTCTGCCATAGGTTGCACGAAGCTTCAAATTATTAAGCCACCTGACATTGTCTTTAATAAAACTTTCTTTTGCCATATTCCAACCCACTCCTGCGGCAGGAAAAAAACCATACCGGCTACCGGGTTTATAACGGTTATAGCCGCTATAATTTACAGCAGCTTCGGCAAAATATTTTTCGCTGATGTTATAACTAACCCTTGTTCCAATATTTGAATATGTAGCAGGAAGCGCGCTACCGGAATTTTCTGTAAGCTGATTAGCAATTACGATAGCGTTTATATTATTTCTTCCGAATTTTTTACCGTAACCTAATGTACCTTCTGTGTAAGTATATTTTAAGGCAGTTGATACGCTGAAATCATTCAGTTGGTCTCCATCTGTTCCAAATTTCTGATAGGTTGTGTTTGCAGCATTGTACCTGTAAACCGCAAACGATTTACTTCTGTCTATATTTTGCACGGTTGTGGTATTAAAGGATACTTTTCCTTTAAACCATAAGCCGTTTATAATGCCGGATAATTTTTGAGTCATTTCAAGGTCTGCTGCAACGTCTCTTGAAAAATCAGATTGATATCCTGATCTAACTGCCTGCCCGTACAGGTTGTTGGTATAGCTCTGACTTCCGCTTAGCGATCCATCCGGGTTTAGCATTGGGTAAGCATTATTAGGCGTTCGCAGTAAATTAGAAAAAATAGTTTGTGTAGTTGCCCCCGGCTGATTGCCATTTTGTATACGCCCAAAAAGATTTAGGGCAACATTCAAATTCTTGCTTAGGTCAACATTGATATTAGAACGTACAAGGAAACGATCGGTTTGTGCATTGGTGTTATACTTATTAAAATCGGCGGTTTTAAAAAACCCGTTCTGCCTCATGTAATCCAGCGACACAAAATAGCGGGCATTGCTGCTGCCTCCTTCCATGTTAAGGTTGAAGCGACTGTTATTACCATGCTTATTTAAAATGGTATTGTACCAGTCAATATTTGGAAAATTAACAGGGTCCGTCCCATTGCTATACGCATCAAGCATTGCCGGTGTATATACCGGTTGCTTACCGTCGTTTTGAAGTGCTTCATTATATAAAGTTACATATTCAAAAGACGAAAGCGCTTTAGGAAGCTTTAATAATGTTTGAGAAGAACTCTGGGCAGTGAATGATATTTTAGGCGGTCCTGCTTTGCCTTTCTTAGTAGTAACAAGCACTACCCCGTTTGATGCTCTTTGCCCCAGTAATACGGTAGATAATGCATCCTTTAATACCGTTATAGATTCCACTTGTTCAGGATCGAGGGAAGAAAAGCTTCGTGGCACACCATCAATTAAAATAAGTGGTGACTGACCTCTTAAAGAAAATGAAATTCCTGAACCATCACGCCCCTGCAAACCGCTGGTTTGAATAATGTTCGCCCCTGCTAAACGCCCCTGCAAAGCAATAAGGAAACTGGGAGAAGGTGTTGTGATTAATTGCTTATTATAAACGGTAGCAGTGGATTGAAGCAACTGCGAAAAAGGCTGCTTGCCATAAAGTATATTAATGGTATCAGCAACAAAAGGCCGGAGTGAATCTGATGACGTATGAAAAGTATTTATTTGCGCCGATACTTTAAACGAATAAGCAAGCAATAATAGCAGCAACCTGCTTTTGCCTTTTTTTAAATATTTGTAGTGCATAAGTTAGTTTTGAGTCTGATCATGATTAGTATCTTCCCTATTATTTGCATTGATATAAATGCGAATAAAAAAAACTGATGTTTAGCTTATTTCAAAAACAGGGTGAGCTTTGGTACAAGCAAACCTTTTAAATGTAATTGAATAGCAGAAGCAGTTGTATTATATACGTAACATTAATCTCACTACTAAAAATAAATCATTTACCGAGATAAATCAAAAGAAATAAAGCTTGCATATCTATCATACTTATTTTCTATTGCATTTCTTTCATTCTTATGTTATTGTCAAGGTTTTTGTGTTTAAAGGTTCTTACAAACTCCTTGTTTTAAGTCTGAAAAGTATGGCAGGTGCTTTAAGAGAGATAGCGTATGCAAGCTTAATAATATTCTGAATTTGCCGGAAATGTTATTAGAATACAGAGTAAATAAAGAAAGTTTTGCAATAAAGCTGGCACCCTTAAAGCCTAACCATTTATTATTTTGGCTGAGAAGTGAGAGGCCAGGTATCGGTTCTGAAAGGTGAAGCAGGTAAGCCCTCTTTGTTATACAGGTTACATCCTTCTGCATTGTTAGCCCAGGCATATCTTACAGCAGCCGGATTAGCAATTTGTTCGCTCCATACAACAACTTTATCTCCTTCGATCCGGCCATGTGCCCATACAAATTTTTTATCGGCTCCGCTAATGGCAAACTGTGAAAGCGTATCTGCATTATTTGCTATTAAACCCGATCCTTTATTTGTAAAAGACAGGTAGGCCTTGTCATTTTTTATTTGCATTGATTTATATATGGGCCCCGAATAAACTACAGTATGGTCATTATAAGCAACTTTTTCTGCTGCCAATGCTAAACGAATACCTACATCTTTCTTATTTTTTGGATGAATGTCTTTTGCTTCTCCTATATCATGTATTACAGCCATTCCGGTATTTGGAAGTAAAAGTGTAAGCAATTGGGATTCTCTTAATTCGGCCCAGGTACTTTCTTCAGGCTTTGTTGGCGCAGCTTGAAAATTAGCTAACTGAACATATAGAAAAGGATAGTTTCCCTGTTGCCATTTTGTACGCCAGTCCTTAATCATAGCGGGAAACAGATACCGGTATTCATAAGCTTTTTTATTATTGGCATTCGACTCTCCCTGGTACCAGATTGCGCCCTTAATGGCAAAGGGTACAAGCGGAGCAATCATGGCATTGTATAAAGCCGTAGGTTCGTTTGGTGTGGGTGTAAGCTTTCCGTTTACCATTAATTTACTTTGAGCTTCCGGTGTGCGCATTTCCTGTAAACGGGATAAATAATGCGAAAATTCTTTAAGCCCTTCTTCGCTTGTCCATGCTTCGGCTACTGTTCCCCCCCAGCTTGAATGCAGCAAGCCTATGGGCACGTGATACTTGTCGAATAATGTTTTTGCAAAAAAATAAGCCACGGCACTAAAAGAAGGAATAGTGGTTGGGTCAGCCATCATCCAGCCTGCAGATGTGATAGTATCCTGTACAGTAACTGACGATGCTTTATTTACCATAAAGTGTCGTATCTGGTTGTTGGTTCCGTTTTCAATATCGGCAGCGTACTTTTCTTTTACAGTTGCCATTTTTAACTCCATATTCGATTGACCCGAACACAACCATACATCTCCGATTAATATGTTATGCAATGTAATAGTATTAGAACCTTTGATGATAATGTTATAAGGGCCGCCTGCTTTTGTTTTCTTCAGGTTTAACTTCCATTTGCCGGAAGCATCTGTAATTGCCTTATATTTTTTTCCGTTAAAATCAACTTCTATTTTTTCTCCCACCGAACCCCAACCCCAAATGGGTATAGCAATACCGCGCTGCAGTACCATATTGTTACTGATAAATTTTGGCAATCTAACTTCTGCCCTACTGCTAAGTGCGCAACAGATAACACAAAGCAACAGCAATGCGCAAAGTGTTTTGTTTTTTAATATTTGCATTTTTTTGTTTGTTCAAATTTATAAGGCAAGGTTAACTACCAAACCCTTGAAAGGGCTTAAACCCCCTAAGTGCGGTCTTTTTCATTTCTTCCTTGTTTGCAATTGTGCCAGCACGCTTTGTAATTTTTTAGAATCGTTTATATAAGGTTCCAGGTTAAATATTTCAATTCTTCTAAAATCGCAGGGATGACTTTCGCCCTGAAAAGATATGTAGCCTTCTTTAATTAATCCCCCATCTTTTAAACCTGCTTTTTTTACCCACTTATCCTTGCCATCATACTGGGGCTTTTCATAAACCAATACAGTGTCTGTATCAACAATATGTTTGATGATAGAATCTCCCAATACAAGCGCCTCTGCATGCACCCATCTGTCGCCATGAAAAGTTTTTGAGGTTGAGTTAGTGCAATGCGGAGTGAATAATTTTTTATTGATTACAACATTCGTACCCGGTGTGCAAAGGTTACCTGTTGTTCGTTCATCTTTACCATTTCCGCCAAGTAGTTGTTCTTCGAGCGAGATAGGAAAATCCTGGTCTAATTCCATACTCTCCGGCGATTGGCAATGCAGCATAGCGCCGTTATTTCTAAAGGCCCAGCCGGGGCCGCCTTTTACCTGCTCACCTGTAAACCGGTATTCCATTACCAGCAGGTAGGCAGAAAATTTTTTCTTATAAAATATGTGGCCGTATTGCTCATCAAAATTATCATATTGGTCATATCTTACTTTCAATAAACCATCTTCTGCCCTGAAGGTGTTGTTGTAGTTTTCGTTAAGCTTATGATTCCTTATTTTTATTGCCCAGTCTTTTAAATCTTTGCCGTTAAATAATTTGATCCATTTGGCCTGTTCCTGTTTTTTCTGGCTAAAGCCGGTAACAGTAACAAGCAACAGGAATACAATTAAAACTTGTTTCATGATATAAGGTTCTTTTGGGAAAGGTAGTTCAATAATTAAGTTGATAATATATTTTACAGTCAAGAAAAATGAATTTTTAAAATAAATACAGCGTATTAGTTTTGTACTTTCAATTTACATTCACTCAATCTTAATACATGATACTGGTAATAATAAATGTTATCTTCTTTTTGGCATTCACTGCATTTGCCTATGTTAATTTAAACGACAAGGATAGCTGGTTATGGGTAAGCATTTACATGATAGCTGCTATTTGTTGCGGCTTAGCTGCTTTTAAAAAGTATTATCCTGTTATTTATCTTATAGCCATTGCGTTTTATGTAGTGTATGCAGTTATTCTCTTTTTTGCAAAAGATGGCGTAAGAGATTGGATGATGAAATACAATAAGGAAAGTATTGTACAAAGCATGCAGGCAACAAAGCCTTATATAGAAAAAACGAGGGAATTTTTTGGCCTGCTTATTATAAGCGCTGCCCTTGCTGTTAATTACTTTGCAGCGGTAGAAGGTATTTGGTAAAGTAACTTTTATTAGTTTGTTTTCGTTGAAATTTAAGCTGCCACATGGTTAATACGATTGAAGAAAGCCAACAGGAAAATTTGTTTCATTACGACTTGAAGAGGTTGCAAAGCGTCATGTCAGAGATTATTCAGCAGAATATTTCCTGCGATACATGGCAGTGGTTAGAAGCGCAGGTTGCCGCTGTCAATAACACTATTCAATTCAACACAGCATTTGCAGTCGTTCCAAGAAAAGCGGGCAGAGGTATAATTAAGATTTCTGACTATCAACACACACAGTTACAATCGCTGCGTAAAAATTTATATGTAAAGCATTGGACGATTGACCGATTGTGCCGCGTAAGGTTACTAATGCATATTGATGCCTCAGATGAAAACCATTATGTACAGGCTATTGAGAATCTTTTTCTTGCTGCAGAGATGACAGAACTGGTAGCGCTTTATTCTTCGCTGCCTTTACTAGCTTATCCTGAAGTATGGCGTACCCGATGCATTGAAGGCATTCGCAGTAATATAGGAGATGTATTGCAAGCTATCATGTGTCTTAATCCTTATCCTTCAGAACAACTAAATGAACAGGCATGGAATCAACTGGTGTTAAAAGCATTTTTTACTGAAAAGCCGGTTCATCAAATTGTTGGTTTAGACGAACGTGCTAATCTTCAGCTTGCAAATACTTTAGCCGATTATGCTGATGAAAGATTTGCGGCAGGCCGGGCTATAAATCCTCAATTGTGGCGTTGTGTAGCTAAGTTTATGGATGAACGTATCTTTCAAAGTATTAAGCGAATCTTTAATGCTGAAAAGGCGGTTGAAAGAGAAGCTGCAGCATTGGCTTGCTATAATAGCAATTACCCGCCTGCAAAGGAATTGCCTAATAGTGATAATGAACTTAACGGTTTGATTGAAACTGGAATGATAACATGGGAAACGATTGCAGAAAAACAATAGTTAGTCGCAATGCTGTTTGAACACGCCTAAACAGTTCAATAGAGTATCTTTGAAAGACTAAGTAACAAATCAGTCAATGACGAAAGAGGGAATATTATCAGCCTTACAGAAAGAAGTTGAAGGATATAATAAAATTATTGTTACCGAAAACGGAGATTGGATTGTTAAAGGCTTTATTGACATTTATAAGAACATTTATACGATAACCATTGATACGAAAGTTGTTTCAAAAGTTCTTGAAATACTTCTTATTCCAGCATTTGAAAGCTTTGCTCAAAAAAATGATTTAATACTTGAACTTCCGCCACAACAAAATTTTTATCCTGACTTAACTTTTATCTCAAAACAATCTGGAGAAAAATTCGCAGTTGATATTAAAAGCACTTTCAAAGATACCGGTAACAAAATCAAGAGCATGACCTTAGGTGCTTTTACAGGTTATTTTCGTAACAGAGAAAGCAAAAAAAATACTCTTTATCCATACGGTTCTTATTCAGCACACCTTGTTTTAGGAGTTGTATATTCCCAACTTGAAGTAAATCCTAATGAGAAAACAATTTATTCTTTAGCCGAATTAGATAAAATTGTATCAGTAATAAGAGATTTCAAATTTTTTGTTCAACCTAAATATAAAATCGCATCCGCAACGCCTGGCAGTGGAAATACAAAGAATATTGGTTCAATAAACAACATGACCAAATTGATAAATGGACAAGGCATTTTTTCAACATTAGGTGAAGAAGTTTATGACGACTATTGGATGTTCTACTTAACAAGAGATATGGCAAAAGCGTTGGAAATTCCAAGACCTTATACTAACTTGAAATCATACTTTGAATACAAACAAAGGGGAATAAATATACTTGAAGAACACAAAGATGAAATTGAACAACTTAATGAAGAAGATGTAGAACTTGAAAATAGAGAACAAGACGATGAGTAAAAAAATAATAGTTCCGCCAATTAAAAGTCAAGGCATAAAAACCAAATTAGTGCCTTGGATCATGGAACTTGCCCCTATAACAAATGGTAAATGGATTGAGCCATTCCTTGGAACCGGTGTAGTTGCCTTCAACGCTCGTTATAAACAAGCAATCTTAAATGATGCTAACCCGCACATCATTAATTTTTACAAAGGCATTCAGCAAAAAACAATAACTGCTCCTTTAATGAAACAATATCTTGAACAGGAAGGAGAATTGCTAAGTAAAGCCGACAATAACGGTTACGAACATTATTTAAAAGTGCGGACACGTTTTAATTCCGCCGAAGGAGGATCACCTTTTGATTTTATTTTTCTTTCCCGTGCCGGTTTCAACGGAATGATGCGATTTGGTAAAAAAGGAAACTGGAACATCCCATTTTGTAAAAAGCCAGACCGTTTTGCCCAGGCATACATCACCAAAATTACTAATCAGGTTTCAAATGTTTCAAAAATTATTAAGGCCGAACCTGACTGGACTTTTTACAATACATCATTTGCAGAAATTATTCCTCTTGCAACAGAGAATGATATTATTTATTGTGACCCGCCGTATTATGGTCGTTATGTTGACTATTATAATGGTTGGACAGAACAAGACGAAGAACTATTATTTATTTTATTAAGAGAGACAAAAGCAAAATTCATTCTTTCAACATGGCATCATAACGACTGGAGAAAAAATGAAATGATTAATAAATTTTGGAACAAATTCAACATTGTTACCAAAGACCATTTTTATCATTCAGGTGGCAATATTGAAAATCGGAGGACAATAGTTGAAGCGCTCGTTTGCAACTTTAATCTTGATAATATTCAGGAACATAACCACGGACAAAAAGATAAGCTTCAAACTGAACAATTGACACTTCAATTGACGTAGAGAAAAGCACATGCATAAACATGTATCTTTAAAAATTGATTGAATAATTTCACAAAAAATAACTTCATGTGTTGCAGTAACGATATAACAGAAAAAGATAGCCAACCAAAAATGCAATCAGCATTTAACCGCGACAAAATAAAAGGCATGCAGTTTTTTGATCCTCATGTGCACATGACATCACGAACTACAGACGACTACCAGGCAATGGCAGATGCAGGCATTGTAGCCCTTATTGAACCTGCTTTCTGGTTAGGCCAGCCGCGTACCGGCATAGATACATTTCGTGATTATTACAACAGTTTAATCGGGTGGGAACGCTTCCGCGCATCTCAATTCGGCATAAAACATTATTGCACTATAGGCCTTAACTCAAGGGAAGCAAATAACGAAGCATTAGCGGAAAAGGTAATGGAGATACTGCCATTTTTTTTATATAAAGAAGGTGTTGTTGGCGTGGGTGAAATTGGTTTTGATGATCAAACAGCAGCAGAGGAAAAATATTATCGCCTGCAATTAGATCTTGCAAAAGAAGCAGGACTTCCGGTACAAATTCATACACCCCATCGAGATAAGAAAAAAGGAACTACCCGCAGTATGGACATTGCTATAGAGCACGGCCTTAACCCTTATACCGTTATTGTAGATCACAACAACGAAGAAACTGTGAAGGAAGTTTTGGACAGAGGCTTTTGGGCTGCCTTTACAATCTATCCTTTTACTAAAATGGGTAACGAACGAATGGTAGCCATCGTAAAACAATATGGAACAGAGCGCATCATGATTAACTCTGCCGCTGATTGGGGCATAAGCGATCCTTTGGCAGTGCCTAAAACTGCAGCTCTAATGAAAGAACAAGGTATTAGTGATGAAGCTATAAGGCTTGTAACATATCAAAATGCCATAACTGCTTTTGCACAAAGCGGGCAAATAGATGAAGCAGATTTTGCGGCTGTTAAAGGTATTGATCAAAGCGAAAAGTTCGAGGGCAATACAGTTTTACGCGGAGGGCAGCAACCACGAATAGATAAGAATTCAATCATTATAAGATAAAGCAGTGTGCAAAAACTTCTTGGTTTTCTTCGTTTGATGCGGCCTGCAAATATAGTAACAGCCATATCTGATATTTTAGCTGGAGTTGCCATTGCCAACTATACCTCTGATCATAATCTGCTGCTGCAAGACTTATCCTCCATTCTTTTATTAGTTATATCAACTATAGGTTTATATGGAGGAGGCGTTGTTTTAAACGATGTGTTTGATGCTGAACTTGATAAAACAGAACGCCCTGAAAGACCGATACCGAGTGGAATAGTCAGTAAGAAGGATAGTACTTTATTGGCTTCCTTTTTATTTTTAATGGGTATTGCTGCTGCAGCATTCGTGCACCCGGGCCATTTACTTTCAGCAACAACTTCATTGGCTATTGTCATCACAATTGCCTGCATTATTTACGATAAATGGGGAAAGCATCAATCTTATTTAGGCCCTGTAAATATGGGTTTATGCAGGGGCCTTAACTTGCTTTTAGGCATAAGCATTTTACCTGAAGCATTAACGCTTTACTGGCCTCTCTTTATAATTCCGGTTATATACATTGCTGCTATTACAATGATCAGCCGGGGAGAAGTTCACGGCAGCAAAAAGAGTACATTGTACGGAGCCGTAATACTATACACAATAGTTATTTCAAGTATTATATATGTTGGTATAAAGAACAATACGATCCTATATGTTCTATTCTTCCTGCTATTATTTGGATACCTGATTTTTCCGCCTTTGCAAAAAGCTATCCGGGAACCAAAGGGTCCATTAATTGGAAAAGCAGTGAAAGCCGGTGTGATTGCTTTAATAGTAATGAATGCCTCGTGGGCAGCAGCTTTCGGCTCATTTTATTTTGCTGTATTCATATTATTATTGTTGCCTGTTTCCTTTTTCTTTGCAAAAGCATTTGCTGTTACATAACTGCTTAAAATAATAGCATCTACAAACCCTATTTTTGCAAATTATTATTTGTTTACCCGCTGGCTGAACCAATTAATTTTAAATGGAGAATTCTACCAATTATTTAAAACAAAGCTTTACTGTTCAATTCTATTATAACGTTTATTTTACTGAACATCTTTTCAACCCTGGTAATCCAACCTTCCAAAATTTCATTCATGCTCAATATGAAGAGACAAACAAGAAAATATTATTTGTAATTGACGAAGGTGTTGTAAAACATCATGCCCGTTTAACTGAAGACATTAAAGCTTATTTTAGCCTTCAAAGCAAAGTGTCTTTAATAGATGAAATGCTTGTTATTCCCGGTGGGGAGCAGGCAAAAAATAACGTGATTTTTTTTGATCAGGTTATTGATGCAGTTGATAAACATCAAATAGACAGGCATTCTTTTATTGCTGCTATAGGTGGAGGATCAATCCTCGACCTGGCGGGTTATGCTGCCGCAGTATCTCATCGCGGTATTCGTCATATCCGCATACCTACAACAGTACTTTCGCAAAACGACTCTGGGGTAGGTGTTAAAAATGGCATTAATTATTTAGGCAAAAAGAATTTTTTGGGAACATTTGCTCCCCCTGTCGCTGTATTTAATGATTATTTTTTTCTAACTACTTTAAGTAATCGTGATTGGCGTTCTGGTATATCAGAAGCAATTAAAGTGGCATTGATAAAAGACAAGATTTTTTTTGAATGGCTGGAAGAAAATGCTGCTTTACTGGTAAACAGAAACTTGCCGGCAATGCAATACCTGGTGAAGCATTGCGCCGAACTGCATTTACAGCATATAGCTGGTAAAGACCCCTTTGAAACGGGCTCTTCCCGTCCACTTGATTTTGGCCATTGGAGTGCACATAAGTTAGAACAGCTTAGTAACTTTTCTATCCGGCATGGCGAAGCTGTTGCATTTGGAATTGCTTTAGACAGCACTTATTCTTACCTCACCGGCAAATTAGATGAGCAAGCAGCAACAAGAATAATTACGCTTTTAAAAAATCTTGGCTTTATGGTTAGTCATCCTTTAATGGAAGTGAAGGATGAAGAAAGCCCGATACTTGTTGGATTAAATGAATTCAGAGAACACCTTGGAGGACAATTAACCATTATGCTTTTAACAGATATTGGTAAAGGTGAGGAAGTGCATGAAATGCAAACATCAACGCTTAATAGTGCAAGTGATTGGCTTAAACAACATTCGTAACAGCGCATACTTATGGAAACTTCTTACGGACATTTGTCTTATTGCACCAACATTCATGCAGGGGAAAGCTGGAGTGAACATTTTGAAAGTTTGCAAAAACATATTCCGGCCATCAAACAAAAAGTATCGCCAAATAAGCCTTTCGGAATTGGTTTACGCTTATCCAATGTTGCAAGCCTTGATCTGTATAAAAAAGAAAACCTGCTTGCTTTTCAAAAATGGCTTAACAAAAATGACTGTTATGTATTTACAATGAACGGCTTTCCTTATGGAAGCTTTCATCATACAAAAGTTAAGGAGCATGTGCATACTCCTGATTGGACTACTAATGACCGTGTCGAATATACTATCCGGTTAGCACATATATTAGCTGCTTTATTACCTGAAGGAATGGACGGAGGTATCTCTACTTCCCCTCTTTCGTATAAGCATTGGCATAAGGAACCTAATAAACTTTTATCAGCTTTTGAAGATGCCACTATGCATGTATTGCAGGTGACAGAGCAATTGATTAAGATTAATAAGTCGTCCGGCAAACTTATTCATATAGATATTGAACCTGAGCCTGATGGACTATTAGAAAGCGGAACTGAATTTATGTACTGGTACAGGCGATACTTACTGCCTTTAGGAATTCCTTTTATACAACAAAAGTTCAATTGCACTAAAGAAGAAGCTGAAAATTTAATTAAAGATCAGGTGCAGTTGTGTTATGATGTTTGTCACTTTGCAGTTGGCTATGAAGACCATGCATTTGTTATAAACGCATTAAAGCGTGAAAATATCAGGACGGGTAAAATACAAATCAGTGCAGCTATAAAGGCTAAGTTACCAACGGTTGCAGAAGAAAGAATGCGCATTGTTGAAGCGTTTAATAACTATAATGAATCTACCTATCTGCATCAGGTGATTGCTTTACAAAACACAGGAAATTTACTGCGATACCCGGATCTTCCCGAGGCTTTAAAAGATGCCAATAATCTCACTGTAACTGAATGGCGTGCTCACTTTCATGTACCCATATTTGTATATGATTTTGGTGCGTTACAATCTACTCAGGAGGATATAAAGGAAGTAATTGCTATTCATTGTAAAGAACCCTTTACAACTCATTTGGAGATTGAAACGTACACGTGGGAAGTACTGCCTGAAGAATTAAAACTTCCTATTGGTGAATCTATTATACGTGAATTGGAATGGGTTGTTAATCTATTGGCGGAGAATAATGTACAATAGCAATTAAGAAAAACAACTATGAATAAAACGCTTTTTATAGATATTGTAGGCCCTTAGCAAGCAGCGGCTTTCGTGCCAACACCCAGTCTGTTATAAAAACATGCATGGGATTCAAAAATATCAGGTTTTATATATTTATTTAGTAAAGCTATCTTTTAAAGTCTCAGCTAATGATTTAGAATTAAGGTTCATAGAATTCCAAAGCATTAAATCTGTAGGCCCAACTAAAATTTCGCTGGGAATAGGCATTTTTGTATTTGAGTATTTGTTTCCTATATCCTTATTCGCAATTACATTATGAAAGCCCTCCAATTCAAATTTCTTTACAGCTTTTATCCAGTTTTCTTTTTTCTCATCAATTGATATATTAATGATTTCGAAACCTTTCGACTGATAAGAATTTAAGAATTGTTTCAATTCAGGAATCTTTTTGATACATGGTGAACACCAACTAGCCGTAAAATTAATTAATACATGTTTGCCTTTGAATTCACTTAGCGAAACTTGTTTATTGTAAATGTCTTGAACTGTAAAATTAGGAGCCTTTCTATTAATTTTTCTTTTAATAATTTCTTCAAAGACAACAATACCATCAATACTATTTTTTATTCTGTTAGAAAGTTTAAGAAAGAGTGAGTCTACAATTTCTGTTCTAAGACGATTTGAAAATAAAATGGAATATAAATTTGTTGCACTTACATATGAATCAGGATGATCTGAAATAAATGTAACCAATGCATTCAATGTTTCGTTGTTTAGCATCTCAATTTTTCCATCAAATTGTGATAATTTACTTTCGATTTCAGATTTTGTTAATGTATCATTTGCCTTTTTTGCCTTTTTCAATTCCCTGAGTAAACTATCTTTTTGCTTTAACCATTTTTCATTTTTTAATTCAATTGCTTTAATTTGTTTGTTTAGAGTATCGTATTGGTTTTGGGTAAAAGATCCTCTCATTTTAATATCCTCAAACTTATTTTCCTCAAGAAAGGCATATTGTTCTCCCGGTTCCAAATAAAACCAAATAATATTTCCTTCTGCGGCTGAACCTTTTAACGAAGAAGAAGTGGGTTTAAAAATCTTACCTGTAAATTGAAACTTACCTTTTTGCAGATAAGCCGTATCCCTGAAATATTTGTCTTTTGTAACAGGATAGCCAAGAATTATCCTTCCGGTATCTCTACCTTTAATTATTCCATTTAGCACAAAAAACTCTTTATTACTCTGGGCATAAGTCTCTCTAAACAATAATAAAAGGATTATTAAAACAATAAATCTTATCACGGCTAATTACGTTTTATGATTAGAAACTTAGCAATTTAATATAAAACCTTGGTAAACTAAGAGTATCTTAATCAATAGAATTAATGTAGCGAAAAATTTATATAGACCTCTTCCATTGCCAACATCTACATATCTATAGCAATTTCCGGCGCATGTTACATTTTTCCATTATTATAATACACGAAAGTCTATATAAACACCCGCCACTTCATAAATCGTAATAAGCATTAATTTGTTTTGCTATTTCTCTACAGAATGGAGCACCATAATATTTACTTTTGTTTTTTTAAAATTGATTTTTCTTCTCCCTTATATAATTGATGCTTAAAAAAATCAGTAATAAGACATTTAAATTGTACCAAAACGAACTATGCATAAAACAGTTGTTATAGACATTGTAGGCCTTTCATCATCCTTAATTGGAGAGCATACGCCCTTTCTAAAAAAGTATGTGTCAACAAAACAATTGCAGTCCATTTCTCCGATGCTGCCTGCTGTAACTACCTCCGTTCAGTCAACGTATCTTACAGGAAAATGGCCGGCACAACATGGCATTGTTGGTAATGGATGGTATGACCACTCCGAGTGCGAAGTAAAGTTTTGGAAACAGTCAAACAAATTAGTGATGGCAGAAAAGATATGGGATCATGCAAAAAAAACAGACCCATCTTTCACCTGCAGCAATATGTTTTGGTGGTACAATATGTATTCAACTGCAGATTATTCAGTAACCCCCCGACCTAATTACCTTGCTGATGGCCGCAAACTCCCTGATTGTTATTCTCATCCGGCTGATCTTAGGGATTATTTACAAAAAGAATTGGGGCAATTTCCTTTATTTAAATTCTGGGGTCCCGGCGCTGATATAACTTCTACAAAATGGATAGCTGACTCTTCTATCCTCACAGATAAAAAATATGATCCTACACTTACACTTATCTATTTGCCGCATTTAGATTATTGCCTGCAAAAGTTT
>JAABUN010001736.1_pt1 | contig 44893 bp, 37 predicted proteins | sample 5559311 | NCBI WGS metagenome assembly JAABUN01 (sample SAMN10711877, study PRJNA513370) | rock metagenome | isolation source: Antarctica rocks | place: Antarctica: Victoria Land, Siegfried Peak sud
AATTTTTACTCGTGCCTCGTGCCCAGTTCCTCGCGCCTCAAAAGTGATTATTGAGCGTCGGGACGCGCGGTTTTACGCGGCGGCAGCACGGCGCGGCCATTGTATTGGCCGCAGTTCATGCAGGCGCGGTGCGGCATCATCACGAGCGCGCAGTTGGGGCATTTGGTCGAAGTGACCGGCTGGGCGCGCCATTGCTGGCGGCGGGTTCGCACTTTGGCGTGCGATTTTCGGCGTTTGGGCAGAGCCATAATTTTTCTCCTATTTTCCGTGTCGCTCACTGCCAGATGGCTCGTCGCGTCCGGTGGGTTGATTTTGACTTCAATTCGAAGTCGGTCGGGCGTTCATTTTTTCCAAAGCGGCCCAGCGTGGGTCGATTGGAGCTTCATTATAAGCCTCGGCTTCGGGCAAACCGGGACAATCTTCGCCGCAGAGCGGCTGAATCGGCACGGCCAAAACAATCGCTTGACGCACCAGTTCCGAGACACTCAGCGAATGTCCCTGAAATAGCGCGTCGATGTCCTCGCGCGTGAGTTCGTCGCCGTCGTCGTTGGGATCGACATCGACGGCAGCGGCGCCCAGAAACGCGTTGAAATGCGACATCGGCACCGTCACGTCGAGGTCGAACTCCAGAGGCTGGGAATACTCGCGCAAACAGCGCCCGCATTCCATCAAAACAGCGGTTTTAGCCTTGCCGCGCACGACGATGTTGCGTCTTGCGTTTGAAGCCCGCACTTTGCCCACGACAGGCTCGGTGAGTTCCCACTCGTCCAGCGTTCCGGCAGGAATGTCGAGACGTTTCTCGACAACGACACCGGGATCGCGCAAAACATCCGTTAAATCAAGATACATCGCGTCACCGTCACGTTTGAGGTCTCGCCCCGCCCTCGCGTTGAGGGCAAAAACGGCTCTCCAAATCGACAAAGGGCACGGCGGCGCAAAGGCATTTTACAGCCTTGGCGCGCGCGCGGTCAAGTTTTCTCGCAAAACGCGAAAAACGAGTCCAGCAGACAAGCGAAAACGCGGCCCGAAATTCGGGCCGCGTTTTCAAAGCGATTTTTAGCGCAAATAGGGGCTTAAATCGTAGTTTTTGGAAGGCTGACGATCTCGGACTTTGGCGCTGGTGCGATATTGAGTGTTGTAATCGTCGGGATACACGTCGCGTCCGTAGTTGCGGTCGGGATTGTAGCCGTAGCGGTCGCCGTAGCGGTCGTTGCCATAACGCTCCTCGTTGCGTGCGTCCTGGCTCTTTTTGTAGGCGTAATAGCCGCCCGCTGCAACCGCTGCCGCCGGGACGGTTTTGCCTTTGGAAAACAGATAGGCGCCCACCACACCGGCGGCGATGGCGCCGTATTTCAGCTTTTTCGATTTTTCCAGCGCGTGTGCGGGCGCGACGCCAAAAGTCGCCGAAGCGATCACGAAGCCGGTGAAAAGCGCGACGAAACGGGAAGAACGGGGTTTGAATTGCATTGGAAATCTCCTACGAAGCCTATAAACTGGCGCGTTGGACGGGAAATTTCGGGGCCAAGTTCAAACTTTTAGCGTTTTTCTTCGCCGAGATCGATGCCTTCGAGCAAACGGGCCAGACGGATGAGTTCTTCCGGTTCGGCATCCGCATCGCCATCTTCGAAGGCCATTCCGCTCAAGGAAGGAGTTCCGGCTTCTTCGACTTGAATGCCGGTTTTTTGCGCGACATCGTCGGCGACCCAGATTTGCGCCTGAGTGCGAAGCGCCAGAGCGATGGCGTCCGATGGGCGCGCATCGATTTCCTGGATGGTTTCACCGCGACCGACCTGGAGATGTAGGCTCGCGTAATAGACCGAATCGGAAAAATCGTTGACGGTGACTTTGATGAGGGTGATGCCCAGATCGCGCAGGATATTGGCGATCAGGTCATGGGTCATCGGGCGCGGTGACGGCCTTTCTTCGAGTTCGGCTTGAATGGCGCCCGCCTCGGCGATGCCGATCCAGATCGGCACGAAAGTTTTGCGCTCGGCATCGCGCAGCAAGACCAGCGGGTTGTTGGAAGGATCGATGCCGATGCCCTCGACGGTCATTTCAATCATCGTCATAAAAAAGACCTCTCTGCGTTGTTTCGGGAGCAAAAATAAAAACTCGCTTTTCGCTGCATATTTTAACGTCTCGCCGGGGCCAAAGCCTCATTTTCTTGCCGCGCTTCGCCGCGGATTTTTGTGATTCGCTTCAAGCGTGAAGAAAGCGATTTGGGATGAACGCGCCCCAGTGACCTTCCGTCTGTCTCATCTCGTTGCCGTAAGGCGGCTCACCACCTTTCGCATCGCTGAAATTGCGAATGCGGGGGCAATGGGCTAATCTAACTCTACTTTGTCAGGAACTTCCGTGAATTTAGCACGCTTTACGCCTTCTTTGAGATGTCTCCTGGCGATTTCGCCGTTTTTCGCTGTTTCGGCGCCAGCCTTAGCCGCGCCAATACCGACTCTGAGTTTCGATGTCACGGCGCGCGTCGCGGCGACCGACCGTTCTGCCGGGCCGCAGCAAACCATTCAAGCCAAAGTTTTGCTGCGCGGCGAGACGGCGCGCGTCGAATCGAGTTCGGGCGGCACCAGAGCCGTGGTTTTGTTCGCTCCGCCTTATATCTACCGGCTTTTGCCCGATTCCAAAGCGGGTGTGAGATGGAAAATCGAGGCGCGCAAAGCGTCGAATTTCGCCGCGTTCGACCCGCAGCAACTTCTGCGCGAGCCAGCGAAAATCAAGGCTGCCCTGCTGCGCGGCGGCGCGAAAGTCGTTGGTAAAGGCGTGATTGGCAGCGTGCCGGTCGAGATTTACCAAGGCAAAAACTTCGGCGGGCGCGGCCAAAACGCCAAAGTCTGGCTGCGGCGCAGCGATTCGCTGCCGTTGCGCCTCGAAGCGAGCGGCGCTCAGTTCAAAATCGTGGCGTCGTGGCGCAATTACGCGCGGCCCTCACTTGCGGCGGGGCTGTTTGGCGCGCCGCAGGGCTACCGAATCCGAACTTTGGCCGAGGCGCCGCCTTTTTCCGCTTTATAATGTGTCAATAGGTTCTCCATGAATTCGATTTCATCACCATCGCCGCTAACGAGGCTTTTTATGCGCGCTTTTTCGTCTTCCCATCTGCTTCCCGCCGGTTTTTTGCTGCTCGGCACTTCACTTCTCGCCGTGGCGCAGGATGCGGCTCCGGCGGCTCCACCAACCGATGCTCCGGCGCGCGATCTGCGCTCGTGGACAACCTTTAAAGGCGACGCCCAGCGCACTGGAAACAGCACGGCAGATGTCAAATTGCCGCTCTCCTTGCAGTGGCGCTTCTCCTCGGAGGCGCCCGCGCGCTCCTACCAGGTCTCGCCCCTCGTTATCGGCCCGCCGGGGCGCAAGCGCGTGGTTTTTGGCGCCGGACGCAACGTTTATGGCCTGGATATGCAAACCGGCGAGCAGATCTGGAAATCGCCCGATTTGACTTCCAATGTCGTGACGCCGGTCACGCTTTTGTCGGGCGATGCGGGCGATCTCATCATCACCGCGCAGCAGGGCGGTCGATTGGCGGCGCTGCGCGCTTCCGATGGAGGCCGCGTTTGGGAAGTCGATGCCCTCGCCTCGATTGCCAACGCCGGCCCGATCATCGTCAATACCAACGCCGGCCAGCGCATCATCGTCGCGGTTAGCGCGGGGCGTTTGCTGGCTTTCAATCTCGATGGCACCCTCGATAAAAATTGGCAGGTTCCGCTGGGGCTTTATGGCATTTCGCCGACCTCTTCGATGACGCTTTCGCAGGATGGAACCCTGCTTTTCATTTGCGCTTCGGATTCCAAACTCTACGCCATCGATGTGCGAAAAGGCGCGCTCGCCTACTCGATTTCGCTCGCCGCCACTTCGTCAGTCACGCCGGTCGTGGCGGGCGATCAAGTGATCGCGTCCAACGTGCGTCTGGTCAGCGCCTACAAAGCTCTGGGTGGCTCGGCGCAGTGGACGTTCGACCCGCGCGGCGAAATCATCGGCTCGCCGTCGGTCGGACGCGATGCGACCGGCAAAACCCTGCTCTATTTCGGAACCCGCAACGGCAATTTTTACGCGATTGACAACACCGGCGCGCAGGTCTGGAAATCGACTCTCACCGTCGGATTCACCGGCTCGCCGCTGGTTTTGCCTTCGATGGTGGTGTGCGGCACCAGCAACGGCCTCCTCGTGGGTTTCGATCCGTCCAATGGCAACACCATCTGGCAATATCGTCTCAAAACCGAGCGGTTCACACAAGCGCAGGGGGCTGCAACAGGTGGTCGGGGCGGTCGCAGAGGCGGCAGAAGGGGTGGAGGGCGCGGCGGTTTTGGCGGCGCTCGCGGTGGGGACACCCAAAATCGCATCTGGGGCGTTTCGTCGGCGCCATCGGCGGTCGATGGCCAACTGTTGCTCCTGGGCGACAACGCCGCGCTTTACTCGTTTACGACAAACAGTTTCGACGCCGCGCCGCCGCGTGTGGTCGAGCCGTCGCTGGCCCTGCCCGACGAGCAAAATCAGATCACCGCGCTCAACCTGACCAACAGCAACCTGCAAATTCCCGGTCGCGGGCCGATTTATTTCGCCGCTCAACTCGATGACACCGGCAGCGGAGTCGATGCGAAATCGATCAAAGCCACGCTCGACGCGGCGGCAATTCCGGCGACGGCCATCGATTTTCAGGTTGCGACGGGCGTTCTCACCCTGACGCTGCTCGATCCCAAAACCGGCGGCACCGGCTTTCCCGACGGCCTGAAAAACGTCAATTTGACCGCCAAAGATTACGCCGGCAACACCCTGCAATATTCTTTTGCATTTCTGGTGGATAACACCGCGAGCGCGCCGCGCGGCCAAGTCGATACCGGCCCGGACGGCGGACAAGACCCCAACGCCGACCCCAACGCAGACGCGGGCGGCGACCCCAATGCTGATCCGAATGGCGATGGCGGCGGCGATCCCAATAACGGCGGCGGCGAGCAGTAACCACAAAAAGGCGCGGGCGATGCCCGCGCCTTTTTGCGTCGCCGGGCTGAACTCAAACCGCGGTATTAAAAATCAGACGTTGCACGGCAGACTCCGCTTTTCGTATATTCGCAAGCCGTGAGCGCCTGATTTCCCTGATGCAGAGTTCCAACCCATCTTTCGACCATGAGACTGTCACGGCATGGCTGCGATTTTCGTTTGCTGGCGTCGCTCCCAATCGCGCGCGGGCCGCGTTGGAACGCTTGCAAACGCCGCACGATGTCTTCGAAGCCGCGCTTGGCGGCGATACGCTGCTCAAATCGAGCGATGGGCTGACCGAAAAAGCCATCGCCAAACTGCGCGAATGCGCGACGCGCGACGTTTCCAAGCAACTTGAAGCGATGAATGCACACGGCATCCGGCTTCTCCTGGAGAGCGACAGCGATTATCCGCGCGCTTTGCAAGCCATTCCCGATGCGCCGCCGTGCCTGTTCATACGCGGCGACATCAGCGAGGTTGACGAGCGCGCGGTTGCCATCGTCGGCACGCGCAACGTCACCGAATACGGGCGCGGCCTCGCCCACCGCTTCGCGCTCGAATTGGCGCGCGCTGGCGTGACAGTCGTGTCAGGCCTGGCGCGCGGCATCGACACTTCGGCGCACCGTGGCGCGCTCGACGGCGGCGGACGCACGCTTGCCGTCACGGGTTGCGGCCTCGATATCGTTTATCCCTCGGATAATAAGGACTTGATGCTCGAAATTGAAGGCCACGGCGCGGTTTTGAGCGAATGGGCGCCCACGACTAACCCGGAAGCGTGGCATTTTCCGGCGCGCAACCGCATCATCGCCGGACTTTCGCTCGGCGTCATCGTGGTCGAAGCCGCCGCCAAATCGGGCGCGCTCATCACTGCCGATTTCGCCAACGAACTGGGACGGGAAGTCTTCGCCGTGCCCGGCAACATCCACAAAACCCAGTCGCGCGGGCCGCATCAACTCATCCGCGACGGCGCGATTTTGGTCGAATCGGTCGAAGACGTATTGCAGGCTCTCGAAGCGCGCTCGTGGCCGTTGCCCGACCGCCCAAACAGCGAAAATGGCGAAAATGGCGACGCGGAACCCGTTACAGAGAGTTCGCGTCCCCCTAAACGCCCGGCTCCGCCCCGCTCAGAACCGGCTCTCAGCACGGCAAAACTCGTCAACACCGCGAGTTTTTCGCCCGACGAAAACAAAATTTGGGTGTGCCTTGATGTCGAGCCGCGCCATATCGATGACCTGTCGAGTGCCGCCGATCTCAGCGCCAGTCAAACCAACACCGCCTTGGTGTTGTTGGAACTTAAAGGCGCCGCGCGTCGTTTACCCGGTAATTTATTCGCCCGCGTGGTCTAAAAGCGCGAGCAACCACTCAAAGTCAAAAAGAAAAATGAATCGCCAGCGCGATTCAAGGAACACAATGTCGAAATCCCTGGTGATCGTCGAATCGCCGACCAAAGTCAAAACCCTCAAAGGTTTTTTAGGCCCCAACTTCACCGTGATGGGTTCGCAGGGCCACGTCCGCGACCTGCCCGCCAAAGGCATTTCGGTTGACCTGAAAAACAACTTCGAGCCGACCTATGAGCTTTTGCCCGACCGCAAGCACATCATCGCCGAACTCAAAAAAGCGGCGGCGAATGTTGATATGGTCTATCTCGCGTCCGATCCCGACCGCGAAGGCGAAGCCATCGCCTGGCACATCCGCGAGGCGCTCCATCTCAAAAAAGTGCGGCGCATCGAGTTCAACGAGATCACCAAAACCGCGGTTTTGAAAGCGCTCGACAACCCGCGCGACATCAACATGGATCGGGTCAACGCCCAGCAAGCGCGCCGCGTTTTGGACAGAATTATCGGTTACGAGCTTTCGCCCTTACTAGCGCGCAAAGTCGCCAAAGGCACGAGCGCGGGCCGCGTCCAATCGGTTGCCATGCGCCTGATTTGTGAGCGCGAGCGCGAAATCCAAGCGTTTGTCATCGAAGAATACTGGTCGGTGACGGCACTTCTCACGCCTGAAAAGCAGAATTTTCCCTTTCCCGCCAAGCTTTTGACGCGCGCCGCCAAAAAAGTCGAAATCCACAACGAAGAGGAAGCCTCTGAACTCGTTGACGCGCTCCGCCCGTTGCCGTTTGTCGTTTCCAACGTCAAAAAACAGGAAAAACGCCGCCACGCCGCCGCGCCATTCATCACTTCGACTTTGCAGCAGGAAGCGAGCAAAAAACTCTATTTCGGCGCCAAACGCACCATGCAGGTCGCGCAGGGCTTGTATGAAGGCAAAGATGTGGGCCGCGATGCGCCGGTCGGTCTTATCACCTATATGAGAACCGATTCGACTTCGATTGCCAAGGAAGCCCAAGCTGCGGCGCGCGAATTCATCACCCAGAAATACGGCGCTGAGTTCGTGCCCGATACTCCGCCACAATACAAGAACCGCAAATCGGCGCAGGAAGCGCACGAAGCGATTCGACCTACTTATGTTGACATCGTGCCCGAAGAAATCGAGCGCTTTTTGCAGCCCGAAGATTTCAAATTGTATCGCCTCATCTGGCGCCGTTTCGTGGCTTCGCAGATGAAACCCGCGATTATGGACGTGACCACCGTTGACATCGCGGCGGGAGAATTTGGGCTTCGCGCGAGCGGTTCAATCATCAAATTCCAGGGCTTTTTGAGCGTTTACGAAGAAGCTAAAGACGAAGACAAAAGCGAGGAAATCGAGGCCGACGACGAAAACGCCGACCGCCGTTTGCCCGCTTTGGAGAAAGATCAGCCGCTCGATTTGAAGGATTTGCTGCCCAAACAGCATTTCACCCAGCCGCCGCCGCGCTATACCGAAGCGACGCTCGTGAAGGCTTTGGAAGAGAACGGTATTGGGCGCCCTTCAACTTATGCTTCGATTTTGTCAACCATCGTTGACCGCCATTACACGAGCGTCGATCAGCGCCGATTTACGCCGACCGAACTCGGATTTTTGGTCAATGACAAGCTCGTCCAGCATTTTGGCAACGTCGTCGATGTCCATTTCACGGCGGGAATCGAGGAAAAACTCGATGAAGTCGAAGAAGGCAAGCGCGAATGGACGAAAGTGCTGCGCGATTTCTACGATCCCTTTCACGCCGATGTGGTTTCAGCCGGAACCGAAATGGAGCGCGCCGCGCCGGTCGAAACCGACTTCGACTGTCCCAAATGCGGCAAGAAACTGCTCAAAAAGCGCGGTCGTTTCGGCGAGTTTTTCTCGTGTCCCGATTATCCCGAATGCAACACGACGATGAACGTTGGGCCGGACGGCTCCCCGGTCGCAAAAACCGAGAAAGTCGCGCTCGAAATCGAGGGCATCGACCCGAACGAGAAAAAAGAGTGCGAAAAATGCGGCAAACCGATGGTGATTCGCGCGAGCGCGCGCGGCGCCTTTTGGGGCTGCACCGGCTATCCCAAATGCCGCAATTTGATTCCCATCGAAGGCGCTAAAATCGTCGGCGCGGAAAACGCGTTCGCCAAGCCCGAACCGGAAATGACTGAACACAAATGCCCGGTTTGCGAGTCACCGATGGTCAAACGCGCGGGACGATTCGGGCCGTTTCTGGGCTGCTCGGACTACCCAACCTGCAAAACCATCGTCAATCTGGACAAAGAAGGCAACCCGAAATGGCCCGCGCCCGGCGAAGCCAAGCAAATCGGCGCCAAGAAAACCGCCGCCAAAGCTGCCATGAAAACGGTCGCAAAAACGCCCGCCAAATCTGCTGCTAAAGCCACTTCCAAAACAACGGCGAAAGTGCCCGCCAAGGCTGTTGCCAAAAAAGCGCCCGCGAAAACTTCGGTCAAAGCGATCACGACTAAAGCGATCACGACTCAGGCCGATTTGGACGAACTCAATTCTTCCCGACTTGAAGCGGTCGCGTAACTGTAACCCATGAGAAAACGGCACCGGCGATTTCGCGCGGTGCCGTTTCTGTTCTCTTTTTCCTTTCATGAATTCTCCCGTTCCGCTCTGGGCCTGGCTCGCATTTCACATCGTCGTCTTCACGATTCTGGCGCTCGATCTGGGCGTTTTGAATCGCAAAGCGCACGTTCCCACCGTGAAAGCCGCGCTGGGCTGGACGGCGTTCTGGATCGCGCTTTCGCTCGGTTTTTGCGGCCTGATTTTCCAGTTCTTGGGAAAAACCAAAGGCCTGGAATGGATGTCGGCCTACATCCTCGAATACTCGCTCAGCGTCGATAACATCTTCGTTTTTCTCCTCGTTTTCGGTTATTTCGCGGTTCCCGACGAGTATCAACACAAAGTTTTGTTCTGGGGCATCATCGGCGCGTTTGTCATGCGCGCCGCGATGATTTTCGCCGGAACCGCCATTATCGAGCGCTTCGCCTGGGTTGAACTCGTTTTTGGCGCCTTTTTGATTTACACCGCCTTCAAACTCGCCTTTGGCGGCGAAGGCCAGGTCGATCCCGAAAAAAACGCCGCGCTCAATCTTTTGCGCCGCGTGATGCCGGTTTCTCCCGCCTACGACGGCGCCAAGTTCTTCACTTTGCAAAACGGCGCGCGCGCCGCGACGCCGCTTCTCGCCGTGCTTTTGGTCATCGAAACCACTGATTTGCTCTTTGCCGTCGATTCGATTCCCGCCACCCTCGGCGTCGTCAAATCGCGCGATACATTCGTCGCCTACACCGCCAACATCTGCGCGATTCTGGGACTTCGCTCGCTCTACTTCGCGGTTCGCGGCGTCATGGATTCGTTCCACTACCTCAAATACGGCCTTGCGGTCGTTCTCGGTTTCGTGGGCGCCAAAATGCTCTATCAATTTCTGACGCACACCCACGTCCCAACGCCGTTTTCGCTCGGCGTCATCGTCGGCGTGCTGGGTTTTTCGATTCTGCTCTCGATTTTGAAGCCCAAAAAAGCCGAAGCAGAAATCGTCCCAACTGAAGAATAGACGCTTTTTTAACGCAGATGAACGCGGATAGCCGCAGATAAGCGCAGAGGATTTCTTCCGTTTTTTTCTGCGTCCATCTGCGGCTATCCGCGTTCATCTGCGCTAAAAAAACCATTTCAATGCCCTTTAAACTCGGCGTCGTTCCTTATCTCAACCCGCTCCCGCTTTATTTCTCGCTCAAAGATCGCCCCGACATCGAAATCGTCGCCGATTTTCCCGCCAATTTGGGCGCGCGCCTCGAAAACGGCGAATTCGACGCCGCGCTTTTGCCCGTAGCCGACCACATTCGCGGGGTTGGCGACGGCATTTTAGGCGACGCCATCGTCGGCGCGACGCGTGAAGTGCGCTCGGTTTTGCTCTTTTCCAAGGTTGAAATCGACCAGATCGAAAGCGTCGCACTCGACACCAGCAGTCATTCCAGCGTCGCGCTCATTCAGGTTCTGCTGCGCGATTTCGTCAAAATCCAGCCCGATTACCAAAACCACGCGCCCGATTTGTCCGCGATGCTGGCGCGCAACGACGCCGCCCTTCTCATCGGCGACCCGGCGCTTTTGGCCGCGCGAAATCGCGGAGAACTCCACGTTTACGATTTGGCCACGCTGTGGCACGCTTTCACCGGCAAATCTTTCGTTTTCGCGGCCTGGATTGCCCGCAAAGACTTGAAGAATCGCGGCGAACTCGAAAATCTGCTTCAAAACGCGCGTAACGTGGGCACCGCGCAGATCTCCGAAATCGTCGCTTCCAATCCCGTCCAAACTTCGCTTCCAAACGCCGTTGTCGAGAGTTATTTGCGCGAAGCCATCGAGTATCGAATGATCGGCGCGCATCGCGCCGGACTGCAAGAATTCGCGCGGCGATTGCAGGTGCTTTGATTCTCGCAGCTTGTTAAAATGTCCGCTGTCATGCTGAAAACGTCTCGCCGAATACGTCCCGCGTCGCCATAAAACGACGCGGGCGGCAGTCTCACCGGTGGTGAGAGGCACGCTTATAACGTGCTGCAAGGTGGGTTCGACTCCCACGCCGCCTATTTTCCACTCCCTATCAAGTCACCGCGACGCGCCGGTTGCTTTCCATCTCGGTTTCGTCGGCGAGCCTTACGCTCATCAGGGTCGAAATCCCCGCTTCCTGCTGCGTGACGCCGTAAAGCACATCCGCGGCTTGCATGGTGCCGTTGTTGTGCGTAATCACGATGAACTGCGTTTGATCGGTGAATTGGCGCAGCAAATCGGTGAACCTGCCGACATTCGATTGGTCGAGCGGCGCATCGACTTCATCCAAAATCACGAAGGGTGCCGGGCGCACCCGCAAAATCGCCATCAGAAAAGAAAGCGCAGTGAGTGCGCGTTCGCCGCCGCTCAAAAGCGAAATATCCTGCGCGGCTTTGCCGGGCATTTGCACCCGCAAGTCAATGCCGGTTTCGAGCAGATTTTCCGGGTCGGTGAGCGTCAAATGCGTCCGTCCGCCGCCAAAAACCGAGGTAAAAGTCGCCTCGAATTCCTGGACGAGCGCCGAAAAAGTCCGCATGAATTGCTCGCGCATCGTGGCGTCGATTTCGGCGATGATGGCGTCGAGTTCCGCTTTGGCGCCTTCCAAATCGGTCTTTTGCTCGGTCAAAAAATCGAGGCGCTCTTTGACCGCTTCAAACTGCGCGACCGCGCCGATGTTGACGCCGCCCAGACCGCCGATTTTGCCGGTCAACTCTTCGATTTCCTCCAAGGCGTGACGGCGATTGAAGGTGTCGAAATCGCCCGCTTCGGCGCGCAAATCGGCCAAAACCTGTGCGGGTTCAAGCTCGAATTCCTCGCGGAAACGGCGCTCCATGTCGAGCATTTCGGCTTCCGTTGAGGCGATTCGCACTTCCAAACGGTGCGCCTCATCTTCGGCCCCGTGCAACTGCTCGCGCGCGCTTTTGAGTTTGGTCGTCGCCCCGCCGAGCTTTTCCAGCGCCAATCCGCGCTCTGTCCGCGCGGTTTCCAGGCTCGCTTCCAAATCCGCACGTCGCGCGCCGTGTTCTTCCAGATTGGCCACCAAAGTCGATTCGCGCCCGACGATTTGCGCGTCTTCGCCCGCCGCGCGCTCGATCTGGTTCTCTTTGGCACGAATTTGCAGTTGCCCGTCGCGCGCCGCGTTTTCGAGTTCGGCCAGAGCGCGTCGCATCGCATTCAAACGCTCCAAAGTCGCGCCAAATTGGGCGCGAACGCTCGCCACTTCACCCGCAATCGCATCTTTCTCGGCCTGTCGCTGCGCGGCAACGGCGCGCGCGCCCTCGGCGGCGAGTTCGAGAGCGGCGGCGCGCGCTTCATCGTCACTGGCAAGTTTGTCGGCATCGCCGGAAGTGGCAATTTTCGCTTCCAAACCAGCTTTAGAAAGCCGAATTTGCGACTCCACGGCTTCAAACTGCGTTTTGTTTTTGCCCAAATCGCGCGTGGCGGTTTCGAGTTCTCGCTCCTGCCGCGCGATTTGATTTCGCAGTTCGTTGTGCGCTTCGAGCGCGGTTTTTAGCGCAAGGTCGCCCGCCGCGACTTCGTTTTTCGCGCCCTCGATTTGCGCGCCGCTTTTCTCGATGTCTTTCTCGATTTCGCCAATTTTAGCTTCAATTTCGTCCAGTTCCCGCTTGCGCGCCAACAGTCCGCTCGCTTTTTGACGCCCCTGCCCGCCCGTAATCGCGCCCGCCGGAAGCACGACTTCACCCTCCAAAGACACCAATCGCGCGCCGCTTTCGCACTTTCGCGCGAGGCGAATCGCGTCGTCGAGCGTTTCGACAACGATAAAACGGCTCAAAAGATGGTCGATGGCCGGTTCGTGCTCTTTTTTGCACTCGATGAGTTCGTTGGCGAGGCCGACGACGGCGCGATCATTCGTAATATCGAGCGTGCGGTCGCTCAAATAGCTGGGCCGCATCGAGCCGAGCGGCAGAAAAGTCGCGCGTCCGGCGCGGTTGTTTTTCAGCCATTCGATGCCGATTTTGGCGCGCTCGTTGTTGGCGCAAATCAGGTTGTTGAGGTTGCCGCCAAGCGCGACTTCAATCGCCAGTTCGAGATCGGCAGGCGCGCGAATCGCGTCCGCAATCGGCGTGTAATCGTCGCGCAGCCCGCCCTTTTGAACCGCTTGCAACACCGCGCGCGTGCCGCCTTGAAAGCCTTCGAGCGATTCTTCGAGTTCGCGCAAAGCGCCCGCGCGACTTTGCACGCGCGCGCGGTTTTCGCGCAATTGATTCTGATTTCCGAGCGCGTTTTGCACGTTTTGCCGCGCGTTTTCGACTTGTTTTCGCGCATTTTGCAAAGCGCTGTCGTCGGCGAATTTCGCTTTCAAATCGGCGAGCAACACGGCGGCTTCGTCGTGCAATTCCTGCAAAGTTTCGCGCTCCGATTGGCCGTCGCCGCGCAAGCGTTCGAGGTCGGAAAGTCGATTCTCCAATCCCGCGATTTCGGCTTTGCCACCGGCCAGAGTTTCGCGGCGTTTTTGACCGGCGCGCATCGCTTCGATGACGCCGCTTTGCACGCTTTGCAACTCGCGCGCGGCTTCCGATAAACGCGCGTTGGCGTTGCCCAATTTGTTTTCGGCTTCGGCGGCGGCTTGATTGAGACCGGAATTTTCGTTTTGAGCGCTCAAAAGTTCGGCTTTTGTGGCCTCGATTTGCTCGTTTGTCGCCGCGATTCGCGCGCGCAAATGCCCGATTTCGCGCGCCTGCCATTCCTGAGATTCCGTCAGCGCGCGGCGGCGCTCCTTGGCAACGGCGAGTTCGCCTTCGGCGCCTTTGAAGCGCGAAACCGCGTCGGTCAGTTCGCGCGACATGGTCTCGACGCGCGTTTCCAGATCGCGGAGTTGGCGGCTCGTGATGCTTTCCAGCCGCTCCAAACGCTCGATTTCAATGCGATTGTGGCGCACTTTCTCAGTTGCGAGCGCCAGATTTTCGCGGTAAGTCGCCAGCCGTTCGACGCGACTTTGATAATCGCGCGCCAAAACCGCGAGCTGCAATTCCTTGAGCCGCGCGACCAGATTTCCATATTCGCGCGCCAATTCCGCCTGTCCCGCGAGCGGTTCGAGCTGCGCCGCAAGTTCAAAGGTAATATCGCCGACGCGAATCAGGTCGATGACGACTTTTTCCACGCGCCGCCGCGTTTCGGTGCGTCGCGCGTGATATTTCTGCACGCCCGCCGCGCCTTCGATGAGGCCGCGCCGGTCTTCGGGTTTGGCCGACAAAATCGCGTCGATTTCGCCCTGCGAGATGATGCAGCCCGCATCCGGGCCGATTCCTGTGTCCAGAAATAGGTCGGTGATGTCACGCAAACGGCATTTCGAGCCGCCGAGCGCGTATTCGCCGCCGCCATCGCGGAAAAGTCGCCGCGTGACCTGAACTTCCTCGAAATGGATCGGCAATTCGCCGCCTACGTTGTCGAAAAACAGGCTGACTTCGCACAAACCGGTCGGTTTTCGCCCGCCCGAACCGTTGAAAATCACGTCGGTGGCATTGCTGCCGCGCAGCGCTTTGGCCGAGCGTTCGCCCAGTGCCCACAACATCGCATCGACGATATTGGATTTGCCGCTTCCGTTGGGGCCGACGACGGCGGTGATTCCAGGGCCAAATTCGAGCGTGGTTTCGTCGGCAAACGATTTAAAACCGAGCAAATGGAGCTTTTTGAGGTGCATTGTGGGCAAGAAATTTTCACCGCAAAGGCGCCAGGACGCAAAGATTTTTCTTGGATTTCTTTGCGGCTTGGCGCCTTTGCGGTGAGTTATTTCGCTCCAGTTTAATCCGGCCTCGCCTTTGCCAACCTTGGCGCGCCGATCTCAAATTTCTGGTATTTCGTGGAGCGAAAATTGGAGGGCGAATAAAGGAGTTGTGGGCGCTGCGAAAACCGCGATAATTTTTTGTTATGCCAGGCGAAAACCTCTTTTCCGATCAACAATTTCAAACCATCGCCGGAGTTTTTGGACTCGAACCGTTTCGCAGCGCGCAGGCCGTTGCGGGCGGGCTATCGCATCGATTGTGGCGCGTTGCGACCTCGAATGCGTTTTACGCACTCAAAATTTTGAGTCGCCGCGCCGTAGATTCGCCCGCTCAACGCGCCCAATTGGAGCGCGCCGAAACGGTTGCAGAATTGGCCGCTCGCGGCGGGATTCCCGCGTTGGTGGCGCGGCGCGGCAGCGACGGAAATTTTCTGCAAAAAGTGGGCGCTGAGTGGATTTTGTTGTGGGACTGGCAAAACGGCGAAGTGTTGCCGCCAAGCGCTGCGTCGCCGCGAAAGTGCGAAAGAATAGGCGAGTTTTTGGGCGTTTTGCACGCTTTGAAAATTCGTTTTCCCGACCAAAGCGCGCCGCTTCCCGAAGCGTTTGCTGAAGGGCATTTCGAGGCTTTATTGGCGCGCGGCGAACGCGAAAAAGCGGTGTGGGTGCCAGAGATTCGCAGCAGTTTGCCGCAACTGGTGAGCGCCAACCGGCGCGCGATGGCGGCGCAAACGTCCTTGCAGCGGGGATGGGTGACCGGGCATCTCGACTTCGACCAAAAAAATGTGTTGTGGGAAAACGAAAACCCGACGATTTTGGATTGGGAGTCCGCCAAACCGATTCATCCCGCGCTCGAATTGATCGGGGCGGGCTTGAACTGGGCCGGTCAAGCGGCGGGAAACGTGGAACACGCTTCGTTCGCAGCATTTTTGCGCGGCTATCGACGCAAAAACTCGGTGAGCGGAGGCGAATTAGCGACGGCCTGTGAAGCCGTGCTGGGAAAATGGATGATTTGGCTCGAATTCAATCTGCGGCGCAGTCTGGAAAGCGAAATTCACGGCACACAGGAAGAGAAAATCTGCCACCATGCTCTGTTTCACGCGCTCGGCGCGACTTTAAAACTGCAAAATGATGTGCCGCTTTATCAAAGCTGGTGCGCCGCGATGGATTAGCGGGTTTTCACAGATTGCCAGGACAAATTCGCCCATTTCCTACGAAATGGCGGCAGACAAACGGCTTTTCTCCCACTCTTGCAGCGCGCTTGGCGGCTCGCCTTTGACTTTCATGCGCTCTTCGGGCACGCCAAAATTGATTTCCGTCAGTTCGGCGAGTTTTTCCAGATCGGCGGGCGATAAATCCGGCAAATCGGGCGCGGCGGCGAATTCGCGGAGTTGGTCTTGGTCGTAAATGTTGGGCAAAACCGAGGCGACGAGCGGTTCGGACAAGATGAATTTGATGGCTTGCTGGCCCAGAGTCGCGCCGTTTTCGCTCAAAAAATCGAGCGTTTCAAGTTTTTTGATGCCGTTGATGAGCCACGAGCGCGGACGATGGCGGCGGTGGTCGTTGGCGGGAAAAACGGTGTCGGGCGTGTATTTGCCTTCGAGCATTCCCGACGAATGCGGCACGCGCACCAGAAGTCCGACCTCTTTTTCGCGCGCGCGCGGGAAAAATTCGTTGCCGGGCCACTGTTCGAGCAAGTTGTAAATGATTTGCAGCGCCGAAAGTGGGCGATGCTGCAAATAGCCCCGGCCTTCGACGATCCAACCGTTGGCGGGGCCAAGCGCCACGCCCGCGTAGCGGATTTTGCCCTCGACTTTGAGTTCGTCTAAAATTTCCCAGATTTCGTCCTCGACGACGCCGCTCAGACGCGCGTTGTGGATTTGCCAGAGCGGGATTTGCTCGACGCCGAGGCGTTTCAGGCTCTGTTCACAGGCGAAACGCACGAATTCGCGGTCGAAGCGGTGCGGCAGTTCTTGCTGGCCGCGCCGCTCTTCGTCGGTCGTGTTGTAAATGTCGTAGCCGAATTTGGTGGCGTAAACCACGCCCTGCGGATCGGAGCCGAACGCTTCACGCAAAAGCGTTTCGCCGCGCCCGTTGGCGTAAGTGTCGGCGGTGTCGAAAAAGTTGATGCCAAGGTCGCGCGCCAGGCGCAGCATAGAGATGGCTTCTTCGTCGCTGTGATGGCCCCACCAATCGGTAGCGAGTGTCCAAACGCCGAAACCGACTTCGGAGAGGCGCAAATCGGTGCCGGGTAAAGTGCGAAATTTCATGGTTTTCCTGGAATTCACTTTTCAGTATGGCGCGCGGCGCGGGCGCGAAAAAGCATCGCGGCGCGCGCAAAAGTAATAGGTTCTTTTCGAGCGCACCCGGTTCTTTTGCGCTGCGCCGCGCGTTGGTCAAGTCCAGAAAAGATCCAAACCGCAATTATGCAAAAGAATAACGGAATTTTGGTGGCGATTATCGCGGCGCTCGCGCTGGGTATCGGCGTGACGGGAACGCTGTTGTGGGTCGAAAAACGCGCGCCTCAGCCCGTGGCGGCGACCGCTTCGGCGCCAGAGCAAAGCGCGCCCGCGCCGCCTTCGACGGCGGGAATGTCACCCGCTCAAGCGGCGCTGGCGCTGGGAAATTATCACTATGACCTGGGGCAGTGGCCGCAGGCGATGGCGCAGTATCGTGTGGCGCTTGCCAATGGTCTGGACAATCCCGATGTTCGCACCGATCTGGGCAATGCGCTCCGTTTTGCGGGCGAGCCGGAAAAAGCGCTCGAACAGTATCGCATCGCCCAGAAACAAGACCCGCGCCACGAGCAAAGTCTGTTCAATCAAGGCGGATTGTGGGCGCAGTCGCTCGACAATCCCGCCGAGGCGGTCAAAGCGTGGCGAAGTTATTTGAAGCGGTTTCCCAACGGCCAGAGCGCGGACAAAGCGCGGCAGTTCATCCGCGATTTCAGCGCGAAAAAGTAGCGATTGGCGCGCTTAAAACACGCGATTCCAGCCGACTTCGAGTTGCGAAACGCTCTTTTTGTCTGCTGGCTGATGCACCAAAGGCCGCAGAATCAGACCGCGCGGCGCTTTGAGTTCGAGTTGGGCCGAGAAATAGCCGAGCGCGGCGCCGGCGATGACATCGTGCCAGTAGTGGCGCTCCAATTGAACGCGCGAGGCGCCAATCACCGTGGCTCCGGCATACCAGAGGAGCGCCTGTTTGGGATGAAAATGCGCCTGCATCGCAGCGACGGTAAACGCGGCGCTGGCGTGGCCGGACGGAAACGAACTGTTGGCCGAATCGTCGGGGCGCCGTTCGTGGGTGATGCGCTTGATCACTTCGGTGGCGGGAACCGCGAGAAGCAACGCATCTAAGGTGCGAACGGTTTCCTGCTCGCCGTCTTTCCCGTGCAAAAGCGGCAAAAGCGTGCCCGCCGCCAGAAAAATCGCGTTGCCGGTGCCGGACGCGAATTTGGCTTCGCCGCGCGCTTTGTGAAGGCCGAACTGGTCGAGAGAATCGGCGCGTGCGCCGCAAAAACTGCTCATCAAGCCCGTCAAAAAAGCGACAAGCGCGATACGTTGAGATAATTTGTGCATAGAAGCCCAGTATCGAAAAATACCGACCTTTATCTCGCACCCATTCGCGTTTCGTGTGCAAAGAAAACGCAGGTTTCCTCACTTAACGTGGATTGGCGGGCGGCACGATGAACGGCGCCAGTTCCGGGGTCACTCTTTGCGGTGTCGCGGGCAAAAGCGGGCCGGATGGCGGCGGTAAATTGGGCGGCAGTTTCGGCGGCGCGGGCGCGATAACTGGCGGCGGGGCTGGCGGCACCACGACTGATGGAACGATGACCAACGGCACCACGACTGGAGGCGGAGCCGGAAAAGGCGCGGCGGGCGACGGGGACGCGATGACCGGCGTGGGCGCGGCTTTGAGCGGCAGCGGGCGCGGCGTTTTCGGGACGGGCGAGACAGAGGCGTCGGGTTGGGTGAAGCCGAGCGTGAGGCGCAGCGCGCTGGTCAGCGTGCCTTCGGGCGAAAACGTCGAGGTGTTGTCCCACCACGGGAAATTGCCCGCTTCGCGCCCGAAATCGAGCGGCGCGCCTTCGTCGTTGTGCAAAATCCAGCCGAAACGCACCGCGCCGTCGCGCGCCGCGAGGTCGATGGGGTTGATGCCGGGCAACGCGCTAAACGGCAAACGCGCTTCGTAAATCGTCAAACCCGCCTTTTCGTCGCGCGTGATGGCACACGCCGCGCCCGCGACGGCGCCGCCCCAGCGAGTGCGGTCGATTTGCGAATTGAACGGCTTTTCGGGCGCCCACAATTGCAGAACGCGGCCTTCGTAATCGCGCGGGCCGCGCTGTCCAAACGGCGCGAGCAGAAATCCCCGATCCGAATCACGAAACGGGCCTTCGGACGGCACGGTTTCCGGGCCGCTGCTGGTGCCAAAGGCGATTTGCAGCGCGTCGTGAGCGCGCCAGAACTCGTAAGAATTTTCGTCGATGCGGCGCGGCGCGAGCGCGGTTTCGCGCACCTGCGCGGCGATATAGAGGGAGCGCGAATCCCATTGGAAAGCGACTCTGGCACCGACGCGGGCCGCGTTTGGCGGCGCGACCTGATAAACCGCGTCGCTCCATTCCGCCAAATCGCCGTCGATTTTGACCGAATTATTGGCAACTTTTGTCGCCGACGCAATCGGCACGTCTTCTTGAAACGATAAACGGCTTTTGCCGCCCGTCGAGACGCTCAACGGCACGCGGTCGCGCGGCCATTTCGGGTTGAGCGGCGCATCGGTGGCGCGAAACTCATAAGTTTTCGATTCACCTTCTTCGAGCCGGAAATCGTAAGTTTTGGTCGCCAATTTCCAATTTTTAGGCGCGCCCAGACTGATTTGCCCGCTCTGCTCGCCCAGTCCGATGTTTTGCAAGCGAACCCGAATCGCCGTGCTGCCTGGCCCGTTGCCCGGCACGCGCGAAAGCGGCAAAAACTGCGCGGCGAGCGGCCTGATGCCGGAAATCTCGGCGTTGCGAAGCGCAAATCCCAGCACGTCGGTCGGCACTTCGCTCAGAACGAAAACCGCCTGGCCGGAAAGCGGAACTTCCAAAACCCCGTTTTTGTCGGCGCCAAGCGGATTGCCGAACAAGTCGTAAACGCGCGCATTGGACAGCCGCGCGCGCATTTTTCCGTCGCCGCGCGTGGCATAAAGAATCGCAATCGAGCCGCGCGGCGCGCGAAACAAAGCACCTTCATAAGCGGGCGAACGCGGAAAAAGCGGCTCGCGGAACGAGGCGTCTTCGAGCGTGCGCGACAGCATCGAAAACGCCGCGCCGCGCGCCATCGCGCCCGCGCTCGCGGTTTGGGACGAAGGCGGCGAGAGTTTTTCGCTCATCGAACTCGCGCCCGCCATAATCGCCGACAGATAATCGCCGGTCATTTCCGCCGCGGCTTCGCCCGGTAAAATCGAAGTTTTCTCTTCGTCGCGGCGCAAGTGAAAGGCGCCCACACCGGCGTTTCGCGTCGCAGCCGCGCGCGAAAGCCACAAACGCCGCAGCGCGGTGGGATGAGCGTCGATGTTTGGCCAATTGAAAGTCGCGCCTTCAAGTCCGTCGAGGCGAATCGAGGCTCCGGCGGGCAAGCCGTCGCTGATTCCCGCCGGAAGCGGCCCCAACAGCGAAATATCGCGCCGCCGTCCGCGCGCGACCTGTGACCAAGCATCCAAATCGGCGGGCGAAATGTCGCCCGCCAGTTCCCAGGTCGTCAGAGCGCCATAACGCGCCAAAGTCGAAGGCACCTGGCGCGCGAAAAACGCCTGCGAGCGGCGCGAACTCTCTTCGCCGAGCGGCAAAAGCGCGATGGTGGCCAAATTTCGCTTCAAACGCGCGCCGAGTTGCGCGTCGATGGCCGTCCAGTTGGGATTGGCCGGATCGGGCGGAATCGGCGAGCGCAAAACGCGCGCGCCGAGGCGACCATAAAAATCGAGTTGGCTTTCGGAAAGCAGCGCGGGTGTCGAAAGCACGAAAAACGACTGAGGCCGCGCCGCGCCGCCGCTCGGCAAAGGCGCTACGGTGACGGCAAACGGCAGATTCGCACTGGTTCTGGAGTCCGGGCCTCGCAGTTTGGAAAACGCCTCGGTTTGCAGCAGATAACCGCCGCGCGCGGGCGCATCGAAGAGTTCGCGGCGCAAAATCGAGTCGCCGCCCGCGACGCTGAACTGCGACTCGCGCGAAAGCCGCAACCGGCCACCTGAATCGGTGATTTTCCAGGAAAGTTCGACGCTGCGCGGCACCGGCGAAGGGTTTTCGACGCGCGCCGTGAAAAGCAGCGGCGTTTGCGGCAAAAGCGTGTCGCGGTCGTAGAAAACGCCGCTCGGCTCCTCGGCGGAAAGCGTGATTTTGAGCGGAATTTCGCGCGGCGTGCCCTGGGAACGAGCTTCGCGCGCGAAGAAAAGGAAGGGGAAAGCGGCGAGGAAGAAACGGGAATGCATGGGGAAACGGGGTTGAGAAGTGGAGTTTGACTGGAGCGTGTGTCCTCGCTACGCTGCGGCCCTCACCCGCCTTCGTGCCTTCAGGCACCCTCTCCCGCAAGCGGGAGAAGGATTTGTTCGGGCATTCTACAACTTTCGCGGTTCGGCAATTTTACAGGCAACGCAACTTATCCTTCTCCCGCTTGCGGGAGAGGGTGCCTGAAGGCACGAAGGCGGGTGAGGGCCGCAGCGAAGCGAGGACACACGCCACCCAATTCTTCCAAGATTTCGCTCAACCCAACTCCTTGGAGCGCTGAACCGCCGCCGCGACCGCATCCATCACGACACCGCGAAAACCGCCGCTTTCGAGCGCGTGAACTCCGGCGATAGTGGTGCCGCCCGGCGAGGCGACTTTGTCTTTCAAAACGCCGGGATGCTCCTGGGTTTCGAGCAGCATTTGCGCGCTGCCCATCACGGTTTGCGCCGCGAGTTGCAGCGCCACACTCCGCGAAAGTCCGGCGCGCACGCCGCCATCGGCGAGTGCTTCGATGAACAAAAACACATACGCCGGCCCGCTTCCCGACAAACCGGTCACGGCATCGAGCAGTTTTTCCTCGGTTTCGACCGCCAGGCCGACCGCCTCGAACAACTCTTTGGCGACAGCGATATTTTCCGGTTTGGCGTGTTTTCCGCCGCAAATCGCGCTCGCCGCCGCGCCGACGAGCGCGGGCGTGTTGGGCATCACGCGCACCACGGGCACAGCGCTCGAAAAACAGGCTTCGAGGCGCGCAATCGAGACGCCCGCCGCAATCGAAATCACGGTTTGCGAGGCCGAAATGCGCTCGCGCAGCGGCAAAAGCGCGGTTTCGATGATTTGCGGCTTGACCGCCACCAAAATCACGTCGGCGCCGTCGATGGCGGCAAGCGGCGAATCGAAAGCGCCCACGCCCAGACTCGCAGCGAGTTGCTCGACGCGCGCGTTATCGACATCGAATAAGCGAATTTCGGACGCGGCGTAAGTTTTGGCACTGAGCAAACCGCGCGTGAGCGCTTCGCCCATCGCTCCAGCGCCTAAAAAGGTGAGAATTGGCATTTAGCGAAAAGAAGCAAAAGGCTGAGAGACAGTCTGAAAAGTCGATTTCGACTGAAGATTCTCAATCGGGGCCGGTCACTTTTCAGACTGCCTCTGAGATCAACGCTCCCACGAACGGCGCTCGGAACTGACCACCGATGCGACTGGCGGCGCGGGCGATTGCAGCGCGGGCTGCGTCATCACATCTTTGAAAATGAGGTCGCGGTTTTCGGCATAATCGATTTCGTCCGACGAGATTTCGAAGTCACCGGGCGTGAAGAGAAAGATTTTTTCGCCCAGTTTCATGGCGTGGCCCTGATGTTCGAGGCCGTAGCAAACCCCACTCATGAAATCGATGATGCGAATCGCTAAAGACTGCTCGACCGCTTCGAGGTTCAGCACCACCGCGCAGCCGGTTTTGAGATAATCGGCGGCTACGCACGATTCTTCGAGCGATTTGGGCTTGAGCGTGTAAATGTTCTTCTCGCGCGAAGCGCGCAACGGCATTGCGACCGAGCGCAAACGGCGACTGCCCGCATCGCTGCCGCCAAAACTGGGGCCGGACGCAGACGACGAGGAAGCGGTGGACGCCGTGAACTTTTCAAAGCGGTCGGGCCGCTCGGAACTGCGCTCGGAACTGCGCTCCTGGCGCGAAGCGCGCGCCGCATCGCGGTCGCGCGAGTGTTCGCCTGGCTCGCTCGCGGCTGATTCGTAAGAAGGGTCGGTGGAGTGGGACGTTTCGCGTTCGGAGGCGTCCGCGGCCTCGTCATATTCGTCGGCGGCTCCCCACAGGTTGCGAAAACCCTGGGTGACATTGCGTAATGCGCTCATTGGTGCTGTCTCCTTTGCTGCGTTGAAAAAGTGTTGAAAGTGCGGTGATGATTTTGCGGTGAGGCAAAAAGTGCGATGAAAAGGTTTTCAACCGAAAGCGAAAACTTTGGCGCGCAGTTTAACTTCTCGCTCCAAAAAGCGCAGTGCCAAGGCGAATCTGCGTCGCGCCTTCCTCGATAGCGACCTCAAAATCGTGGCTCATGCCCATCGAAAGTGCCTGAATCTGAGGATTTTGCGCGCTCAACTCGGCGCGCAACTCGCGCAGTTGCCGGTGAAACGGGCGCATCGCCTCCACATCTTCCAAAAATGGCGGCAGCGACATCAAACCTTCGATTTGCAGGTTTTCGAGCCGCGAAACGGCGCCGAAAAGCGCGCTCAACTCGCAGGGAGCGGTTCCGGCCTTGGAAATTTCATCTCCGACATTGACTTGCAGCAAAACGCGCTGCATTTTGCCGATTTTTCGCGCCTCTTTGTCGAGTTCGCGCGCCAGGGACAGCCGGTCAACGGAGTGAATCAAGTCGAAATGCGCGACCGCTTCGCGCGCTTTGTTGCTTTGCAAGGCGCCGATGAAATGCCAATTCGCGTCCCAGCCCTTTTCCCGAAAAAAGCGCACCTTTTCGATGCCTTCCTGGACGTAATTCTCGCCGAAATCGCGCATTCCGGCTTCGAAAAACGTCTGCAACCGCGGCGCAGACACGGTTTTCGAGGCGCCAATCAAAGTCACTTCATCCGCGTCGCGTTTGGCGCGAGCGCAGGCGGATTCGATGCGCGCGCGGAGAGAAAAAAGCCTGTCCATAACGAAAAAACGCCCCGCGAGGCGGGACGTTTTCGGTGTTTCAAAGCGCGATTTACGCGGTGGCGGTCGCCAAACGCTTGGCGAGGCGGCTCTTTTTGCGCGCGGCATTGTTTTTGTGGATGATGCCTTTGGCGGCAGCGCGGTCGATGACGCTGACGGCTTCGTTTTCCGTTCCGGCGAGGGCTTTTTTGACTTCGGTTTTAATGCGCGTTTTGGCGAACTGGTTACGCAAACGCTTTTTGGCGTCCTGGCGCAAACGCTTTTTGGCTGAGGGGAGATTAGGCATGATTTTCAGGTCTGATTTTAGTGACTCAAATGTTGAACCGGGGAAATTTTAACGACTTTGCGCCATAAATGCAATCGCGCGAAAATTTGAACCGCAAAGGCGCGAAGACGCAAAGAAATTCAAAAAATCTTTGCGTCTTCGCGCCTTTGCGGTTCAAATTTTCGGCTTAACTCCGCATTTTGGCGATTGCGCGCCGCGCCAGTTCGTCGCAGCGCTCGTTTTGCTCGTGTCCGGCGTGGCCTTTGACCCACTCGATTTTGTGCGGCCTATCTTGCAATAAACGGTGGAGTTCCTGCCATAACTCCTGATTTTTAACCGGCGCTTTGCTCGCGGTTTTCCAGCCGTTGCGAATCCAGCCTTTGATCCATGTCGTCGCGCCTTTGGCGACATATTCCGAGTCAGTGACGATTTTGACCCGCGTTCCCGGAGCGACAACTTTAAGTCCTTCGATCATCGCCTGAATTTCCATCTGATTGTTGGTCGCTTTGGCCGAGCCGCCAGAAAGTTCGCGCTGAGCGCCATTTTGCTCGACGATGGTGCCCCACCCGCCGAGTCCCGGATTGCCCGAACAGGCGCCATCGCAATAAATAATCGCCTCACTGAGACTTCCCACGCGCGGCGAAGGGCTGGCATCGGCGCCTTCAAAAAGAAGTTCTAAATTCTGTTTCTTTTGCATATTGGTTTGGATTAACCGCAAAGACGCAAAGAAATACCCTTGAAAATCTTTGCGTCTTTGCGCCTTTGCGGTTAATTTTTCTGTTTCGCGGCGTTTTTCGCCATTTCTATCGCCCGCAGCGCCGCGCGCGCCTTGTTGCGGGTTTCCTCGTATTCGAGCGCCGGAACCGAATCGGCGACCACGCCGCCACCCGCCTGCACATACGCCACCCCATTTTTCACCACGACCGTCCGTAGCGTGATGCAAGTGTCCATGTTGCCGTTGAAGGAGAAATAGCCCATCGCGCCGCCATATGGCCCGCGATTGGTCGGTTCAAGCTCGTCGATAATTTGCATCGCGCGCACTTTGGGCGCGCCCGACAGCGTTCCCGCCGGAAACGTCGCGCGCAACACGTCATAAGCGGTTTTTCCCTCGCTCAAAGTGCCCACCACGTCGCTCGTAATATGCATGACATGGGAAAACTTTTCGACGTGCATCAACTTTTCCGGCACCGCGCGCACGCTGCCATATTCACAAACCCGGCCCAAATCGTTGCGCGCGAGATCAACCAGCATGACGTGTTCGGCGATTTCTTTGGGATCAGCCAAAAGTTCGGCCTCCAAAGCGTCGTCTTCGGCTTCATTTGCGCCGCGTTTGCGGGTTCCGGCGAGCGGACGCGACAAAACTTGCCCTTTGTCTTCGGTGACGAGAATTTCCGGCGATGCGGCGACGAGTTGGGTGTCGCCCAGGCTCAAAAAGACCATATAAGGCGCGGGCGAGAGATGGCGTAATGCGCGATAAACCTCGAACGCGGGCGCGCCTTCGAGTTCCACCGAAAAACGCTGCGACGGCACGACCTGAACGCAGTCGCCGGCGTGAATGTATTCGATGCAGCGCGTAACTGCGGCCTCGAAATCAGCGCGCGAGGCGAAATTCGAGTGCGGTTCGGGTTCGACTGGTTCGGACACCGGGAGCAGCGTGCCCAGTGCTTTTTCTTCGCGCAGCGCGCTCAAAACCTGCTCGATTTTCTCGATTGCGAGGTCGTAAGCCGCGCCCGCGTCGTCGCCGTTTTTAACTTTGGCGGTGTGAATCACGGTGATGGTGTGGCGCACCGCGTCGAAGACCAAAAGCGTGTCGGTGAAGAGAAATTGGCAGTCGGGAATGTCGCGGTCGTCGTGTGGCGGATGCGGCAATTTCTCGAAAAACCGCACCATTTCCCAGCCCAAAAACCCGACCGCGCCGCCGCAAAATCGCGGCAAACCCGGCATATCGACGAAATGGAAACTTTGCATCACGCTTTCCAAAACGTCGAGCGGGTCTTTTTCACCCAATGGAAAGCGCTTTTCCTCGCCATCGAGTTTTAAAATTGCATTTTGGCCTTTGCAACGCAAAAAGCCGCGCGACGAGGCGCCCAGAAACGAAAAACGAGCGGCATTTTTGCCGCCTTCGACCGATTCCAGCAAAAAACAGTCGCTTTCGCCAAACGCGGCGCGCAGTTTCAAAAACGCCGAAACCGGCGTTTCGAGATCGGCCAAAACCTCGACGCGCACGGGAATGAGGTTGCCGCGCGCCGCCATTTCGAGAAATTCGGCGCGCTTGGGAATGGTGGGAGGAACGGACACGGCGCGTCAGTCTAACCGCAATTTTGAGCGCGATAAAAAGCAAAAATCACCGCGAAGGCGCGAAGACGCAGAGAATTCAAGGGAGTAAATCTCCAAAATTCTCTGCGTCTCCGCGTCTCTGCGGTGATTTTTTAACTTTAAACACCCTTCAAATTCTCGATATTTAAACCTTCCAATTCCGGCAAAACGAAAACGCCGTCTTTGCGAATCAATTTCCCATCGAACCAAATTTCGCCGCCGCCGAACTCCTCGCGCTGGATGCACACCATGTCCCAATGCACTTCGGAGCGGTTGCCGTTGTCGGCGCTTTCATAGGCTTGGCCGGGCGTGAAATGGAAGCTGCCGGCGATTTTTTCATCGAACAAAATGTCTTTCATCGGCTGCAAAATGTAGGGATTGTAAGCCAGCGACCACTCGCCGATATAGCGCGCGCCATCGTCGGTATCGAGGACTTCGTTGAGTTTTTGGGTGTTGCTGCCCGTCGCTTCGACCACTTTTCCATCTTTCAAGGCCAAACGCACGTTTTCATGGGTCACGCCGTGTTCGATGGTCGGCGTATTGAACTGAATCACGCCGTTGACCGAATCGCGCACCGGAGCGGTGAAACATTCGCCATCGGGGATGTTGTGCGATCCAAAACACGGCACCACGCCGATATCTTTGATCGAAAATTTGAGGTCAGTTCCCGGCCCGGTGATATGGACCTGGTCGGTTTTTCCCATCAGTTCCACCAGAGGTTTGACCGCCGTTTCCATGCGCGAATAATCGAAGGTGCAAACGTCGAAATAGAACTTTTCGAAGGCTTCGGTCGAGATTTGCGCTTCTTGCGCCATGCTCGGCGAGGGATAGCGCAGCACGCACCAGCGCGTTTTTTTGACGCGATGCTCCATGTGAACCGGACGCAGCCAGTGCTGGCTGTAAAGCTTCATTTTCTCGTTCGGCACATCGGATAGTTCGGCGGAATTGTGACCGCCGCGAATGGCGATATAAGCCTGAACTTGCTGCATCTGATGCAAGCCGACTTCGCCATTGAGCTGCATCGAAGCCTCGGTCGCGGCGTGAAACAGAGCGCGCGTGACGCGGGATTGCCGCGTGTTGACCATGACGTTGCCGCCGACTTTTTCGGCGGCGCGGATGATGGCAACGGTGAGTTCTTCGGGCACATCGGTGGCTTCGATGAGCAGGTTTTCGCCAGCTTGCAGTTTGGTCGAATGGCGGATGAGGGTGTCGGCGAGTTGGTCGAATCGGGGGTCGTGCATGATATTTTTTGATGAGCCACAAAAAGGCACAAAAACACAAAATTTAGGCTTTCGAAAACCTTTTTTTGTGCTTTTTGCGCCTTTTTGTGGCTATTAATTTTCCTCCGCTAATTTTAAAACCGCGTTTGCGATTTCGCGGGCGGCATCGGGTTTGGCCAAAGTTTTCGCGGCGACGGCCATCGCCTCAAGTTGCGCGCCATCGGCGAGCAGATTTTGAATCGCGGCCAGCAAAGTCGCGCCGGAAATCTCGCTTTGCAAAAGAATTTTCGCGGCGCCAACTTTATGCGCCATCTGCGCGTTTTTGGTTTGCTCATCGCCGCCGGTGGGCACGAGCGGAACGTAAAGCGCGGGTTTTCCGAGCGCGCACACTTCGGTGACGGTCGAGGCGCCCGCGCGCGAAACCACCAAGTCGGCGAACGCGAAAACGTGGTTGATTTCGGCTTTGACGAAGCGCGTGAGCGCGTAACGCGCGCGCAGTTCGGGCGGCAAAAGCGCGGCGGCGCGCGTCAGGCGGTCGAAGTCTTGTTCGTCGCCCGCGGGCTGCTGCCCACATTGATGAATGAGTTGGGCGCACTCTAAAATTTGGGGCAAAACTTCTTCGACGGCGCGGTTGATGATGCGCGCGCCCAGACTGCCGCCGGTGACGTAAATCGCGGGCAAACTTTCGTCGCTTAGTCCGAAAAACTCGCGCGCTTTCTGCTTTTCACCGCCGAAAATCGCCGGACGGACTGGATTTCCGGCGATCCAGGCTTTAGTGCGGAATTTTGGCGGCAAACTTTCGAGCGCGGGCGGCCAACTGAGCGCGATTTTGGCCGCAAAACGCGCGTTGATCTGGTTGGCGAGACCGATTTGCACGGTTTGTTCGTGAATCAAAATCGGAATTTTCCCAAGTGCCGCCGCCAAAACCGGCGGCACAGCGACATAACCGCCCGTCGCTAAGACCACATCGGGTTTGAAACGGCGCACGACACCCAGACTTTGAAAAATACCGACCGGAATGCGGGTTTGATCGACCAGATTTTCAAACGAAAAATAACGGCGCAGCTTTCCGGTCGAAATCGCTACGAACGGGATGCCCGCCGCTTCGACTAAATCGCGTTCCAGTCCGGTTTGCGAGCCGATATAAAGAAACTCGGCGTTTGGCGACAGTTCGCGTAGGGCTTCGATGAGCGCGAGCGCGGGCGAAATATGGCCCGACGTGCCGCCGCCAGTGACGAGAATTTTAGGTTTCAAAGCGCGCTTTATCCACTTTTCCCGACCACGACATCGGCGGGACGCAGCATTTTGTCGCCGAGTTTCCAGCCGCCGCGAATCTGGCGTTGCACGCTGTTGTTCTGGTCGGGTTCGACCTTGACGACTTCAACGGCACGCTGAGTTTTGGGATCGAAGCTGTCGCCGTTGGGTTCGATGGGCGTCATTTCGGAAAGCGTCAAAACATCGGTGAGCTGCACGCGGAAGTGGACGAGATTGGCGCGCACAACCTCACTGGAGAGCGCCGCGCCGCGCGCGTCGTAATCGTCGATTTCGCGCTCGAAGCCTTCGATGGAATCGAGCAGAAAAAGCAGCGCGCGTAATGTAGGCTTGAGGCGTTCGAGGTAAAAATCGTTTTTGTAGCCGCTGAGTTCTTCGTAAAGCAAATCGAAAGCGCGGTCGCGCGTGGTTTGCGTTTCGTGGAGGGAAGCGACCATTTCGCGCAATTCGTCCAGACTTTGCGAAATTGCAACTTTTTCGGCGTCGGGGAGCGCGTCGGGGAGCGACTCCGGCACGCTGGGAATGGGCGCGGCTGGCAGCGTTTCTATCGCGGCGATTTTCGCGGCTCTGGGGTTGTTTTTGGCATTGGAACGAACGCGCGGTTCGAGAATGCGGGCCATCACATCGGGCGCGGGCGAATCCTCGGCAACTTCAGAATCGGAATTGTTTTCGGGATGGGACATGAGAAGTGGGTCGAAAAAGTCGGCTCAAGCCAATCTATTTTTTCGGCATCACCAATAATTTAATGGCGGTGCGCTCGTTGCCGTCGATGACGATGTCGGAAAACGACGGCACGCAGCACAAATCGGTGCCCGACGAGATCAAGAAACCGCGCGCGATGGCGATGGCTTTCACCGCCTGATTGAGCGCGGCGGCGCCCACGGTTTGCACTTCGACGTGGCCTTCCTCGCGGATCACGCCCGCAATGGCTCCGGCGACTGTATTGGGTTTGCTGGTGGCCGACACGCGCAGAGTCTGCATAAACAATGTCCTTTGCTGTGATGAATACTATGTTGGTGCGTCAATTTCCCACTTTCTAAGTTCTACGTTCCTAAGTTCTACGTTCAAACGCAACCGACTCGCAATTTGGAAAGCCTGAATTTCGAATTTTAGGCTTCTTAGATTGTAAACGAGTTGCGTTTGAACTCAGAACGTAGAACGTAGAACTTAGAACTTAGAACGTAGAAATGAGGGATCTTAATGCGCGATTTCGCTGGCGCGCGTTTCCCGAATCACCGTGACTTTGATTTCGCCCGGATACGTCATTTCTTCCTGAATTCGCTGCGCCACATCGCGTGCCAGGCGCAGCGAACCCAGATCATCGACCTGTTCCGGCTTGACTACAATTCTAACTTCTCGCCCCGCCTGAATCGCATACGATTTCTCGACGCCGCCGAAGGAATTGGCGATTTTTTCGAGATTTTCGAGACGCTTGATGTAAATTTCCACATTTTCGCGCCGCGCGCCGGGCCGCGCGCTCGAAATCGCGTCGGCGATCTGCACGATCACCGATTCCAGACTCGTCATCTGCGTCACGTCCATGTGATGCTCGCCCGCCGCGCGAATCACGGCGTCGCTTTCGCGGTGGCGTTTCAGCAGTTCCACGCCCAGATCGACGTGGGTGCCTTCGTGGTCGTGGTCGAGCGCCTTGCCGATGTCATGCAAGAGCGCGGCCCGTTTTGCGACCTGCACGTCGGCGCCGATTTCTGCGGCAATCGAAGCCGCTAATTTCGCCATTTCGACCGAGTGTTTGAGGATATTTTGGCCGTAACTGGTGCGATAAAGCAGTCTGCCGAACACTTCGAGAATCGGTTTGGGCAGACGCACGTTGGCCTCGGCGCTGGCGGCGTCGGCGGCGTCGCGCATTTTGGCCTGGACTTCGAGTTTGGCGCGCCCCAGCATTTCTTCGATGCGCGCGGGATGGATGCGGCCATCGTTGACCAGATTTTGCAGCGCGATGCGCGCAGTTTCGCGGCGCACGGGGTCGAAACAGGAGACGACAACCGCTTCGGGCGTGTCGTCGATGATGAGATCGGTGCCAGAAAGCTGCTCGAAAGTGCGGATGTTGCGGCCTTCGCGCCCGATGATGCGGCCTTTCACGTCTTCCGACGGAATCGGCACCACCGAAACCGCGCTTTCACTGGTTTGATCGACGGCGCAGCGCTGAATCGCCAGCGCGATGATTTTTCGCGCTTTTTCTTCGGCGCCCTCGCGCGCTTCTTCCTCAATGCGGTGCGCGACGTGCGACATCGCGCCGCGCGCTTCGACGGCGACGCGTTCGAGCAAAATTTCTTTGGCCTGGGCGCCCGAAAGCTGGGCGACCTGTTCCAAAGCGACCTTTTGCTGCGCGAGAAGTTCGGCGGCCTGTGATGCGGCTTCCTCGCCCCGGCGCTGCGCTTCGGTTTCTTTGGAAACCAGCGATTTTTCGCGGCCTTCGAGAGTTTTGAGACGGCGCTCCAGGCCGCTTTCGCGTTCGCGGAGACGGTTTTCGGCTTCTTTGAGTTCGGCGCGGCGCTCGGCGGCCTCGCGCTCGATGACTTCGCGCAGTTTGGCGACTTCGCGCTGGGTTTCTTCGCGCGCTTCGAGTTGCAGTTCTTTCTGTCGCTGCGTCAGGTCAGCGTCGAAGGAAGCGAGTTGGCGCTGCGCTTCGAGTAGGGTTTGGTGTGCCTCCGATAATTTTTTGCGTTGCAAGACGAAGAGGCACGCTGCGCCGAGCAGAAGTCCAAATATTAAACCGAGTAAAGCCCAGATGGGTGAAGTCACAATCGCCTCTTTCCGGGAAAATCGCGCGTTGGGAGGCGAATTTTCCCCGTAATTTGGCTGCCGGAAGCGGCGCAATCGGTGGCATGGGCGGATCTTTTTCGAACTGAACTGGAACGGGGAAGCGCGCACAAAAGCGGCGCGTCGCGGCGCCATTCCAGAGTTGGTGAAGCAGGTCAAAGGCAGGACAAGCGGCGCGGTATAGCAGCGGCGCACCCACGAAGCAGGCGATAAAAAACAGCGCCCATATCCAGCAGAAGAAAACGAAAAAAGAAACCATGACGGTGCGGGCGGCGCATCCCAGACGCGTCAGGCGAAACGAATCGTCGCTCTGACACTGGCGCCGCGCAACGGCAACTATGCAACAATTGTTCTGTTTTCACCGCGCCGGGTGAGACGTTCAAAACGCCTGACCCCATTGCAAGAGCGAAGAAAACAAAGGCTTATCCAAGCAGTAGGGTCAAGTATAGCAGCGATTCGCGCCAATTTTAGCGATTCGAGCGCCCGAAAACCGGCGCCCCAAAAACCTGGCCCAAAACCACGAAACGCCCCCTCGAAATCGGATTTCGAAAGGGCGTTTTGGGTTGAGGCCTCACTTCCCGGTCAAGGGATAACCACATTGGAGCGCAAAATGCGTGACAAACCGGGTTCGGCTACGCTGTCGCGCGTGTGGGCGCCCGCGCCGCCCGGCAAATACTGGCCGGTCGGATTGGGCACGCGGTCGTCGAGCCAGGTCGTCACGCTCAGGTTATAAGAAACGGTTTCCGGCTCGGCGGGAGCCGCTGGAGCGCCGCCTGCCTCGCCGCCCGCGCCCGGCCCGCCGGGAAATCCACCACCGGGAAACCTTCCACCCCCAGGAGCGCCGCCCGCGCCAAAATCGCCGCCCGCCGCAGCGGTGGCCGGTTTTTCGAAACTGGAACGGATGGTGTCTTCGGCGCGCAGGATGCGGCGGCGTTCGACATCGAACCACAACACCCGCGCCACATCGGTGCGCGCCACTTCGATATCGTCTTCGGTCAGACCGCCCGCCGCGGCGCCGGTCTCAGCGCCGGGCTGCGCTCCGCCGGGAAATCCGCCGGGCGCGCCTCCTCCAGGAGCGCCCGCGCCGCTCGCGCCACCGGATTTGCTGGCGAGACTGGCCGCGATGCGCTTGGCGAGGTTTTCGGGCAAACGAAAACGCGATTCCAACTTGGCGCAGCGCCGGTTTTCGCCCGCCGGAGTCTGCAAATCTTCATAGGCGGTGAACGTCATCGGCGCGTCTTTGACGTTGATCGGCGTGCGCGAGGAAAGCTCGCCGACAAAACTCATTGTGGTGCCCCAAGTCGAGCCGGGCCGCACCGGAACATCCGGGAAAGTCGGCAGCAAATCGGCGATAGCGAGCGAGGGCGCCTTGCGCGTCGGATTGACCTCGGTGCCGTTTTGCTGGATCATTTTGATGAAATATTTGCCGGTTTCGGGCGCCGGATTCCACAAATCGTTGCCCTTGTCATCCTGATTCCACGGCGCTTTGCCCAGACCTTTGGGCGCCGCAGTTTTGCTTCGCGTCGTGGCGACCGGCGTAACGCGCGGCATATCGCCGCCCGCGCCACCACCCGCACCGCCGCCAACTCCGAGACGCTGGCGCTCGAAACCTTCCTGCACGATGGTCTGGATGTTGGCGCTGCCGCCGATCATGTTGGTGTCGCGCAAAACGCGGCGCAAGAGCGCCGAAACTTGAAAATCCAGCGGCGCATCGACATAACCGCCCGCGCTCGCGCCGCCCGCGCTCGCGCCGCCCCCTGGAGCGCCTCCGCCCGGTGCGCCGCCGCCTGCCGCTCCGCCGCCCGTCGCGCCGGCACTGGCGCCGCCGGTCGTGGTCGCGTTGGCTTCGGCGAAGACGCGAAAACGCTGCACATCGGCCAAACGGTCGCTCGGCGACCAGTGAACCAGGCGCACCGGCTTGCCGCCCGTCTCGACTTTGCTGTTGGCGACGTTGAAGCTGACCGAACTGGTGCCCACCCGCTTGCCGCCCGCGTTGAGAACGGTGATTTCGAGTTTGTAGGACGCATCGCCGCGCGCAAACGCGACGCGGTCGGAAATCGTGTCCAGAACCACGAAATCCTGCGCCGAGGCCTGACGAAACTGGCCATCGATTTTGACGACGGCGTAGCCGCCCGCCGGAATGCCTTCGAAACGCGCGGTGATCTCGCCGCGCACGTCTTGGCCTTCCTGCGGGTAAAGTATCCGCACGTCCTGCGCCTGGGCGACTTTGGGAGCCAGAACATCGACCGAAATCGCGGCGGAAACTCCCACCGACAGCAGCCATAAAATTTTCAGTTGTCGCATTTAAACCTCAAAACTCAAAAATAGAAAGTATTCATTCGACGCGCGCCGCGCCGGAAAGTGCCGTTTCGCGCTTCATTTGGCGCCCGATGCGGGCACAAGAACTGTGAAATCGAGAGTTTCCGGCAAACCGTAGCGTGTGGGAACCCGAATTTCTCCGCGCGGGGACACCGCAAAAGAGTATCCGCCGTTGGCGCTTTGCACAAGCGCGGCGCCGTTTTCGACAGCGCGCAGCGTCGCCATCGCGCGGTGCTGGCGCGGCGCCTCCGTCCCGGTAAACCACTCGTCGTTGGTAATGGTGACCAAAAATTGGCTCCCGACGCGCTGGGGAAAACAGGTTTCGAAACAGATCTGGGTATCGAGTCCGATTCCATTCAAGTCGAAAGTTTTCGGCCCGTCGCCGGCTTCGAGCATCGGATTGGGCGCGAAAATCTGCAAAAACGGCAACCATTCGACCAGCGGCGCGCGTTCGCCAAAGGGCACCAGCCGCGTTTTGGCGCGCACCTGAGTTGTGCCATCGGGCGTGAGCAAAATCGCTTCGTTCCAGGATCGGTTTTTTTCATCGTAGGTTTGGGCGCCGAACAAAAGCGGGATTCTGGGGCCGAAAAGCCGCAAAGTCTCCCAGTCGAGGCCGTTATAAAGCGTTCCCACGCGGCGCAAACTGGCGGTCGTTTCGGGCCAAACGATCAAATCGAAAGGCGCGCCGCGATTCTTTTTTAACGCTTCCATCGTCAAACGCAGCGCCTGGGGAAACGGCCCCTCTCCATTGGCGCCCGCGGTTTTGCTGAGGCTCGAAACCGCGGTCTGCACGATGAGAACCCGCAGCGGTCGGCCTTCGAGTGGATGTTGAAGCTGCGCCCAGCCCCACCCGTGAAGCGCCGCAAAAACGCCTATCGGCGCCAGAAGCCATTTTTTGTCGCGGGTTTGCCACCAAATCGCACCGCACGCCGCGAAAAAAGCGCAGAAAAAAGTGATGGCGTGCTGGCCGAAGGGTCGCGCGAGTTGCAAAAATGGCAGATCGAGGGTTTGCGAAAACGCGAGCGCGCCCCATTCGTGTGCAAGGGGCGTCAGCGTGCGCGCGTAATCGCCCAGCGCCCACAGCGCCGCGACGGTGAGGACGCGAAACAGCGGCTTTCCGCGCCAGAACAGGGCGACGATCCCGACCTGAAAGGCGTGAACGGCGGCGATGAAGGTCACCGCGACGACGGAAAGGAAAAAACCGGCGAAAACCGGCGCGCCGATGGCGGGCGCGCCATGCGTGATGGTGGGCACCAGCCACCAGTTGATGAGCCAGAAACAGCAAAATCCCGCGCCGTAGCCGACGCGGAAACGCTGTTTGCGCGGCAAATTATCCAGAGCGAGAAAAAGCGGCGCGAGGGCGATCCAACCCAGCGGCCAAACCCCGAAGGCGCCCGAAAACCACCACAAAAAAGCGGTCAAGGCGATCAGAGCACGGCGCGATGGGTGGGATTTCAAGGGAATTGAGAGCGGAAAATTGAAGGCGAGTGGGGCTTGCGCCCGCTCGCAGCTTCATTTTTTGGCCGCGTCTTTGGGAAACAACAACAGCCGCTCGCCGGGCTTGATAAAGCCGTTTTCGACCAGAACGCGCTCTTTGCCGCTGGCCGCAGACAGCGCACGCAAACGGCGCTTGCTGCTTTCGAACTGCGCCGTCAAATCGGCCAAAGTCGCGTGTTTTTGCGCGACGCGGCCTCTGACGCCTTGATATTCCGACCAGATTCCCGCCGACGTGCCCGCGATGGCCACCGTGATGGCGCCCGCGATTGTCCACGCCACCAAATTGCCCTGGCGCGCGCGTTTTTTCTTCAGCGCGCGCCGTTTGGTGCCGGGATCGACGGGTTTGGCCGTTTTGGGCGCGCCGCTCAAGTCCACCGTGCGCGCCGCGCGCGGGGTCGAACGCGCGGCGCGCGGCGCAGTGTTGGCCGCTTGGCGGCGGGGCGAGGGGTTGGAAGGTGACGGCATGGCGGGGCCAAATTCGGGGTTGGAAGTGCGATCTTTTTAGATTTTCAGGTTGGAAAACGCGCCGCGTCCCGCAAACAGCGCGCTGTCGCCGAGTTCTTCTTCGATTCGCAGCAGTTGGTTGTATTTGGCGACGCGGTCGGTGCGCGCCGGAGCGCCGGTTTTGATTTGCCCGGCGTTGGTGGCGACCACGATGTCGGCGATGGTGGCGTCTTCGGTCTCGCCGGAGCGATGCGACACGACGGCGGTATAACCCGCGCGGTGCGCCATGTCGATGGCGGCGAAAGTCTCGGTGAGCGTGCCGATTTGGTTGACCTTGATCAAAATCGAGTTGCCCGAATTGAGCGAAATGCCTTTGCTCAAACGCTCGGTGTTGGTGACATAAAGATCGTCGCCCACGAGCTGAACCGTTTTGCCGATGCGCGCACTGAGCGCTTGATGGCCTTCCCAATCGTCTTCGTCGAAGGCGTCTTCGATGGAGATAATCGGGAATTTGGCCGCTAAATTGACCCAGAATTCGACCAGTTCTTCGCTCGTTTTCTGGCCGCCTTCGCGCTCGAAAACATAGACCGAGCCGTTGTGCAGCTCCGACATCGCCGGATCCATCGCCAGCATCACGTCATCGCCGGGCGCATATCCGGCTTTTTCAATCGCCTGCACGATGACGCCGAGCGCGTCTTCGGTTCCGGCGACGTTGGGCGCGAAACCGCCTTCATCGCCGACGCTGGTCGAAAGTCCGCGCGCGTGAAGCACACTTTTGAGCGAATGGTAGATTTCGACGCCCATTTGCAGCGCTTCGGAAAACGTCTGCGCGCCGAGCGGCATCACCATGAACTCTTGCAAATCGACGCCGGATTCGGCGTGTTTGCCGCCGTTGAGGATGTTCATCATCGGCAGCGGCAGGGTGCGCGCCGAAACGCCGCCCAGATAGCGATAAAGCGGCAGTTCGAGCGAAATCGCCGCGGCTTTGGCGACCGCCATCGAGACGCCCAGAATCGCGTTGGCGCCGAGATTGGCTTTGTTAGGCGAGCCGTCGAGATCGATCATGGTTTCGTCAATTTCGACCTGTTCCGAGGCGTCCATGCCGAGCAGTTCCGGCCCGATTTTGTCGTTGACGTTGGCGATGGCGCCCAAAACGCCTTTGCCGCCGTAAGTTTTTTTGTCGCCGTCGCGCAGTTCGACGGCCTCGTATTCGCCGGTCGAAGCGCCCGAAGGCACTGCCGCGCGGCCCTGTGAGCCGTCTTCAAGGGTTACATCGACCTCGACGGTCGGATTGCCGCGCGAATCGAGGATTTGTCGCGCGCGGATGTCGATAATTGCTGCCATAAAAGTTCAGGTGTCCTTGGAATTTGTGAGCCGCAGAGAATTTAATGCGGATGGTGCCGTGCGTCAAACCCGCAAGAGACGACATCGCGGCGCGATGAGGAGGTAAAATGCCTTCGCATCGCAACAAAGGCGAATTTTATGAATAATTATGGGTGTTCTCAGCAAAGCGACATCTCCGCCTCAATTTTCGCGCGCTGAGAATTATAGATCGTTACTTTTGGAAACCCTCAAAATGCTCCCAGGAAATTTACCCGTTGGCGATAGCAGCACCAAACACTGGCCCGATTTTTATTTGGTTCTCGACTGCTCTCCCGAAAGCGACACCGAAACGCTGCGCCGCGCCATCAACGCACTTTATATCAAGGCCAACGAGCAGAGCGACCACCGCGAACTGAATACCCGCTTTTACAACCAGGTTTTGAGCCAAAAAGTGCTGCCCCAGTGCCGCCGCATTTTGCTCAACGAAGGCACGCGCCAGGCTTACGACCGGCAGTGGCATCTGCACCGCGACGGCGCCGAATCCGCGCTCTCCTACTCGGATTTCATCCGCGAAATTTCCAAGGATGCCGGCACCGCGCGCGCCCTTTTGCTCTCCGACGACGAAATCTCGCTGTTGCCGGGCCTGGGCGCGTCGGGCGCGTCCCATGCGGTTTCAAACCCCGCTCCCGATGCCGCTGCTTCGGAAATCGTCGAGGCGGAAGAGGTCGTTGAGGGCGAAAATGTGGGCGCGGCGGACACCTCGCTGGCCACGCCTGATTCGCCCCTCGTTTCCAACGCTTTCGTGATGGCACCGCCTGTCTCACCCACGCGCCAAAAAAATTTCCCGGTGCTGCCGCTGGTGGGCGTTTTGTTGGTGCTGGGCATCGGCGTTTACGCCTGGAACGCTTCTAAAACGGCTCCGCAAAGCGAGGCAGCCGCGCCGCAAGCCGTGGCAGTTCAAAGCGCGCCGCAAACTCAGACTCAGACTCCAAAAGTCGTCGCCGCCTTTCAAAATTCGCGTCTGCGCCTCAACTCCCTGGCGCTCAATGCCGATTTCGAAACCGGCACCATGGGCGCCTGGGCCGCTTCCAACCCGAACGCGATGGTCGAAGATCACGGCGACCGCAGCGCCAAAAGCGGCAACAAAATGCTGACTTTTTGGAGCAAAGCGGCCTTCGATGTGAGCGCGACTCAAACCATCAAAAACCTCGCGCCCGGCAAATACACCCTGCGCGCCTGGTCGCGGCGCGGCGGCGGTCAGGAAAAAGCCGAAATGTTCGCTGCCGATGATGGCGGCCCAAAAAGGTCGGTGCCCATGCCGCTCGGCTGGGATTGGACGTTCGCCACGCTGCGCGACATCGAAGTCAAAGGCGGCAGTTGCACCATCGGCTTTCACGTCAAGGCGCCGGGCCTCAAAACCGTCAACGTCGATGCCGTCGAATTTTTCCGCCAGTAAATTCTCAGGCCAAATTTGAAACGTGACACATGGCTTGTCACGGCCCGCCCGTGGTTGCCTGCAACGTCAAAACGATGCCGATCAGCGTGATGGCGGCGGCGCTTCCCAACGGCAGATAACGCGTCAAAACTCCGCCTTTTCCCTGCATCGAACTCCCAAAACGCGCCCGCGCCGCCACCACGAAAAGTCCAATCGCAATCAGCGCCGCGGCCAACCCAATGCTGAACGCGGTAATCAGCAGCATTCCATAACCGATGCGGTGCAGTTTCACCGCGGCGAGCAGCACGACGAGCGCTTCGGGGCACGGCACGATGCCGCCCGAAACGCCCAGCGCTACCAGGGTTTTGAGCGTGATCGGCCCATCGGGAACCGCATGGGAATGGGCGCGCCCGCCATGCGAATGCACCTGTTCACCGTGTTCGTGCGTGTGTTCGCCATCTTCGTGAGAATGATCGTGATCGTGGGAATGATCTTGTTGAGGGCGCGTCAAATCCTGGTAGCGGCTCATAAACAGCCACAAACCGACGCCGAAAATCAGCAGACCGCTCGCGGCGCTGAGAATCGGGAAAAGACGCTCTGGCAGCACATAGCGCGACGCGAAAAGCAGCGCCATGCCGAGCGCGAAAACGCCGAGTGTGTGAGTGATGGTGACCACGAGGCCGAGCGTAACCGCGTGTTTCGGCGTGCCGCGCGAGCCGACCAGATAAGCCGCGACCATGGTTTTACCGTGTCCGGGCGACAGCGCGTGAACCGCGCCAAACGCCAGCGCTGCCAGAAATCCGCCCAGAATCAGGCCCGGCGTGAGCTGTTTTTCGGCGATGCTCTGGGTGAAGCGGTTTTGCGGCGTCTGCGTGTTGGTCGCGGGCGCCGCAGCGGTTGTGACATCGGGTGTCGCGGGTTTTGGTTCGCTCGAAGTTGAAGAAAGCGGTTCTTCAAGGCGGGCGTTGCCGGAAAACAGCGAAAAACTCGCCTCGCGCTGGCGCGGGGCAACGCTGCCCTGCCCGGTCGGGAAAATCGTCAGTTCGCGGCTGCGGTCGGCGCGCGAAGCGTCGGAATCGGCGATTTTCAGCCCGGCGCCGCTCAAGGCGACGATTTCCATCCAACCGTTGCGGCCCTCGAAATTGGCGTCACGAAATTCGACGCGGCTGAGTTTGGCCGCGGGGAGCGCGACCTTCCAATCGCTGACAACGCGCAGCGTTTGCAAACCGCCCGCGCCGGGCCGCACGTCCAACTTCGAGGCGGCGCGCTGCATCGCGGCCCCTTTGCCGTTGATTTTGACGCTGTAGCCGCTCGCGCTGGCGGCGATTTCACTTTGCAAAAAAGCGCGTTTTTCGGTTTCGCTAATGCTGCCATCGCCGTTGACATCGAGTTGCGGCATCCGCTCCGAAGTCGGGATTTCGGCGAAATCGAGCACGGTGCGAAGCGCGAGAAACCCCGGTTTAACCTCGAAACGCGCGTAGTGATTGATGGAAAAATTGCCCATCGGATGCGCCCCCGCGCGCCGCGCGCCAGCGACACCCAGCAACAGTAACAGAAAAAGGCAAAATCGAAATCGCATAACGGGGCTGGCTGAGAAAACCCGGTTTTCTCAACCCGGCATCAAGATTTTACAAGCGGGCCAGAATTTGGCGCGCCCTGTTTTGATCGGCGGGAAGCAGAAAGTGGGAATTGAGTTGCAGCGCCCGCTCTAAATCGGCTCTGGCGCGCGCTTTTTGGCCGCGCGCGTCGGCGATGAGGCCAGCGTGATACCACAGCATCGCGTCGCCGGTTTTGAAGCGCAGCGCCTGATCGGAAGCGCGCTGGGCTTCCTCCAAACGCCCCATTTGAAAATAGATCCAGGCGAGCGTGTCGAAGGCGTAAATGTCGTGGCGCTGCCGCAGTTCGCCGCGTGCGAGTTGCAGCGCGACGGGCAATTTCTGGCGTCGGTTGGCATAAAAAAGCGCGCGCTGGCGGTCATAGACCACACCCTGCGAACGCGAAAGCCGCTCCATCGCATCGACCAGAGCATATTTCTGCGCCGCTAAAATCCGCGCGCCGCGCGCCGCGTACGCGTCGCCGAGCAGCGCGATGGTGTCGGGAGCGGGCACGATGGCAGCCGCGCGCTCGCCCCAGAGCAGACAATCTTTCCATTCGCCGCGCGCCGCGTAAAGGCGCGAAAGGGCCGCCATGGTGCGATAATCGCGCGGAAAAACTTGGAGCGCGCGCCCGTAGCTCGCTTTGGCCGCCTCCCATTCCCCGTTTTGAAACTGAATGTGACCCAAACGCTCCCAAAACCACGCCACGCTCTGCGGCGGCACATCGAGATTCGCCTCGGCCTGGGCCGCGGCGCGCTGCAAAAGCTGCCGCGCGCCCGCGTTGTTGCCGCCGATTTCCAAAAACCGCGCTTGCAGGGCCAGATAAGCCGGATCATCTTTTTGAAAGGGCGAACGCCCCAGATCGCGGCGCGCCGCCTCGTAATCGCCGATTTCGACCTGGATGTCGGCGCACTGGCGAAATGCGGTGCGACTGTAGCGCGCCGCGTTTCGCGCCGCTTGCAGCGCCTCACGAAAGCGGTGCTGCGCCACCAGAGCGCGCGAAAGCTGGAAATAGGCGCCGCCATTGTTGACGGGCCGCAGTTTCAGCGAAGCGCGCGCGGCTTTTTCGGCGCCCACCACATCGGCGGCGTCGCCGGTCTCGCGGTAACTTTCCAGATAGCAATTGGATAAAGATGCCTGAAAAATCGCGCTTTGCGGGTCGGAAACCACCTGTTTGGCGTAGAACTCCAGATTTTGATGCACCGCATCGCGGTCATAAGGCGGGCGTTGCGGTTGGGGCGGCGCGGCAGCCGAGAGCGGACTTTGCCGCGCGCTCGGCACGCGGCGCGCGATAGCCCAGCCGGAAACTCCCAGCACGCCGAGAACGGCGCACCACAACGGCAAACGAGATTTCATAGCGGGCCACGACGAAAACACGGGAAAAGCGTGCGTCGAGAAGTCACCAGACCCTGTCACAGTCAGGCGGAAAAGTTTCCGTTTTTTAACAGAGACGGGCCGCAATTGTCATTTTACAAGTTATCGCGGAAGATTTTGGCGCGACTGCCTCGACCCCAAACACAAAAGACGGGCGTTGGCGGCGAAAACTGAAGTTTTCGCCACCAACGCCCGTCTTTGGACAAGCCCCACGCTTTTAGCGCGGCACAGACAAGTAGGGGAACACGTTGAGGTAGGTTTTGCTGGGGCCGACGTTGTCCTTGGTCAGCGAAGGGATTTCCTTGCCGTCGTCGGGCGCAAGTCCCAGCGAGGGAATCGTGTTGCCGAAAATGATGCCGAGCGAAATATCGACCACGTCATCCTTGAGTTTGCGACCACCAAAGGTGCTTCCAGTTGCCGAAGTTTTGCCGCCGGTTTCGTTACCAAGATAGGCAGCTTCGCCGGTCTTGGACAAATCGGCGACCATCACGTCGGGCACCAAAACCGCGTTGACGACGTTGGTGATGGCATCGGAGCGGCCCGCCGGAAACTTCATGAAGCCCTTGATGTCGGGCGAAAGTTCCGCCGCATCCTGAGTTGGATTGATGGTGTCGTTGATCAAATGCTGGTTGTTGGCAACCGTTGCGAAAACTTCGTTGACGACCGGACGGGCCAAACGCTCTTTCTGGGTGAAAGTCTGCGTTTTGCTGCCGCCGCTACCGCCGCTACCGCCGCCGCCGCAACCGGCCACGACGAGGGCCGCAAGACCCGCGACTGCGCCTAAGTGAATGATATTTTTCATATTTTTCTTGGTTTGAAAGGGTCGCAAGCCTTAGTTGGCGACACTGGTGGTTTCCCAAACACCGATTTTTCCGCCGCCCAGAGCCGAGCGGGGCAACTCGACGACAAACGCGAGAACGTTAAAATTGGCCAAAAAGTCTTTGGCTTCTCCCGGCGCACGGAAAGTCGTGGCCATCGGGGTGTTTTCTTGTCCGGGGGGTGGTGGCTTGGTGAGTCCGGGCGGGGTGCCGCGGTCGGGCAGGATTTTGAAGAGTTGTTCGAGGTCGATGAAGAAAGGGTCACCGCGGAAACCGGCGAAAACCAGCATACCTTTGGACGTAGTGAAGGTTTTGTTGAAGGTGCCCACCACGGAGTCGGGAGTCTCGAAAACGGTGGTGATACCGGTGCGCGAAGGCTTGACCGGCCCGGCGATGCGAACGCGCTGGCTCGCGCCTTTGCCTTCGAACTTGGCCTGAATCACCAAATCTTCGACGCTGTCCGAGTTGGTGTCAATCTTGAATTGATACAGCACGTCGGTATCGAAGGAGACTTTGTCGGCGGTCGCGCCGCCGGCAGGAATCAGAGGCCGAACGCTCATCGCCAACACCACGTTTTTGGTGTCACCGCCGGGGAAGATGTGCAAATCGCTCAGGTCGAGGCCTGGCTTCTGCACTTGAATGGTGGTTCCGGCATGGTCGGAGCCAACGGCATAGCGTCCGATGCCAACGGTAAGAGCTGTGGTTGCTAAAGCCCCTACGAAGAGCAGCTTTTTGCTGCGCGCGCTTGAAAATCGCATAGTTTTTCCTTTGAAGTCGCTGTTTTCAGTAGACGTGAGCGCAACGACTGCAAAGGCGCCCAACGTTTGCTGTAAAGAAGAGTATAGAACCAACAAGTGTTCGAGTCACTAATCAAAACCGGTTCAAGCGATGTTCATTTCTTAAAGATTCGAAATCGGTATCCGAAAGAACCAACTTCAAGTTGTCGATTTATCCAGGCGCCCATTATCGCTTTCGCTTTCCACTTTTATTATTACCGGGCCAGCAGCAGAAGCCCCGCTATCGACCCCGCTATCGACCCCGCGCCGCGGCAACGCCACCTTTTCCGCCTTGAAAAACCCCGCGCCGGAGTGCAAGGGAGCGGCAAACCCGACTGAACGTTGCTAATGTAACAACACCTGCTACAGATTAGGTTTTTCTTCGATTTTTTATGCTTTTGCCCTCACTTGCCGATTCGCCGCGCGTGCCCTTTTCGATCCTGGATTTAGCGCCTATCCCGCAGGGCAGCAGCGCGCGCGAAGCTTTGCACAACACGCTCGACCTCGCCCGGCACGCCGAAAAGTGGGGCTACCGGCGCTTCTGGTTGGCCGAACACCATAACATGAGCGGCATCGCGTCCGCCGCGACATCGGTGGTAATTGGCCATGTCGCCGCTGGCACTGCGACGATTCGCGTTGGCAGCGGCGGAATCATGCTGCCCAACCACGCGCCGCTGGTGATTGCCGAACAGTTTGGCACCCTCGAAACGCTTTTTCCTGGTCGCATTGACCTCGGTTTGGGCCGCGCGCCCGGCACCGACCAACTCACCGCCCGCGCACTGCGCCGCGACGGAAAAAACGCCGATACCTTCCCACAAGACGTGGTCGAACTGCAAAATTATCTCGCGCCCGCCACTTCTAATCAACGCGTGCGCGCCGTTCCCGGCGTCGGAACCGAAATTCCGCTCTATCTGCTCGGTTCCAGCGTTTATGGCGCGAGTTTAGCGGCGCAACTCGGTCTTCCTTTCGCGTTCGCCTCGCATTTCGCGCCCGATTATCTGCTCCACGCGCTCGATATTTACCGGGGTAACTTCGTGCCCTCGAACACGCTCGCCGAGCCTTACGCTCTCGTCGCCGTCAACGTCTTCGCCGCCGATTCCGACCCCGAAGCGCGCCGGTTATTCACCTCGGTGCAGCAATCGTTCGTCAACTTGCGACGCGGCGCGCCCGGACTTTTGCCGCCGCCTCTCGAAGACCCGAAAACCCGTCCATGGGCCGATGATGAGCAAGAAAACATCGACCACGCGCTCGCCTTTTCCTACGTCGGCACGTCCGAAACGGTGCGAAACGGTCTGCAACATCTCATCGAGCAAACCGGCGCCAACGAGCTGCTTCTCACCGGCATGATTCATAATCATGAGGCGCGATTGCGCTCGTTTGAACTCGCCGCGCAGGTGTGCCAGACCCTCGAACCAGCGCGCGTTGCGGCCTGAAACCAAGACAAAAGCGGCGCACCCGAAACGGTGCGCCGCTTTTGCAGTTGCAGGCCGCGTAAGCACGCCCTTTCAAGATGTCGTGGTTCACAACTTTGGCGTCGTCCACGCAGATTTGCCTCAAGCAAATTGCGCCAGTTTTTCAGTCACAAGGCGGATGTTTCTCATGCAAAGAGCGATTATTTGCGACAGGTAGTGGTCAAATGCGGAGGGACAACGAACCGCGAGCGTGAGCGACCGGCTGTGCTTGGACGTTCATAAC
>JAABUN010001737.1_pt1 | contig 44848 bp, 36 predicted proteins | sample 5559311 | NCBI WGS metagenome assembly JAABUN01 (sample SAMN10711877, study PRJNA513370) | rock metagenome | isolation source: Antarctica rocks | place: Antarctica: Victoria Land, Siegfried Peak sud
GACCAGCTCCCGCGCCCCCAGGACGAGCGCACCGGCCAGGCGCTGCACCTGGTGCACCCCGCCCGCCAGGACCGAATCGACCATGACCAGAACATACGTTCGACCACCGACAACGACCTGATATGCACGTCCGACGTCGTTCTACATCCCGTGCCCAGCGACGCCCAGCGCCCAGCGACGGCGGGAAGGGCCTAGCCGCAGCGCTCAGCCGCTCGCCGGACCCGCAGCAGCTTCCGCCATCGTGACCACGTTAGTCAGCAGCATCGCCCGAGTCATAGGCCCGACCCCGCCCGGGTTCGGCGACAGCCAGCCCGCAACCTCCGCGACCGCGGGGGCCACGTCCCCGCGAAGTCTGGACTTCCCGTCCGCGCCGGCTACTCGCGACACCCCCACATCGAGGACCGCGGCTCCTGGCTTGACCATCTCCGCGGTGATGAGACCTGGTACCCCGGCGGCGGCTATGACCACGTCGGCGCGGCGCACGTGCGCTGCCAGCTGACGAGTTCCGGTGTGGCACAACGTGACCGTGGCATTCACCGCACGACGGGTCAGCAGCAGACCCATGGTGCGGCCCACCGTGATGCCGCGCCCGACCACACAGACCTCTGCACCGCCAAGCTCTACCCCGTGCCGCCCCAGCAGCTCGATGATCCCGTTCGGTGTGCACGGCAACGGGGTGTCGACGTCTCCACCCACGCGCAGCACCAGCCGACCAAGGTTAGTCGGGTGCAGCCCGTCAGCGTCCTTGGATGGATCGACCATCTCGAGCACCCGCTGCTCGTCTACGCCCCGCGGCAGCGGGAGCTGCACGATGTACCCGGTACATGCCTGGTCGCGGTTGAGCCGACGGACAGCGGCCTCCACGTCACCCTGGCTGGCGTCAGCGGGCAGGTCCTCGCGCAGTGAGGCGATACCGACCTCCGCGCAGTCCTTGTGCTTGCCGTTGACGTACCAGCGGCTGCCGGGGTCGTCCCCCACCAGCACGGTGCCCAACCCCGGGTGCACCCCTCGCGCAGCCAGAGCGGCGACCCGCGCCGTCAGCTCGGTCTTGATGCGGGCCGCGGTCGCGGTGCCGTCCAGGACCCTGGCGCTCACCAACCCTCGAGGCCCTCGTAGAGCGGGAAGTCGTGGGCCAGGGTCGCCACCCGGCCGCGCAGTGCGTCGACGTCGACGCGGGGCTGCAGCGCCTCGGCGATGATGTCCGCCACCTCTGTGAACTGCTCTGCGCCGAAGCCCCTCGTCGCCAGTGCAGGGGTACCGATGCGCAATCCCGAAGTCACCATCGGCGGCCGAGGGTCGAACGGGACGGCGTTGCGGTTGACGGTGATCCCCGCCTCATGGAGCCGGTCCTCGGCCTGCTGCCCGTCCAGGGCGGAGTGGCGAAGGTCCACCAGCGCCAGGTGCACGTCCGTACCACCGGTGAGGACCGACACGCCCGCCGCTGCGACGTCCCGACGCATCAGGCGCTCGGCCAGGATCCTCGCCCCCTCGACAGTCCGCTCCTGGCGGGCCTTGAACTCCGCACCCGCCGCCACCTTGAACGCCACAGCCTTGGCGGCGATGGCGTGCATCAGCGGTCCGCCCTGCTGGCCCGGGAACACGGCCGAGTCGATCTTCTTGGCGTACTCCGCGCGGCACAGGATGGTGCCCGAGCGCGGGCCACCCAGCGTCTTGTGCACTGTGGTGGTCACCACGTCGGCGTGCGGCACCGGGGAGGGGTGCAGCCCGGCCGCCACCAGCCCGGCGAAGTGCGCCATGTCGACCATGAACAGCGCACCCACCTCGTCCGCGATCTTCCGGAACGCCGCGAAGTCCAGGTGCCGGGGGTAGGCGGACCAACCCGCGATGATGAGCTTGGGCCGACGCTCCTTGGCGATGCGGCGCACCTCGTCCATGTCGACCAGGTGCGTCTGCGGCGAGACGCCGTAGGCGGCCACGTCGTACAGCCGGCCGGAGAAGTTGATCTTCATTCCGTGCGTCAGGTGACCACCGTGAGCCAGCTCCAGCCCCAGGATGGTGTCACCGGGACGGATCAGCGCGTGCATGACCGCGGCGTTGGCCTGGGCGCCCGCATGCGGCTGCACGTTGGCGTGCTCTGCGCCGAAGAGCTCCTTCGCCCGATTTCGGGCCAGGTTCTCGGCCACGTCGACGTGCTCGCAGCCGCCGTAGTACCGCCGGCCGGGGTACCCCTCGGCGTACTTGTTCGTCAGCACCGAGCCCTGCGCCTCGAGCACCGCTCGTGGCGCGAAGTTCTCGCTGGCGATCATCTCCAGGGTGTCGCGCTGGCGGGCCAGCTCGGCGTCGAGCACGCCTGCGATCTCGGGATCCAGGTCGCGCAGGGACGCGGTGCTCACAGCCCTGCTGGCGGCGGCGTCGGTACCGGTGGTGGGGTCGCTCATGTCAGTCTCCTCGTGGCTGGCGGCACGGAACGGAACTGCTGGTGACTGCGGGCCCAGGCGACCGACCCGTTGTCATGGTGCTCACGCTCGTCGCTCCCCGGTGGTCGACCACCTCGTACGCCAGTCACGACGGGCGTCAGGCTAGCAAGGACCGGGCGCGTCGCTGACGGCCCGTAGCCTTGCGCCGGTGATCACGCCCTCCTACGTCCTGGCGCTCTCCTGCGAGGACGGTCCCGGCATCGTGCACTCAGTCTCGGGCGTGCTGGCGCAGGCGGGCGGGAACATCACCGAGAGCCAGCAGTTCTCCGACCCCGCGACGGGCCGTTTCCTGCTGCGCCTCCAGGTCGACGTGCCCGTCGGCGCCGACGAGCTGCGGGCGGCACTGCGGCCGGTGACCGGCCGGTTCGACATGACGTGGCGGCTGGACGTGCTGGGGCGGCCCATGCGGACCCTGCTGCTGGTCAGCCGGGAGGCACACTGCCTGAACGACCTGCTGTTCCGCCAGCGGTCGGGTCAATTGCCCATCGAGGTACCGGCCGTGGTCTCGAACCACACCGACCTGGCGCCGCTCGCTCGCTTCTACGACCTCCCGCTTTATCACGTGCCGATCACCCGGGAGACCAGGCCGCCGGCCGAGGCCGAGCTGCTGCGCCTGATCGAGGAGCTCGACATCGAGCTGGTGGTACTGGCCCGCTACATGCAGGTGCTCTCGGACGACCTGTGCCGGGCGCTGGCCGGCAGGGCGATCAACATCCACCACTCCTTCTTGCCCTCGTTCAAAGGTGCCAGGCCCTACCACCAGGCGTACGAGCGAGGGGTGAAGCTCATCGGTGCCACCGCTCACTACGTCACCGGCGACCTGGACGAGGGTCCGATCATCGAGCAGGACGTCGAGCGGGTGGACCACGCGATGCGTCCAACCGCCCTTAAGGCCATCGGCCAGGACATCGAGGCCCAGGTGCTGGCCCGAGCGGTGCGTTGGCACGCGGAGCACCGGGTGCTGCTGGACGGCAGCCGCACCGTCGTCTTCCGCTGACCTGCGACCCTGAAACTACAAGGACATCAGCGACAACCCCGGCTGGACCACGATGATCGAACCCGACCCTTTGAACCCGTCACTCACCCGCACAAGCCCAAACCAGGTACCTGCCCGGCCTCGGTAGGAGGTGTGGGGCTCTCGACGGACGGTGTCCCTACAAGAGAGAATGCTCTCCTGATGAGGAACGGTCACCATGTCGAAGTACAGGAAGTTCACGGTTGGGTATCGTGAGCAAACCTTGAAGTTGATTCTTGACTCGCAACGGCCGATCGCTAAGGTCGCCCGCGAGCTGGGGATCAATGAAGGCACGTTGGAGAACTGGGTGAATAAGTACGCCGTGAGCACCGCGATGGTCGAGGAGTTGGCTTTGCCGGATCGGGCCAGGCTAGGCTGCGCGAGTGCGAACGCGAGAACCGAGAGCTCCGGCTGCAGAACGAGTTCCTAAAGATGGCAGCGGCCTACTTCGTCAGGGAGCAATAGTGAGCGAGAAGTTCGAACACATCGCGGCGGAGCAGGCCAGCCACACCCAGAGCGCTTCGGTCAAGGGCATGTGCGCGGCGCTGGGGGTCTCCCGCTCGGGGTGCTACGACTGGGGCACCACGCCCTGCCCTCGGCGCGGGCCTGCCGTCGGGCCAAGGTCACCACCGTCGTGGTGGCGGCGTTCGGCCTCGTCCGCGGGACCTTCGGTGCGCGGCGGGTCCACGCGGGACTCCACTTCACGAGCACGGCGGCACAACAATTGGTGAAACCTACTTCATTGGCGCAAACCCTCGGCCGGTGACGAGACGTACTCTCTCACGAGAAGGCACATCGCTCTGAATGACGACTTTAGATGCGGGTCTTTCCCATGCTGCACTTCAGGGGGATGGACACCTGTCGGATCCCGTGGGAGATTCCGGCTGGACTCAAGAAGGGTAACTATGGTGTTGAGACGACTGTCACTTGTAATTCTGGGCACGCTCGCGATGCTTGCGGGTTGCACTATCTTGCCATCTGATCCACTCGCACCGCCAGTTGCTCTATCAATGAATGACGAAGGGATGCTCGTTGCAAACTTACCGCGTTGCAATCGGGAAGGCATCGAGAACGTACTCATCGAGACGATACCGGATGCTAAAGACGGAAAACTTGTCTGGTCTGGCAAGTCGCCTCGAGGCGCCAACACGGACTCCATCGTCCTTGACGGGCCCGAATTTGAGATCACGTCTGGGGCGTATCAAGAGTTCATCGGCAAGGAAGATCTTGTAGTCACCGTAGACGTCGAGTCCCGCTCCTTCACGGGATCGTGGGGATCGGATTTGAATCCGCAGAAGGACGCCCTCTTCATTGATGGTGAAGAAATCGTGCCAGACGAACTGAACGATGAATCACTTTGTGAATGAGAGTCGCGACCCCCACGATCACACCGGGTGGCGTCGCGAGCAAGATCAACTGGAAGCGGGATCGACAGTGGGGGGCCCGTTGAGGACGGTTGCGTGTTGAGCGATGATGAGGGGCCCTGGTCGCCCCAAGGCGCTCCTGAACCCGAACTCCGGGACCTGAATGGTCGCCATCCCAACTATTGGTTCGGTTGGTTTGGCTTCGCCCTCATCTGGACATGCTTTGCGATCTTGGACCCATTGCAGGCACTCCGCTTCCACCCGTACGAGGAGGGCGTCAGTTTTTTCACGACGGGCTCAATGGGTGTAATCGTACTGCTGTCATCGGTTCTTCTTGCCACTCACCTTTTCGCCTTGAGGCCGCACGTCACGTTCGACGACGCAGGAGTAAGGATCCAGAACCCGCTGACAATATGGCGGATAGGAGCGGGGGCCATCAGCGACACAGATGATTTCCTCGGATTCCCTCGACTGCGGCTAATGGATGGTCGAAGAGTTATCTGCTGGGGTTTGGAGCAGTATTTGGTCTACGATCCTCCGCAAAAGGACGCACTCAAAGTTCATGAGGGCCAAGGCCTTCGAGATCAAACCATGAGCCGAGCATTGCATCCGCCGCACTGGTTTGATGTAGTGTCAACGGGACTGCTCTTTCTCTACATATGCGTTGGAGTAGTTCGAGCCTAGTGAGTCACGTTGCGAATGAGAGTCACGACCACGTCGTCGCAAGCATCGGCGGAAGCGGGTGGGCGCGCCAGATCCGGCGTTGGCCGCGGTGTCCGGGGTGGCCGGGCTCGATGAGCTCGTGGACCGCCTCGATTACAGTCCGACTTCGAGTCGAGGGTAGGCTCAAGGGGATGCTGGACGGACAACTGTCATGTCTACCACCGGTGACGAGGTGAGCGCCTCTCCGGAGTGGGTGAGGAACCGTGAGGCAAAAACGGGCCTCGTGATAAACGGCCCTCATACTGGTGCCCGTGTCGAGGCGAGCCGGATACGATCACACCCGGTGCGTGGCACCTTTACGTGATTGACAAACCCAATCACTCGTTCGACATCTGGGTGGACAATGATGAAGACTTACTGGAGTGGATGACGTCCCGCGAAATGCCGTTTGAGGTCCGCGAATAGATCCGCAAGGGCTGACATCCGATCAAGGACACGTTTGTGGCAGAGGTCAAGGAGATCCGGCCGCCGGCCGATGCTGAGGTCATGGAGGACACCCTGACAGCCGTGCGCTGGCGAAGTGCGACCAGGACCATCTGTGCGTGTCGACAAGCGACGGAGCGGGGGTCGGGTGGCTCGACCTAGTATCAGGGCATTCGACGCTTGCAGACGCACCTGACCCGTCCGTTCGCGGCGACCGTCGACAGGTGGTGCGACAAGAAGGAGTTCCACGCCCATCCCAGGCCTTGGCGGCTTCTCCCACACCTCGCCTTCGCGGCGACCGATGCGCAAGCATCGGCACCTTTCGTCGCTTCGTCGAAGCCGCGGTACGCGCCGACCCACCAACTTCTGTCGTCGCCACCGCTCCACCGACAGTGCCCTCCCCACCGCACGTGCCCGCTGACGCGGACCCCGTGCAGTGGTTGGACCTGTCTCACCACGTGCCCGGCCAACTGACACGCCACCAGGCAGACCTCGAACTGGCTGCCCAACGTGAGCGCAGTCGGGTCGGGTCGTTCCTGGCCCGTGCGTTCGCGCGTGAAGACCGATGAACGGGCGTGACGCGTCGGGGCCAACGGCGAGGAGACCGTCGGCACCCGCCTCGAGAAGCTGACCAAGCGCGGCTGGCACGTGCTGCATGCCGTGCCCGTCGGTGAGTACGACAGCGACATCGGCCACGTCGTCCTCGGCCACGGAGGCGTCCAAACCCTCAACACCAAGACCCACCCGGCGGACGCCTCTGGGTCAGCAAGCACCAGGTACGCGTCAACGGCCAATGGACCGACGACCTGACCCTGAACCGCCCATCTCAAGAGAAGGAAGGGCGTGGCAAGGTGGGCAGATGACTCGCACCCTGTTCCGCGGCGGCTCCCTCTTCGACGGTACGACGTTCGCTGACGGCGATCTCGTCGTGCAGGACGGCAGCATCATCGCCGTCGGGCGGGGCCTGGACGGCGACACCGAGGTCGACTGCACCGGCGGCACGCTCCTGCCCGGCCTGATCGACTGCCACGTGCACATGATGTTCTCCGGCATCGATGTGCTGAAGGCCCTGCAGGCCCCCTTCTCCTACCCGTTCTACGAGGCCCTGGGCAACCTGTCGTCGACCCTTGACGCGGGGGTCACCACCGTCCGAGACGCGGGTGGGGCAGACCTCGGACTCAAGCGAGCCGTCGAGAACGGCCTGGTGCGCGGCCCACGGCTGCAGATCGCCGTATCGATCCTGTCCCAGACCGGAGGGCACGGCGACGGGTGGATGCCGTGCGGCTCGCAGGTGCCGTTCCTGCAGCCGCACCCCGGGATGCCCTCCGGTGTGGTGGACGGCGTGGATGCGATGCGGCACAAGGCACGTGAGGTGCTGCGTGCGGGCGCAGACGTCCTCAAGGTGTGTACCACCGGCGGCGTGCTGTCCGCGGCCGACGACCCGCGGCACTCCCAGTTCTCACCGGCTGAGCTGGCGGTGCTGGTCGAGGAAGCGTCAGCGCAGCACAAGCCGGTCATGGCGCACGCGCAGGGAACCGAGGGGATCAAGAACGCCGTGCGGGCAGGGGTCCGGTCGGTCGAGCACGGCATCTACCTCGATGACGAGGCGATCGAACTGATGCTTGAGCACCGCACCTGGTTGGTCCCCACGCTGGCGGCGCCCCGGTCGGTCATCGCCGCGGCAGCAGCAGGCGCCGCGATCCCACAGGTGATGGTGGACAAGGCACGCGCGGTCGTGACGATCCACACCGAGTCGATTGGGCGCGCCGTCGCAGCCGGGGTTCGGATCGCCATGGGCACCGACTCAGGGGTGGGACCGCACGGTCAGAACCTGGACGAGCTGGGGCTGATGGCAGGTTGCGGCATGAGTCCCGAGGCAGTGCTCACGGCGTCGACGTCGGGCGCCGCGCAATGCATCGGGCTGCAGGACGAGGTGGGACGCCTTGAGCCCGGCCTGCGCGCCGACCTGGTGCTGGTGACCGGGGCGGCCCGAGACCTGACGGCGGTGCGCGAACAGATCTCCGGTGTCTGGCAGGACGGCGTCCGCGTCGTCGGCTGAGCCCGCTGGCCGGCACGGGAATGCCCTCAGCACCCCGAGTGCTGGGCACGGGTATGAGCATCCCCTTTACGACCACAGTCCGAGGCGTCGACGTCCCCACCATCGGCTACGGCACGTGGGAGGTCACCGGTGACGACGCGGTCGAGGGCGTCGCCGACGCTCTGGCCGCCGGCTACCGCCACATCGACACAGCAGCTGCCTACGGCAACGAGGCAGAGGTCGGGCGCGGCATCGCCCGCAGCGGTGTCTCCCGGGACGACTTCTGGCTGACCACCAAGGTGTGGCAGGAGGACTACGCCCCGGACGCGCTGAGGTCCAGCACCGAGCGCTCGCTCACGTCCCTGGGGGTCGAGCACATCGACCTGCTGCTGCTGCACTGGCCCGTCGGCGGGGACGCCGCGATGATCGACGCCCTCGGCGCCCTGCGTGACCTGCGCAGCGCGGGAACCATCCGAGAGCTCGGCGTCTGCAACACCCCCGCCTCGATGCTCGGACGCCTGGTGGACGCGGTGCCCGAGCTGTTCGCCGACCAGGTCGAGTACCACGCGCACCTCGGGCAGGACCCGCTGCTGGCAGAGGCGCGCAAGCGAGAGGTGATGGTGACCGCCTACTCCCCGTTGGCGAACGGCAAGGGGCTCATCGACGCGGAGCCGCTCCGCGAGGTCGCCGCCCAGCGCGATGCCACGCCTGCCCAGGTGGTCATCGCCTGGCTGGCTCGTCAGCAGGGCGTGAGCGTCTTGCCCCGCTCCACCAACCCGGATCGTCGGCGCGAGAACCTTGCCGCGCTGGAGGTCGACCTCACTACGGACGACGTGGCCGCGCTCGATGCCCTGTCGCTCACCGGCAAGCGCTACATCGACCCGCCCTTCGCCCCGGACTGGACGGACTGACCACCGAGCACCACCAGCAACGGCCACAGCGCCTGGGCGCCCGCCGCCGCCCGCTCGCTGACCCCGACCCGGTCACTGCCGGCCGCCGCCTCGGCGGCGAACCATGCCAGCGTCCCCAGCAGCAGCACCGACCCCACGGCCACGACGGCCGGGCGCAGCCCTCGCAGCCGCGGCACGCCATTGGCAGGCGCGTGGCGGCTGCGGGCTGCCAGGCGCTCAACGGCGGGCCAGGTGGCCAGCAGCCCGAAAGCAGCTGTGGCGGTGACGACGTGACCCGGCGAAGACCCTTGCGCCGGCAGTGGGAAGAGCGCTACCCCGGTGGTCGCCAACCCTCCTGCGGCATACCACCAGCGCCCCACCGTGGAGGCCTGGCGCAGCGCCAGCGCAGTCACCAGGTGGCACAGCCCGGTGCCGGCGATCGCTGCGGTCATCACCCAGCTGGAGTCGGCGTCCTGGGCGGCCAGGGCACTGATCGTCTGCACCACCGGGTCGAACGCGCCGTCCTGCATCCTCGCCGCCACGGTCCATCCACCGATCAGCAGCACCGGCGCTGCGAGGGCAGAGACCCGGCCCCACCACGGCACCCGCACCTCGCCCCCACCCGCGTTCACGACGGCCACGCCTTGATGACCAGGACCGCGATGTCGTCGGCGGCCACCTGGTCCTGGAAGGCCAGCACGCGAGTGAGCACGTGCTCGGCGATGGTCGCGGTATCAGCGCCCCGAGCGGCCTCGAGGGTCGCGATCAGCGCCTCCTCACCGAAGAACTGCTTGCCGGCACGTGCTTCGGTCACACCGTCGGTATACAGCACCAGCGCGTCTGCCGGGCCCAGCCCGATCACGGTGTCGTGCGTCTCGATATCGGCCAGCAGCCCGATCACCGTGCCGGGTTCCCCCACCGGACGCACCGGTCCGCGATGGGCTGGCAGCAGCAACGGCCGAGGATGTCCGCCCAGCGCCAGCAGCACCTCCAACCCCCCGCCGGGGACAGGGCGGAACCGGCCGTGTGCGACGGTCACGTAGGTCTCCCCCTCGTCCTCGAACAAGTGGTGGTTCAGCTGCGCCAGCGCAGCCGAGGGCGAGCCGTCCACGTGCGTCAACGCGCGCAGCGTGTAGCGCGCCATCGCCGTCACCACGGCCGAGGCGGCGCCCTTTCCGCTGACGTCGCCGATGGCGAAAGCCCACTGGTCCCGCGCCGCATACACGTCGTAGAAGTCACCGCCGATCTCATGGCCCGCTCCGGCCGTGCGGTAGACCGCGCCCAGCTGGACGCCGGGCACCTGCGGAAGCACCCTGGGACGCAGTGACCTGCTCAGCGTCGCGGCCACCCGGGCCTGCTCCGACATCATGCTCGCGCGCTGGCGTTCCTGCTCTCGGCGCTCGCTCACGTCGCGCAGAACCAGCAGCCGCGCTCCGGCGTGCCCGCGCGCATCGGGAAGCTCGCTGACCTTCACGTCCAGGTCCAGCAGCCGTTCCCGCAACGGAAAGCGGATCTCGTTGTCACCCGCCCGTTCTGCGAGCCCCCGCAGCCGCTCAGGCAGGGGGTTGCCCCGCCAGCCGTGCCGGTGTCCGCGTCCCCACCCCAGGATCTCCAGCGCGGCCGGATTGGCTTCCAGGACGTGGCCCAGTGGGTCCGCTACCAGCACTCCGTCACCCATGCCCTGGACCACCTGTCGGTGTGCGATCGGCGCGAGTAGCAGCAGCCGTTGCTCGATCATGGCCCACGCCAGCACGGCGCCGGAGACCGTGAACGCGATGGGAGTCAGGTCCACCATGGCCAGCGGCCCGAGAGAGAGGTTGAAGCCCAGGTTCGCGACGAACGGCAGGAGCACGGCCACCAACAGAGCCAGCGCGTGCCAGCGGTAGTGCTGCGAGCGCCGCAGCAGATCCACGACGAACAGGATCGTGGCCCCGACCAGGATGACGTTGTTGTAGACCAGGTGCGGCCAGAACAACGGGCCGGACAGGACGGCCCCGTACGCCTGCCCGGGGCTCGGGGTGGGATCGGTGTACCGCACCAGGTCGTGCGTCAGCGGCAGGGCCAGCAGCACCAGCACCGCCAGCGGTTCCACCGCCACAGCCACCAGCATGCGGGAAGTGATCAACCGTTCCCTGCCGGTCCAGCACACGATGAACGCGAGCCACGCGGGCACCAGCAGGCCGATCCCGACGTACTTCGCATCCCCCCACCGGATCGCGGCTTCCCCCGAGGACAGCAGCTCTCCGCTGTACGCGACGGCCCACAGGGCCACCGCCACCAGCACCATCGTGAGGGCCCGGCCCGCGCCGCCCTGGCGCCGGGACCAGATGAAGGAGGCCAGCAGGAGGTCCACCACGGCGCACCCCAGCAGGAACACCGTGGCGACGGTGACCGCCATCGGGCACCTCCCAGAGACCGGTCACGCCGACTGCGAGCCCAGTGGCGTGAGCACATGGTCTCCCCCGGAGCACCGGGGCGCAGGTCGTTCCGCTGGACACACCCGCAGGCACCACCGCCGACGCCTGCGCGGGCGCAGCGCGGTCACTGGCTGCTACCGCCGGCTCCCAGCCGCAACGGGCCAGCACCTGGCGGCGGCAGTACGTTGGCAGGATGCGCCCCCAGGACCTCGACCTGCTCCGCACCGCCTCCGCCCCTTCTCTGACGCCGGACGGCGCGTCGGCGGTGACAGCCGTCTCGTGGCCGAGCACCTCCGACGACCGCTACCCCTCCCAGCTGTGGCTCGTTGCTGTCGACGGGTCGCTGCCACCGCACCGGCTGACCCACGGCCCTGCGGACAGCGCCCCGGAGGTCAGCCCGGACGGCACCCGGGTGGCGTTCCTGCGGGCGCCGGTCGACGGACCGCCCCAGCTCGCGGTGCTGGACCTGCGTGGGGGTGAGCCGGTCGTCCTGACCGACCATCCCCTCGGGGCCGGCCGTGCGCGCTGGAGCCCCGACGGGAGCCGCTTGGCCTACAGTGCCCGGGTGCCGCAAGAGGGCCGCTACGGCACGGACGAGGACGTCAAGCCGGAGGCGGAGCCGCCCCGGCTCGTGACGACGAACCGCTACCGCGAGGACGGTCTGGGGTACAACCGGGACCGGCCACAGCACCTGTTCATGCTGGACCTGGCACCGCTGGACGCGGGACCCGACCAGGAAGCGCCGACCTTGCCGCTGTCCCCGCGACAGCTCACCGACGGCGATCACGACGACCTGGCGCCGGTGTGGAGCCCGGACGGGGAGTGGATCGCCTTCGTCTCCGACCGCCACCCCACCCGTGAGGACGACCTGAGAGCGGGTGCTTACCGCATCGCCGGGGAAGGCGGCGAGATCCACACCCTCGTAGGCGGGGACCTGTCGGTCCAGCAGGTGGAGTGGGTCGACGACCGCACGCTGGCCCTGCTGGCTACCGGGACCGGACCGAACGGGCTGGACTTCGTCGGTGCCACGGTCGGGCTCTTCCGCGCCGAGGCGGGGCCGGCGGATGGTCCGGTCGCCGAGGCCGAGCGGCTCACCGACGTCGAGTCCGTCGACCTGGGCGAGCCCGGCACGCGCCTCGCGCTGGCCGGCAGCACAGCGCTGGTGAGCGTCCGGCGCCGCGGCGCGGTGGACCTGGCCTCGGTGGACCTGGCCGACCCGGCCGCCGAGCTCACGTCCGTCAGCGTCGGGAACCGCCAGGTCAAGGCGGTCGCGGTCACCTCGGACGGTCGCACCGTGGTGGCTCTTGTCGCCACCCCGGAGCGGGCGGGGGACCTGGCCCGCATCGGGCCGGACGGAGAGCCGCAGTTCCTGACGGACCTCTCAGCGCCGCTGCGCGGCACCGGCAGGGTGCTTGCGCTGCGCGACCTCGAGACCACTAGCCCGGACGGGTACCTCGTGCACGGCTGGGTGGTGCTCCCGGACCCGCAGATCCATGGGGACGGCCCCTACCCGGTGCTGCTGAACATCCACGGGGGCCCCTACGCCATGTACGCGTGGACGCTGTTCGACGAGGCCCAGGTGCTCGCGGGCGCCGGGTACGCCGTGGTCATGTGCAACCCCCGTGGTTCCGCCGGGTACGGCATGGCACACGGCACCGCGGTGCAGGGAGCCTTTGGGGACCGGGACGCGGTGGACGTGATGGCGTTCCTGGACGCTGCGCTGGCGGACCAGTCGCTGTCCCTGGACGCGGACCGGGTCGGGGTGATGGGCGGTTCCTACGGGGGGTACATGACCGCCCTGCTCACAACCCGGACCCAGCGGTTCGTAGCTGCTGTGGTGGAACGCGGCTACCTGGACCCGCTCTCGTTCACCGGCTCCTCGGACATCGGCTGGTTCTTCCCCCAGCAATACCACGGCAGCGCGGACGCCATGCGTGAGCAAGCGCCGATGACGCACGTGGCTGCCGTGCGGACGCCCACGCTGGTGATCCACTCCGAGACGGATTGGCGCACACCGGTCGAGCAGGGGCAACGCTGGTACGCCGCTCTCAAGGCCCAGGGGGTGCACACCGAGCTGCTGCTGTTCCCCGGCGAGGGGCACGAGCTCACGCGCTCCGGACGCCCGAGTCACCGGCTGGCCCGGTTCGAGCACGTGCTGCGCTGGTGGCGCCAGCACCTGCCCGTCGACTCCGGCACGAGCACCGGGGAGGACGGGCAGGGCTGAGCCAGCGGCCTTCTCAGACCTTGACGGCCTGCTGCAGGTTCTCGTCCAGCGCGGCGAGGAACTCCTGCGTGGTCAGCCACTCCTGGTCCTTGCTGACCAGCAGCGCCAGGTCCTTGGTCATCTTGCCGCTCTCGACGGTCTGGACGCAGACCTGCTCGAGGGCCTCGGCGAAGGCGATGACCTCCGGGGCGGAGTCGAGCTTGCCGCGGTGCTTCAGGCCACCGGTCCAGGCGAAGATCGATGCGATCGGGTTGGTGGAGGTGGGCTTGCCCTGCTGGTGCTGGCGGAAGTGCCGGGTCACCGTCCCGTGCGCGGCCTCCGCCTCGACGGTCTGGCCGTCCGGGGTCATCAGCACCGACGTCATCAGGCCCAGCGAGCCGAAGCCCTGGGCGACGGTGTCGGACTGCACGTCGCCGTCGTAGTTCTTGCAGGCCCAGACGTACCCGCCCTCCCACTTCATGGCAGCGGCCACCATGTCGTCGATGAGGCGGTGCTCGTAGGTCAGGCCCTCGGCGTCGAAGTCCGCCTTGAACTCCCGCTCGAAGACGTCGGCGAAGATGTCCTTGAAGGCGCCGTCGTAGGCCTTGAGGATCGTGTTCTTCGTGGACATGTAGACGGGGTAGCCACGCTGCAGGCCGTAGGCGAGCGACGCACGGGCGAAGTCCTCGATGGACTTGTTGAAGTTGTACATCCCCATCGCCACGCCGCCGTCCTCGCCGTAGTTGGCGACGACGTGCTGAACCGGCTCGGAGCCGTCCTGGGGCGTGAACGTCATGGTGAGCTCGCCTGCGCCGGGAACCCTGAAGTTGGTGGCCTTGTACTGATCGCCGTGGGCGTGCCGGCCGATGATGATCGGCTTGGTCCAGCCCGGGACCAGGCGGGGGATGTTGCTGATGATGATGGGCTCGCGGAACACGACGCCGCCCAGGATGTTGCGAATGGTCCCGTTCGGAGACACCCACATCTTCTTGAGGCCGAACTCCTCGACGCGGGCCTCATCCGGAGTGATGGTGGCGCACTTGACCCCGACGCCGTGCTTCTTGATGGCGTTCGCGGAGTCGATGGTCACCTGGTCCTCGCTCGCGTCGCGTGCCTCGATGCCCAGGTCGTAGTACTCCAGGTCCACGTCCAGGTACGGGTGGATCAGGCGGTCCTTGATGAACTGCCAGATGATGCGGGTCATCTCGTCGCCATCGAGCTCGACGACCGTTCCCTCGACCTTGATCTTCGACATCTGCGCGTCTCTCCTGACTGGGGCGTGTGCTGTGCCTCGGATTTCGCTTGACGTCAAGATATCCGACTTGTCAGCAACCATGCGAGCCCGCGGCTCCGCGGAATAGAAGCGCCACCGTTCGAAGGGTCCTCGTGCAGCAGCGGCTCGTCCCTGCGACCCTGCCTGGCCCGTCCGGGCGTACCTTGCTAGCGTCGGCGCCGCCCCGGAGCCGCGCCGAGCGGGCGGGGCTCCGTCGAGTGTGGAGGAGCATGCCGTGAGCGTTACGCCCGTGAAGATCGCCGTGACCGGGGCCGCCGGCCAGATCGGCTACAGCCTGCTCTTCCGTCTGGCCTGCGGTGACCTGCTCGGCCCGGACGTCCCGGTGGAGCTGCGCCTGCTGGAGATCACGCCCGCCCTGAAGACGCTCGAGGGCGTCGTGATGGAGCTGGACGACTGCGCGTTCGCGACCCTGGCCAAGGTCGAGATCGGTGACGACGCCGGCACGATCTTCGACGGGGTCAACCTTGCTCTGCTTGTCGGTGCGCGCCCGCGCACCAAGGGGATGGAGCGTGGTGAGCTGCTGGAGGCGAACGGCGCCATCTTCACCGCACAGGGCAAGGCGCTCAACGACCACGCCGCCGCGGACGTCCGCATCGGCGTGACCGGCAACCCCGCCAACACCAACGCGCTGATCGCCATGACCAACGCCCCCGACATCCCGAAGGAGCGGTTCTCCGCCCTCACTCGGCTGGACCACAACCGGGCCATCTCCCAGCTCGCGGCCAAGACCGGAGCGCCGGTCACCGACATCCGCCGGATGACCATCTGGGGCAACCACTCGGCCACCCAGTACCCCGACGTCTTTCACGCCGAGGTGGCCGGGCGCAACGCCGCCGAGACCGTCGGCGACCAGGCATGGATCGAGAACGACTTCATCCCGACCGTGGCCAAGCGCGGCGCAGCCATCATCGAGGCTCGGGGCTCATCCTCCGCCGCGAGCGCCGCCTCGGCGACCATCGACGCCGCCCGGGACTGGCTCACCAGCAGTGCCGTCGACGACTGGGTGTCGATGGCAGTCGTCTCGGACGGCTCCTACGGCGTCCCCCAGGGCCTCGTCTCCTCGTTCCCGGTCACCACCTCGGGAGGCGATTGGCAGATCGTCCAGGGCCTGGAGATCGACGACTTCTCCCGCGGGCGAATCGACGCCAGCGTCGCCGAGCTCGTCGAGGAGCGCGACGCGGTACAGGAGCTCGGCCTGCTCGATTGATCGGGCGCTGGCGACCCGGTGCGCAGGCGACCCGGTGCGCAGGCGACCCGGTGCGCAGGCGACCCGGTGCGCAGGCGTCAGTCGCTCGGGGGGCGCGTGAACGGGTTGTGCGTTTCACGCCGCTTCAGGTGACCGTCTCCTTGAAGGTGGCTTCTCCTCCAGGTCGCGAGCCAGGACGTGCGAGTGGGGCCCCGTCGCGGGTGCTGGCTGCGCACCGGCGCCATCCCGCGGTCGCGTGCTCGCCAGCAGCAACCGCAGGGGGCGCAGATCGGGACACGTCGGTTCGCACGGCAGCAGCCTCCGAAATGCACGCACCCTGCGAGTGTGACCACCCGGAGTGACCAAGCGTGCGGCGATCATGTCAGCACAAGCTTTCAGGTTCAGCCCTGCGCCGCCTGCCCTGCGGGCACACGGCGCGGAAAACGGGACCCTCGAGGTCGCAGCAGCGCGGGTACCGCGCCGTTCTCCGCCTGCTGTGCTCAGGCTGGCACACTCACGGGCTGCGGAAGCGCGGGTCGGCCCTCCGCGGACCGTGTCTGCCGCCAGACCCTTCTCCTCACTGCGGCGCCTGCACGATGGGGATGAGCCGGACGGCCATCCCCAGGATCACCACGACGTCGATCGTCTACACCGAGAAGGCGGGCACGACGTGGTGGTGACTCGCACCAGCAGCAAAAGCAGACCGCCGAGCCCCCCGCGTGCACACGGCGCGGAAAATAAGCTCACGAGGTCGCAACAGCGCGAGTTCGGCGCTGTTCTCCGCCTGCTGTGCTCGGGCTGCCGTGTCGCCCCCCAGGACCGGCTGCCGTGTCGCCCCCCAGGACCGGCTGCCGTGTCGCACCCCCCCAGGACCGGGGACCGCCGCCAGCCAGACGCCCGCCCTCAGCCCGGTAGCGCCTGGGTGATGGCGACCAGCATCACCGCCATCCCCAGGGTCACCGCGACGTCGACCGGCTTCGTGCGCACCGCGAGGGGGCCCACGGCCCCTGGCGGTAGGAACGCCCTGGCAGCCGCTGCGGCCGCCATCACCCCCGCCAGCAGGTGGCCGGCTGCGAACGCGCCCGACGTCCAACCGGTTCCTGCCACGGCGAGCACGGACCCGGCGAGCGCAGCGAACCAGAGGGTCCGTCGGCTGCCCGCAGGCACCCGGGCATCCTCATCGGCCACGATCAGTGCGCGAAGTGGCGGGTGCCAGTGGTGTAGAGGGTGATCCCGGCCGCCTGCGCGGCCTGCACCACCTCGGGGTCCCGCACGGAGCCACCGGGTTGCACGACCGCCCGCACTCCTGCGTCGAGCAGGACCTGCAGGCCGTCCGCGAAGGGGAAGAACGCGTCTGAGGCGGCGACGCTGCCCCGCGCCCGGGCAGCCCCGGCCCGCTCCACAGCGAGCTGGCACGAGTCGACCCTGTTGACCTGACCCATCCCGATCCCCACCGTCGCCCCGTCCCTGGCCAGCAGGATCGCGTTGGAACGAACCGAACGCACCGCGCGCCAGGCGAACTCCAGGTCCGCAAGCGTCGCAGCATCCGCACCCTCGCCGGCAGCCAGCGTCCAGACGCCGGGGTCGTCACCGTCGGCATCCACCCGGTCCACCCCCTGCACCAGCACCCCACCCGAGACCTGACGCATCTCGGTGTCGTCGCGCCGGAACCCGTCCGGCAGCTCGAGCAGTCGGATGTTCTTCTTCCGCGACAGGAGGGCGAACGCGTCGTCGTCGAACGAGGGTGCGACGACGACCTCGGTGAAGACCTCGGCCACCTGTTCCGCCATCGCCAGCGTCACGGGACGGTTCGCCGCGATCACCCCGCCAAAGGCCGAGATCGGGTCGCACGCGTGCGCCCTGGCGTGCGCCTGGGCGACGTCGTCGCCCACCGCGAGCCCGCACGGGTTGGCGTGCTTGACGACAGCCACCGCCGGACGGTCGAAGTCGTGGGCGGCACGCAGTGCGGCGTCGGCGTCGACGTAGTTGTTGTAGGACATGGCCTTGCCGTGCAGGACGGTGCCCTGGGCGATGCCGGGCGTCGCGCCGCGCTCGACGTACAGCGCACCCCCCTGGTGCGGGTTCTCCCCGTACCGCAGCACCGCAGCCCGCTCCAGCGCCAACCCGGCGTATGCGGGCCATCCCCCCTCCGGGTCGGGGTCGAGCGAGCTCGCGCACCAGGTCGCCACGGCAGCGTCGTAGGCAGCGGTGTGGGCGAACGCCGCAGCCGCCAGCCTGCGGCGAGCGACCAGGTCGAAACCCCCGTCCCGGGCGGCCTGCACGACCTGGGGATAGATGTCCGGGTCGACCACGACGACGACGCTGGCGTGGTTCTTCGCGGCAGCCCGCACCATCGACGGTCCGCCGATGTCGATCTGCTCCACCACCTCGTCCATGGATGCGCCGGAGCGCACCGTCTGCACGAACGGGTAGAGATTGCCGACCACCAGGTCGAAGGCCTCCACACCGAGGTCGCTCAGCTGCTGCTCGTGGTCGGGGTTGCGCCGGTCGGCGAGGATCCCCGCGTGCACCTTCGGGTGCAGCGTCTTGACCCGCCCGTCCAGGCACTCGGGGAACCCGGTCAGCTCTTCCACCGTCGTCACCGGTACACCAGCGGCGGCGATCGTTGCAGCGGTGGAGCCGGTCGAGACGATGGCCACACCGGCTGCGTGCAGGCCGACCGCCAGCTCGTGCAGGCCGCGCTTGTCGTACACCGAGACCAGCGCCCGGCGGATCGGTCGTGTCTGCGGATCAGGGGCGCTCACGGGATGGTGACCCTTCTGTGGTGGACGGTCCAACCGGTTCGGGCCATGCGGCCCACGGTCTCGACGAGCATGGCGCGTTCGACGGTCTTGATGCGCTCGTGCAGGGACTCGACGGTGTCGTCGTCGGCGACCTCGACGGCGCGCTGGGCGATGATCGCACCGGTGTCCACCCCGGCGTCAACGACGAAGAGGGTGCACCCGGTGATCCTGACGCCGTAGGCCAACGCATCCGCCGGCCCGCTCATGCCGGGGAAGGAGGGGGACAGGGCAGGGTGGGTGTTGATGGTGCGGGCACCGAAACGACCTAGGAACACCGGCCCGGTGAGCTTGAGGAAGCCGGCCAGGATCACCAGGTCAGGTGCGTGCACAGCGACGTCGTCCGCCAGTGCGGCGTCCCAGGCACCTCGGTCGGGGTGGTCACGAAGGCGTCGGACGAAGGTGGGCACCCCGGCCCTCTCGGCCCTGGTCAGGCCTTCGACGCCGGGCCGGTCCGCTCCGACAGCGACCACCTCGGCTCCGTACCCCTCGTGCGTGCACGCGTCCAGCAGGGCCTGCAGGTTGGTCCCCGCGCCGGAGACCAGGACGACCACGCGAGCACGGCGACCGCGCGAAGCCAGGGCGGGCACGCGGACGGCCGACACCGGCCCGGCGGGGGGCGCCTGCACCGGGTCGGTCACGGTCGGAGACGATATCGGCACGCCCGCGGCGCCAGGCCGCCGGGCGGGGCACACCTCGAGCACAGGAGACACGCGTGAGCCGAACCGCCACCCCCGCCGAGCCGCGTACCGACGCGGCCCGCCTGGGCGGTGCCGTGCGCTCGTTCGCGCTCAGCATGCTCGCCGCCGTGATCGCCTCCGGGCTGGCCTTGCCCTGGTCCCTGGGCGCCCTGGTGTTCACGCTGGCCGCGCTGGTGCTGGGGGTGCTGGCCATGCGGCTGGCGGTGAAGATGAAAGCGGGCACAGCCCCGGTGGTGTGGTTGTCGTTGGGGCTCGCACTGGCCGCGGTGACCCTGCTGGTCCAGGTGGTGTGGATCGCCTTGTGGCCCGTGAAGTGGGACTACGAGCGCTGTCAGGACGCGGCCATCACACTGAGCGCGCAAGATGCCTGCGACACCGGCCTTCGCGAGCGCCTCACTCCGACGGGTTGGCTGACCCCCTGATCTTGGCGCGCGCCGACCGCGCGCCCTTCGCGACGCCCAGGCGGGCCGCGGACAGCGCCGACATGGGCCGGGAGCGCGTCCAACCGCGGGCCCTGCTCCGGGCGCCGACGTCGCCGACGGTCCGCTCGAGGGCGGCACCCAGGACCGCGCCGGCCAGCACCTCCAGCGACACCGCGCCAGCCACTGCGAGTGCCGACGGGCCCACCACGGCCATCCGACCGGGACCCACGGAGCCGGATGAGGCCCACGCCAGCACCAGCACGGCGCAGCCCACCGCCACGCTGAGACCGACGAGATCCACAGCCAGCTGGCGCCAGGATGCGTCTGCGCGCCGCACGGTCAGCCGACAACCGCCCAGGGCACCGCAGGCCACCACGAGCAACACCGCGAGGACCCAGATCACCCAGCCGGAGCCGGACCCAGGCTCGGGAAGTGCTCCCAGCACAGGTATCGCGGGCAGCGGACCCAGCACCGTGCCCCCAGGACCGACGCTCGTCCCCGCCCCCACGCTGAAGCCTGGCCCCGCGAGCCAGGACCCGGCCCACACGGCCAGGTCAGGCAGGAACGCCAGCTGCAGCAGGATCAGCCCCACCTGACCCACGGCGCCGGGGTCGAGGGCCTCGTTGACCGCGGCCATCCGCTCGCGACCGAGGTACGCCGCAGCGATCAGCAGGAGCAGGCAGACGGCACCACACGCCAGCAGGGTCCTTCCGGCGCTGCGCAGCACCACTGCGGCGCGGCGCCCACCAGGTGTGTTCGGCCACCAGTGCACGGCCGTCGCGCCCCCGGCGCCGGCCAGGGCGAGCACCGCGGCCCCCACGACCGCCGGGCCGACCAGGGGCCGTGCCACCTGCGAGCCCGCGAGGTAGCCCACCAGCGCCGCCAGTGCCGCGTAGCTGCCGACGAAGCCAGCTACCGCCCTGACCAGGTCGCGCACCGGAACCGGGTCCGCCACCGCCCTCAGCGCCTCGCTCAGACGACGTCCACCCACCCAGCTCAGGCCGAGCACCAGCGCGGTCAGTCCCATGGGCACCACCGAGAAGGTCCCCGACGGAAGCGCCACGGGCGCGCCGTGCGCCACCAACCACCCGTCAGCCCCGACGCGGGCCGCCTCCGACCACCTCGCCTCCACCCTCGCCGCGCCCATCCACACCAGCATCACCGGGACGACCGCGAAGATCAGCCCGGCGGCGACCGCCTGGACCGCCGCGAGCGCTCCGACCAGGACCGGGGAGTGCAGCGGCGTGCGCTCCGTCGGTGCGGCCACCCCGTGAGGCACGGCGGCTGTGGTCTCGCGTGTCAGCAGGCTCATCGCCTCCCATGGTCGCTGGGGGATCGGCCGCACCCGCGCTGAAACGCCGTGACGATCCTGGTTTCTCGATGCGTGAGCCGGTAGAGGGCCAGAGCGGATGGATGGGCAGAGCCGGTGGAGGGCCAGAGCGGATAGATACGCAGAACGAGAGGATCAGAGCACGAACAGGCCCACGCCGGTCCTCGCGCGTGGGCCTGCCCTGGTCACCGAGCCGTCAGGCTCTCGACGAGATCACAGGTCCTGCATGATCTTCCGCATCAGCCCGGCCGTCTCGCTGGGGGTCTTGCCGACCTTGACCCCGGCAGCCTCGAGGGCGTCCTGCTTCGCCTGCGCCGTGCCTGAGGAGCCGGAGACGATGGCGCCGGCGTGGCCCATCGTCTTGCCCTCCGGTGCGGTGAAGCCGGCCACGTAGCCGACGACCGGCTTCGTGACGTGCTCCTTGATGTACGCCGCTGCGCGCTCTTCCGCGTCGCCCCCGATCTCGCCGATCATGACGATGGCCGCTGTGTCCGGGTCGTTCTCAAAAGCCTCGAGGCAGTCGATGTGGGTCGTCCCGATGACCGGGTCACCACCGATGCCGACAGCGGTCGAGAACCCGAAGTCCCGCAGCTCGTACATCATCTGGTAAGTCAGGGTGCCTGACTTGGACACCAGCCCGACCTTGCCGGGGCCCGAGATGCTGGCCGGGATGATTCCGGCGTTGGACTGCCCGGGGCTGATCAGCCCGGGGCAGTTGGGCCCGATCACCCGGGTGGTGCCCGTCGCCTTGGCGTGCGCGTAGAACTCCGCGGTGTCCTTGACCGGAACACCCTCGGTGATGACCACCGCGAGCGGGATCCCCGCGTCGATGGCCTCCATGACCGCCGAGCGGGTGAAGGACGCCGGCACGAAGATGACGCTGACGTCCGCGCCGGTGCTCGACATCGCCTCGGCCACGGAGCCGAAGACGGGGACCGTCGTGCCGCCCTCGAACTCCACGTTCTCGCCGGCCTTGCGCGGGTTGACCCCGCCGACGATGTCGGTGCCCGAGGCGAGCATCCGCTGGGAGTGCTTCATGCCCTCGCCGCCGGTCATGCCCTGGACGATGACCTTGCTGTCCTTGGTGAGGAAGATCGCCATGTCTGTTACCCCTCTCTCAGTTCGCCGCGGCGAGCTCTGCGGCCCTGCGGGCCGCGCCGTCCATGGTGTCCTCGATGCTGACCAGCGGGTGCGCCGCCTCAGCCAGGATCGCCCGCCCCTCGTCGACGTTGTTCCCGTCGAGCCGCACGACCAGCGGCTTCGTCGCCTCGTCCCCGAGCATCTCGAGGGCCTGCACGATGCCGTTGGCCACCGCGTCGCAGGAGGTGATGCCGCCGAACACGTTGACGAAGACGCTCTTGACCTGCTCGTCCCCGAGGATGATGTGCAACCCGTCGGCCATGACCTGCGCGGAGGCGCCTCCACCGATGTCCAGGAAGTTCGCCGGCTTGACCCCACCGAGCTCCTCCCCGGCGTAGGCCACGACGTCCAGGGTGCTCATGACCAGACCGGCGCCGTTGCCGATGATGCCGACCGAACCATCGAGCTTGACGTAGTTCAGACCCTTCTGGGCTGCCGCGGCCTCCAGCGGGTCGGCCGCCTCCTTGTCCGCCAGGGCCTCGTGCCCGGGATTGCGGAAGTCGGCGTTGGCGTCCAGCGAGATCTTGCCGTCGAGCGCGATGATCCTTCCGTCCTCGGTGCGGACCAGGGGATTGACCTCCACCAGCGTCGCGTCCTCCTCGCGGTAGACGTCCCACAGCTTCAGCAGCACCGCGGCGACCGGGGCGCGCAGGTCCTGCTCGAAGCCCGCGGCCGCGACGATCTCATCCGCCTTCGCCTGGTCGATGCCCACCAGCGGGTCGACCGCGACCCGGGCCAGCGCGTCGGGGCGCTCCACGGCGAGAGTCTCGATGTCCACCCCGCCCTCGACCGAGCACATCGCCAGGTACGTACGGTCAGCGCGGTCCAGCAGCAGCGAGAAGTAGTACTCCTCGGCGATCTTGGCGCCCTGGGCGACCATCACCTGGTGCACGGTGTGACCCTTGATGTCCATGCCGAGGATCTCGTCGGCCTGTGCGGCCGCCTCGTCGGGGCTGTGCGCCAGCTTGACGCCGCCTGCCTTGCCCCGCCCGCCGGTCTTCACCTGGGCCTTGACCACCACGGTGCCTCCGCCGAGCTTCTCGGCCGCAGCACGGGCTTCCTCTGGGGTCCTCGCAACCACCGCGTCGAGCACGGGTACACCGTGCGCCGCGAAGAGGTCACGAGCCTGGTACTCGAACAGGTCCACGGAGTCCGTCCTTCGTCGTCGGGTGTTCGCTGTCGTCCGGAGCCTATCGGGGTTCAGGCACGACCCCGCCTCAGCGCTGCCACAGGTTCCGCCACGCCGTGTGCACCGACCACGGCGACGGAACCCTCGCCGGTCGGGTTGGTGCAGCACCCATCATGGGAGCTCACCTCAGCTCTGGCTGACGTTGGCGCGGACCCAGTCCACGATCTGGTGCATGGGGGTGCCGGGCGTGAACACCTGTGCGACGCCCATGCCCTCGAGCTCGACCACGTCGGCCCGCGGGATGATCCCGCCGCCGAAGACCACGATGTCGCGGGCGTCCTCTGCGTCCAGCAGGTCCAGGACCCTGCGGAACAGCGTCATGTGCGCTCCCGACAGCACCGACAGCCCGATGGCGTCCGCATCCTCGGCGATCGCTGCCTCCACGATGGCCTCGGGCGTCTGGTGCAGACCGGTGTAGACGACCTCCATGCCGGCGTCACGCAGGGCTCTGGCAACGACCTTCGCACCGCGGTCGTGACCGTCCAGACCGGGCTTGGCCACCACGATGCGCAGCGGGGACTCCTCGGCCATCGCTCGTGTTCCTGCCTGGGCGTTCTCGGGAACCTGCTGCCCGCCCTGAGGAAGAACCTACCGACCGTTCACCGGTGCGCGGCTGTCGGTCGCTGTCTTTTCGGACACATGCCGGGGCCGCGCCCCGGCTTGCGGGCGCGCATAGGCTGGCAGGACACGGTGCCAGCACGACGCAACGGTGCCCGCGCGACGGAGAGGACGTCCCATGACGAGCAAGGCCTACGGCTACACCTCCTACGGCGGTCAGGAGACCGAGACCTGGTTCGAACGGCCCGTGCCCACGCCAGGCCCCAGCGAGCTCGTCATCGAGGTCAAGGCCGCGGGCGTCAACCCGGTGGACCACAAGCTCCGCAGCGGTGCCATGTCCAACCCCGAGGGCACACCGAGCTTCCCGCTGGTGCTGGGCGTGGAGGCGTCGGGGGTCGTGGTGGCGGTCGGCACGGACGTCGAGGGCTTCAGCACGGGCGACCCGGTGCTGGGCAGGACCGCACCCGACCACGGCAGCTATGCCGAGCACGCGGTGCTGCTGGCGGCGGACACCACGGCGAAGCCCCCGCAGCTGAGCTTCGTGCAGGCCGCCGCGCTGCCGGTGGCGGGCGGGACAGCATGGGACGTGCTGGAGAAGCTGGGAGTGCTCGAGGGTCAGACACTGCTGATCAACGGCATCGGCGGTGGTGTCGGGGTGGTGACGGCGCAGCTGGCTCGCGACCGCGGCGTCGCCGTCTTCGGGGTCGGCAGCGAGAGCAAGAGGGCACTGGCCGAGAGCCTTGGGGCCACCCTGGTGGCCTACGACAGCGGCGACGTCGTCGACCAGGTGCGCGCGCTCCTGCCTGACGGCGTGGACGCGGTGCTCGACGTCGTCGGCGGCGAGCCGATGCGTCAGGTTGCCGACCTGGTCCGCACGAAGTCCCGGATGGTGTCGGTCGCCGATCCCGGCGTCGCCGATCTCGGTGGCAGCTTCCTGGTGTCCAGCTCGGCAGGCGTGCCGTCCGTAGTCGACATGGTCGCCCACGGCAAGGTCGATCCGAAGGTGCTCCAGACCTATCCCTTCGACGAGGCCGCGCAGGCACTGCGGGCGGTCGAGTCCGGGCACATACTGGGCAAGATCGTCATCGACCTGGAGCAGACCACCCAAGGCTGACCAAGACCCTCGAGGAGACCGTATGGTGCCCGGCGCCCCTGTCGACGACGTCGATGAGCAAGCGATCGAGATCGGCCCCGCCAAGCGCTCGGCGGCGGGGCTGACGGCCGTGGTCAGCAGCCTGCGGATCGCGGTCGGCCAGATGGGACTGACGCGCACCGCCCGGACGCTGCGCAGGGTCAACCAGAAGGACGGCTTCGACTGCCAGGGCTGCGCCTGGCCGGATCCCGAGCACCGCCACACCGCGGAGTTCTGCGAGAACGGGGCCAAGGCGGTCGCCGAGGAGGCCACCGTGCGGCGGGTCGGCCCCGAGTTCTTCGCCGAGCACAGCCTGCAGGATCTTGCCACGCGTACCGAGTACTGGCTCGGGCAGCAGGGCCGCATCACGCACCCGATGGTGCGTCGGAACGGGGCTACCCACTACACCCCGATCGGTTGGGACGAGGCGTTCGAGCTGATCGCCGAGCACCTGAGGGCGCTGGCGAGCCCCGACGAGGCGGTGTTCTACACCTCGGGCCGCACCTCGAACGAGGCCGCCTTCTGCTATCAGCTGTTCGCCCGGGCGTTCGGGACCAACAACCTGCCGGACTGCTCGAACATGTGCCACGAGTCCACCTCGATGGCGCTGGCCGAGACGATCGGCATCGGCAAGGGCAGCGTCTCGCTCCAGGACATCCACGAGGCCGACCTCATCGTCATCAGCGGCCAAAACCCTGGCACCAACCACCCGCGCATGCTGACGGCGCTGGAGCGCGCCAAGCAGCGCGGGGCCAAGATCCTGGCGATCAACCCGCTGCGCGAGGCCGGGCTGACCCGGTTCCGGAATCCGCAGACCGCACGGGGCCTGAGCGGCGTGGGCACGGCGCTGGCCGATCTGCACCTGCAGATCCGCGTCAACGGTGACCTCGCCCTGTTCCAGGCGATCGCCCACCTGCTGGTGACGGCCGAGGACGCGGCAGCCGCAGCGGGCAGGCCCGGGGCGGTGGCGGACCTGGATCTCATCGCCCGTTCCACCACCGGGTTCGCGGCCTGGGCGGACCACGTGCGCGCCCTCGACTGGGACACGGTGCTCGAGGCCACCGGGCTGAGCACGGCCGAGATCGAGGACGCTGCAGCGATGTTCCTGCAGGCGGACGCCGTGGTGCACTGCTGGGCGATGGGCATCACCCAGCACCGCAACGCCGTCGGCACCATCAAGGAGTTCGTCAACGTCGCGCTCCTCACCGGCGACATCGGGCGGCCCGGCGCCGGGCTGTGCCCCGTCCGCGGCCACTCCAACGTGCAGGGCGACCGGACGATGGGCATCTGGGAGCGGCCGCCGCAGTGGTTCCTGGACGCGCTGCAGGCGGAGTTCGGCTTCGACCCGCCACGCCGCAACGGTCTGGACACCGTCGACGCGATCCGTGCCATGCGCGACGGCAAGGCCACCGTCTTCGTCGGTATGGGAGGCAACTTCGTCTCGGCCACGCCAGACACCGAAGTCACGGAGGCGGCGCTGCGGTCCACCACCCTGACGGTGCAGGTATCGACGAAGCTGAATCGTTCGCACGTCGTGTGCGGGCGCAGCGCCCTGATCCTGCCCACCCTCGGCCGCACCGAGAAGGACCGGACAGGAGGGCGGGAGCAGAAGGTGACCGTCGAGGACTCGATGTCGGTGGTGCACGCTTCGCGCGGGCGGCTGGAGCCGGCGAGCGAGGGTCTGCGCTCCGAGACGGACATCGTGTGCTCCATCGCGCAGGCCACGCTCGGGGACCGGTACGGCATCGAGTGGGAGGCGTTCCGGGCCGACTACTCGGCCGTCCGTCGCCGGATCGCGCACGTCATCCCGGGCTGCGAGGCCTACGACGACAAGATCCAGCGCCCAGGCGGCTTCGTGCTGCCGCACCCGCCGCGCGACAGCCGCACGTTCCCCACCCCCGGCGGCAAGGCGGTCTTCTCGGTGACGCCCATCGACGTGCTGCAGGTGCCGCCGGGACGGCTGCTGCTGCAGACGTTGCGCAGCCACGACCAGTTCAACACCACCATCTACGGACTGGACGACCGCTACCGGGGCGTCTCCGGCGGACGGCGGGTGGTGTTCGTCCACCCGCAGGACGTGCGCGACCTCGGTCTGGCCGAGGGTGAGCTCGTCGACCTGGTCAGCGAGTGGGAGGGGACGGAGCGCTGCGCCCCGCGCTTCCGGGTGGTGCCGTACTCGACGCCACGCGGATGCGCTGCCGCCTACTACCCCGAGACGAATCCGCTGGTACCGCTGGACTCGACCGCCCTGGGCAGCAACACCCCGACGTCGAAGTCGGTCGTCGTGCGCTTGGTGCGCTCTCCGTCCGGGCAGCAGCCTGTCGAGCGTGGTGCCGGTGATCCGGTCGGTGCCGACGAGGGGCACAAGAGCCACCCGCAGCCTTCCCAGCTCTCCTGAGGAGTGGCATCTTCACCCGATCGTGTCGAGCGGGCAGCCATCGCAGTTGCTACGGTCCGAGGACCGCCGACCTCGAGCACGCGGTGACGGCTGGACCATCGCGGGAGGAGCCCGGTGAGCACGGTCCTTGAGCGCGATGATCCTGCGCCCGGCACGGTCGCCTCGACCGTGTCCGGCCGGGCCGATCGCGTCTTCTCCCTTGGCCTGCGGCGGATCTCGCGCGCCCACCGGGCCGGGACGCACCATCTGCGTGCGGGCGCCCGCGCGGTGCTCAGCCCCGCCGGGATCGCCGGGCTGGCCGTGGAGGCGACCTGGCAGACGGTGCACCTGGCGGTGTGCCCTTTCGGCCTGCTCCGTGAGGCGCACCGTGATCCGGACGCCTACCGCCTGGAGGGTCTGGGCCCCGCCCAGCGCGGCTTGGTGGTCGGGGACGTGGAGGCAGCCGGGACCCCGATCCTGCTGCTGCACGGCATGGTGGACAACCGGTCGGTGTTCACGCTGCTGCGACGTGGCCTGCGCCGGCGCGGCTTCGCACGCGTGCTGAGCACGAACTACTCCCTGACCACGAACGACGTCCGCGCCGCAGCCGCCCAGCTCGGGCACGAGATCGAAGAGCTGTGCGAGAGAACCGGTTACGAACGCATTCACGTGGTAGGCCACAGCCTGGGCGGGTTGATCGCGCGCTACTACGTGCAGCGGCTGGGCGGGCACGAACGGGTTCACACGCTCGTCACGCTGGCCAGCCCGCACGGTGGCACCTGGACCGCGTACCTGCTGAACACCGAGCTCACTCGTCAGCTGCGGCCGGGCAGCTCGCTGCAGGCAGAGCTGGCCGAACCCCTGCCGGGGTGCCGCACGCGCTTCATCTGCTACTGGTCCGACCTGGACCAGGTGATCGTCCCCCAGCGCAACGCCCGTCTGATCCATCCGGACCTGTCCGTGCAGAACCACCTCGTGCGGGGAGCCGGGCACATGTCGCTTCCCGTCTCCAGCCGGCTGACCTACGAGATCAGCACCGCCCTGAGCCAGCTCAATTCCGATGGGTCGATCCAGACCGCGGGCGTCAGCACCCTGCAGCCGCGCTGAACTCCCCCTGCCGCGCTGATGCCCCGGGGTCAGAGCTTCTCGACCGGGGCATAGCGCAGCAGCAGCCTCTTGGCCCCCTCACTGCGGAAGTCGACGTGCGCGACGGTCTTGTCCCCGGTTCCCTCCACCGCGGTGACGGTGCCGAGCCCGAACGTGTCGTGGGTGACCTTGTCCCCCGGCTCCAGGTGCACCACCTCGCGGTTGCCGGGAGAGCTCACGCCCGGCCTGTTCGCCAGCCTGGCCACGGCGGGGGCGTTCCCGTACCCCATGGAGCCAGCCGCGAGCTCACGTCGCCACTGCACCAGGGCGGCCGGGATCTCGGTGAGGAACCTGCTCGCGGGGTTGTACTGCGGCTGGCCCCACGAGCTGCGTACCGCAGCCCGTGAGAGGTAGAGCCGCTGCCGCGCTCGGGTGATCCCCACGTAGGCCAACCGGCGCTCCTCGGACAGCTCGTCGTTGTCCCCGAGCGAACGCATGTGCGGGAACGTGCCGTCCTCGAGGCCGGTCAGGAACACCACGTCGAACTCGAGCCCCTTCGCCGTGTGCAGTGTCATGAGCGTGACAACCCCCTGGTCCACCGCCGGTGGCCCGGATGCAGCGCCGGCGACCGCCTCGTCCGGGATGTCGTCCGAGTCGGCCACCAGCGACACCCTCTCGAGGAACTCCGACAAGGTCCCCTGCGGCACGGCGTCCTCGAACTCGGCAGCGACGGCCAGCAGCTCGGCGAGGTTCTCGATGCGGCCCTCGTCCTGCGGGTCGTGGCTGGCGCGCAGCTCCTGCAGATACCCCGTCCGGTCGAGCACCGCCTCCAGCACCGTCACCGGGCCCGCCCCTGCCTCCACCACGGTGCGCAGGTCCTCGATGAGGGTGTTGAAGCCCCGGATGGCGCTCAGTGAACGGGTGGCAAGGGCCGGGGCCTCCTCTGCGCGCGCCAGCGCGGCCGGGAATCCGATCCTCTCCCGCTCGGCGAGCAGGGTGAGCATGGCCTCGGCGCGGTCGCCGATCCCCCGTTTCGGCACGTTGAGGATCCGGCGCAGGTTCACCGTGTCGTCGGGATTGGCCAGCACCCGCAGGTAGGCCAGGGCGTCCTTGACCTCACGACGCTCGTAGAACCTGGTGCCGCCGACCACCTTGTACGGCAGCCCCACACGCACCAGCACCTCCTCCAGGGCCCGCGACTGCGCGTTGGTGCGGTAGAACAGCGCGACGTCACCGAAGCGCACGCCGTGCTCGTCGTGCAGCCGGTCGATCTCCGCCGCGATGAAGGCGGCCTCGTCGTGCTCGTTGTCGGCCGCGTACCCGATGATCGGCTCGCCGTCGCCGGATTCGGTCCACAGGTTCTTCACGCGTCGGTCGGGGTTCTTGGCGATGACCGCGTTGGCGGCCGAGAGGATCGTCTGGGTGGAGCGGTAGTTCTGCTCCAGCAGGATCGTCCGCGCCTGCGGGTAGTCACCCTCGAACTCGACGATGTTGCGGATCGTCGCCCCCCGGAAGGCGTAGATCGACTGGTCCGCATCTCCCACGACGGTCAGCTCGGCCGCCTCGATGGTGGGCGCTCCGTGCTCGACCTGAGACAGCCCGGGTGAGGCTTCGGCCCCCCCGACGAGCTCGCGGATGAGCGCGTACTGGGCGTGGTTCGTGTCCTGGTACTCGTCCACCAGCACGTGCCGGAACCGGCGGCGATAGTGCTCGGCCACTTGGGGGAACGCACGCAGCACGTTGACCGTCGTCATGATGAGGTCGTCGAAGTCCAGCGCCTGTGCCTGCCGCAGCCGGGCCATGTACATCCGGTACGCCTGCGCCAGCTGCTGCTCGTCAGGTGAGCCGGCGGTGGCTCGCGCGGCGAACTCGTCCTCGTCGACGAGCTCGTTCTTGAGGTTGGACACCTGGGCGCTGAAGCGGCGTGGTGGGAATCGCTTCGGGTCCAGGTCGAGCTCGCGGCACACCAGCGCCATCATCCGCTGCGCGTCCGCGGCGTCGTAGATGGAGAAGGTCGACCGCAGCCCGATGGTGGACGCCTCGCGGCGCAGGATCCGCACGCAGGCGCTGTGGAACGTGGACACCCAGATGGCCTTGGCCCGGGGACCGACCAGGGTGGAGACCCGCTCCCGCATCTCGGCTGCGGCCTTGTTCGTGAACGTGATGGCCAGCAGCTGACCGGGCTGCGCACCCCGGGCCGCCATCAGGTGGGCGATCCGGTGCGTCAGCACCCGGGTCTTCCCCGAGCCGGCGCCGGCGACGATGAGCAACGGGCTGCCGGCGTGCAGAACGGCCTCGCGCTGGGAAGGGTTGAGCCCGTCGAGCAGGGCCTCGGCGTCGCGGGAGCCATCGGGGCCTCCGTGCGGCGCACGCGGACCTCCGCGCGTCAACGTGCGCGATCGCGGCGGCTCGGGCAGGTCGAGCTCGTCGAAGAGGGTGCTCATGTCGGCTGCCAGCCTACGTCCGGCGGCCGACAGGTCCTCACCAGCGGACGGCGACCAACACGTTCAGCAGAGCCAGTGCGCCCACCGCGTGCAACACCCCTAGCCACCCACCCCACCCCAAGGCGCACTTGGTCCGGGTTCTGTCGTCCCGACCACCCCTGAGGCAGCAGAACCCGGACCAAGTGCGAAAGAAGGCGGGCCACACGCGGGTCAGCGGCCGACGGCATACCCCTGCGCGCCCCGGGGGTTCGCGGCGGCCCGCAGCCACTCCCCGTCCTGGGCCACGGCCGAGAGCCGCCCGAGCGACCACCCGTCCACCACCTGCACGTCGTGCCCTAGCGCCCGCAGGGCATCCAGCGTCGCGGCCGGCCACCGGTCCTCCAAGACCGCCCGACCGGGCAGTGCCTGGCGCGGGTAGAACGAGCCGGGGACGTGCTCGGTGTGCAGCATCGGCGCGTCCATGGCTGCCTGCAGCGCCTGGTCCACCCCGCGCGGGCCGTGCACGGCCCGGAGCAGGAAGGCGAGCTGCCACTGGTCCTGCTGGTCCCCGCCCGGGCTGCCGAAGGCCATCCAGGGCCGGCCCTCCCGCAGCGCCAAGCTCGGGGACAGGGTCGTGCGGGGACGCGCGCCCGGGGTCAGCGACGCAGGCAGTCCCTGTTCCAGCCAGAACATCTGCGCCCGGGTCCCCAGCGGGAAGCCCAGCTCCGGTACCACCGGGGAGGACTGCAGCCACGCACCTGACGGCGTGGCGGACACCATGTTGCCCCAGCGGTCCACCACGTCGACGTGGCAGGTGTCGCCGCGGGCTGCGGGATCCCCGGGGGTGTCCTGAGCCAGCGTCTCGACCTTGCGCACGGTCGGTTCGCCCACACCGGCCGCACTGGCGGCAGCAGCGGACAGGGATGGGACGGGCACCGGCAGCCGCGGGGAACGGCCTGCCGGCGAGCCGGGCCGCAGCTCCAGGCTCGCAGCCGCCGGGTCCAGCAGAGCCGAGCGGACGGCCGCGTAGCCGGGGTCCAGCAGCGCCACTACCGGGACGTCGGCGTGCTCAGGGTCGCCGTACCAGGCCTCGCGGTCGGCCAGCGAGAGCTTGAGCGCCTCAAGGAGGGCGTGCACCCACGACGGGTCGGCATCCTGCAGCTCCGCCGGCAGCCCTACCTCCTCGAGGATCCCGAGCGCCTGCAGGAGCGCCGGCCCCTGCCCCCACGGACCGGTCTTGCAGACTTCGACACCGCGGTAGGTGGTGCGGGCAGGCTCCTCGACCGTGGGCTCCCAGCGCGCCAGGTCGGCGCCGGTGAGCAGACCGCGGTGCCGCTGGCCGGAGGTGTCCATCCACTCGTCCTCGCGGCAGAACCGGTCGACCGCCTCCGCCACGAAGCCGGAATACCAGGCCCGGCGGGCCGCCTCCAGCTGGGCGTCGCGGTCCGGTCCGGCCGCTTCCGCCTCGGCCAGGACCCGCTCGTAGGTCTGCCCCAGCACCGTGAGCCTGAGCCTGGTCCAGGGCTCGGGCGCACGGCCTGAGCTCAGATAGGTCGCCGCCGAGGTTGTCCACTCGTCGGTGAACATGGCAGCCATCGACGTGATGGTCCGGCTGACCCGGGGCAGCACCGGCGCACCGGCGAGGGCGAGGCCGATCGCCGGCTCCAGCACCTCGCGCAGCCCCCAGGTGCCCCACCGCTGCAGCATCAACGTCCAGGCGCCAAAGGCACCCGGGACGACGGCAGCCAACGGTCCCGTGCCGGGAACTGCGTCCAGGCCCAGGTCGGTGAACGCCTGGGCGGACGCGGCGGCCGGCGCCACACCCTGACCGCAGACAACGTGGACCTGCTGGTCGACCTCGCTCCAGAGCACGACCGGCAGGTCGCCGCCCGGACCGTTCAGGTGCGGCTCCACCACCTGCAGCACGAAGCCGGCCGCCACCGCGGCGTCGAACGCGTTGCCTCCGCGCTCGAGCACCGACATGGCGGTCTGCGAGGCCAGCCAGTGGGTGCTGGCCGCCATCCCGAAGCTGCCTGCGAGTTCGGGACGGGTGGTCATCGAGGTGATGTCAGACATGGCACCACTGTTGCCGCAACGTGCGGATCGTGCGATCCGAGTCGTGCACTGCCGCTCAGGCAGCCTCGCTCAGGTAGTCGGCCCAGTTGGGGTGCCGACGCTCGGTACCACGCAGGATCCACGTCGAGGCCCTGGGCGCCGTCGGGTGGGAACGCAGCGACCAGCCCATCTCCTGCGGCGTCTTATTGCCCTTGGCGTTGTTGCACCGCACGCAGCAAGCGACCAGGTTCTCCCAGCAGTCCGAGCCCCCCCGGCTGCGCGGCAGCACGTGGTCGATCGTCGCGGCGGTCCTGCCGCAGTAGCAGCAGACGTGGCCGTCCCGGCGCAGCACGCCTCGGCGCGAGACAGGGACGGACCGCCCGTACGGCACCTTCACGTAGCGGGTCAGCAGGATGACCGAGGGCCGCGGCAGCGACATGGTCCCGGTCTGGACCGGGTGCTCGTCCGCCGCCAGCACGGAGGCCTTTCCCGCCAGGACGAGGACCAGGGCGCGTCGGAAGGAGACCACGGCCAGTGGCTCGTAGCCGGCGTTGAGGACGAGTGTGCGCATCGTGTGCCTCGCTGTGCGGGTCCCGACGGCTTCGGGACACGTGAGGGTGGGGATGGCGGGCCGAGCGGCAACTGCCCAGCAGGATCAGCGCCCAGGCGACGACAGGCCTGCCCGCACCCGGTGCGGGCGGATCGGCTCGGCGTGCTCACGGCAACCTCCTGGGGGACGGCCCTGGTGGTACGCGGCACAGCGTACGCGGCAGTGCGCCGTTGCGCGGAAGGCTTTCCCTGGCGCGTCGGGACCTCGGCCGGGCGCGGGGCGGTAAGGGGGTGGGACGGCAGAAGGCCCGGCCCCTCGAGGGGCCGGGCCTTGTGCTTGCGTGCGATCAGCCGTTGAGGACGCGGTAGTACCCGAAGTCCGAGGACCAGATGGCGCGCTTGGAGACGGTGCTGCCCGACCGCGGGGAGTCGTACAGCATGCCGTCGCCGGCGTAGATCCCGATGTGGCCAGGCTTATACACCAGGTCACCCGGCAGTGCCTGCGACTGCGGGATCTCGACCGCGGAGGCAGCCTGAGAACCAGAGGTGCGGGACAGGTTGATCCCGACCTGGCCGAAGACGTACGCCGTGAAGCCGGAGCAGTCGAAGCCCGACGGCGTCGTGCCGCCGTAGCGGTACGGGGTGCCGACGTAGCGGGCAGCGACGGCCATGATGTTGGCCCGGGTGGCCGACAGGCCGCCCGGTGCCGCCGGTGCTGCCTGGGCCGCGGGTGCGGGTGGCGCCGCGGGTGCGGGCTCGGGCTCGGGTGCGGGTGCGGGCTTGGGTGCGGGTGCGGGTGCGGGCTTGGGTGCGGGCTCGGGCTTGGGTGCGGCCTGTGCCACGGGTGCGGGTGCAGCCTGTGCCACGGGTGCGGGTGCAGCCTGTGCCACGGGTGCAGGTGCGGCGGCCGGGGCGGGGCGCGCGGCGCTGCGGGAGGCACGCGCGGTCGCCCGCGCAGGAGGCTCCGCGACCTCGACCTCGACCTCGACCACGGGCGGCGGGGGCGGCGGCGGAGCGATCACCGCAGCGGAGACCGCGCCGACCCTGGTGCTCTGCACGTCGCCCGGCACCGAGAGGGCGACGGCTTGGACCGGTAGCTGGCTGGCCGACCTGGCGGTAGGGGCAGCCTCAGCCGGACGACGGGAGCCCGGTGCGGCGTCTGCGGCGGTGACGACCATCGAGACGACCAGACCGGAGGACGCGGCGATCACGGCGGTGCGACGAGCCACCGTGCCGGCGCTCGCCGTCATCGAGTCAGCGAGATTGGACAGGGGTGTCCTAGGGCGGACCGCAGCGCGGTGCCGCCCCTGGATGCGGCTAGACAAGGGCAAGGACCTCTCTGTACGCCTACGAGGTGAGCTGTCGGGTTCGGATGGAGGTGTGTCACCCGGCCCAGGCCCTGTGCGGACCAAGACTTGACCCCAAGGAACGTCGGTCGCGAGACCGTCGAACCGGTACGTGGTTCCCCCGCCCCTGCCAGGCGTGGTTCGGTCGGACCTCGCAACGGTGACAGGGCTCGGCGATCCGTTGTAGAGGACCAATGCAAGGAGGCTGCACCGGCGGCCACACGCTAACCCACGCACGTGAAGAAGTCACGGGCAGGTCACGGTCCGGTGTCGATGAGGTGTAGGTCACAGAGAGTCACCACGTCACCCGGTCGCTCGTTCAGGCCGCACGTCGTTCAGGCCGTGCTGGCCGCAGATCCCGGCGGTACTGCGACGAAGATGTGGCTCGCGACGGCGTCGGCCAGATCCAGCTCGTCCCGGCTCACCGGTTCCACGATCGTCACCCCACCTGACAGTGGGCGCACCTCCACCTCGCCGTCAGGACGGACACCGCTCGCGGACAGCTGACCCAGCAGCTCGATGTCGGTCTGCAGCGGCTCGCCCAGCCGTCGGACCAGCACCCGCGTGGCTCCGGCTCGGACCGCCTCGACGAGCGAGACGACGCCGGTCAGGAACGTACCCTCCCCCGGCGTCTCGCCCAGCTCGGCCAGGCCAGGGATCGGGTTGCCGTACGGGGAGTGCGTCGGGTGGCCCAGCAGGTCCAGCAGCCTTTGCTCCACCCGGTCGCTCATGACGTGCTCCCAGCGGCAGGCTTCCTCGTGCACGTGCTCCCAGTCCAGACCGATGACGTCGATCAGCAGGCACTCCGCCAGCCGGTGCTTGCGCATGACCCGGGTCGCCTTGGACCGACCCGCCTCGGTGAGCTCGAGGTGACGGTCCCCGCTCACCACGACCAGCCCGTCCCGCTCCATCCGGGCGACCGTCTGCGACACGGTCGGGCCGCTCTGCTCCAACCGCTCGGCGATCCTGGCCCGGAGCGGGACGATGCCTTCCTCCTCGAGCTCGAAGATGGTCTTGAGGTACATCTCCGTGGTGTCGATCAGATCGCTCACGTGGCCACGCCTCCCGGTCGTGCCGCGTGGTGCCAGCGGCCCTGACAGCCTAGGACCGCTGCGGTTGCGGCCGACGGGCGCGTTGACCACGCTGGCTGCGTGCCCGACACCGTGCTGTGGCTCCGCCGCGACCTGCGCCTCGACGACCACCCGGCACTGCACGCCGCGGCACAGGCCGCCGACGGGGCGGCCGTGCTCCCGCTCTTCGTGTTGGACCCCCGCCTCCTGCAGCACGCCGGGGTGGCCCGCACCGCCTGGTTGCTCCGCTCACTGAAGGAATGGCGGAGCGCGGCGGGGACCGACCTGGTGGTTCGCACCGGCGACCCGTCGCAGGTGGTGCCGCAGGTGGCCCGGGAGCTGGGTGCACGCAGCGTCCACGTCAGCGCAGACTTCGGGCCGTTCGGGAGCGGCCGGGACATCCGCGTCGAGGCGCTTCTCGGCGAGGACCAGATCGAGCTGGTGCGGTCCGGGAGCCCGTACGCCGTGGCACCCGGCAGGGTCCTCAAGTCCGACGGCAGCCCGTACGCCGTCTTCACCCCCTTCGCCAGGGCCTGGCGCGAGCACGGGTGGCGCCTGCCTGCCAGCGGTCCACCGTCGGGACTGCGCTGGAGCAGCGTGGACGGTGAGCCCCTGCCGGCCGAGCCTGCTGCGGCCGTCGACCTGCGGCTGCCCGAGGTGGGCGAGCGTGCCGCGCAGGTGCGTTGGCAGCATTTTCTAGACCAGGGTCTGGAGGGGTACGCCGCCGGGCGCGACCGTCCTGACCTGGACGGGACCTCCCAGCTGTCGGCGCACCTGAAGTACGGCGAGATCCACCCGCGGACGCTGCTGGCCGACCTGGCCTCGCGCCGCGGCGAGGGCGCCCGGGTGTTCGGCACCGAACTGGCGTGGCGCGAGTTCTACGCCGACGTGCTCTGGCACACCCCGTCCAGCGCCTGGGGGTACCTGCGACCCCAGTACGCCGCGATGCGCTACGACGAGCCCGGTGAGTTGTTCGAGGCGTGGACGGCGGGACGCACCGGGTTCCCCTTCGTGGACGCGGGCATGCGCCAGCTCCTGGCGACGGGGTGGATGCACAACCGGTTGCGCATGGTGGTCGCCAGCTTCCTGGTCAAGGACCTGCACCTGGAGTGGCAGCACGGGGCCCGCTGGTTCCTGGATCACCTGCGCGACGGCGACCTCGCCAGCAACCAGCACGGCTGGCAGTGGACGGCGGGCTCCGGCACCGATGCCGCTCCGTACTTCCGCGTCTTCAACCCTGTGACGCAAGGGCTGAAGTTCGACCCGGACGGGGACTATGTGCGGCGCTGGGTGCCCGAGCTGGGGCACCTGCCCGGTCGGGTCGCCCACGAGCCGTGGCAGATCCTCGACGGCTATCTGCAGGGCTACCCCGAGCGGGTGGTCGACCACGCCAGCGAACGGCAGGAGTCCCTGGACCGGTACGCCGAGATCAAGGGTCGGTAGCGTCGCGGGTATGGATCCTGACTCGCTGCACCTCCTCGTCCCGTACCGCTTCCAGGGCCCGCCCGACTCGGGGAACGGCGGGTGGTGTTCGGGTTCGCTGAGCGCCTTCTTCCCGGGCGCCGCTGCCGTCCAGGTGCGGCTGGGCGCACCTCCACCGCTGGCGGTCGCGATGCCGGTCGAGGTCACTGGCGAGCCCGGCTCACGTCGGGCGACAGCCACTGGTTCGGACGGGCCGGTGCTGTCCGGCACCGAGGTCTCCCCCGAAGCGGCGGCAGCCCTCACCGTGGTGCCGCCGGTCGACCTGGACGTCGCTCACGAGGCCGCCCGCCGCTATGACGGAGCGTTCGAGCATCCGTTTCCAACTTGCTTCGTGTGCGGCACGGTCCGCTTCCCTGGCGACGGCATGCGGCTGACACCTGGTTCGTTGCACGGGCGCCCGGACGAGACGGCCTGCGCCTGGGTGCCGGATGACACCGTCGACGTGGCCCAGACCTGGGCCGCGATGGACTGTCCCGGTGCCTGGTCGGCAGGTATGTCGGGCCGGACGATGGTGCTGGGCACCATGACCGCGGTCGTGCACCGGGTGCCCGAACCCGGCGAGCGCTGCGTCGTGACCGCCCGCGGGATGGGGACGCAGGGCCGTAAGACCCGCACCGCAGCGACGCTCTGGTCGCCGGCGCCCGGTCGGCCGGGAGGCGCCGAGCTGCTGGCGACGGCGGAGCACGTGTGGATCACCGTCGACCCGCAGACGTTCAACACCTGAGGCTCCGAGCGTCTGGTCAGGCCGGCCGGTCCGCGGCGCAGCCGAGATAGATGTCGTGCTCAGACCCAGCGCAGGACCGTCTCGCCCTCGTCCTGAGGCACCTCGAAGCCGTCGAGGAAGCGCGTCAGACGTGCCGGCGAGACGGGGAACGCCGCGTTGGCATCACGGCGTACGGCCCTGCTGCGAAGCCGTTCGGCCAAGGTGTCCACGTCGAGGCAGAGGTAGACCAGCTCCCACTCGCAGCCGTGGCGCTCCACCAGCGCCTTGTACTGCTGCCGCGAGGTTCGCCGCCACAGGCTCAGATCCAGCACGATGGGCACCCGCTCGCTGATCAGCCGCTCCAGGTCGGCCTGCACGGCCTGCTCGGCGACGACCTGGTGCCGTTCGTAGTCCTGCTCGGGGTAGTCCGTCCCATAGGCGCCGAAGCGTCGCCAGATCTCCTCGTCCACCGAGAGCCGGGTGAAACCCGCGCCCTCGAGCTCTTGCGCGTAGGTGGTCTTCCCGGCGCCCGCGACCCCGCAGAGCATCCGCACCACGCCTGGACGAGGCTGGTCGCTGAGCGGCGGACCCGCCACCCGGATCAGCGTCATGCAGCTGTCGGCACGCGCGACGAATGCTGGCGAACGGGGGCTTGGGCGAGCGTGAAGGCCCCGTTCGCCAGCACTGGGTCCGCCCCGGCGCGGGTGAGAGCCGCAGGGGCGGTGAACTGGCGCCTGCTCGCGGCGATCGAGCCTGGCCGCTGCCTCCACCACGACGGCCCCTCGGTCAAGGCTGCGGGTCGCGCGCGTCGTAGGCCAGGAACCGGCGCTGGCTCACCGCGAGAGCGAGCACCACGATCACGCACGCGGCGCCACCCGCGATGGCAGCGACGGCCTCCGTGCTCAGATCGGCGACGGCGCCCAGCAGCAGGTCCCCCAGCCTCGGGCCTCCGGCCACCACCACGATGAACACCCCCTGCAGGCGTCCGCGCATCGAGTCCGGGGTAGCGGTCTGCAGGATGGTCTGGCGGAACACCGAGCTCACGGAGTCGCTGGCGCCGGCCACCGCCAGGCAGGCGATCGCGGGCCACAGCGCCCAGTGCGCGCTGCCGTCGGCGTTCGGGCCGGGTGCCAGGGCGACGACGGCACCGAACGCCAGCACGCCGGTTCCCCAGCAGACGATGGCCACCACCACCGCCCGCCCCTGGTACCGGACGTGCCCCAGGGGTCCTGAGAAAACCCCTGCCCCGATCAGCCCGACTGCCATACCCGCTGCTAGCAGCCCGACCGTGGTGGCGCCGCCACCGATGAAGGCCGCGCCGATCGCCGGGAAGAGCACCCGGGGCATGGCCAGAACCATCGCTACCAGGTCGACGAGAAAGGTCATCCGCACGTTCGGCCTGGTCCCCAGGTAGCGCAGGCCCTCCAGCACCGACCGGAGCCCGGCGCGGCGGACCTCTCCCTCGGGGGGCATCGGGGGAAGCGCGACCAGCGCCGCCAGCGTTCCGACCAGCAGCACCGTCTCCACGCTGTACGCCCAGCCGTACCCGCGCCACCCGACGAGCAGGCCCGCCAGCAGCGGCCCCACCATGACCCCGACACCCATCCCGAGGCTGCTGATGGCGTTGGCCGCGGGGATCAGGTGGGGGGGCAGCAGCCGCGGCACGATGGACATCCGGGCGGGGCTGTTCACCGCGAAGAAACCGTTCTGTACCGCGACGAGGGCATACAACAACCAGACGTCGTTCGTCTCGAGCCACGCCTGGACGGCGAACAGGGCTGACACGACGAAGATCCCGGTCGTGGTCACGATCACCACCCGGCGCCGGTCGTGGGCGTCCACGATGGAACCGCCGTACAGGCCGAGCACGACCAGGGGCACGACTGCGAAGAGTCCGACGAGGCCGACGTTGAAGGTCGACCCGGTCAGCGCGTAGACCTGCAACCCCACGGCCGTGGTGCTCAGGTGGGTGCCGATGGCTGAGGCCCACCCGCCGAACACCATCCGTCGGTACGGGACGCTCACCGTGAGGGGAGTCAGGTCGGCGAGCAGGCGGGGCACCTGATCCATTGTGCCTGCGAAAGACCCTGCACCCGACGCATGCACCCCGAGCAGCAAGCGGGCATGGAACAGCCCACGGGTTCCCGGCCGGGTGGCCGGGTGTCGCTGTGGACGATCAGCGACCCCGTGGGCTGCGGTGACTGCCGGGAGAGTGCCGGTAGTCCGTCCGTTGGTCGAACGGGCTGCTAGCCGGCAGCCACCTCACGCGTCCACATGTCATTCACGACGAGGACCACCTCCTTTCTCGTGTAGAAGAACGGTACGTCGCCCTCCGCCACCGCGCCAGCGAATTCGCACTCAGAACCCCTCGAACGACAGCAGCACCCGCCCGTGGGGGTCTTGAGGGTCGCCACCACGGCTGATGCCCCTTCGCGAACCGACACCAGGCTCAGATCCACGGTGGCGTGGGCAGCCTGTTCCTCCCCCGTCTGCTCGGCCCGCCATACTGCGCAGGTGCTCCAAGAACTGAACAGGCCGCGGCGCCTGGTCGAGGGGGACGTCGTCCGCGTCGTCGCCCCCGCGGGCCCGATCGATTCCGACCGGCTGCAGACTGGCGCGCACATCCTGGAGTCGTGGGGGCTGCAGGTCGAGGTCGGTGAGCACGTACTGGGCCGGAGCAGGCAGGGTTTCATGTCGGGAACTGACGCCGAACGCGCGAGCGACGTGGAACGGGCGTGGTGCGACCCGCGGGTGGCGGCGGTCCTGTGCGCGCGGGGTGGTTACGGCTCGCACCGCATGCTCGACCGGGTGGACTGGTCTGCCCTGCGTGCGGCCCGGCACGCGGACCCGGCCCCGGTGCTCGTGGGCTTCAGTGACATCACCGCGCTGCACGAGGCCGTGGGGGTCGAGCTGGGCGTGGCGACGCTACTCGGGCCGATGGTCGCCTCGCACCGCTTCCACGACGACCCCGTCTCCCAGGAGCACCTACGAGCCACCCTGTTCGGCGAGACGACCGAGCCGATCAGCGGCGAGGACGTGCGCACCCTCGTCCCGGGCACCGCGACGGGCGTGCTGGCCGGCGGCACGGTCACCCTGCTGGCCGCCGGCGTCGGCTGCCGGTCCGCTCGGCGGTCTCTGCGTGGCGCCGTCCTGGTGCTGGAGGACGTGGACGAACCGGCCTATCGGATCGACCGGGCGTTGACCCAGCTGCGTCGTGCCGGGCTGCTGGAGGGCCTGGCCGCCGTCGTGGGAGGAACGTGGTCCGGCTGCGGGCCTGATGACTCGGTCGACCAGCTGCTGCTCGACGAGCTGGGGCCCCTCGGCGTGCCGATGGTGAATGGGGTGGACGTGGGGCACGGGCTGCGCCACCTCACGGTGCCGTTGGGCGTCCCGGCGGTGCTGGACGCCGACGCCGGCACGCTGACCACCGCCGGGCCGGCGCTGCGCTGAGCAGGCCGGCGCTGCGCTGAGCAGGCGCGAGAGTCAGGGCTGGAGCCGGCCGTTGACCCAGTGCGTGCCGTCGTCCAGCAGCGCCGGCTGACCGTCAGACGTCACCCACGACCAGCGGTCGTGCAGGCGCGAGCGCTGCCCCACCCACAGCTCGATCTCGATCGGCCGGACCCGGTACCCGCCCCAGAAGTCGGGCAACGGCAACGTCTCCTGCCCGGCGAAGCGGTCCTCGACGGCGGTCAGCGCGTCTGTCAGCGCCTGCGGGGAGGAGAGCGGCCGGGACTGCGCCGAGGCCCAGGCTGCCACCTGGGAGTCGCGCGGGCGGGAAGTGAAGTACTCCTCGGCGTCCTCGACGCAGACCCTTTCCACCGGGCCTCGAGCCCGTATCTGGCGGTACATCGGGTGCCACAGCAACACCAGCGACGCCACGGGGTTGGTGGCCAGCTCTCGCCCCTTGGCCGACTCGACGTTGCTGAAGAAGACGAAGCCACGCTCGTCCAGAGCCTTGAGCAGCACCGTCCTGGCGTTCGGGAGGCCGTCGGAACCGACCGTGGCGACCACCATCGCGCCAGGCTCGGCAACCCGCTCGTCGGCCATCGCCTCGGCGTACCACCGGTGCAGGACCGGCAGCGGGGCAGATATCTCCTCGCCCGGGTCCAGGCGGTCCCCCTGGTAGCTCAGCCGTGCACGGGGGTCGACGGGTCCTGCCCGTCTCGCCGGCCCGGCTGCTTCCTGCGACATGCCCGAACACTAGCCCCGCCGGGTCAGGGCATGATGGAGCGAGCCAGCACCTCCACCGGAACGCACCTGCCCGCCCGATCGAGGAGGAACATGCCCCCGACGACCGACCCTGACTTCGTCCCCGGTCTGGAAGGCGTCATCGCCTTCGAGAGCGACATCGCCGAGCCGGACAAGGAAGGTGGCGCCCTGCGCTACCGGGGCGTCGACATCAACGACCTGGTGGGCGAGGTCCCGTTCGCGCAGGTGTGGGGACTGCTCGTGGACAACGCGTTCAACCCCGGTCTGCCACCGGCAGAACCGTTTCCTCTTCCTGTCCACACCGGCGACGTCCGGGTGGACGTGCAGAGCGCGCTGGCGCAGCTGGCGCCGATCTGGGGCTTCCGCCAGCTGCTGGACATCGACGCCGAGCAGGCCAGGGACGACCTGGCCCGCGCCTCGGTGATGGCGCTGAGCTTCGTGGCCCAGTCAGCACGCGGCCAGGACCGGCCGATGGTGCCGCAGCGGGACGTGGACAGGGCCAGCAGCGTGACCGAGCGCTTCATGATCCGCTGGCGCGGCGACCCGGACCCCCGCCACGTCGAGGCGGTGGACGCCTACTGGGTATCGGCCGCGGAGCACGGCATGAACGCCTCCACCTTCACGGGGCGGGTGATCGCCTCTACCGGCGCCGATGTCGCAGCCTGCCTGTCCGGCGCGGTCGCGGCCATGAGCGGTCCGTTGCACGGCGGTGCCCCCTCCCGAGTGCTCTACATGATCGAGGCGGTCGAGCGCTCCGGGGACGCGAGAAGCTACGTCAAAGACGTCCTGGACCGCGGCGAGCGCCTGATGGGTTTCGGGCACCGCGTCTACCGCGCCGAGGATCCGCGCGCCAGGGTGCTGCGAAACACGTGCAAACGGCTCAACGCCCCGCGGTACGAGGTCGCCGCGGCGCTGGAGGAGGCCGCCTTGGCAGAGCTGCACGAGCGACGCCCCGACCGGGTGCTGGCCACCAACGTGGAGTTCTGGGCAGCGGTCATCCTCGACTTCGCCGAGGTGCCCGCGTCGATGTTCACGCCGATGTTCACCTGCGCGCGCACTGCGGGCTGGTCAGCCCACATCCTGGAGCAGAAGGCCACCGGACGCCTGGTGCGCCCCTCCGCCCGCTATGTCGGACCCTCCGCGCGTGGCATCCAGGAGGTCAACGGCTGGCCACTGCGCTAGGTGCGGCAGGATGAGCGCCGTGAGCCAGACCCCCAGCACACCGCGGATCGTCCTCCCCGCCGGGCTGAAGCCGGCCGACGGACGATTCGGCTCCGGCCCGAGCAAGATCCGGCTCGAACAGGTCGAGGCGGTGCGGGTCGCCGCCACGAACCTGCTGGGCACCTCGCACCGGCAAGCACCAGTCAGGGCTCTCGTCAGACGGGTCAGAATCGGTCTGGCGGAGCTGTTCTCGCTGCCAGATGGGTACGAGGTGGTGCTGGGCAACGGTGGCTCCACCCTGTTCTGGGACGTGGCGACCTTCGGCCTCGTCCGCGAGCGCGCCCAGCACCTCGTTTTTGGTGAGTTCTCGGCGAAGTTCGCGGCCTGCACGGCAGCCGCCCCGTTCCTGGCCGACCCCTCCGTGATCTCGGCCGCCCCGGGGTCGTTGGCCACGCCACTGGCTGAGGCCGGGGTGGACGCCTACTGCTGGCCGCACAACGAGACCTCGACCGGGGTGGCTGCGCCCGTCCACCGGGTCGAGGGCACCGCGGAGGGCGACGACGCGCCGCTGGTGCTGATCGACGCCACCTCAGGGGCCGGCGGCATCCGCGTCGACGTCGGCGCCAGCGACGTGTACTACTTCGCGCCGCAGAAGTCCTTCGCCTCAGACGCTGGGATGTGGATCGCGTTGATGTCGCCGGCCGCCATCTCCCGCGTGGAGCAGATCGCGGCGAGCGGTCGCTGGATCCCGGACGGGCTGAGCCTGTCCACCGCGGTCACCAACTCCCGGCTGGACCAGACGTACAACACCCCTGCCCTGGCGACCCTGGTGATGCTGGCGGAGCAGATCGACTGGATGCTGGCGGGCGGTGGCCTGGAGTGGACCGCCGGACGCAGCGCATCCTCGGCTGCGCACCTGTACACCTGGGCCGAGGCGAGCGAGGTGGCCACCCCGTTCGTGGCCGACCCCGCGCACCGCTCACCGGTCGTCGGGACGATCGACTTCGACGAGGGGGTCGACGCGGCAGCGGTCGCTGCGGTGCTGCGCGCCAACGGGATCGTGGACACCGAGCCCTACCGCAAGCTGGGACGCAACCAGCTGCGCATCGCGATGTTCCCTGCC
>JAABUN010001738.1_pt1 | contig 44843 bp, 45 predicted proteins | sample 5559311 | NCBI WGS metagenome assembly JAABUN01 (sample SAMN10711877, study PRJNA513370) | rock metagenome | isolation source: Antarctica rocks | place: Antarctica: Victoria Land, Siegfried Peak sud
CTGAGAGCACCGCGCCACAGGGGGCCATCCCCCCTGCCGCAACTTCAGCGAATACCGCTCTGTTGCACATTACATGGAAGGAAAACAGATGAGCGACGAACCGGGGGTATGGCGTGTCGTCGCCCGCCGCAGCGTGGCGAACCGCGAGCCGTGGCTGCACCTGTGGGAAGAAGACGTGCAACTTCCCGACGGGCGCGTTATCCCCGGCTTCAACATCATTGAGATGCCGGACGCGGTGATTATCGTTGCGGTTACGGACGACGGGCGCGTGATCGTCGAGCGGGCATACAAGCACGGGCCGCGCCGTGTCTGCCTCGGCCTGCCCGCCGGGTACATCGAAGCGGGGGAGGAACCGTTGCTCGCCGCGCAACGTGAACTGCGCGAGGAGACCGGGTACGAAGCCCGCGAATGGTTCTCCCTCGGCGTCTTCCTGCGCGACGGCAACCGGGGATGCGGCAGCGTCCACCTGTTCCTTGCTCGTGGTGCGGTACAGACAACGGAGGCGAATGCGGGCGACCTCGAAGCAATCGTCGTGTTCACGATGCCCTTCGCGGCACTGCTCAAAGCGGCGCGGCGCGGCGACGTGCCGCTTTTGGACATCGTCGCCGCGATATCGCTCGCGGCACTGCATCTGCGGGCCGTAACGTAACAAAAGCCGCCGCCTACTGTTACGTGGCGGCGGCTTCACCTGTTCCGTGTTTGTCGCGTCAGAGGAGGTAGACGACCGCGAAGACGATGATCCAGACGGCATCCACGAAGTGCCAGTACATCGCGGCCCCTTCCACGGCAAAGTGGCGTTCCTTCGTGAACGCGCCGCCGAGCGAACGGAAGAAGCAGACGAGCATGATGAGGATGCCGACGAGGACGTGCGCCCCGTGGAAACCCGTGAGGGCAAAGAACGTACTGCCGACGGTGCCGCTCGCGGGCGTGAACCCTTCGGCGTAGAGGTTCGTGTACTCATACGCCTGACCGAGCATGAAGATGATGCCGAGCAGACTGGCGAGTCCCAGACCAATCGTCATGCCCCGGCGGTCGCCGCGCCGGATGGCGAGGTGCGCCCCATGCATCGGCAAGGCACTACAGAGCAGGATAATCGTGTTGATCGTGGGGAAAACCGTGTCGAGTTCCGGCACCCCCGGCGGCGGCCACTCGCCCGCCCGCACGCGCAGGTAGAGGTACGCCACGATCATGTTCGCAAAGAACAGCACTTCCGAGGCGATGAGGAAAACCATCGCCCACCAACTCATGCTGCGTCCTTCGCCCGCTACTTCGTGTTGCGGGCTGCTCGCTCGTCCGACATCCTTCGCCAACGCCTGTTCGATTGCCATTGTGCGCTATCCTTCGCTCTCGCTGCGTGCGGCAATCGCACCGACGGGCCGTGCGGGGGTCGGGTTCGCCGTCGGGAGGCTCAGGCTCCCGGCTCCCGGTGCGGCGGGGGTCGTCGTCACATTCGCCCGCGACCGCACCTCGTCCTCGGTGAGGGTAAGCACGATCATGCCCTCCTCGATGTGGTCAATGAACTTACGGGCGAGGTAGCCGTGTCGTGTAGGAATCCATCCCGCCCGCACGAGCGGCGAGTTCTCGCTCGCCCGCGACACGCGCCCGATGGATCGCCCGTCCGCCGTCAGCACCACCGCGCCCTGCGTCAGGGCATCGGTAGCGGAGCGGGCGTCGAGCACGCGCACATCGGTGAGGGCGGTCTGACCATCTTGTGCGCCTTCGATACCCCACGCGATGATCAGACCGATCAGGCCGAGTGTACCGACGATCACGAAGAGCGGGCCGGCGAGGAAGCCCGTGAACAGGAGCGTCACCGCACCCGCCACGAGAAAGGGGATGAACGACGGCGGTGGGATGTGTATGTGCTCGTGTTCCTCGTGCTCGTCGTGTCCGTGCGCCGCCTGATAGGCATCGAACCCCTCCGGGGGGCTGATGAGGATGCGCCCCAGTTCGTGCGTGTGCGTCTCCTCCGGCGCGTCCGTCCCCGCACCCGTGCGTGCGTCCTGCGCGTACTCGGTGCGTACCTGTTCGTGGCTGCTGGTATCTTGCGCGTTCTGCGCGTTGCTTGCCATTCCCCTCGCCCTTCGAGCGTCGGCAGTCGGCAGTCGGCGGAACGCCGGTGCATCCTGTCATTACTGCCGACCGCCGACTAATGACTGCCGACTAGTGTCCGCCGTGCATCCAGTCCTGATCGTCCGGATGCTTCAGGTCCCACAGAGGGCGGCGCGAGCGCACCACCGGCGTCCGCACGAAGTTGTATTCGGCGGGCGGCGACGACGTGGCCCATTCGAGCGTCCACGCATCCCACGGATCGGCCCCGGCCTGCTCGCCCCGGAAGAGCGCGAGGAAGACGTTGACCATGAACAGCAGGATGCCCGCCCCGATCATGAACGCGCCCACCGAGGAGACGAGGTTGTACAGGTTCCAACCGTAGTCGGCGTGATAGGTGTACTGGCGACGCGGCATCCCTAAGAGGCCGAGCAGATGCATCGGGAAGAAGGCGAGGTTCAGGCCCACGAACACGAGCCAGAAATTCCACGTCCCCAGCTTCTCGCCGAGCATCTTGCCCGTCATCTTGGGAAACCAGTAGTAGATGCCGCCGAGGATACCGAGCGTGGAGCCGCCGAAGAAGACGTAGTGGATGTGCGCCACCACGTAGTACGTGTCCGTCACCTGCCAATCGAACGGCACCACCGCCAGCGACACCCCGGAGAGGCCACCGATGGGGAACATCAGCAGGAAGCCGATGGCGAAGTAGAGCGGCGTCTTCATCACGATGCGCCCCCCCCAGAGCGTCGCCGTCCAGTTGAAGACCTTCACGGCGGTAGGGATGGCGATCAGCGTTGTCGAGGAGGCGAAGAACGCCTGTGCCACCAGCGGCAACCCCACATCGAACATGTGGTGCGCCCAGACAATGAACGACAGGAAGCCGATGGCGACCGACGACCACGCGACGAAGATGTACCCGAAGATCGGCTTGCGCGAGAACACGGGCAGAATCTCCGAGACCATGCCGAACACGGGCAGGATGAGGATGTATACCTCCGGGTGTCCGAAGGCCCAGAAGAGGTGCTGCCAGAGGATCGGGTCGCCGCCGTTCTCCGCCCTGAAGAAACTCGTGCCGACGTGGCGATCCATGAGCAGGAAGACCGACGCCGCCGTGATGCTCGGCAGGGCGAACACCAGCAGGAAGTTCTGCACCAGCGTCGTCCACACGAAGAGCGGCAGCGTGTTGAACTTCATGCCGGGGCAGCGCATCTTCAGCACCGTGACGATGATGTTGATCGAACCCGCCACGGAGGAGATGCCAAGGAGCGTCAGGCCGATGGCCCAGAAGTCCATGTTGCGCCCCGGCGAGTACTCCGGCAGCGTCTGCGGGGCGTAGGCGAACCAGCCCGCGTTCGGTGCCTCCCCGAACAGCCAGCTGCTATTCAGGAACAACCCGCCCGCGATCAGCATCCAGATGCCGAAGGCATTGAGGCGCGGGAAGGCCATGTCGCGTGCGCCGATCATCAATGGGATAAAGTAGTTGGCGAAGCCCGCCAGCACGGGGATGAGGAACAGGAAGATCATCGTCGTGGCGTGCATGGTGTAAATCTGGTTGTACTGCTCCGGCGTGAGCAGTTTGCCGTTCGGCGTCGCCAGTTGCGCCCGGATGGCGAGGGCTTCCAGACCGCCGAGGATGAAGTAGAAGATGCCCACGAAGGTGTACATGAGGCCGATCTTCTTGTGATCCACCGTGGTCATGTAGTCCCACACGACGGCGAGCGGGTTGCGCCGCTGCGTGCGCTGCGGAACGAGCGTGATCCCCGGTGTCGGCGCACTAACCGTTGCCATGCCGTTGCTCCCTCTAGCCTTATCAGAACACGACGAGTGACGAAGGGGTACAGGAGGTAGCCACGTCCGAGGCGGCTACTTCAGGCTTCCGAGATAGGCGACGAGTTGCCGGATGGTCTCGTCGCTCAGGTTCAGGTTCGGCATCTTGTTCCCCGGCTTCACTTCCTGCGGGTTGCGCAGCCAGCGGGCGAGGTTTTCCGGCGTGTTCGGCAGCGTTCCCGCCGCGAGGTAGGCGCGACCGCCGAAGTGCGTCAGGTCCGGCCCCACCTTGCCGACGTTGTAGTTCGGCAGACCCCGAATGACGTGGCACCCGGCGCAACTCTGCTTGAGAATCGTCTCCTGCCCCTGCTGGATGAGCATCCGCTGCTCGGCGTTCATGTCCGCCGCGATCACGGGCGTGGCGGGGGCGAGTTGCCGCTGCACCCACGCATCGAACTGCGGGCGCGGCTCCACCACCACCCAGAAGTTCATGTTCGCGTGCTGCGCCCCGCAGAACTCGCTGCACTTGCCGGCATACGTCCCCACCTCGGTGGCGCGGAACCAGAGGTTGTTGTCGTGACCGGGTACGACCTGCCGCTTCCCCCCAAGGCTCGGCACCCAGAAGGCGTGCAGCACATTGTCGGAGGAGAGGTTGACGCGCACATCCTCGTTCACGGGGATATGCAACTCATTGCCCGTGACGACGCCCAGCCCCTGATAGTTCATCTCCCACCACCACAGCTTGCCCGCCGCGTTGATGGTCAGTTTCTCGCCCGGTGGCTCCTGCGTGGTAATCATCGTGTTGAGCGTGACCACGAGCGTGACCGCGAGGATGGCGGCGGGGGCCACCGTCCACGCGATTTCGAGGCGCGTGTTGCCCGTGACCTGCACAGGGTCGCCCTCGTTGGCGCGGCGGCGGAACTTCACGAGGGCGGTGAGGACGAGCGTCACCACCAACAACTCGATGGCGGTCATGATCCAGAACATCAGCCACCAGAGGTTGTTCGTGCGGTCCGCCACGGGACCGGCGGGCGAGAGGGTCGAGCTGTTCCGGGAATCGCTCGTGTCCAGCCCGCACGCCGCCAGCACGAGCGGCAGCAGCAAGGCCGGCAGCAGTGCCAGCGCGGCGCGACGGTACGTTGTGAGGTGGTGCATTCGCTTCTCCCCAGTCGCTTCGTTGCGAAGGGTGCCACAGGCGGCACGCCGCCACGATCCCCGTTGATCGCGGCAGTTCGGCCCGCCCCCTTCTCCCATGTGCCGCAATCTACCACAGTTCGGGCGGCTGGCAACGGGGGCGGGGGCGAGTCTTCGGAATACATAGAAGAGCATACAACCCCCGCATCCCCTGTCAAGGCGTACGCACGTCGCCGCACGATTCGTGCTACGAATCCCCGCCCGTTGCAGCGGTCGCGGGCGTCGCCGGGGCCGCGAGCGCACCCGCGAGGAAGGCGAGCAACCACGCCCGTTCGTCCCGCTCCGGTTCCACCCCGGCGTAGGTCTCCGAGAGGTACTTGCCCTGATTCGCCATCAGCAGTGCCGCAGCCCGCTCGAACCGCCAGCGCAGTTCTTCGGGCGGCAGGTGCGGCAACACACGGGCCAACGCCCCGGCGTAGCGACGCGACACCTCCGCCCCGCCCTCGAACTGCATCCCGTACATGCCGCGTCCGGGCCGCTCGCCGCCGCTTGCCGCGAGCATCCAGAGCGTTCCCCACTCCTGCCCCCGGTGCGCGTCGAACAGCGCGAATACCGGCCCCGCGTACGCCGCCAGCAGATCGTCCACCGTTGCGTCGAGGGGGAGCGCGTCGAGGGTCGCCAGTTGCGCCGTGTTCACGACCGCGAAAAAGCGGCGCACCATCTCGCGCAGCAACGCTTCCTTCGAGCCGAAATGGTAATTCACGGCGGCGAGGTTGACACCCGCCTCCGCCGTCACCGCCCGCAGCGACACCGCCTCCAACCCCCGCGCCGCGAAGATGCGCCCCGCCGCGTCGAGGATGCGCGTTTTCGTGTCGGTCGCGCCGCTATCGGGCGTCTCGCGCTGCATTTGCCCTCTCCGATCCCTGAAACCTTCGTGTACTCGCGTCGGTCGCACTACGCGAATGCGCGACAGGTTCTGAACGCGGTAGCGGCGGGTACTGCATCTTTGGGGTGGGATAGGCTTCAGCCCGTCATCCGGGGATGACGGGCTGAGAGCACCATCCCACCACGGCCCTCCATGCTACTGGCCCACATGCCACTACCCCGCATATCGCGCCGATACCCTCCGTCGCGCCAGTCGTTCCGCCCCGCGCCTCTTGACAAGTATAGCAGGGCAGAAGTACGATTTAAACGGCGTTTGATTCTCTGTTTGATTCACGAGAAGGAGCACCGACAATGGAGTCCGATGAGGTCGCCCCGACGACGCGGCAAGAGGCGGGGCAGATGGCGGGGCAAGGAGCACGACCGCTCGAAATTGCCATCCTGATGTTCGAGGGCATGACCGCGAGCGACGCCGTCGCGCCGTACGAGATGCTGCGCTGGCTCCCCGGCGCGACCGTGAAGTTCGTCGCGGAGGAAGCGGGGCCGAAGCGCACCGACTCCGGTTTCCTCACCCTCATGGCGGATTACGCCCTCGAAGACGTGCCGCACCCCGATATCCTCGTCGTGCCGCCCCCGCCTGCGGGCAGCCCGTCGTACGGCAACGAGCGGCTGCTATCGTGGCTGCGGGCGGCGCACGAAACGTCGCAATACACGGTGTCGCTGTGCGCGGGACCGCTGCTGCTCGGCGCGGCGGGTCTGCTCGGCGGTGTGCGGGCAACGACGCGCACCGCCCTCATGGAGACGTTGCCGCAGTTCGGGGCCATCCCCGCGCACGGAGAGCGGTACGTGCGCGACGGTAAGATCATCACCGCCACCGATTTCGCGGCGGGCAGCGACATGGCCCTGTACCTTGCGGGGCTGATCGCGGGCGAAGAAACCGCGCAGGCGATTCAATTGTTCGGTCAGTATGATCCCTGTCCGCCGTACGACTACGCCACGCTCCTCGCAACCCCGGCGGTCGTGGCGCGGGCGCGGGCGATGGAAGACGCATTCGTCGCGGCGACGATGGCCCGCTACGGGGCGCAGGGATGATGACGCCCGCCGAACGCACCGACACCGCCCACCGCCGCCTGAACATCGTGCGGTGGGTGGGGTGGACGGACCTCGTGCTGCTGATCGCGCTCCTCGTCGCGTCGCGCACGGGGAACCGCGATCTCGTGCGGCTGCTCGGCCCGATCCACGGCATCAATTACCTTGCCCTGCTCGCGGTCGTCGGCACGGCGGCGATAGACCGGCTCTGGGGCTGGTGGTTCCCGGCGGCGGTGCTGCTCACAGGTGGGCCGGTCGGTGCGCTCGTGGGCGAATGGCTCGTGGGGCGGCGGCTCCGGGCGGAACGAGCGGAACGAATGGGGGGCAACACATGAATACCGTTGCAACGTGGCTCGTGCGCTACGGTCATGTGCTGGCGGCGGGCGTCCGGGTGGGCGGGTATGCGCTGCTCGCGTTCGTCGTGGTGCCGCTCTTGGAGCGCGAACCGAGCGCGACCGTCGGGCGGCTCGCCGTCACCGCCGTGCGCGTGCTGACGTACGCGGGAACGCTCACGGTCGGCTTCGGCCTCGTGCTCATCACGTACACACGGGGCGTGGTCAGCCTCTTTCGCGGCGGCGAGTGGGGCTTTCTCGTGATCGCGTCGTTTCTCGCGGCAATCGCGCTGTTCGGCATCGGCGACGGCGCACTGCGTCCCGCCCTCGTGCGCCTCGCCGCCGGGGAGGGCGACGGCGGCGACGGGAAAGGCGGCAGAAAAATGGGAAAGGCCCGCCGCTTCGCGGTGATCGGTTTCGCCCTCACCGCCCTCACCGTGGGCATGATGACCCGCGCCGTGTACGCGGGGTCGTGACCCGCGATGCGACGCATCGCGCTTTGCTCACGGAATCCGTTCCTCGACGCGCCCGCAGGCCGGGTCTATACTTTCCGCACCGGGCCACGCGCCCGCGCCACACGGGAACCCGCCACGCCGCCGAAACCGAAGGATGCACCGATGCCGCCGCTCCGCGCCGTTCGCCACCACCTGCGCTTGTCGTTGTACGCCCTGTATGCCCTCGTCGCGCTCGCGGCGGTCGTACCGGCGCGGGCGGTGTCGGCGCACGGCGACAATAGCAGCTTCCTCTGGGTGCAGTTCGACCCCGGCATCTGGCTCGCCGTGATCCTCGCGGGGGCGGCGTACATCTATGCCACGGGCGTGATCGAGCAGCGCGACCCGACCGCCGTGACGACGCGGCAGACGTGGTACTTCCTCGGCGGTCTGGCGATCCTCTTCTTCGCCTTGCAGGGGCCGCTCGACGCCTTCTCGGACGACGCCTTCTGGGTACACATGATCCAGCATATCGTGATCGTGAGCATCGTGCCGCCGCTGCTCCTGATCGGCACGCCCACGGCCCTCGTGGAGCCGCTCCTGCGCCTGCCGGGGGTACTGCCGGTCATGCGCCTGCTGACAAACGCGGGCGTCGCGTGGTTGCTCTCCACGGCAGTCTTCTTCGGCTGGCACATCCCCGCCCTCTACAACGCGGCGGTGCTGAACGACGGCCTGCATTCGCTCGAACACGTCGGCTTCCTGTTCACGGCGATCCTGTTCTGGTGGCCCGTGTTCGGCCCCGCCCCGGACGACCTGCCGCGCCTGACGCGGGCGAATCAGGTGCTCTATCTCGCGGTCTCGTGCCAACCGAATGTGGTACTCGGTGCCGTGCTCGTCTTCGGGCCGCAGGCGTACTACGCCGTGTACGGGGGGGCCAACCGCCTGATGCCGAACCTCTCGCCGCTCGTGGATCAGCAGATCGGCGGCTCGATCATGTGGGTGCCGGGGAACCTGCTCTACTTGGGCATCATCAGCAAATTGTTCTTCGACTGGTTCACCGAGCGCGACCGCGCCGATAAGATCGAATCCGCCGATAGTTGGCGGGAAGTGCAGGAGGCGCAGACGCGACGCGACGCGACGACCACCGCTTCGCGGAACGCCGAAACCGACGCCGATGCTGAAGTTGCCGCTCCCGCAATCGCCCCGACGCGGGCCATGCGGTGACGATGCGGGAACGCGCATTGACAGCCCCCATCGGGGGGCGCACACTGGACGCACACCGGAACACAATGGCGTGTTCCGCCCGCCGCGTGGCCCGTCACGCCCCGGTCAACGAAGATCGGATGGAGGACCCGATGCAGTTTCGTCCCGTCACAGGTGAACCCCCGGAAGACGGCGCGGCATGAGCAGCACGCCGACCACGACCACGGACGCGCCCGTGCTGCCGAATCTGCCGGACGCGCAGACGCGCCGCCCGTGGCGCGAGACCGTGGGCCTCTACTTCAAGGTCACGAAGCCGAAGATCATCCCCCTGCTGCTCATCACCACGCTCTGCGCCATGCTCGTGGCGGGGCCGCAATTGCCGTCGCTCGGCCTCGTGTTCGTGACCATGCTCGCGGGTGCGCTGATGGCGGGCGGCTCGCACGCGATCAACGCCTACATAGACCGCGACATTGACCACCTGATGAAGCGCACGCGCAACCGCCCCGTGGTCAGCGGGCAGATTTCCCCGCGCCAAGCCCTCTGGTTCGGCATCATCCTCGGTGCGCTCGGCTTCGCGCTCTACGCGCTCCTCGTGAACTGGCTCACGGCCTTCCTTGGCCTCGGCGGGCTGCTGTTCTACGTCTACGTCTACTCGCTGTGGCTGAAGCGCATCACGGTACAGAATATCGTCATCGGCGGTGCGGCGGGCAGTTTCCCGCCCCTCGTCGGCTGGGCGGCGACCACGAATCAGATCACGCCCGCCGCTCTCGTGCTGTTCGCCATCATCTTCCTCTGGACGCCGCCGCACTTCTGGGCGTTGGCACTCTTGATGCGCCGCGACTACGCCGAGGCCGGTATCCCGATGCTCCCCGCTGTGGTGGGGGAGAAGCGCACGGTGCGGCAGATGATCGTCTACACTGTACTGCTCGTGGGCGCGACGCTGCTGCTCTGCGTCGGCAATGTGGTCGGCGACACGATGGGGCCGCTCTACCTCGCCGCCGCCGTGTTGCTCGGCGGGGGTTTCCTCTATTACGTGACGAAACTCGCCCGCGTGGGCGGCGACGCGGCGGCGAAACGGCTGTTCCGCTTCTCGAACATGTACCTCGCGTTGCTCTTCGCCGCGATGGTGCTCGACCGCCTGCTGCTCCGCTAACCGGGTAGCCGACCGAATTGGACGGCTGCACGTTCAGGAAGGCGGTCTACGTGTTCGGAGATGCATCGCGTCAAGAGATAACCATGCGGTTGCCCCTCGTCATGCTCCTCCCCAATGCCGGAGGAGTGCCTCCGCCGTCTCGGCAGGACGCTCGATCTGCCACCAGTGTCCGCAATCCACAAACGTGACCACGCGCTTGGCATGCGCGGCGTCGCCTAGCCGATGCGCGAATGCCACGGGGCAGACATGGTCGCGCTCTCCCCACAAGACGAGTCCGGGAGAGCGCACATTCGTAAGTCCAGGTTCCCACTCAGCCCCCACATTGATGGCGGAGCGGTAAAGCCGCAGGATGGCAGTCCTTCATCAATACATCAACGCGGTTCGCGGTAGCATGTACTACGTCCGGTGGAATATTGTTGCCGATCTGCGACGCGGCGTACGCCGCCGGATCGAAGTTGATCATCCACGTCTCGCCGTCACCGGGCGTCTGCCAGATCTGCGCGAGGGGGTGCCAGACGTAGGTACCGCTCACTGGCCCGCTCCCGGCGGCCCAACTGCGTACCAAGTCCGGTCTGAGCGACGCGATGCGCATCGTCAAGATGCACCCCCAGTCGTGGCCAACGAGGTCAACTGGCCCGGATTGCCGTTCCAGCGCGGCGATGAGCCAGTCGACATACTCCCCTTTCGTGGCGGTGAAGCCTGCGGGGATAGGGCAGCCAAAACCCGGTAAGCCGAGGGCCACGCTTTCGGTATCCGGCAGCAGACGACGTACAGCGTCCCAGACGTGGTAGGTGTCCAGGTTGCCGTGGACGAATACGGCAGTCATTCGACATCTCCTTTCATGGTTACTCAATCGCGGAGCGGCGTATACGTCATGCCCCGCATGAAGGGGCGGTGCGGCAGCGATTCCGCGTCGCGCCGCATCGCCCCTTCATCGTCGCCCCGAAAGACGAGCCAACCGTTGGCCCCATTCGCGGCAAGGTAGAGCGCGTCGAGCCGCCCCGCCTCCCGCAACTCTGTGATCCGCTCCCGCGCTTGCGGCGCAAGCGGCGTGATCTGTTCGCGGTCGGCGGGGTCGAAGGTGAAACTTACCATCATGCGCATCGCGGTGCCTCCTCTTTGCGTGTCGCGCTTGCCATCGCTGCGTGTAGCGCACGCACGCAGCGCGGCATTCCGCCCGAACACGCTACATCCGCAGCACGCGCCCGACGAGGCGTTGCAGCGGGTTGCGGGCGCGGAGGCGGCGGGCGTCGGCTTCCAAGCCCCGCGCCCACGCCTCTTGCCGGTCGAAATCGGTGCGCAACTCGCGGTACGCGGCGTCGAGGCGGACGAATTCCCCCTCGTAGGCGCGGGCGTCGGCAATCACGCGCTCCAATTCGCGGCGCATGTCGGCCCCCGTCGCGTAGGTGCGGGCGAGACGCACGGGCGCGGTCGTCGCGGTCGCGGTGCCACGCACGAGCGCGTCGGTGGCGAGCGACGCGCCCCATCGCTCCCGAAAGCGCACGGCGTTCGCCGCGTCCGCCGCGTACCGTCCTGCCGTGGCGGACTCGAAGTGATACAGCATGCTGTCGGCGGCGTACCGCACCGTGCCACCCTCGCGGCGCATGCGACAGCAGAGGTCGAGGTCCTCGTAGCCGTTGCGGTAGCCCTCGTCGAAACCACCCCCCGCGAGGAAAGCGTCGCGCCGCATCAGCAGGCACGCCCCCGTCACGGCAGGCACGGCACGGGAGGTGGTCGTCGCCGGGTCGTCCGCCGGGAAGCCGTAGGCGAGGTGCGCGGGTTCGCCCCGCTCGCTGAAGCCGATGCCCGCGTGCTGCACCGTGTCGTCGGGGAAAAGCAGCCGCGCCCCGACGATTGCCGGGGCAGGGGTTCCCTCAGCGGCGGCAAGCAGGGCCGCGAGCCAGCCCGGTTGCGGCACCGTGTCGTTGTTGAGGAATAGCACATACGCGCCGCCCGCTTCCCGTGCGCCCCGGTTGCAGGCGCGGGCGAACCCCTCGTTGCCCGCGTTCGTGAGGGCGCGAAAGGGCGGCGGCAGGGCCGCGATGAAATCCGCCGTGCCGTCCGTGCTGCCGTTGTCCACGAGCAGCACCTCGGTCGGGATTCCCGCATCCGCGACCGCCGCGAGCGCACGCACGCAAATGCCCGTAAACAGCACGCGGTTGTAGAGCGGAATGACGATGCTCACACGGGGTGGGGCGGCTTCCTGCCGGTACTGCACGGCTACTCCTGTGATCGTCTCGTGATCGAAGGTGCGCGAGGCCGCGCCCGTGGTGTATCGTGTTCCCGGCACGGTCGCGCTGTCAAGGTGACGGGACGCGGGGACACCGGCGCAGGCACGACCGGCGTAGGCATGGGCGTATAACGGGGGGCATGGATGCGCAAGCGGGTACTGATCGTCACCTTCGACGTGGTGGGGCCGGTGATGGCGGGGCCGGGTATCCGGGCGTGGGAGTTCGCCCGCGTGCTTGGGGCGCACTTTCCCGTCACGCTCGCCGCCCCGACGCCCGTTCCCGACGACGCCCCCGGTTTCGTGCTTGAAGCGGTACCCGTGGGTGCCGGGGCGATGGAGCGCGTGCGCGACCTGATCGCGGAGCACGACATCGTGATCGCGCAGATGCTGCCGCTCGACGTACTTACCGAGGAGACGTGGTGCGACAAATACCTGCTCGTGGATTTGTACTGCCCGTGGATGATCGAGAACCTCGAACACCACCGGGCGCAGAACGACCCCGACGCGAACCCCGGCTGGCTGCGGCACGACATCGAGCTAGTGCAGCAACTCGCGCTGCACGGCGATTTCTTCTTCTGCGCGGGGGAACGGCAACGCGCCTTCTGGCTCGGCGCACTGACCCTCGCGGGGAAACTGACGCCGGGGGTCTACGACCGCGACCGCGACGGGCGCGGCCTGATAGACGTGGTGCCGTTTGGCACCGCCGCCCCGCCGCCCCCGAACGAAGATGCGCCGGTGCCGCCGGTGCTCAAAGGCGCGATCCCCGGCATCGCGCCGGGAGATTTCGTCGCCCTCTGGGGCGGCGGCATCTGGAACTGGCTCGATCCCCTCACGCTCATCCGCGCCGCCGCGATCCTGCGCGACCGGGGCTACCCCTTCCGCGCTTTCTTCCTCGGCACGCAACGCCCCTCCACCGACGAGAAACCGACCCAACCCTCGATGCTCGCGCAAGCATTGCGCCTCAGCGACGAACTGGGCGTCACGGGGTCGCACGTCTTCTTCAACGAGCGGTGGGTGCCGTACGGGGAGCGGCACCGCTACCTGCAAGAGGCGGACGCGGGCATCAGTTTGCACCTGCCCACGCTCGAAACGCGCTTCGCCTTCCGCACCCGCGTGCTCGACTACCTCTGGACGGGCCTCGTCCCCGTGGTACACGACGGCGACACGATGGCCGACCTGCTGCGCGAACACGACGCGGGCGTGATCGTCCCCATCGGCGACGCCGACGCCCTCGCGGACGCCCTCGCCGCCCTGATGGACGACCGCGCCGAACACGACCGCCTCGCGGCGCGGGCGCACGATCTGGGGCGGGCATACGCATGGGAGCGCGTGCTGGAACCGCTGGTCGCCTACTGCCATAACCCGCAGCGCGGCGTGCCGGGGGTGAACGTTCACCGTCAGTTGCGCAACGACATCTCGGAGACGCGGGCCGAATGGCGCATGGCGAACGCCTACGCGGCGCGGTTGGAAGCCGAGATTCGCCGCAAGGACGCCTACATCGGCGAGATGGAGGCACGAGCGGCGGCGCAACCCTCTCCGGGCTTGTTCGCCCCCCTCCGCCGGGTCAGCGTGCGCACGATGGCGGCGCGGCTCCTGCGGGCGCGGGGCGGTAGTTCTGATTGACAACGCGGGTGGAGCGCGGTATGCTCTTTCGGCGCGGTGAGAAATGCCGTGCGTTCGCATCCGGCGCGTTCGTCTAGTGGCCAAGGACGCCGCCCTCTCAAGGCGGAGATCACGGGTTCGAACCCCGTACGCGCTACCAACTTCCTTCAGAACGACCTTCTTCGCCCCGCTCGTGCGGGGCGTTTGTGTGACCGGGGACGGATTGGATGATCGCAGAAGCGCACGAGCAAAAAAGAGGGACACCGCTCAATGAGCGGTGTCCCTCTTCGTTTCTCAGCTGCCGGTTCGTGCTACGGCACTAGGAGCGTACGGCGAAGGGGCCGTCCTTGAAGAGGATGCCGGGGGTGCTCGTGTCCACCTGCATGTAGCGGTAGGTGTTCCCCGCCACCGGGCTGAGGTAGCCTGCCGCCGCCACCGCCGCCGGGGCGTTCCTCACGAAGTCCACCTGCACGGGGGCGTACGTCCAGTTGTCCGCAGGCTCCAGACCGGCAATCGCCCGCCCAAGCACCCGGTGTTCCGACTCCACGCACGCGATCTGTGCTGCGATCTGCGCCAGCCGGGGCTGACCGAGTTCGGAGAACTCGCGCACCGCCGCGAGGAAGGCGGAGTCGAACACCCCCTCGAGCTGCTGCTGCGTGGCAATGAAGGTTTGCAGGTCGGTGAACGTCCGCGCCCCCTGCGGGAAGCTGAACGTGTCCGCCAGCGACATGCCGCCATTCGCGGTGAAGAATTGCTGGTGAATCTGCTCCTCCACCAGTGCCGCCTGAAGCTGGCCCCGCTGCACCGCCGTCAGGCCGAGCGCGGCGGCGTTCGCCAACCCGTTCGTGTAGAACGTCACCGCCAGTTGCTCCGCCGTCCGCGCCACAGTGAGGATCGCCTGAGCCGTGGATGGCGCACCACCCGCCCCCCGTGCGGTGAAGGGGCCGTCCTTGAAGAGGATGCCGGGGGTGCTCGTGTCCACCTGCATGTAGCGGTAGGTGTTCCCCGCCACCGGGCTGAGGAACCCCGCCGCCGCCACCGCCGCCGGGGCGTTCCTCACGAAGTCCACCTGCACGGGGGCGTACGTCCAGTTGTCCGCAGGCTCCAGACCGGCAATCGCCCGCCCAAGCACCCGGTGTTCCGACTCCACCAGCGCGATCTGCGACGCAATCTGCGCCAGCCGATGCTCGCCGATCTCGGAGAACTCGCGCACCGCCGCGAGGAAGGCGGAGTCGAACACCCCCTCGAGCTGCTGCTGCGTATCAATGAAGGTTTGCAGGTCGGTGAACGTCCGCGCCCCCTGCGGGAAGCTGAACGTGTCCGCCAGCGACATGCCGCCTTGCGCCGTGAAGAATTGCTGGTGAATCTGCTCCTCGACGAGGGCTGCCTGAAGCTGGCCCCGCTGGATGGCGGTGAGGCCGAGGGCCGTCGCGTTCGCCAGCCCGTTCGTGTAGAACGTCACCGCCAGTTGCTCCGCCGTCCGCGCCACGGTGAGAATATCCCTGATCCTCCCCGTGTTCGGCCCCGACACCTGCGCCGCTACCGACATGGGTACCACGGTGGAGAGAATGACCGGGGCTGCGTAGGCTGTTCCCTGTGCCGCCACCTTGATCGCGTCGCGCCGCGATATTTCCTTGCCGAACACGCCGATGTTGCTGTCGTTGTTACCCATCTGCTCCCCCATTCTTCTTGCCGCATGTGCCACCGCGCCGCATACACCCCTATCGTCGGTGCGCACGGAACTCACTTCGCAGTACGCAAGGAGACGCTCGTTGGATCATGGCAATCGCGCCACGGGGACGATGCCTCTCCTTGTACCGTTGCCCGCAATTATATTGCCAAGGCATATACGTCCGCACGAAATGCACCCATCCCCCCCGCCCATGCCGCCCAGAGGACACCTGCACCCGCCTTCCCCACGGGGATAAGGGTGTGACGCAGGGCAGGGAGGGATCAGGTGCATTTCGTGCAAGGCGACCGTCGGCGGGAGAACGCACAAGCCCTGACTATATTGCCGTGACGGAGACGCGGTGCAGCCCCGTCGCGCCATCGGGGATGGGGGCGCGGCGGGTGGCGATCTGCACATTGCCGTTGCCGTCCGTGGCGCGGCAGACGAGGGTGTAGCCGCCGGGGGCGGGCGGCGTCCACGAGAAGGCCCAGTACACCCACGTATACGGGCCGAGGGCGGGTTGCAGTGCTGCCTCGGCCCATGTCCCGCCGCTGTCGGTGCTGATCTCCACGCGGCGGATGCCCCGGTCGCCCGCGTAGGCGAGACCGGCGACAGCGACCGGCATCCCGGCGGTCGCGGCGCGGCGCGGCGCGTCTATGCGGCTTGTCGTCTCCACGAGCGACACGTCCGTCCAATCCTGCTGCTCCCAGAAGCCCTGATAGTCCTCCGCCGTGGCGGTGATCTCCGTGATCCACTTCGGGTTCTTCATGCCGTAGCGCGAGGGGATGATGAGCCGCGCCGGGTAGCCGTGACGCGGCGGCAACGGCTCGCCGTTCAGTTGGTACGCGAGGATCGTATTCAGGTCGAGGGCGGCGGCGAGCGGCAAGGCGGTGCTGTAGCCGTCCGTCCCCGCGAACTTCACCTTGTAGGCATCGGGCCGCACCCCCGCCCGTTCGAGCAGCAGGCGCAACGGCACGCCCGTCCATTGCCCGGTGCCGATCAGGTTGCCGCCGACGCGGTTCGAGATGCACTCCATCGTACGCAACAGCGTCACGGTCGGCAATGCCCGCAAGTCGGCGTACATCACCGAGAGCGGCGCGGCGACGAGGCCACCAACCGTGATCTTCCACCCCTCCTGACTCACTACAGGATCGCGGAAATTCTTCGAAATCACGTAGTGGCGGTCGCTCGCCGTGATCTCGTCGGGCAACCGGGGCGCGGCGAGGGCAAAGGCGGGTTCGGGCGAAACGCCGGCGGCGGCGCGGGCGGCGGCGGCAATCTCTCGCGCCCGGTCGCGGGCGGGCGATTCGAGGGCGAGCAGCGTCTCGGCAGTCGGGCGGTCGGGAAAGGCGAAGCGGCGCACGAGCAACCCCGTCGCCCCGACCGCCACGAGCGACGCTCCTGCCGCCGCCCCGCGCAGCAGTCGTCGCCTGCCCTCTCGCGTCTCCGGCGGTGCAGGCACCACGGGGGAAATTGCACGGCGGAGCAAGGCCGTCATCCCCGCGAGGGCGAGGCTATAGAGCGCAAACAGCCCCAAGCCTGCGATGAGGTAGAGGTTCGCCTCCGGCAGAGCCGCCCCGCCGATATCCGCCCCCGCGAGCGGCGAGATGATGAGCATCGTGAACAGCCACGCGCCGCCGCCGATTTGCAGGGCCTGCAGCAACGCGCCCCACCCCACGCCCCGCGTCGGGCAGTACATACGGCGGACATACAGCACGCCGAGCAGCCCCCCGACAAGGATCATCACAGCGGTCAGCACCGCGAACAGCGCGGGCTTTGTCTCCTCCTCAAGCGCGTCTATCGCCGTGTTGAACAGCCCTACCGGGACATTGGCACTCAGGGCGGCACCGATCAGTTCGGGGTACGTCGAGACACCCGCGCCGAGGCGCAACAGCAGCATCGCCGCCGCCATCGCGCACGCCGCTACAATCCCCGCAAGGTACCCGACCCACACGGGGGGCCGCGCCGCTCTCGGTGTCCCTGTTCTCGTGGTCGCCCCTGTCGGTCTTTCCCTTCGCGTCTCTGTCATGCCCACAGTATACCGGGTGCGGGGAGAATTGAACTGCATTCAACTGCATTAACCACAAAGGCACAAAGGCACGAAGGAAACGCGGAACATGGAGCCTCGAGGGCTAAACCTGTTCAGGACGTATGCCGTTGACGTGGTGTAACCGTGTGTGGCCTTCATCGCTCGACTCGCGGTGGTTCTCCCCCTCTCCACGGGCGTGGAGAGGGAAGAGAGGGGAGGTTCCCCGGCGCGGCAACGACGTGCGCGGCTAACTGCGTACGTCCTACCTGTTCCTGTCCCATCCTTCTTCGTGTCTTTGCGCCTTTGTGGTTCGTTTGGCGATTCCCCCCCCAACGACATTGCTACGCGACGCGGTATTGCGCCAGTGCCGCGTAGTTCGGGTCGGCACCGATGCCGGGGACATCGGGCGGGCTGACCGTGCCGTCGTCGTTGAGGCGCAGCGTGTGCTCGTACACCTTGCCCCACATCGGGTCCACGCTGTCGCGGTAGAACTCCAGAATCAGCCCGTTGGCGATGGCGGCGACGAGATGGACGTGGATGTCCTGCGACCCGTGCGGGGCGATGTCGAGGTCGTGCGCCTGCGCCATTGCCACCACCTTCATGAACTCGGTGACGCCGCCGAGCACCTTCGCGTCGGCGTTGAGGATCGGCACGGCACCCGTGGCGATCAGGTCGCGGAAGCCGTAGCGCGTGTACTCGTTCTCGCCCGTGGCGATGGGGATGCTCGTCGCCGCCGCGATCTTCTTGTGGCCCTCGTAGTCGTCGGGGGCGATGGGTTCCTCGAACCAGAAGGGGTCGTACTCCTCGATGCGCTTGGCGAACTGCACCGCCTCGTACGCTTTGTAGGCGCAGTTCGCGTCCACGAGCAGCTTCACGTCCGGCCCGATGGCCTCGCGCACCGCCGCCACGCGGGCGACATCCTCGCGGATCGGCATGGCACCGACTTTCATCTTCACCGCCCGCGCCCCCATCTCTACGTTGTCGCGCATCTCCTGTTGGAGTTCGCGCAGCCCCTTGCCCTCCTCGTAGTAGCCGCCCGCCACATACGTCGGCACGCGGTTGCGGAAGCCGCCGAGCAGTTTGTAGAGCGGCAGCCCCGCGACTTTGCCCCGGATGTCCCACAGCCCGATGTCTATGGCACTGATTGCCCGCGTGGTCAGGCCGCGCCGCCCGATCAGCTTAGGAATCCACATCTTGTGCCAGAGCCGCTCGACATCAATCGGGTCCTCGCCGATCAATTCCTTTGTCAGGTGTTCGATAGTCGCCTTACCGATGATTCCGCCCCCGCCGAGGCCGATGCCCGTGATCCCTTCGTCCGTCTCGATCTTCACGAGGTCAAGGCCGGAGTGGGTGTACGTATGCAGCCCGTTCGAGATCGGCTTGTGCCGGGGCCAGCGGTACTCTTCGGTGCTCACGCCGGTGATCTTCATGCGCGTCATCCTTTCAGACAGATACTACTCAACCCGAATCGTCCCCGGAAGCATCGTGTTCCCGCCGTTACTGGGCGATCCACCACTCGGCCTCGCGCAGTGACCCCCAGACATTGGGGAAGTTCTGGACGCGCTTGTCAATGAGGAAGTTGCCGAGTTCGAACCACATGTAGCCAAACCACGCGGATTCGTACATGAGCTTCTGCGCCTTCACGAACAACTGCTGGCGCGTCGTGTCGTCGTACGAGGCATCCGCCTGATTGAGCGTGTCGAGCAGGCCCGGCACCTTTGCCCGACTGTACGCGGAGTTGCCGCCCTCCGCCCATGTGATCAGCAGGTCATTGGTCGGGTCTACCGCGACGCCACTGAGGCGCGTCGCCATCTCGAAATCGTTGTTGACCCGCACCTTATCCCCCCACGCGACGCGCTCGACGATATCGAGATTCACCTTCACCCCGATCTTGTCGAGCATTGCCTGAAGGAGTTGGGCTTGCTGGACATCCACTTCGCGGTTGTGCGCGGTCAGGCGCACGGTGAAGGGCAACATTACGCCGGACTCCTTGATGAGAGCCTTCGCCTTTTCGAGATCGAGCGGGTACGCCGGTACGGTATTGTCGTACCCGATTGCGCCCGGTACGAACTCGTACGGCAAGGGGATGCCGATGCCCTGTCCGAGGGCTTTCGCCATCGCGTCGCGGTCCACGGCGTACTCAATCGCCTGCCGCAGCTTCAGATTATCCTGAAACGGCGGCTTGATGGCGTTGAAGAAGAACTGCCGCTTGCTCCCCACGTAGGGCGATTCGATGTACCGTGCGGTCGCAATCCCCTTTGCCGCCGCCACATTCCGCCCCGGCACGTTCTGCATGAAGTCCGCCGTACCCGCACGCATCTCGTTGAATTGCGTGGTCGCCTCGATGATTACCCGGTACGTCGCGCCATCGGCGTACGGGAGCGGTTTGCCGTCCGCGCCCATCTGCCAGTAGTTCTCGTTCTTCGTGACGACCAGTTTGTCGCCGGAGGCGAAGCTGACGAACCTGAACGGCCCCGTACCCACCGCGTTCGTCTTGAGCCAGTCCTCGCCGCGATCCTCGGCGGCTTTCTTCGAGACGATGGCGGTGTTGGCGATCACATCGCTGAGCGAACTGAGAATCGCGGCACTGGGGCGCGTCAGGTTCACCTGCACGGTGAGGGGATCGAGCGTCTGGGCCGGGTTTTTCGTGTCCACGGCGGGCAGGTAATTCGCGGCGAAGCTCTTCGGGTTCTGCACCATCCGCTTGAGGTTCCAGACCACCGCGTCCGCATCGAGCGGCGAGCCATCATGGAACCGTACATTCTCCTGAAGCTTCAGCACGATAGTATTGCCGCTCACCACCCACGATTTCGCCAACCGGGGCTGCACACCGAACTGGCCCTGCGCATTCGGTCTCCACGCGAACAGCCAGTCGTAGCACGCGCTGGCGGTCGGGCCACTGGCGAAGATCGGGTCCATGGAGACGAAATCGTTGGTCTGCATGATGCGCAGTTGCCCACCGCGCTTTACCGTCATGTTCGTCATCGCCATGTTCGTCATCGTCGGGGTCGCTGCCGCCATTGACGGCGCGGGTGCTACGGGCGGTGCCGCTGCCATCCCTGCCGGGGCGGTCAACACTGCAGGGGCGACCGATGGCACGACTGCCGCTGTGGTCGCGCCGCTTGCGGCGGTGACGATCTGCGGCACGATGGCGACGGCGGTCGGGGGTCTGCCGGTCGTGGTGGGAGTCGCTGCGGCAGTGTCGCCGCACGCCGCGAGAATACTTGCTGCGGCGATCCCCCCGGCCCCCCCCAGAACGGTCCGTCGCGTGATGTGTGCTCCGCCGGCCATACACGTTTCCTTTCCGACCGCCCGATTGCTCAGCGGCCTCCGCGATGCTTCAGGCGTGGGTCGAATGCTTGTCGCAACCCATCGCCGACAAAATTGAAGGCGAGAACCGTGATGAAGATCGCAATCCCCGGCGCGAATGCGAGCCACGGCGCGGTTTCGAGGTACTGGGAACCGGAGCGCAGCATCGCGCCCCAACTCGCGGTGGGCGGCACGACCCCGACGCCGAGAAAGGAGAGCGAGGCTTCCGTGACGATGGCGGTAGCGATGAGGAGCGTCACTTGCACGATGATCGGCGCGGTGATGTTCGGCCAGATATGGCGAGCCATCAGCCGCAGGGGAGAGACGCCGATCACCCGCGCCGCCGTGACGTATTCGCGCTCGCGTTCGGAGAGGGTCTGCCCGTGCGTCAACCGGGCAATCGCGGTCATGGAGACGAACCCGATGGCGATCATCGCATTGCCGATACCCGGTCCGAGGGCCGCCGTGATCGCCAGCGCGAGGATGAGCGAGGGGAATGCCTGCACCGCGTCTATGATACGCATGATGACATTGTCTATGGCACCGCCGAGAAACCCCGCGAGCAGACCGAGCGTGACGCCGAGTACGAGAGCGATAGCCGCCGCGATGATGCCGACCTGGATCGAGACGCGGGAGCCATAGATGATGCGGGAGAGCACATCGCGCCCCAAATCATCGGTGCCGAACAGGTGCGCGGCACCGGGAGCCTCGGTGAGCGCGAGGTAATCCTGCGCATTGGGTTCGAAGGGGGCGAGCACGGGGGCGAGCAGCGCACAGAAGACCACGAGTGCCAGTACCACGAGACCCGCCCCCGCGAGGCGTGCCTGAACCACCCGCCGGACGATGTTCCAGACGCGCCGGGGCGGACGTGCGACGGCAACGAGCGGCGTGGCGTTCACACCGGGGCGGGCGGGCAGGCGCAGGTTCTCGCTGCTCATCGGTACCGTATCCTTGGGTCGAGGTAGCCATAGGCCAGATCGGTGAGCAGATTTGCGACCATCACGGCGAGGGCGAGCATCAGCACCGCGCCCTGCAAGAGGGGATAATCGCGGTTGGCAATCGCGTCCACCGCCGCCCGTCCCACGCCGGGGATCGCAAACACCGTCTCCACGATTGCCGCGCCCGAGACGAGGTTGCCGATCTGCAAGCCAAGGATCGTCACGATGGGGATGAGCGCGTTCTTGAGCGCGTGCCGCACGACAACGCGCCGCTCGGACAGCCCCTTGGCGCGGGCGGTGACGATATAATCCTGTCCGAGTACCTCGAGCAAGGCGGAGCGGCTTTGCCGCATCACCACCGCCGCCGAGTGCGTGCCGAGCACGACAGCGGGCAGCACGAGCATCTTCAGGCTCAGACCGAGGTCCGCGAGGGGCGCGACGTACCCGCTCGGCGGTACCCAGTGCAGCACCACCGCGAAGATGTAGACGAAGATCAGAGCCTGCCAGAAGCTCGGCAGCGCGATGCCCCCCATTGCGAACACCGACGCGGCGAGGTCGAGCTTGGTGCCGGGGCGGAGCGCGGAGATGACCGCCGCCGAAAGCCCGATCACCGCGCCGATGACCAACCCGGCGAAGCCGACATAGAGGCTCACGGGGAGCCGCCGCAGCAGGATGGTGGTGACGGGTTCATTCGTGCGGATGGAGGTGCCGAGGTCCCCGCGCACCACCCGTCCGAGCCACTTGCCGTACTGGACATAGACCGGCTGATCGAGTCCGAGATCGCGCCGGAGGGCTTCGTACGTCGCTTTGTTGCCCGCATTGTCGCCGAGCACGGCAACCGCAGGGTCGCCGGGGAGCACATAGAGCAGCCCGAACGAGATGACGCTCGCAATAAGCAGCACGGGGAACATGCTGACGATGCGCCGAATGATGTACTCCGCCATGCGGGTCATCTCCCAGATTGAGGGGCGGCAACACATTCTGTCTTGCGTATGATAATGAGACCGTACCATTGCGAGCGATGCTTTGTCAATCCCCGCTGCGGTGAGGCCACACCGCAGGGACACGGGATGAAACGGGAGTTTCGAACCCCGTTTGTCCTCTCCCCCGTGTTCCCTTCGCGTCTTCGTGTCTTCGTGGTTCGACTCCCCGATTCCCGCTACGGGAGGTACTGCGCCGCGTACATCGTCTCCGGCTTCACGTCGGTCTTGAGCAGGTTTGTGTCGCGCATGAAGGTGACGGCGCGGGGCCACAGGGCTGGGTCTATCGCGCCGTACTTCGCGGGGTCGCCCGAAAGCTCGATGGTCGCGGCGAGGACTTGCCGCTGCACGTCGGCGGTCTTTGCCGCTTCGGGGACGATCTTCAGGACGTGCGCGAAGGCTCCGGCGGGGTCGCGTTGTGCGTCGCGCATCCCCGCGATCAGGCCGCGCAGGAAAGCTCGCGCCACCTCCGGGCGTTCGCGCAACAGCTTCTCGCTCGTGACGATGCCCGCCGAGGGCAGGTTATACACGTCCGCGACGCGCAACATGTCCACCGCCCCGCCGTTGCTCAATATCCGCAGTTGCACCGGCTCGTTGTTGGCGTAGCCGACCGCCGCATCCACCTTGCCCGCCTGTACGCTCTGCACCTGCGTGAAGCCGATCTCCTGCGCGTTCACGGCCTTCTCGTCAATCTTCGCGGCGTACAGGATCGCCTTGTACCCGATGTACGTCGCGCCGTAGAACCCCGGCAGCCCGACACGCAGTTTCGTCAGCGATTGCGCGTCGGTCAGCCCCTTGCCCGCAAGCGCGAAGACCGCCACGGGGTACTGCTGGTAGATGCTGGCGATATAGACCACGGGCAAGCCCATCGCCCGCGCCAGCACCACCTCGTCCCCGCTCGCGTTGAGGAAATCGCGCTCCCCCCGCGCCACGAGCGTCATGAAGTCGGTCGTGCTGCCGTACTCGAACGTCGGTTGCACCCCCTCGCGGGCGAAGTGTCCGTTCGCGTCCGCCACGTAGAAGGGCGCGAACTGCACATTCGGGATGTAGCTGAACGCCAATTTCACGGGCGTCGCGGTGCGCATGGTGGTAGCCGGTGCGGTGGTCGCGCTCGTTCCCGTAGTGGCGGGCGTGGTTGCAGCGGGGGGAGCGGTGGCGGCGGGGTGGGCGGTGGCAGTCGGCGCGGCATTCTCCGCGCCACACGCGGCGAGCAGGGCGGATGCGGCGGCGACGGAACCGAGGAGCAGGGCGCGGCGATTCATGTTCAATTTCAATCTTCTTTCCACGCGAGCAGCGTGCGTTCGATCAGGGCAACCGCCGTGTACCCCACGGCGGCGATCCCCATCAGGCAAAAGAGGGCGACGAACTTGAGCGGCGTGTCGTACAGGAACTCCGCCTGCTTCAGGAGGTACCCAAGCCCCTCCCGCGCCGAGACGAATTCGCCCACCACCGCCCCCGTGACGGCGAGGGTGCAGGCGATGCGGACGCCGCCGAGCAGGTTCGGCAGGGCCAGCGGCACCTCGACATAGCGCAGGATTTGCAGGCGGTTCGCCCCCGCGAGCAGCGCAACATTGACGAGGTCGCGCTCGATGCCGCGCAACCCGACCGCCCACGTCACGAGCACGGGGAAGAAGACGATCAGGGCGCACACCAGCACCTTCGGCGTCAGCCCCGTGCCGAACCAGAGGATGAGGATGGGGGCTATCGCCACCACGGGCGTCGCCTGACTGGCGGCGATGAACGGCGCGAGGGCGCGGTCGAGCAGGGGGATATGCACGATCAGGTAGCCGAGCACCACCGCCACCGCCACGCCGAGCGTCGCCCCGCCCATCGCTTCCACGAGCGTCACGCGCACATGGGGCCAGAGGACGCCGCTCGCCGCCGTCTCGACGAACGCCCCGAACACCGCCTCCGGGGGCGGCAGCAGGAATGCGGGGATCGCCCACCCCACCACCGCGAGTTTCCACACCGCCACGAACACCGCGAGCGACAGTGCCGGGGCGACGGTGTTCCATCGCCGCATTCGCCGCGTCCGTTCGCGCCGCCGCGTCGTCTCGCGGGCGGGATGCGGCGGCGCGGTCGGCGGTGCCGGTGCCACCGGGGTACGAGGAGCCGTCTGCGTTTGCGTTTGCGTTTGCACCATCGTCGGCCCTCCGGTTCGTACAACCGAGCCGGGACGCGAAAAGTCCCGGCGACACGAGCGGTCGTCGGGACACAAAGCGCACGAACGGCAATCCGTCACACGGCGCGGGCCACGGCAAACGGTCGCCAAAGCCACGGTTCCGCCCACGCCTAGGCGCGTGGAGGCCGTGTCACCCGCTGCTTGTTTGCGGCGTCTTCTTCCATCCGGACTTTAACCGTCGGCCCCGGAATTACACCGGGTCTGCGACACCCGTTTGGGCGTTGATAGTGTCGCTCGCGGGCTTGGCACGCGGGTAACGGCTGCCTCTACCGCCGGTCGGGGATTGCACCCTGCCCCGAAGACTGCACACGTTCAGTATGGTGCAAAGCGGCGGGTGCGTCAACAGCAACGCCGCCCCTGCCCGGGGTTTATGCGTTCTGGCAAAAATGCGCCCCGCAGCGACCTCCGGCAGGGGAACGCATCGCCCTATTGCCACCGACAGCCTACGGCAGTACCGCAGGCGCGTACAACGGGCTGATCGCCGCCCCGAAACTGCCCATCGGCGGGTCGGCAGTCGCGGTGATGCGGTACACATTCGCATTCACCGGCCCGATGGAGGTGGTCATCGTGGACGATGTGATCGTCGCCGTCGCCACGCCATTCGCTACCGTTACCTGCACATACGCCGCGCCGTTCGGAGCCTTGCCGCCGCCTGCGAAGGTGGTTGTCGTCCCCGTGTCCCCGATGATGACGCGGGTGCCGTCGCCGCACACTCCGCCCTGCGCGTCGTAGATGGTGGCGGTGATTATGCTGGCGACGCTGCGCCGCAAGTTGACCGGGGGGTTGTTGAACACGGCACGGGCGGGCGCGGCGCACTCCACACCTGTCGCCGCCGTTGCAGGCACGGTGAGAACAGCGGTCGCGGACGGTGTAGGGATCGCCGTCGCGGGGGGAGCGGCAACGGTGGCGGGCGGGGAAGCCGCGACACCGCTCCCATACCGCCACTGGTGGTACTGCTGCCCGATGTTGCCGAACTCCACCTGAAATGCCACCGGGTTGCTCGGCGTGTAGGTGAGTACCCGCCGCTCGAACGCCTGAATGAGCACATCCTTCGGCGCACCGGCGACGCGCACGTTCGACCAGAACGGCTCCGATATCGCCAACCCGATGCTCGGTAGCCCCGCCCGCGCCCGGAAGGCAGCGAAGGCGGCGGGGATGTTATGCCCGGTCGTCTGGTCGTAGGCACTGACCGTGGCGAGGGGGTAATTGGCACCATCGGAGAAGCGGATAGCACTGCCGGTGGGCGTGAGCGCGGCAATTGTCGGCTCGTTGACCGAGGGCGACACGGGGACGCGCAGTTGCGCCGCCAGTGCTTGTACCATCGCGTAGGTCGGGCCGGTATTGTTCGCATCGCCCGCCATCGGCACATTCGCCGGTGCGCGGGTCTCGAATGTGTTGTCCCCCAGTTGGAGCCGCCCTGTCACCAGTTCGGTGGCGAGCAGGCCGTTCGTCACGGTGTTGTCGCCGCGCAACTCCATCCGGGCCTTGTCGAAGTACTGCACGAGCCGCTGCCCGCCCGGAGCCTCGGTGTACAGTTCCCGCTGCCCCTCACGGGCGAGGGCGAGCGGCCCCCAGAAGTTCGGCGTGATCGCCTCCCCCGCCTGCCATTGCAGGGCGAACGCGGAGTCCGCGTAATTCGTTGCGGCGTCACTGCGTCCCGTCAGCGCGGGCGACAGGAGCAGCACACACAGCAGCGGTGCCATATATGCCCATCGTCGCGTCCCAACCGTCGTCCTCTGGCCTGTCGTTCCCGCTATCTACCATGCCCGATGCATCATTCCCTCCTCGTTCCCTGGCAGCGACGCGACAACGCCAACGGCGCGACTCGCCCCGTTCACCCCGATGCACCGAGCCATCAGCGGTGCGCCGAGGGTGTTTCTTGACCTGCGTATATGCTAGCACGAGGTGGGCGACGAAAGGTAGAGAGAGGACCTCCGTTCGCTCGGCGGCACGCGATGCGAATTCACAGCATCGGGCAGTTTTGGTACGGCAATGGCAGAGGCGAACGAAAAGGGACATGGTGTTCCCTGTGTCCTCGCATCTATCAGGTCATGTCCGCCGTCGTGGTTCGTCGCGCTCACTGGTGCAGCGTGGCGAGACGGGCGGCGGCGGCGGCGAGCGTTTCGGGCCGTTTGGCGAAGCAGAAGCGGATGAGCATCGGGGCGCGGGCGGCGTCGGCATAGAACACCGAGGGCGGGATGCCGACCACGCCCGCCCGCTCGATCAGCGCGAAGCACGCCGCCACGTCGTCCTTCATGCCCAAACTCGATACGTCCGCGTTGAGGAAGAAGGTGCCGCCCGCCGGGAGCGTCGGCAACCCGGCGGCATGCAGGGCGTCGCGCAGCGTGTCGCGCCGCTCGTGGTAGTCGCGGCGCAACTCCGCATAGTAGTCGCGGCCCTCGGCCTCCTCGAACGCGGTCGCCATCGCCTCCTGAAACGGCGTCGCGGTGGCGAAGACGCTGAACTGATGCACCGTGCGCAAGGCGATATTGAGCGGCGCGGGGCCGACCGCGTAGCCGACCTTCCAGCCCGTCATGCTGAAGGTCTTGCCCGTGCTGTTGAGCGTCAGCGTGCGCTCCCACATCCCCGGCAGCGTGGCGATGCGGACATGTTCCGCGTTATCGAAAACGATGCGGTCGTACACCTCGTCCGCGATCACCGTCACATCGTGTTGTCGGCAGAGGGCGGCGATCTCGTCCAGTTCGGCGCGGGCGAAGACCTTGCCCGTGGGGTTGTGCGGCGTGTTCAGCAGGAGCAGGCGCGTGCGCGGCGTGAACGCGGCGGCGAGTTCTTCGCGGTCGTAGCCCCACTCCGGGGCGTGCAGCGTGACGACACGCGGCACCCCCCCCGCGAAGATGATATCGCCCGTGTAGGCGTCGTAGAACGGCTCGAACAGGATCACCTCGTCGCCGGGATTGACGAGCGCGAGAACGGCGGCGTGCATCGCCTCCGTTGCCCCCGTGGTCACGGTGATCTCCGTGTCCACGTCCACTTCCCGCCCCGTTTGCGACTGCCAGACATTCGCAATGGCGCGGCGGAGGCGCGGCGTGCCGTGGCTCGGCGCGTACTGGTTGTGGTCGGCGTAGATCGCCGCCGCCGCCGCGTCCTTGACGAACTGCGGCCCCGGAAAGTCCGGGAAGCCCTGACCGAGGTTCACCGCCGCGTGCTGGATCGCCAGCCGCGTCATCTCCGAGAAGATCGAGGTGCCGAACCCCCGCGTCCGCGCTGCCCCCACGTCCGTTCGCGCTGTCTGCGCCGTCTGCGCCGTCCGCGCCGTCTGCGCTGTCTGCATAAGCGGCCCTGCCCCTTCCCACGATACTGCACATTGTTCGTGCATCATATCAGGAAAACCCTGCACGAAACGGAGACACGAGGGTGTTTGCAGGGTCTACGATGCTCGCCAGATGCACCTAACCCCCCAGCCCCCTTCCCCATAGGGAAGGGGGAGCAAAAGAGATAAACTCCTCAGTTTTCCCCGTACGCCGCGATTTTGCCCTGCGTCACCCCCTTCCCTATGGGGAAGGCGGGTGCGGGTGCCCTCTGGGCGGCATGGGCAGGTGGGGGGTTAGGTGTATCTGGCCCCGCAGCACCCGTTGGCGGGAGAACGCATACGCCCTGAGAGCCACACCGATGAGTTTGATGCAATCGGCGAGTTTCATCGGTAGGCACCGGATCGTTCGGTGCCGCACACGAAGGAGCGCATATCATGCCGATCTCGTTTCTCGAAGTCCCGATGGGCATCCGCAGCGACGCGAAACGCACGCTGGTACGGGAAATCTATACCGCCCTCGACGAGGCGTACCGCGTCCCCGACACCCGCATCTTCCTCCGCGAATGGCCGCTCGACGCCGTGAGTCAGGACGGACGCCTCGATTCCGAACCCGCCAAGCCCGTCTGCTTCCTCGAAGTCCCCCCGGACATCGGCCTCGACGCCAAGCGCACGATGGTCGCACGGATCAGCGCGGCGATCACCGAAGCGTACCATCTCCCCGATGTGCTGATCTTCTTGCGCGAGTACCCCCTCGATATGGTCAGTCAGGACGGTGGCCTGCAATCGGAGAACCCCGTGATCCTCGAAGCGATGGCGCAGGCGGCGAACCGATGAGTGCGACGCACGCGGCGAGTTGTATGGGTAGGTGCCGCAGTGGCATACGAGTACAATCACTCACAGGAGGTCGGACATGAGCCAGACGATGGTACGCTACACCGTCAAGCCCGAACAGGCCGCGCACAACGAGGAGTTGGCGCGGCGGGTATACGAGGAACTGCGCCGAATCGCGCCCGACGGTCTGCGCTATGCCACCTTCGTGCTCGAAGACGGCGTCAGTTTCGTACACATAGCTTCGGTCGAGACGGCGGACGGTGCCAACCCGTTGCGGGAGATCGCGGCCTTCCGCGCCTTTCAGGAGAATATCGGCGCACGCTGCGACGCGCCGCCCGCGCCGGTTGGCCTGCGCGAAGTCGGCTCGTACCGCTTCGGGGCCGCCGAGACGGACGCATGACGATGCGCATGGGCGTGCATGACCCCGCGCCAACGGAGACCGCTCGCGTCGCTGCGGCGCGAGCGGGGGACGAAGGGGCGTTCGGCGCACTGACGCTCCCGCTCCAGCGCGAGATACACGTCCACTGCTACCGGATGCTCGGCTCGCTCGACGACGCCGACGACGCCCTTCAAGAGACGCTGCTGCGGGCGTGGCGGCAAATTGACCACTTCGAGCCGCGTGCGCCGTTCCGTGCGTGGCTCTACCGCATCGCCACCAATGTCTGCCTGACGATGCTGACGCGCCGCACGCGCCGCCGCGAAGTCACGACAACGGCGTTGGCGGCGACCGGTCACGAAGCGAGCGACGCGCTGCCCCTCGATCCCTATCCCGACCGTCTGCTCGACGAACTCGCGCCGTTCGTGCCGGGGCCGGAAACGACTATTGAACATCGGGAGAGCGTCGAACTCGCCTTTGTCGCCGCCGTGCAACTGCTCCCGCCCCGGCAACGTGCCGCACTCCTGCTCTGCGACGTGCTCGGCTACACGGCAGCCGAGGTCGCGGCGATGCTGGAAACCAGCGTCGCCGAGGTCAACAGCGTGCATCAACGCGCTCGCTCCACGCTCGCCAAAGAACGCACCGCCGGACGGGTCACACACGCCCACGCCCGGAGCGACACCGCCACGGAACAACGACTCGTGCGGAACCTGAGCGATGCGTGGCACGCCGCCGATGTCCCGGCGATTGTCGCACTGCTGACCGAGGATGCCCTCTTCACGATGCCGCCGCAACCCGTACGCCACATCGGGCGGGAGGCAATCGCGCTCCTCCTCGCCACCGGGCCGGGGGGCGGGCGGCTCGACCGATTCCGGCTCATACCGACGCACGCGAACCGCCAACCGGCGGTCGCGGCCTATTTCCGGGATAGCGACGACGGCCTGTATCGCGCCTACGCGGTGTTCGTGTTCGCGCTTGCGGGCGAGGCTATCGCGTCCCTCGTGCGCTTCGCCGATCCCGGTCTTTTCGTACGCTTCGGCCTGCCGACAACACACGACGGCTAGCGCGGGGTTCAATGCGGTCGTGGCATGTATCGGCTCCGCCGGACTCCGCAGCCTCACCGCATATCGCTCTGAGGGGGGAACGAGGAACATCGCCGTGGCGTCGCCCCTACGTCGTTCCTCACGCGAGCGATATGGGCATCCCCATGAATCGCCCGTAGGCGTCCGCCGCCGTGTGCAAGGCGGCGCGTTCGGCCTCATCGAGCGGCACGAGCAGCGTCGTTTCGATGCGCACGGTCTTTTTCTCCACCGTGCGCCGCCACCCGCCGACTACCGAGCCATCGAGGGTGATGATATGCGCCATCAGGGGGGTGCTGTCGGCGTCTTCCTCGCGCAGGCGGAGGGGGTCGAACGACGCCCCGTAGCCCTTGTAGGCGATGAGTTGCTCGTCGTAATCGGGCAGCAGATGCACGACCGGGGCGGCGATCTCCGGGGCCGTGGCAGGCGGCACGAACCAGTACGCTTTGCCGTCTACCGTCTCGCTCATGAGGTGCGCCGCGTTCATCTCGATGCCGGTTCGGGCGTCGGTCACGGAGAGACCCGACCACCACGCGAGATCGTGCGGCGTCGCCGGACCGTGACCCGCGAGGTACCGCCGCGTCAGCGTGGCGAGGGCTTCGTCGCGTGTCGGTTCCCCGCCCGTTGCCGGGGCGCGTTCGTCGAGCAGGGCATACGTGAACTGCTTGCCGCGCCGGGGGCCGGAACAGATCAGGGCGTCGAGTTCGGCCCGCATCAGCAGGTGTCCGAGCCGCTGCCCGCTTGCGACGATCCCGCCCTCGTCCAGCACCCGTGCGAGTTCCGGGCGCGTGAGATGCGTGCCGCCGCGCAGCGCGTCCGACAGCAGCCCGTGGCTGCGCCCGAACACCGCGTCGTCCAGTTCAAGTTTCCGGTCGTAGTGCGCCATCACGGCGCGGACGCGGGGCGCGGTCAGCGCGAGCAGCCAGCGGATGTCTTCGGGCAGCACGAAGTGCCACGTCGGGCGCATGACGTGGGTACGCAGGATCGTGCCGTCGTCGCACAGCCGGTCGAGGTCGGCATCCGAAGCACCCGCCGTGCGCTGCGCCACGCCCCACTTCGCCCCGCCGTAGTCTTGGGCCTGCACCGCGAGCAGTGACCGCACGGCATCTTCCGGCGTCGCCCACGGTTCACCGACGAGGCGTTGGTTGTGCAGGCGGACGCGGGCAATATCCCGAAGCATCATCTAGGTCTTCCCCGATTAGCCGTGCGCCGCGAAGTAGGCACGAAGCTTGTCCGCGCACGCGACACGCTCCGCCGCCGCGACCCACCGCGTATCGTTGTGTCCGGTGTAGAGCGCGTCCCCCTCGTGCCGGGGGAAAACGTGGACATGGAAATGCCACACATCCTGATTCCCCGCCGGTTCGTTGTGCTGCCGCATGGAGGTTCCCGCGCACGGGTACGCCTCGCGCATCGCCGTCGCCACGACCTTCGCCGTCGCGTACACACGGGCGAGCGCGTCGTCCGGGATGGCGTAGATATTCTCGTGGTGCGCCCTCGGTACGACGAGGACATGCCCCGGATTTCGCGCCCACCACTTGGGCGCGACGAATGCGAGGGTGGCCTCGTCCGCGAACACGACGAACCGCACGCCGTTGATCGCGTCTTCCTCGCCACGAGCCAAGCGGCAGAAGGGGCAGTTGTACCCCGGCGGTTCGTGGTGGTACACGCGGCGCGTGTCGTCTGTTCCCTGATCGGTCATCGGTCGCCGTCCCCGTTGGTAGGCGCGGGCAGGTCCGCGAAGGCGTATTCGTCCACGTCGCACACGGGCCGGTAGCCGATTTGCCGGTAGACCTTGTTCGCGGTCGGGTTGGCGAGGTCGGTGAACAGGCAGCAGAACCGCCGCCCGCCGTCGAGCAACCATTGCGAGAGCGCGGCGACATTCGCGCTCGCGTAGCCCCTGCCGCGATGCTCCGGCGGCGTGTACACGGGGCCGATGCGGATACCGTGCGGCGTCGGCCCGCCGTACCCTGCCAGCGACACCGGCACGCCGCCGTTTTCCCAGAGCCATAGCCCGCCCGTTTCCGGGACGGCGACGAGGCGCAGGCTCACCGCCCGCTCGCTGTCCGCCGCGTTACCCGGCAACCCCGCCTCCTGCGTGAAGGCGAAGTTCCACGCGACGAGCAACGTGCGCTCGGCTTCGGTTGCCCGCCGTGCTGCGCCCGCGACAGGTCGCGGCATGGTAACTTGCGCGATTTCGTGAATGCGCCCCGCGAAGTGCCGCTCGCCCCGTTGCCCGCTCCGCCGCCCCCACTCCGCCGCGAACGCCGCCGCGATCTCCGTGGGAGCGATCAGCCCCGGCAGGGTGTCATATTTCCCACGCACCGCCGCCGCGAGGGCCGGAAGTGCATCGAGCGGGGCGCGAGACAGCACGAGGTTATGCCGTAGCGACGTGCGCAACGCGGCGGCGACGATCTCCCCACCCGCGTCCTCGATAGTGGCGAAGAACGGCGGGTCGTCCCCGTAGCGCGTCGGGTCGTCGCGCAGTCCCGCCGCGAGGCCGAGGTGCAGGCAGTGCGCCGCTTCCTCTCGGACAAGGAACGGTTCTGACGCCGCGAGGAACGCCCCCGCGTCAGCGAACGGGCGCACGGTGTAGGTCACGCGCCCTTCTCCGCCGGGAGGTCGGTGCGCGGCCCCCACTCGTTCCACGAGCCGTCGTAGTTGGCACCGCTACGGCCCGTGCGGTGCATGGCGAACAACACGCCCGTCGCCGCCATGCCGCCGCCGCAGTAGACCACGGTCGGTGCGGCATCCGACACGCCCGCCGCGTCGAGGGCCGCCGCGAGTTCGGCGTCTCCCTTCCACGTCCCATCAGGGCCGAGCAACCCGGTCGCGGGGAGGCTCACGGCACCGGGGATATGCCCCGCTCGCCCGCCGCGTTCGAGGTCGCCCCGGTACTGCTCGGCGGGGCGGGCGTCCACGAGACGGGCCGACCGCCCCGGCAACGTCGCCGCCACTTCGGCGATTGTGGCCCGCAATTCTGGGCGCACGCGGGCGACGAAGATCGCAGGGGGGACGTGCGGCGCGTCGGTCTCGGTCGGGCAACCTTCCGCCGCCCACTTCGCCCATCCCCCGTTCAGCAGCGAGACGCGGTCGTGTCCGTGGTAGCGCAAGGCCCACCACAGCCGCGTGGCGAATGTATGCCCCTTGTGGTCGCAGATGACGACATGCGTGTTGGCCCCGATACCTGCGGAAGACGCCCACGCCGCGAACCGCTCCGGGGGCGCGATCTGCACCGGCACGGGATCGTCGGGATTGGTGATGTCGGTCGTCCAGTCCACGTAGACCGCGCCGGGGATGTGGCCCGCGTCGTATTCGCCCCGCGCCGCCTCGTACGACACCGTCATGCCGCCCGCCCCGTCCTCGATATGGCGCACGTAGCCCCGGATGTCGAGCACGCGCACGTTCGCGTCGCCAAGATGCGCCGCGAGCCATTCGGTGCTGACTAGCGAATCGGTGTTCGTGTTCGTCGTCGTCGTCGCCATCGTCGCTCTCCCTCCCTGTCGTCGCCGCCGTTCGTCTGTGGCGGCAGTGTACCGCACGGCGGCGCGGGCGGGGAACCGACGCGAAAGCGCGTCGCTCCGGTGGAGCGACACGCTCTCCACGCGCAAAGGCCCGGAGGGGAATCCCTCCGGGCCTTTGTGCGACCGCATCCCGCTACCGACTGCCGACTGCCGACTGCCGACTTAGAGCTGGTACGCGATCTCGCCGTGCTGCGAGGAGTCGAGGCCGAGTGACTCCTCCTTTTCCGGCACGCGGAGCGAGATCACGAGGCCGATCACCTTGAGGATGGCGAAGGTCATGATCGCCGAGAACGCCGCCACGACCACCACCGCGAGCAGTTGGATGAGGAACTGCGTCGGGTTGCCGTAGAACAGGCCGTCCGCCTTGTCCGGGTTCACGGTCTTGGTGGCGAACAGGCCGGTGGCGAGCGCACCCCAGATGCCGCCGACGCCGTGAACCGCGAACACGTCGAGCGCGTCGTCCACCTTCAGCCGCTCCTTGAGGAGGTCCACGGCGAAGAAGCAGAATATACCGGCACCGAGGCCGATACCGATGCTGGCGAGGGGGGTGACATAGCCGCTCGCGGGCGTGATTGCCACGAGGCCGGACACCGCACCGGCGGCGGCACCGAGCACGCTCGGATGCCCGTGGCGCATCCAGCTCACCGTCATCCATGTGAGCGCACCCATCGCGGCGGCGGTGTTCGTGACCACGAAGGCGTTCGCCGCGAGGCCGTTCGCCGCCAGCGCACTGCCCGCGTTGAAGCCGAACCAGCCGAACCACAGGAGGCCCGCGCCGAGTACGGTCATCGTCAGGTCGTGCGGCTCCATCTTCTCCGAGCCGAAGCCCGCACGCCGACCGAGCACCAGTGCCGCCACGAGGGCCGACACGCCGCTCGTGATGTGGACCACCGTGCCGCCCGCGAAGTCCAACGCGCCGAGTGCGCCGAGCCAGCCACCCGCCGACCAGACCCAGTGCGCCACCGGGCAGTAGACGAGCGTGCTCCACAGCACCGAGAAGATCACGAACGCCTTGAAGGTCTTGCGCTCCGCGAACGCGCCCGTGATGAGGGCGGGCGTGATCACCGCGAACATGCCCTGATAGATGGCGAAGGCACTGTGCGGGATCGTGGGGGCGTAGCTGCTCGGTGCCGCACCGACGCCCGTGAAGCCGAACCAGTCCAGCCCACCGATGATGCCGCCCACGTCCGGCCCGAAGGCGAGCGTGTAGCCCCACAGCACCCACGTCACGCTGATGAGCGCGAGGATGAAGAAGCTGTGCATGATCGTGCCGAGCACGTTCTTGCGCCGCACCAGCCCGCCATAGAAGAAGGCGAGGGCCGGGGTCATCAGCATCACCAACGCCGCCGATGCCAGGACCCACGCGGTATCGCCCGCGTTAATTTCCGGTGCCACCATGTGCTACTCCCCCTTGAATGACCTTCACCGCGCATCGCACCCTGTGTCGCTATGCCCCGTCGTCCACCGTCGCTCCGCCGTGTGTATTTCCCCCCCATCCGTCCGTTTGTCCGTTCGTGCGCCCCATGCCTTTTCGGGCGTTTCACCAATATGCGGCATTGTAACGACCGTACGCGCCGTCGCTCTACGTGCAATGGGCAGAGAAGTCGCGCCCTTACTTGTTAGGATGCACAGAAATTGCTCGTCCCCTATGATGTACGAAGGGTTGGCGTACAATGCGAGGCGCACGAACACGATGTCGTTTCGGTACATGCGAGAGGAAGCCACCCCATGCGAGCGGTACACATCGCGCCCCCCGTCGCCCCCCGCGACCTCGCCCCCACCGAGATACCGACGCCGGAACCGGGTGCGGGCGAAGTGCTCGTGCGCCTGCACGCGGCGGCGTTGAATCACCGCGACCTCTAAGTGATCGGCGGCGGACGCACCCCGGCGGGTGCCGCCTTCACCCCCGGTTCGGACGGCGCGGGCGTCGTCGCCGCCACGGGGTCGGGCGTGGAGGGCGTGGCAGTCGGCACGGGCGTGCTGGTCTTCCCTACCCTGAACTGGGGCGAGCGAGAAGCGGCCCCCGGCCCGGATTTCGGTATCCTCGGTGGCCCCTCGAATGGCACGCTCGCGGAGTACATCGCCCTGCCCGCCGCGAATGTGCGCCCGAAGCCGGAATACCTCGCGTGGGAGCAAGCCGCCGCCCTGCCCCTCTCCGCCCTCACCGCATACCGCGCCCTCGTGAGCCGTGCGCGGTTGCAGCCCGGAGAAACGGTGCTCATCCACGGCATCGGCGGGGCGACCGCGCTCGCGGCGTTGCAGATCACCGTCGCCGTGGGAGCGCGGGCCATCGTCACGAGCAGCAGCGACGCGAAGCTTGCGCGGGCGCGGGCGATGGGCGCGGCAACCGCGATCAATTACCGCACGGCGGACTGGCTCGACGCGACGCGGGCGGCGACAGGTGGCGCGGGCGTGGACGTAGCCTTCGACAGCACGGGCGAGGCAACCTTCGCGGGCAGCGTCGCGGCGGTCGCACCGGGCGGGCGGGTCGTCACCTTCAGCACCGGCACGGGCAGTGCGGCCCGCTTCGACCTGCGCGAGTTCTTCTGGAAGCAGGCGAGCATCCTCGGCACCACGATGGGCAGCCCGCGAGACTTCGACGCGATGCTCGCCTTCTACGCCGCGCACCGCCTTGCCCCGGTGATTGACCGCACGTTCCCCTTTGCGGAAGTCGCCGCAGCTTTCGCACGTCTGGAGGCGGGCGACCAACTGGGAAACATCGTGCTTACGATGGATTAGCGCAACATACAGATGTATCATTGCCCGAAAGGAGGCCACGGTGCAGACGCAATCACAATCCCGCGCCGACGCGCTCATCGCGCAGTACATCGAGGAACACCCGCGAAAGGTGGGAAAAGATGAGGTGTGGCTAAAGGAACACCACATCTCGGTGTGGGCAATCGTAGGCACATGGAAAGGCCGTCGCGGCGACGCGAACGCCGTTGCCTACGAGTACGACATTCCCATCGAGGCGGTGGAAGCGGCCCTTGCCTACTACACGCAGAACACGGCGGTGATAGATAACCGCCGTGCGCAGAACTACCCGCCCGAATACGACGACTACGCCGCCGCGCACCGTGACTGACCTCTACCTTGACCACAACATCTCGCGGCTTCTCGCGGAGCAGTTGCGCGACGCCGGGTATCGCGTCGTCACTACCCGTGCGTCGGGCATGGACGAGGCGGGCGACGAGCGGCAACTGCTATTCGCGGCAACGCAACGATGGGTATTCCTCACGCACGATATCAAAGATTACTATCTCGTCCACGATGCGTGGCTGTTGTGGTCTGCCGCATGGGGCGTGACACCGGCGCATCCCGGCATCCTCATCATCCCCAATGGGGTCGCGCCCGCATTCATGGCACGCGAAGTGGACGCATTCCTCGCGCAACGGCTGCCGCTGCACAACACACTGCACGAGTGGAAGATTGACGGTGGCTTTCGTCGCCGCCTCTAAGCAGGGGGTGATAGATGCAGGCAAGCGGCGCGGACATGGAACACTCCTTTCTCGCGCCGGACGGCATCGAGATTTTGCCCTTCGCGTTGCCGGGGCTGGCGCATCTCTCGTGCGTCGAGGGGCGCATCCCGCCGCGCCCGGAGCCGTACCCCGTTCACATGCACGGCGCGTTGGAGCAGGTGACGTATGTACTCGCGGGCCGCGTCACCGTGGAAACGTGGGACGCAGCGGCGAATGCCGTCTCACGGTTCGACGCGGGACCGGGGGAAGCATTCGTGACGCTGCCGGGGCAGACGCTCTCGTATGCGAACGCGGGGCCGGAAACGGCGCGGGTGCTGTTCATCTGCGCCCCCGCCTACCCGCCCGACGACGCCGACACCCGCCTCGTGGACGCCCATCGCGCCCCCACCGCCGAAGACCGCGACTGGCTGCTCGCCCGCCACCGTGCCGCCGCCGGTGCCTTCGCCTCCATCCTCGGCGGGCGCGTCCGTACCATTTCGAGCGGTGGTGCAACTTCAGTATAGACAACTTTCCGGTTGCTCAGATCACCGGCAAACCGAAAGGCAGATGGCCCCATCTGTTCGGATCATCCCATGCAATTGGTGAATCTACTTCTTGCCCCACAACAATTCGCTCGACAATCACGCTGTCCAGCATTCTACCGAGTCGGGTGAGCGCAGCGACGAGGTCAGTATGTTCGCCACTGTAATGAGCACGAAAAATCGAAGGTTCCACCGAGGTGCCGTACAGACAGGAGAAGAATCCCGGCGGGAACGTACCCGTTTCCCCCTCCTTGAACCACGCGGCGAATGTCTTCACCACCGATTGCATCTCCTCGTCGGATGTCCCCGATTTGCAGTGAATGTTCAGCGTTGGATCCATCTCCAAAGCATCCACCGAAGTCAGCACTACGGGAATGGGAGCTAAGCTCGCTAACCATACTCTCGCTTGCGTCTCCCGTTCTTCAGCATCTGTACCCATTGGCACACGCCTTCCAACGCTACTCAACACGCTACCGCTGCCGGGGCGGCGGGTTCTTGGCGAGGGCAAGGATGCGGTCGTACTCGGCGGTGAAGGCGCGGGCGATGTCAGCGTTCTCGACGATCAGCAGGTTCTCGTCGTTCGATCTCGCGGCGTTCTCGGAGAAGTTGAACGAGCCGAAGATGACGATGCGCTCGTCTATGATGATAACCTTGTGGTGCATCACCCACGGGTTGCCGTCGGTGTACACGCCCAATCCCGCCGCCTTCATCTTGCCGTACTCGCTCGACGGCACATTGCTCCCCGTGGTCTCGAACACGCCCCCGACCTGCACCCCCGCCTGCCCGCGCTCGATGATCGCCTGCCCGATGGGGTCATGCGTGAACGAGAAGGCGAGGAAGCGCACGCTCGCCTGCGCCCCCTGCACCGTGGCGACGATGCGGCCCGCGCAATCGTTCTGCGGCGCGAAGCACGTCTCCACGCGGGAGCCGTCTGGTGCCGCGACGACCGGGTTCGGCATCCCCCGCTCCTTGCTCGGCCCGAAGGTGCGCCGCTCGAACATCTTGGCGAACTCGGCGGCGTAGTTCGCGGCGACACGCGGCTCACGAATCACGATCATGTTGTTGTTGAGGCGATACGTGTCGCCATCGGTGTAGTTCCACGAGCCAGTTTGCACGGCGATGGCGTCCACCACCGTGAACTTGTGGTGCATGATCGCCCCGCGTGCGTCCTCCACGACCGGGATACCCGCCCCCTTCACCTTCGCAAACGCCGCCTGAATCGCCTTGTCCTTCGCGTTCATCACCGTGTCGGTGTCCGTGACCATGCGCACCGCGACGCCGCGCCCCTTCGCCCGCACCATCGCGTCCGCGACGGGGGCGAGGTCGAAGTCGTAATCCGCCACATCGAGCGTGCGCGTGGCACTGTCCATGAAGCGTACGAGCGTCGCGTCCAAGCCGTCGCGGTGGTTCGCGGGGTCGTCGGGGTACTTCGGGGCGGTGAAGCGCAATTCGTACCAACTCCCCGTCACGCTGCCGCCGCTGCCGATGTCCGGGATCGGGGAGGCGGGGAGGGGTTGCGGCGTGCCACGGGAAACGGTCGCCTCGGTCTGCTCGTCCATCGGGGCGTTCCGCTGCTCATAGAAATAGAAACCGAGGGCCACGATCAGCGCGACGATCAGCAGGGCGGTGACGAGCGGGCTACGTCGGGGCATGAATCAGTCCCTCCGGTCGTGAAGTTCCAAGTAGCACGTTCCACGTTCCACGTTCCACGTTCCGGGTTCGCTTCGCTTCCGCTCGACACGCCTCGTGTTCTCAATTCCAGGACGTGCGCAGTTGGGCGCACACCGCCTCGTCGCGGATGCGGACCTCACCCCTAACCCCTCTCCGTCGAGCGGAAAGGGGCAGCACCCCCTTCCGGGGGCGAGAATCTTCGGTGCGGATCGTCAGCATGTCGCCAACTGCGTACGTCCTACGTAACTCTTGGAACTCGGAGCTTGCTACTCGGAACTACCCAGTGCTGCGGCGATGGCGCGGGCGTTGGCGTCGGCGTCGGGGCCGAGCGTGAGGGCGCGGAGGGCGGCTTGCGTCGTCGCCACCTGTTCGCGGGGGACGAGGCGCGGGCGGATCGCCGCCGCGAGGTCGGTCGCATCGCCGTTCTGCGCGGCGGCAACGGCATCGCGGAGCGCGGCCCGCACCGTTTCGGTCAGGCCATCCATCGTCGTATCGGGCTGCGGAGCGCGGGCGGCGTCGGTCGCCAACGCCTGCAACCGGGCGAAGCCCCACGACTGCAAGGGCATCCAGCCGTCGTCGGAGAGATCGCCCCGCAGAGCCTCGTCCTCCGCCAGCCGCTCGATGGCGGGGGTGGCGAGGGTTTCGGGGTCTCGCGGGGCCACGCCGAACACGCGCCCGCCCCTCCGTCTCATCGCCCGCCCCGACCGCCGGAGCGCGTGCCACACGCGGCGATACACTGTCGCTTTCCCTTTCTTCCGCCCGCCCGCGTCGCTTCAGAGGGCGCGAGGGCGGCTGCTCGTGTCGCCGCCCGGTGCCGCGACCACACGGCGCACCGTGGTCACGAGGTCGTTGAGGTTGAAGGGCTTGATGACCACGGCGGCGGCACCGAGTGCCGCCCGCGTCTCGGCGGCGCGGCGGCTCGCGCTCATCACGAGCAGCGGCACATGCGTCGCCATGCCCCGCGCCCGTTGGTGGGCGCGGAATGTCCAGCCGTCCATCACGGGCATCATCAGGTCGAGGATGATGAGGTTCGGTCGCCACTGGCTGAGGAGTATCTCCAGTGCTTCTGCCCCGTGGATGGCTTTCCGCACCTCGAACCCCTCATCTATCAGCGTCTCGCGCACGATCTCGCGGATGGCCTCGTCGTCCTCCACGAGGAGCACGCGCAACGGTTCTTCATCCATCCCCCGCCCCTTCCCGCTCCCTCGCGGCCCCATACGGGAGCCAGAACGTCATCGCCGTTCCCCGCCCCTCGCCGTCGCTCTCGGCCCACATGCGCCCGCCGTGCCGCTCCACAATATTGCGGCAGATATACAGGCCGAGGCCCATGCCGGGGAAGTTGTTCGCCAGCGCGTTCGCGGCCCGCCCGAAAGGCGCGAAGATCGTTTCCGTGTCCCCGATGGGCAGGCCAATGCCCTCGTCGCGCACGCGCACCGCGACGCCGCCGTCCGCTTCCCACGCCGAAACAGTGATCGTGCCGCCGTCCGGGGCATACTTGATCGCGTTGCTCAGGAGGTTCGCCAGCACCTGCTCGATGCGGGCCGGATCGAGCGGCACGAGCGGCGACGCGGCAGGCAGGTCGAACACGAAGCGATGCCGCCCGTCGCGCCCATCCGTCGCCCGCTCGACGGCTTCCCGCAGGAGGTGGGGCAGGTCGGTCGGTTCGAGGGCGAGGGGGAGCTGCCCGGTGCGGATGCGCGACACGTCGAGCAGATCGTCCGTGAGCGCCGAGAGGCGGTCGGTGGCGCGGTCTATGCCGCGCAGGGAGCGGGCGAGGCGGTCGGGATCGAGTACCCCCCGCTCCTGTAGGCGCAGGAGCAGTTGCGCGTTCCCCTTGAGGGCAGTCACGGGGGTCTTCAACTCGTGCGCCGCCACGGAAAGGAAGGTGTCCCGCGCCTGCACCGCCGCCTCGGCCTCGGCACGGGCGACCCGCTCCGCTTCGAGCGACCGTTCGCGCTCCAACTCCGCCTCCCAACGCTCGGTCGCGTCGGTGACGAGGCCGGCGATCCCCGTCGCGGCACCGTCCGCCCCGCGCAGGATGCGCCCTCGCCCCTCGATGCGGCGCATCTCCCCATCCGCTTGCGGCACGCGAAAGGCGACGCGGTAGGTCTCCCCCTCCCGCAGTGCCGTCGCAATCGCCCCCTCCACCTGCTCGCGGTCGTCGGGGTGGATAGTGGCGAGAAAGCCGCCGTACGTGCGGTCGAAGCCGCCGGGGAGCAGGCCGAGCATCGCCTCGATGTTGTCCGACCACGCCACGGCATTCGTGGCGATGTCCCACGACCACGCCCCCATCGCCCCGGCTTCGAGGGCGTAGCGCAACCGGGCCTCGCTCTCGCGCAGTGCCGCCTCCATCTCCCTGCGGGCGGTGATGTCCGTCACTATCGCCGCCCCCGCCACGATCTCCCCGGAACCGTCGCGGATCGGGGCGGCGTCGAGGATCGCCCATCCGTCGGTGCCGTCACCCCGGAGAAAGCGATACTCCTCGCCCGTCACGGTCTCGCCCTGCGTCACGGCCCGCGTCATCGGCCACTCGTCGCGCTGCAAGGGCCGCCCGTCGGGGTGGAAGCCGAGCCAGTCGTCGGAGTAGCGCGTGAGGTCGTCGGAATAGCGCACCGGGTGGCGGAAAATTTCCTCGATCCGCGCATTGCCGAATACGATGCGCCCGGAGGGTGCCTCCGCGATCACCACGCCCGTCGGCATCTGCTCCACCACCGCCGCCAGCCGCCCCCGCGCCGACTCGGCCTCCGCGAACAGGTCGGCGTTCTCCGCCGCCAGAGCCTCCACCCGTTGCCGCGCCCGCACCTGATCGGTGATATCCACCGCATGAACCATGATGCCCGTGATCGCCCCGTTCGCGTCCCGGATCGCCACGTACGAGAAGTTCAGGAGGGCATCGTAGATTTCGTCCCCGCGCTCCAGACGGATGGGTATCTCGGCACCGACGAACGGCTCCCCCGTGGTATACACCGCGTCCAGCAATACGAGGATTTTTTCCTCCACCTCGAGTACCGCTTCGCGCAGGGGTTTACCGATCAGTTCCCATCTGCCGATCAGTTCGCAATAGCGGGGGTTCGCGTAGCTGAATGTGTGCTCCGGCCCTTCGAGTACGGCAATCGCGGCGGGGGCGAGGGTGAAAATCTCGCGCAACCGCGTCCGCTCCGCCTCCGCCTCAATGCGATCTGCCTGTTTCGCCGCGAGCATCTGCGCCCGCTCGGCCTCGGCCTCCACCCGCTCGGTGACATCCATCAGCACACCGGCGAGTTTCTCGAACACGCCGCGCTCGTCGCACACCGCCGCCCCGCGCTCCTCCAACCAGACGGTGCGCCCGTTGTCCGGTCGCACGATGCGGAACTCGCAGTGGTAGCGGCTCGCCGTCCCGACCGCACGTTGCACGACGGCGGCGTGCCGTGCCGCGTCGTCCGGGTGCACGAGGGCGCCCCCCCCCGCCACCGCCCCGAAATCCGCCGCCCCGCATATCTCCGCGAAGTTCTCGCTGGTCGTCACGACACCCGTCGCCGGGTTCCACTCGTACGCCGCCATGCGAGCGGCCCGCAACGCGAGCGACAGATGCACGCCGCTCGACGCGAACTGCCCGTACGGCTCCGCGCCGTTGGTCGCCGCCCCGGTCGTGCGGGCTTCTGCCCCTTGCGTCACCCCGCGCTCCCCTTCTACCGCTCGCCATTGGCGCGTGCGGGATTCCGGCCTCTTTGCATGTTTCTGCGTCTATCGCGGTACATGCAAGAGTGTAACACGCTACGCTATAGAAGTGGCACGCGCACGAGCCGGTTGAACAGGTCGTCGAGGGCGGCGCGGGGGTCGTCGCATCGCCCGACATGCACGGGCGATAGCTGGATGGCGGCACTGCGCGGCGCGGTCAGCCAGCCGAACCGCTCCGAGGGCGGCAGGCGGGCAATCGGCCCCCCGTCGTCGCGCCCCTCGCAGACCGCCACGAACGCCGCGAGGTGCCGCTCCACGGGGGCGGGGTCGAAATCGGGCGCGAGGGCGGCGAGCCGCGCCCGGTCGAGGGCCACCCGCGCCGCGAGGAAGCGGGCGGTGCGGGCGAACAGCACCACGCCGACGTTGACGAACTCGCCCCGCTCCACACGCGGCACGACGCGAATCGTCGCGTAGCTATACCACACGGGCGGCGCGAGCGGCATCGGCGGCCTCCTCCTCGAAGGAACGCGGGGCGGCGAGGCGTGCGAGCAGGTAGGAGACGTACGCCTCCCGCTGCGTCGCCGCGTCGTCGGTGCGCCGATCCGCGAGGAGCCAGTCGTCCGGCACCGCCGCCACGATCTCCCGCACCGCCGCCCCGGTGAGCAGCGGCGCGAGCCGCGTCCCGGCGGCGGCGATGTCGCCCGCCTCCCGCACGAACGGGAGCAGCACATGGTCGCGTATCTGCGGGAAGCGCGACCCGGCCCGCGCCGCCCAATCCCCCGTCGTGTGGTGGAAGTAGAGGGCGGCACCGTGGTCAATGAGGTACAGCCCGCCGCGCCATGTGAGCAGGTTCGTGTTGCGCGTCGTGCGGTCGAGGTTCGTGGTCAGGGCGTCGAACCAGACGATATTCGCCGCGAGTTCGGGCGGCACGTCGCGGTCGGCGGCGGGGTCGAAGACGAGCGCACCGGGCAGGTACGCCAGCCCGAAGTTCACCCCCACGCTGCCGCGCAGGATGTCCTGAATCTCCGGGTCGGGTTCGGCCTGCCCGAAGCCCGCGTCGAGGTGGACGAGGGCGAAATCCGGCACGGGTAATGCCAACCGGGCGGCGATCTGCGCCGCGAGCAACTCCGCCACCAACGCCCGCGCCCCCTGCCCCGCCCCCCGGAATTTCACCACGTACGTCCTCGGCGCATCCGTCTCCGCGACTGCAGGCACCGAGCCGCCCTCGCGCAGCGGCACGACGTAGCGTGTTCCCTCCACGCGCTTCACCATCGCACCGACCTCCTGTGCCTCTGTCGGAATGACCGCCTACAACATGTGACCGACGAAGGCTCTCACGTCGGTGTAGGGACGCACGGCTGTGCGCCTTCTTTAGAGCGGTGTGGCACGATGATTGGCAGTGTTGTGTTCATGTGGCGCGGGCTTCAGCCCGTGATTCGTCTCGTGGGCAGGAATCAC
>JAABUN010001739.1_pt1 | contig 44811 bp, 47 predicted proteins | sample 5559311 | NCBI WGS metagenome assembly JAABUN01 (sample SAMN10711877, study PRJNA513370) | rock metagenome | isolation source: Antarctica rocks | place: Antarctica: Victoria Land, Siegfried Peak sud
ACCTGCGCGGGCGCGGCAAGTCCCTGGTGCGGGCGGGGTGAAGTTTCCTGCGCATGCATAGCTGCACATCGGCGCTCGCCTTCGGCACGCGGGACGAGTCGGGCATGCCGCCGCGGCGGGCAATCTTTTTGAGCGCCTCCGTGTGAGTGCCGGCCCGTCCCAGCGGCAGGGCAGCGCACAACGCCCCGCACGGACCGTCTCGCCGGCCCGTCAGTGTGCCTACCGGGTACTGCGGCGCGTGGCCGAGAACGACGCCTACGCCGACCGCGCCTTCCGCGCGGAGGCCACCCGTGCCGCGCTCGACACCCGCGAGCGCGCCTTCGCCCAGCAGCTCAGCTACGGCACTGTGCAGCGCATCGGCACGCTCGACCACCTGATCGGACGCCTCTCGTCGCGACCGGTTGAGGACCTCGACCCTCCGCTGCGCGACGCTCTGCGGCTTGGGGTCTTCCAGCTCGGCTGGCTCGACGGGGTGGCCGACCACGCCGCTGTCTCGGAGACCGTCGAGCTCGCTAAGGAGGGCGGCCGCGGTGGGCACCGACTGGCGAACGCGCTGATGCGACGCGCCACGCGCGAGTTGCAGCCGATGATCGAGGCCCTCGGCGACGGGTCACCCGCCGAGGCCGCGCTGCTCCACTCGCACCCCGAGTGGCTCGTGCAGATGTGGTGGGACCTACTTGGACAAGAGGGGACGCTCGCCCTGCTGGCACGTAACAACGAGCCGCCCGAGCGCGCGGTTCGTGCGAACGCGCTGCTCACCACCAGGGACGAGCTGGCCGAGGGCCTGCGCAAGGTCGGGGTGCAGTCGCATCCGGTCGAGCAGCCCCGGGAGGCCCTCGTGGTAGACAGCCCCTTCGACCCCGCCGGCTCGCCGCTCTTCCAGAGCGGACGGCTGATGCCCCAATCGCGGGCCTCGATGCTGGTGGCCCGCGTGCTCGGCCCCCGGCCCGGCGACCGGGTACTCGACCTCTGCGCGGCCCCGGGCGCGAAGACGACCCACCTGGCCGCGCTGATGGAGGGGGAGGGCGAGATCGTCGCGCTCGAGCGCCACCCGGGCCGAGCCGCCGAGCTCGAGGCCAACTGCCGGCGCATGCGGGCGGAGCGGGTCACGGTCATGTGCGCCGACGCGACCCGCGCTCCGGTCGAGGGCGGCTTCGACCGCGTCCTCCTCGACGCTCCGTGCTCGGCCCTCGGCACGCTTCAGGGCCGCCCGGACGCACGCTGGCGCCGGTCACCCCAGACGATCAAGGAGCTGACGCGGGTCCAAGACGGCTTGCTCGCGGCCGCCGCCGACCAGCTCACGCCCGGCGGCACGCTCGTGTACTCGACCTGCACGATCTCCCCGAGCGAGGGCGAGGAGCGGATCGAGGCCCTCCTCACCGCCCGTTCGGACCTCGAGGCCGACGATCTGGGTGTCGAGTGGCCGGCCCTCACATGGCCGCGTGCGCCTCAGTTCCTGCAGCTCCTGCCCCACCGTGACCAAACCGACGGCTTCTTCATTGCCCGCTTGAAGCGCTCGCCATAGGCGTCCGACTACGCTTCCGGCCGGCGAATAGCGAATGTCCGGCACCGATACAGAGGCCAGCATCGACCTGGGTCCCACGTGTCCGGGATGCGGCGAACCATGGCTGCGGGCCACCAATCTGCCCGGTCGCTTCCACTGCGTGAACTGCCTGCACCGCTTCGAGCTACGCTCGGAGTGCCCGGACTGCGGAGCGCATTCGACGATCGCCCGCATGTCGCACAGCTCGGACCTCAGGTGCAACAGCTGCGGCAGCGACATGCTGCGGGCGATTTAGGACAGCCGATCTCCGGCGCTCCGAACGACAGCCGTCCGGCGCCCTTCCGCAGCGTCCTGAGGAGCGAGGCCGAGCTTCGAGCCCTCGTACCACCCCCGCCGCCGGAGCGGATCAGCGTCCTGAAGGAGATCCCGTGGCTGGACGATCACGCGCGAGCATGGATCGACCGGTCCCGGTTGGCCTTCGTCGCCACCACGGATCACGAGGGCCGCTGCGACGTCTCACCGCGCGGGGGGCCGCCTGGATGGGTTCGCGTGCTGGACGAGCAACGTCTCGCTCTGCCGGACGCTCCCGGCAACAGGAGAGTCGACACCTTCCGCAACGTGGTGCTCAACCCCCGCTGCGGTCTCGTCTTCCTCGTCCCCGGCCGCAGCGAGGTGCTGCGCGTGAACGGCCGGGCGTGGGCGACCACCGATCCAGAGGCGCTGGAAGGAATCCCGGGCAAGCCCGTGCTCGCCCTCGGGGTGGAGGTGGACGAGGTCTTCCTCCATTGCTCGAAGGCGCTGATCCGCTCGTCGCTCTGGGACGCCCCCGCCGTGGACGACCTGCCCTCAGGGGCCGAGATACTTCGTGCGCACCTCGCCCTCAACGGACGCACCGTTTCGGGCGAGGAAGCAGAACGGCAGGTGACCGAGTCCATCCGCGAACGCATCTGGTGACCCTGAGGACCCGCTAGCTCTCCGGTCGCAGCTCCACTCGGTACACCGCGTACAACAACCCGCACAGCACGAGCGCCGCCCCGAGGAACCCCGCCTCGACCTGCAGCACACGGTCGTCCGGGCGCAGCACGAGCAGGTAGGTGACGAACGAGCCGGCGCTCACGGTCCAGCATCCGGCCGCGCGCGCCGCGCGGCGCTGCGCGAGCGCGGCCTGGTTGAGGGTGGCGGAGGCGAGGTAGAAGCCCATCCCGAGGGCCACGAGCACGAGGCCCCCGCGGGCGTACTCGACCTCGCCGCCGAAGAAGACGTCCATCAACGTCGGGCCGACCGCCGCCATCACCAGCGAAACGATCGCCGCGAAGCCGGCGATGGCGATCAGCGTCAGGTTGATGCTGCGTCGGAACGGGTCCTGGTCCCCGCCGGCTCGCAGGTGGGTGAGGTGGGGCAGGATCGAGGTCTGCACCGACTGGAAGAGCTGCAGCGGCGCGCGCGCCACGAGCAGCGCGTTGAAGACGAAGCCCGCGAGCGCCGCCCCGGCCACACCCTCGGTGCTCTTCACCACCAGCGGCCCGGCGTTGATGATCGTCTGCTCGCAGAGCATCACCACGAGCACGGCCGCGGCAAAGCCCGTGCCCTGCGAGAGCGTGAACTCCGTTTCCTTGACCCGTGGGGTCTCCGCGCTCGGCTCCGCCGCGGCAGCGGCGTCTCCGGTGACCGCCTGGGAGTCCGCCGCGGGGCCGGGAGTGGATGAGGACGGCGCCGGTCCAGGGGCGACCGGGGCCGAAGCCCCGCCCACGCCCTCGACGGCACCGCTCCGCCGCCGCGCCCGCATGCGCCCGAGCGCCGGCGGAACCACCGCAAGCGACACGATCGGGGCCGCCGCCATCCCGAGCGCCACCGCCGATTGACCCTCGGCAATGCCCACCGCCACGGCCACCGCGAACAGGCAGCGCGACACCGCCTCCATCAGCACCAGCCCGCCGTAGAGGCCGAAGCGCCGGTTGCCGGCGAGGAAGCCGCGCGCGAAGTAGCTCGCCGCGTAGGCGAGCACCGCCACGACGAAGATCCAATACAGCCGGCTCGAGCCGCCGAGGAGGTCGTCCTCGATCGGGCCGCGGAAGACGAGTGCCGCAGCGGCGAAGACCACGCCCAGCCCGAGCTGGAGGCCTGCCGCCACCCGCAGCTGGTGCGCCTCCGGACGGCCGCGGGCCTGGGCGTCGGCGATCGAGTGCGAGAGCAACTGCTCGACGGGCCGGTACAGCACGCCGATCACCACGTAGATGGCCGACCACAGCACCGTGATCCGGCCGTAATCGGCCTCGCTCAGGAAGTGACTAGCCAGCGAGAAGTAGGCGTAGGTCACGAGACCGGTCACGCCGATCCCGAGCGACAGCACCGCGGCGTTGCGTCCGTAACCCGAGGGGGCCCCGGCGTCCGTCACGGCCGGACCGGCCCCGGCCTCTGCCTCAGTCGAGGCGGACAAGCAGCATGGTCCAGGGGAAGGGGGAGCGGGTCTCCGCGACCGTACCGTGGTGCTCGAGCAGCGCGACAAACGCCGCCCGCGACCAGTGGTTCACATGGCCGGGCGTGTTCCCGCCCGAGCGCCAGTAGGCCCCACGGGCAACGTTAAGACCGCGCCAGAGCGGCTCCCGCGGTACCGACACCAGCAGGTGCCGCTCGGCCACGCGGGCCATCTCGGCGAGCGTTGCCTCCGGGCGTGGCACGTGCTCGAGCACCTCGATGGCCGCGGCCAGATCGAACTCGTCGTCGCCGAAGGGCAGCGCCTCGGCGTCCTCGACGCGGTACTCGAGGTTGGGCCGCCGGCGCAGCTCCCACTCGCGCCGCAGCTTGGGATCGTCGAGGTCGATGCCCACGACGCGTCCGTCGTCCAGGCGATCCGCCCACTCGCATGTGAGCACCCCCTCACCGCAGCCGACGTCGAGTACCGAGCGCGGCTGAGCCTGCTGCCACAGCTCGTCCAGTGAGCGGTGGAAGCCTGCCATCAGGCGCCTGACCACCGGGTTTACGGAGCCGTACTTGTCGAACGTGTTGCCGGTCGGCACGGCCTGCGCCGGCGCGGGGACGCTCACAGCTTGAGAGCCTCTCGTTCCTCCGTCTTGCCCGTCGCCCGCCCGGCGCCGGCTCCGGTGGTCCGCTGCCGGCCACTCGCCAGGTCCCCGGGCTCGTAGTGCGAGGGCTCGACACCGAGCTGCAGCTCCACGCGGCGAACACGTTCGAGGGTGCGCAGCTGCAGCACGCGGTTGGCGGCCAGGATGTCGGCCACCACTCCGAGCGCCGCGAGCTGCACCGCCGCGATGAACAGGACCGCGCCGAGGATCAGCGACTGCAGGTGCCCCGAGCCCTCGCCGCTCGCGTAGAAGTAGGCGAATCGACCCCAGATCACCGCTGCCACCAGTCCGAGGACCGCGGCCGCCACGAGGAAGACCCTGAGCGGCTCGTACTGCGAGTAGATGCGGAAGATCGCCACCGCGTTCCGGCGCACGTAGGACGACATCGACGGGAAGAGGCGCGATTCGCGCGTCTTCGGATTGGTCCTGACCGAGACGTGGTCGACGGCCACGAGCGTCTTGCCGGCCAGGATGATCGTCTCGAGCGTGTAGGTGAACTTCGACACCACCTGCATCTGGATCGCCGCCTCGCGGTTGTAGGCGCGGAAGCCGGAGGTGGTGTCGGGCACGTCGGTGTCGGATGCGCGGCGCACGACGGCGCTGCCCAGGCGCTGCAGCCGGATCTTCCAGGGGGAGAAGTGCTCGACGGTCTCGACCTTGCGGTCGCCCACCACCATGTCGGCGTCGTGGCGCAGGATCGGAGCCAGCAGCTTGGGCACGTCGCCGCCGTTGTACTGGTTGTCGGCGTCGGTGTTCACGATGATGTCGGCGCCGAGCTTGAGGCAGGCGTCGAGGCCCGCTTGGAAGGCTGTGGCCAGGCCCTTGTTGTTGGTCAGGCGCACGATGTGGTCGACGCCCTCGCGGCGGGCCACCTCGACGGTGCGGTCGGTCGATCCGTCGTCGATCACGAGCCACTCGACCTCGTCGACGCCCGGCAGGTCGCGCGGCAGCTCCGCCAGCGTGCGCGCGAGCTGATCCTCCTCGTTGAAGCAGGGGATTTGAATGATCAGCTTCATCACGCGGACACCCCAGGCTAAATGATCGAACGGCGGGCGGACTACGCTGGCCGCCGGTGTCCGCCGCCACGCAGACCGCCGCCGGTGCCCGGTCGGCGTCGGCCTCTCACGCGGGGGAGGGCGCGCCGCAGGAGCCGCGTAGCGCGTGGTGGCTCGCCGCGGGCGCGGCGTTGGTGGCCGTCGTGCTCGTGTTCGCGCTGCGGCCGACGTACCCGAACTACGACAGCTACTACTCACTCGTGTGGGGCGCGGAGCTCGCCTCGGGCGATCTTCCCGACTACGAGGGCTTCCGCACGCCCACGCCGCACCCGCTGGCCACCCTGCTCGGCGCCGTGCTCGCGCCCCTCGGCGGGGCGGCCGATCGGCTGCTCGTGCTCCTCTCACTGGCGACCCTGGCCGGCGTGCTCGTGCTCGTCTTCCGCTTCACGCAGCTATTGCTGGGGACGCTCGTGGCCGCGGTGGCGCTGGCGGCGCTGCTCACGCGCACCGATCTCTGGTTCTTCGCGCTGCGGGCGGTCGTCGACCTGCAGTTCCTGGCCTTCGTGCTCGGAGCAGCCGTGCTGGAGCTTCACCGGCCACGCCGCGGGTGGCCGGTGCTCGCGCTGCTCGCGCTGGCCGGGCTGGTGCGTCCGGAGGCCTGGGTTTTGTCGGTCGCCTACCTCGCGTGGCTGTTGCCGGTCGTGCCACGCGAGCGGCTGCCGGGCTACGCCGCGCTGGCGCTGCTGGCGCCCGTGGTCTGGCTTGTCTCGGACTGGATCGTGACCGGCGAGCCGCTCTACTCGTTCACCTCGACCCGCGAGGTGGCCGGCGAGGTCGAGCGGCAGCAGGGATTCTTCGACGCCCTGCGGGAGATGCCGGCCTTCCTCGGCGGCAGCGAGAAGCTTGTGAACGTGGTGGCGGGTGGCGCCGGGTCACTCCTGACGCTGTGGCTGCTGCGCCGGCGCGCGGCCCTCCCCGGTGCGCTGCTCGCGATCGGCCTCGGCCTCTTCCTGGTGATCGCGCTGGCCGGCCTCTCGGTGATTCCGCGCTACCTGTTGCTGCCCTCGGTGCTGCTGACCGCGGGCGTGGGGGTGGCTCTGGCCGGCTGGACCGCGGCCCGCGAGCCGCGCGTGCGGCGCGTGGCCATCGTCGGGGCTGCGGCTTGTGCCGTGCTGGTTGCCGTGCGAGTGCCGTCCTACGCCAGTGACTTCGAGCAGCTGAACGACCGCTCCCTGGCCAGCCGCGACCAGACCCGCGCTCTGAAGGACATCCTCGACGACGCGGCCGTCGTGCCGCTGCTCGGGACGTGCGGACCGATCACCGTGCCGAATCACTCCTCGGTGCCCGTGGTCAGGTACGAGACGGGCGTGGGCGAGGGTGGCATCCGCGCAGCGACCTCGCTCGCCGAGCCGCCGGCCAGCGGCCTCTTGCTGATCAGCACCAGCTTCCTCTTCGATCCAACGTATCCAGACGCCCCGGCCCGGCCTCCGGGGGACGTGCGGCAGCGGTGGGTGAACCTGCCGCTCGCGGGGTTCGAGCCGGCGGCCGAGAACGAGCGCTGGCGGGTGTACGCGCGCTGCGAGTAGAGGCTATTCGTGCTCCTCGATCAGGGCGAGGAAGTCCGAGGGCGAGAAGACAGGTAGCTCGTCCCCGAGCGAGAGCAGGTCTCGATCTCCCGACACGAGGGCGGTCCGTTGGCTCTCGGCCAGGGCGATCAGGTAGTTGTCCCCTGGATCGCGCGAACGAACCGTTGGCTGTTCGCTCGGGTCCTCGGCAATGGTGGTCGAGCTCCGCAGCCAGCGCACGACCGCCACCGCGTCCGCGTGGTCGATACGCGCGCTCAGCTTGGGATATGCGAGCGCCCGCTCGAGCTCTTCGAGGAGCATCGGAGACACGACGAGCTCGTACCGTCCCTCGGCAAAGGCTTGAACGGCCCTGACTGGGGCGCCGGCGACCGAGAGCAGGGCGGAGATGAAGACGTTGGGGTCGAGGACGGCCCGCACTGGTCAGCGCGCGTCGCGCCTCGATGCGTGTTGCGCCTCCACCGCTAGCGCCATGGCTTCTTCCTCGGGCAGGCCATCTGCTCGACTCCACAGGCGTTCGAGCACGTCCAGGCCCAGATCCCTGCGCAACGCCGCTTCGATCACCTCGCTGTCGCCCTTGCCTTGGCGCGCCGCCTGCAGCTTGACCGCTCGGAGCACCTCTTCGGTGATCGTCAGGGTCGTCCGCACCTTCCCCATCTCTGCATTATATCATCATGATGCGATGATGATTCAGCCGCACCCGGCGAGCCGGTGCACCTCCACCACCGGCCCCGGCCGCTCGTAGGCCCGCGGCAGGAAGTTGAACGACAGGTCGAAGTTGAAGTCCACCGGGCCGGCGCCGAGCCGGTAGGGCGAGAAGCGCAGGGTCTCAATGGAAGCGTCGTCCAGCCGCGCGTAATAGGCCCGCGCGTTCGCCAGGCCGGCGGCAAGACCGCGTTCCTTCTGATAGCTGCCGACCACCACCCAGCAGTAGCCCTCGCGGGCGTAGCTGTCGACCAGCTCGGGCCCGAGCCGACGCTCGTAGATGTCGAACGGGCGCTCGACGGGCCGTATCCGGTAGCCGTCGAGGAAGCCCTCCGGTAAGAAGGGCTCGGCGGCGACGCGGGAGCCGGCGGGCACCCCCGCGCGAATCCACTCGCGGGCGAGAGCCCGGGTGTCGTCCTCGGCGAGCAGCGCGCTCGATCGAACCGACGACGCCAGACCCTGCCCCACCAGGAGGACCGCCAGCAGTGCGAGGAGCGCCGGACGCAGCGCCGCCCTTGACAGCGGGACGGCGTCTGCCAACCGGACGACGGCGTACCCGGCCAGGATGGCAAGCGCCGGGTAGGCCGGCATGTACCAGCGGCCGAAGTAGCGCGCCTGCAGGGACAGGAAGCCGAGCAGAAGCAGCGGGAAGAACACGAGCAGCAGGCCGCGCCGGAGGTCACGACGCAAAGCGAGCACGGCGCCCGCGAGGGCCGCCACGGCGGGCAGCCAGCCGAGGCCCCAGGTAAGCGTCCAGAGGTAGTACACGGGGCCGGGCACGTCCTCCTGGCCGAGCTTCTGACGCCCACCGGCGGTACCCGACTGGTCGGCCACGGCCTCGCGAAAGCTCGCGAAGTCGAGCACCGAGTAGGGATGCAGCACGAGGAAGGCGACGGTGAACGCCACCCCGGCGCCCGCAAGCCCGAGTACGGCCGGCACGAGCGCGCTGCGGCGGTCGGACACCCGCAGTAGCGCTGCCAGAGCGACGGTGATCGCCATCGCCCCGGCGGTGTACTTCGTGGCCGCCGCCGCCCCGAGCGCCGCACCCGCGAGTGCCCAGTCCAGCGGCCGGCCGCGCTCGTAGGCGAGCAGGCAGCCCACCAGGCCGACCGTGAGCGGCACGAGCGTGACCACGTCGTTCAGCGCCTGCTTGGAGTAGAAGACGGGCAGGAACGAGAAGGCCAGCAGCGCCGCCGCCACCAGGCCCACGCGCCGCTCGAAGAAGCGCGTGCCCGCCCAGTACACGAGCGCCACGACGAGCGTTCCGAGAAGCGCCACCACCAGCCGGCCGGTCAGGAAGGCGGCTTCGCTCGGGCGCCCGGCGGCGGCGAGGGCCTCGCCACCCAGCGCCTCGAAGATCCTCAACGTCGCGTGCAGCAGGTAGGTGAGCGCCGGCGGATTGTCGAAGTAGCCCGGGTTGAGCGAGCCGTCGAACATGCCGACGGCGGGCGTGACGAAGTGCTCTGCCTCGTCGGGGTTGAAGACGAAGGGCAGCCCGTGGTCGATCGACCACAGCCGGAGCGCGAGTGCGGCCGCGAGAAGCCCGGCGAGCACGGCCTCGGCCGGGCCGATCCGCCCATCGGCACCACGAACCCGCTGGTAGAGTTGACTCACGAGTCAACGAGCATTCTACGGCGGGCCGGGAGGTCCCCCTCACTCCGCCCCATGAACCCCACGACCGCCAGTGAGCGCGATGCTCGCCACCTTTTCAGGGCCCTGGAGCTCGCGGCCGAGGCCAGGGGTAGCACCAGCCCCAACCCGCTCGTCGGTGCCGTCATCGTCAAGGGCGGGCGCACGATCGGGGAGGGCTTTCACGCCGCACCCGGCGGACACCACGCCGAGCGCGCTGCGCTCGCGGCCTGTGAGGAGGACCCCGCTGGGGCGACGATGTACGTGTCGCTCGAGCCGTGCTGCCACCACGGTCGCACTCCGCCGTGCACTGACGCGATTCTCGCGGCCAGCATCAGCCGGGTGGTCGTGGCCTCCGACGATCCGAGCCCCAAGGCGGCCGGGCGCGGCCTCGGCATCCTCCGCGACGAGGGCGTGAGCACCGACCTCCACGACGGCGATGTGGGAGCGGCGGCCCGCCTGCTGAACCAACCCTTCCGCAAGCACACCCGCAGCGGCCGCCCGCTCGTGATCCTCAAGTCGGCGATGACGCTCGACGGCAAGGTGGCCACGAGCAGCGGGCACTCCAAGTGGATCTCGGGCGAGTCGAGTCGCGCGCGCGGGCACCGCTGGCGAGCCGAGGCGGACGCGGTGGCGATCGGGCTCGGCACCGCCCTGGCCGACGATCCGCTGCTGACCGCCCGGGTGGAGGCCGTCGGCAATCAGCCGGTGCGCGTGGTCTTCGACTCGGAAGCACGGCTTCCCATCACCAGTCAGCTCGTGCAGACCATCGATGCGAGCCCGGTGATCGTCGTCTGCTCGCGGGCCGCGCCCCGGACCCACACCGACGCACTCGAGGCGGCAGGCGTCGAGGTGATCGTGGCCACCGGCGAGAACGAATCCGCAAAGGTCTCCTCGGCCCTCGACCAACTCGGCGCCCGCGAGATCCAGTCACTGCTGCTCGAGGGCGGCCCCCACCTGGCCGGCGCCTTCTTCGACGCCGGTGAGATCGACGAGGTGCGCACCTTCATCGCCCCGATGGTGGCCGGGGGGCGCGAGGCGCGCGTGCCGGTCGAGGGCGTCGGCGTGGAGGCGATGGACGACGCCCCCCGTGCGCTCGCCACCGAGGTGGAGCGCATCGACGACGACGTGCTGATCACCGCCCGGATGAAGGACTGGTAGCCAGTGTTCACGGGACTCGTACAGGCCACCGGCATCGTGCGCTCCGTCGAGCGGGACGACGAAGGCGTGCGGCTGACCGTCTCTTCCCCGCTTTCCGGCGAGCTCTCGGAGGGAGATTCGATCGCGGTGAACGGCGTGTGCTTGACCGCCGTGGGGACGGAGCCGGGGGCCTTCGGCGCCGACGTGATGGCCGAGACCCTGCGCCGCTCCTCGCTCGGGCCGCTCGAGCCCGGGGCCAGCGTGAACCTCGAGCTTCCCCTGCGCGCCGCCGACCGGCTGGGGGGCCACATCGTGCAGGGTCACGTGGACGGGCTCGGCACGGTCGACTCGCTCCAGGACGAGGGCTTCGCGCGCCTGATCCGAATCACGTTGCCCGCGGACCTGCTGCGCTACGTCGTCGAGAAGGGCTCGATCGCCGTCGACGGCGTGTCCCTGACCGTGGCCGAGGTGGGGGAGACCGATCTCGTCGTGTCGCTCATTCCCGAGACCCTCGAGCGGACCAACCTGGGCACCGCTGCGCCCGGCCAACAAGTGAACCTGGAGGTGGATGTGCTCGCCAAGTACGTGGAGAAGCTCCTTCCCGCCCGCGCGGAGGTGAGCGCGTGAGCGCCGGCGAGTCCCCCTTCAGCACCATCGAGGAGGCGCTCGAGGACATGCGCGCCGGGCGGATGGTGGTGGTCTGCGACGACGAGGATCGTGAGAACGAGGGCGACCTCACGCTGGCCGCGCAGTTCGCCACCCCGGAGGCCGTGAACTTCATGGCCAAGGAGGGTCGCGGCATCATCTGCCTCGCCCTCTCGCCCGAGCGCTGCGACGAGCTCGGCCTGAACCTGATGGCGGCGAAGAACGAGACGGCGTACCAGACTGCGTTCACGGTTTCGGTGGAGGCCCGCACCGGCGTGACCACCGGGGTCTCGGCGGCCGACCGGGCGCGCACCATCCAGGTCACGGCCGACCCGAACACGGGCTCCGACGACATCGTGCAGCCCGGCCACCTCTTCCCCCTCAAGGCCAAGCCGGGCGGCGTGCTCGAGCGCGTGGGCCAGACCGAGGCGGCGGTCGACCTTGCCCGCCTGGCCGGGCTCAATCCCGCCGGCGTGATCTGCGAGGTGATGAACGACGACGGCACGATGGCGCGGGTTCCCGACCTCGTGGGCTACTGCGCCCGGCACGGGCTGAAGATGATCACGGTCGCCGATCTCGTGGAGTACCGGCGCCGGCATGACAAGCTCGTCGAACGCGTGGTCGAGGCGCAGATGCCCACCGACTTCGGTGACTTCTCGGTGGTCGGCTTCCGGACGACGGTCGACGAGAAGCACCACGTGGCGATGGTCAAGGGCGTGGTGTCCGGCGAGGACGATGTGCTCGTGCGCGTGCACAGCGAGTGCCTCACCGGCGACGTCTTCCATTCCCAGCGCTGCGACTGTGGTCAACAGTTGGAGGACGCCCTGCGTCGGATCGAGGAGGAGGGCCGCGGCGTCCTTCTCTATCTGGCCCAGGAAGGGCGCGGCATCGGCCTCCTGAACAAGCTGCGGGCCTACAAGCTTCAGGAAACGGGGCTCGACACCGTCGACGCCAACCTCGAGCTCGGTCTGCCGGCCGACCTGCGCGACTACGGCATCGGCGCCCAGATACTCGTCGACCTGGGCCTCACCTCGATACGCCTCCTGACCAACAACCCTAAGAAGATCGTCGGCTTCGAGGGCTATGGGCTGCGCGTGACCGAGCAGGTGCCGATCGAGCACCCCTCCACGGACCGCAACCGCGCCTACCTGCGCACGAAGCGCGACCGCATGGGTCACATGCTGCACCACCAGGGACTCGCGCTCGACGAGGAGATGATCCACGAGGAACGCGTGCACGACCGCGACCAGGCCAAGAACTCCGAAGACACGCCGCGTGGCTGACCGCTACGCGCTGGTGGTGGCCCGCTTTTACGAGGAGCTGGCCGACCGGCTGGTGTCGGGGGCCACGGGCGTTTTCGAGGAAGCCGGTGCGGAGGTCGAGGTCCACGACGTGCCGGGGGCGTTCGAGCTGCCGCTGGCGGCCTTGTACTGCGCCTCGTCCGGTCGCTACGCCGGAGTCGCCTGCCTCGGCGCCGTGATCCGCGGGGAGACCAACCACTACGACTACGTGTGCGGCGAGGCCGCCCGGGGGATCGCCCGTGTGGGGCTCGACACCGGCGTGCCGTGCGCCTTCGGGGTGCTCACGGTGGAGGACATGGAGCAGGCGATGGCCCGCAGCGGTGGGGGGAGGCGGCACACCGGCGAGGAGGCGGCGCGGGCGGTGTTGCGGATGGTGGAGCTGGGGCGGGAGCTGGCGCCAAGCTAGCTGTCGACGCGGGACACTATGGGTCGGCCCTCGCCAGCCCCAGCGTCCGACAGGGCGGTCAGTGGGAGGGGCAATCACCGCGCCGTCCTGCTTAAGGGTCTGCCGGACCACCTAGGCAGGACAGCGGCCTGGATACGAGGTTCGTGGGCCCTCGCTGCTCAGGGAGGGCCCAGCCCGGCGTCATCCGCGGCGCTGGTAGCCTCTCCGCCGTGGCCAAGGTCTGTCATTCATGCGGGAAGGGTCCCGCCTTCGGTAACAACCGCAGCCATTCGATGGTGGCCACGCGCCGGCGCTTCAACCCGAACCTCCAGAAGGTGCGGATCCTCGTGAGCGGCTCGCCGCGGCGCGAGTACGTGTGCACGCGCTGCCTCAAGGCCGGCAAGGTCCTGAAGGCCCTGTAGCCCCGCAGCAGGCTGCGCGGGATCAGGTGACCGACCCCAGCCTCGTCCGCTTTCGTGCGGTCCTGGCCTCGGCCTACGCTGAGCTCGAGCGCCGGCGCCAGGAGGTCAACGATCTGAACGTGTTCCCCGTCGCCGACGGGGACACGGGGGACAACATGTCGATGACGATCCGGGCCGTGCTCGACGAGCTGGACTCGCTCGAGGGGGGGATCGACGAGATTGGGCGCGACGAGCTCGTGCAGGCGGTGGCGCGCGCAGCGCTGCTCGGCGCACGCGGCAACAGCGGCGTGATCCTCTCGCAGATCGTGCGGGGCGCGGCGGAGGAGCTGGCCTCGCGGCAGGGGGAGCTAGTCGATCCCGTCCTGCTGTCGGCCGCCTTCGCGCGCGCCGTCGACGCCGCCTACGCCTCGGTGCGCGAGCCCGCGGAGGGAACGATGCTGTCGGCGCTCCGTGCGATGGCCCATCGCCTGGCCCGGGACCTCGCTCACATGGAGGTGCAGCGTCTCGGTCCCGATGCCGACCCCGCGCAGCAGGACGCACTGCTTGCCGATGTGCTCGAGAGCGCCGTCGAGGCCGGCGAGGAGGCGGTCCGGCGGGGCCCCGAGCAGCTGGCGGCGTTGCGCGAGGCCGACGTGGTGGACGCCGGTGCCTACGGCCTCGTGGTCATCGTCGCCGGGGTGGTGGCCGCCCTGCGGGGTGCAGCTCCCGACCTCGCCCACCAACCGCCGCCAAAGGCCGTGGTGCACGGCCCGGCGCACGAGTCCGCCCTCTACCGCTACTGCACGAACTTCGCGGTCACGGGGGAGGGACTCAGTAAAGAGGCTTTCGTGCCCGCCCTCGAAGCGCTGGGCGACTCGGTGCTCGTGGTCGGGGACGCCGCGACGTTGCGCGTGCACGTGCACACCGACGAGCCGGAGAGCGCGGCGGCGCTGTTTGTCGGCGCCGGGGAGGTGTCGCGCTTCGAGGCGACAGACATGCGCGCGCAGGAGGCCGACCGCCTGGAGCGCCTCGCGCCCGGAACCGAGGCGGCGCGCTGTGCGGTGGTGGCGGTGGCGAGCGGCGAAGGGGTCGTGCGCCTCTACCAAGGGCTCGGGGCTCACGTGGTGGACGGGGGGCCCACGCTCAACCCGTCGACGAGCGAGCTGCTGGAGGCGATCACGGCCGCCCCGGCGGTCGAGGTGCTGCTCCTGGCCAACAGCCCGAACGTGATCCTCGCCGGCGAGCGAGCGGCCGAGCTCGCGGAGAAGCCGGTGAGCCTGGTGCCCAGCCACGCCCCGCAGGACGGGCTGGCCGCGCTCGTGGCCTTCGACCCCGACCGCTCGGCGGCCGACAACGCCGGGGCGGTTGGCCAGGCCGTCGCTGCCCTGCGGTCGGGGGGGGTCGCGGAGGCCGCCCGTGACGATCCGGCGGGCCGCTTCCGCGTGGGCGACGCGGTGGCCTACGCCGGCGACGAACTGCTGGCCTGGGGCGACCCGCACGGCGCGCTCGCGACCCTGATCGCCGACATCACACGCGGCCGCGAGCTCCTGACCTGCCTGGCCGGGGACGGGGCGCCCCTCGATCGGCAGGGCGTCGAGTCTGCGGTGCCGGACGGAATCGAGCTCGACTACCACTCCGGCGGGCAGCCGGCGTGGTGGTGGCTCCTCTGCGCGGAGTAGACGAACCACCCGCCGCCGTCCGGCGGGCCGGGTATCACGGGCCGGTGCCCGTGCACTTCGCAAGCGCGAGCGAGTTGACCACCGCCGCCGCCGGCGCGGCGCCGCTCAGGTCGCTTCCCCGCCCCGAACGGCTGGAGGAACCACTGACCGTCAAGGGGCCACGCGCAGCGCGCGCCGCCGAGGCGCTGGGATTGCACAGCGCGGGCGACCTGCTCGAACACGTGCCCTTCAGGCACGAGAGCCGCAGCGACGCCCGCTCCATCGCCTCCCTGCGACCGGACGAGGACGGAACGGTGATCTGCGAGGTACGGCGCATCGCCTCCCGGCCCACGCGCCGGCGGCGCCTGACCCTCGTCGAGGCCACGGTGGCCGACGAGAGCGGCGTGATGAAGGCCACGTGGTTCAACCAGCCGTGGCTCGTGGAGCAGCTCGCCCCGGGCACCCGCGTGGTGCTGCACGGGCGCTACGCGGGTCAGAACCGCTTCCGGGTGAGCGAGCACGAGCTGGCCGACGGCGTGGTGGGCGGAGGGCACTCCACCGGCCTCGTACCCGTATATCCAGCCACCCACGGCCTGGCGTCAACCCGTCTGCGGGCCCTGGCCTGGGAGCTTCGCGAGGAGGTGCACCACTCCGTCGAGCCGCTCCCCTCGGCGCTGCGGCTGGCCGAGGGGCTGGCCGACCGGCCGGCGTGCCTGGCCGCTGCTCACTTCCCCGCGCGGGAGGCCGACGAGCTCGAGGCCCGTCGCCGGCTGGCCTTCGAGGAGCTGCTGCTGCTCGAGCTGTCGGTCGCGGGGCGCCGCCGCGCGCGGCGGGTGGGCGCGAGTGCCGTGCCGCTCGAGGGCGACGGCCGCCTCGTGGAGCCGTGGCTCGTCGAGCTCCCCTTCACCCCGACGGGCGATCAGCGGGCCGCGTTCGCCGAGATCGATGGGAACCTTGCGAGCTCGCAGCCGATGCAGCGCCTGCTGATGGGGGAGGTGGGATCCGGCAAGACCGTGGTGGCGCTGCACGCCATGCTCCGGGCCCTCGAGGCGGGCGGGCAGGCCGTGCTCATGGCGCCCACCGAGACCCTCGCGGGACAGCACCTGGCCACGCTCGACCGGCTGCTCGGCGGGCGCACGCCGATCGAATTGCTCACCGGCTCGACCCCTGCGGCGCGCCGCCGCGACCTGCTCGGGCGCCTCGAGTCCGGCGAGCTCGGCCTGATCGTGGGTACCCACGCCCTAATCGAGGCGCCGGTGCGCTTCCGATCGCTTGCCCTCTGCGTGGTGGACGAGCAGCACCGCTTCGGCGTCCGCCAGCGTGCCGCGCTCGACGCGAAGGCGCCGTCGGGCCTCGCGCCGCATGTGTTGCACATGACCGCCACGCCGATCCCGCGCACGCTGCAGCTCACCGCCTACGGCGATCTAGACGTATCCGTGCTGCGCGAGCTGCCGGCGGGCAGGCAGCCGGTGCAGACCCACCTGGTCGACGGAGTGCGGGCACGAGCGCGGGCCTACGACAGGGTTCGGGAGGAGATCGCCCGCGGGCGGCAGTGCTTCGTGGTCTGCCCGCTGGTGGAGGAGTCGGAGGCGCTGCAGGCCCGCGCGGCCACCGTCGAGTTCGAGCGCCTGGCCGCCACCGAGTTCCGCGACCACTCCGTGGCGCTCCTGCATGGGCAGATGCCTCCGGCGGCGAAGGCGGAGGCGATGCGCTCGTTCGCGGCCGGCGATGCCGACGTGCTCGTGGCCACGAGCGTGATCGAGGTGGGGATCGACGTGCCCAACGCCACCGTCATGATCGTCGAGGCCGCCGAGCGCTTCGGCCTGTCCCAGCTCCACCAGCTTCGCGGGCGTGTGGGGCGTGGCGAGCACGAGTCGCTCTGCATCCTCTTCGGTGACCCGAACCTCCCGCGGCTGCGCGCCATCGCCGCTGAGGGGGACGGCTTTCGCCTGGCGGAGATCGACCTCGAGCTGCGCGGTGCGGGCGACGTGCTCGGCACGCGGCAGGCCGGCCTGCCCCAGTTCCGGGTGGCGCGACTGCCCGAGGACGCCGCCCTGCTCGAGCGCGCCCGCGAGCGAGCCGAGGAGCTTTTGGAGCAGGACCCTGCGCTCGGAGCCCCCGAGCACGTTCTGCTGCGAGAGACCGTTGCCGAGCGCTTTGGCTCCGACGAGGAGCCGATAGCCGCGTGAGGGCCCGCGTGCGGGCCGCGCCCCGACCTAGGTGACCGAGAGCGTTTGAGGGTGGTCGGGGGGATCTACGGCAGCAGGCGCCTCGAGGCGCCGCCGGGCCGCGATACGCGCCCGACCTCCGATCGCGTCCGCGAGGCGCTGTTCTCGATGCTCGGGCCGATCGACGGCTGCCTCGTGCTCGACCTGTTCGCGGGATCGGGGGCGCTGGGTATCGAGGCCCTCTCGCGTGGCGCGGCCGACACGGTATTCGTGGATGACGACCCGCGCGCGGTCGCGGCGATCACCGGCAACCTGGGCGCATTGGGGATCGAGTCCGCAGTCGAGCAGCGCGATGCGCGTGCCTACCTCGAGCGCGCGGCGAGCGCCGGCCAGGCGCCCTTCGATCTCGTGTTCATCGACCCGCCGTATAGTTCCGCCCGCTCGCTGGCAGTTCCGCTGGGCGAGCTGCTGCCCCCCGTCCTTGCCGCAAACGCCCGCATAGTCACCGAATCCGACAAGCGAGAGCCGCTCGAGCTCGACCTGCCGCTCGCGCGGGAGCGCGTGTACGGCGACACCCGCATCGGCATCTACCGTGGCCGCTGAGAAGACGGGCACCGTGGTGTGCCCGGGGTCCTACGACCCCGTGACGCTCGGCCACCTGGACATCATCGCCCGCGCATCCGAGGTGTTCGGGCAGGTGATCGTGGCCGTGGTCAACCACCCGGTGCGCAAGCAGAAGACGGTGTTCACGGCCGAGGAGCGGGTCGGCTTCCTCGAGGCCGAGGTCGCAAAACTCGGCAATGTGCAGGTCAAACCGTTCGACACGCTGATCGTCGACTTCGCTCGCGAGAACGCTGCCTCCGCTATCGTCAAGGGACTTCGTGCCATTTCGGACTTCGAGTACGAGTTCGAGATGAATCAGCTCAACCGCAAGATGGCGCCCGATATCGAGAGCATCTATCTCATGTCCTCCCCCCAGTACAGCTTCCTGAGCTCGAGTGGAGTCAAGGAGCTGGCGATGTTTGGCGGAGACCTGACCGACCTGGTTCCGCCCGCTGTGGCCGCGCGGTTGCAGGAAGCACTCAAGCGCTGAAGAACAGAGGTTTTCCATGGACGTCCTCGTCCTGATCGACAAGCTCGACGATCAGATACACAACTCGAAGCGCGTTCCGCTGACCGATGAGGTCCGCGTCGATCGCGAGGAGATCTACGACGTCCTCGATCAGATGCGGGCGACGATCCCCGAGGAGATCAAGCAGGCGCGCTGGATCGTCAAGGAGCGGCAGGAGATGCTCGCCGAGGCCAAGCGCGAGGCCGAGCGCATCATCAAGGAGGCGCGCGACGAGCAGGTCCGCCTGATCTCTGACGAGGAGGTCGTCAAGCAGGCCGAGCGCCAGGCGGAGGACCTCGTCGAGGAGGCCCGCGCCCGCGAGCGCGAGATCCGCCTCGGCGCCGAGGACTACGCCGACGACATCCTCAACACGCTCGAGGTGAACCTCCAGAAGTTCACCGCGGCCGTGCAGCGCGGCCGCGACCGGCTGCAGGGGCGCGAAGAGGCCGAGGTCGGGTAGCCGAGCGACCCGTGGCGCGGTGGCGCGTGCGTCGCTGCGGGATTGGTCGAGGCGCAGGGCTAGTCTGGAGGCGTGTCGGACCGCACCGACAGCTTCGACCTAGGCCGTCTCGGGCTTACCACCGGGGAAGGCCGCCGGCTCGACCTGCACGTTGAGGTCGACGCGCTCGAGTTCGGTGGCCAGCGCTACGCGGCTGCAGGCACCGGGGTGCCGGTGCGCCTCGACGTGTCGCGCACCACCGCGCGCGGCTACGTTCTCCGCCTGCGCTTCGAGGTCTTGCTCGAGGGCCCATGCACGCGCTGCCTGGCGGAGGCGAGCCGCGCTCTCTCGGTCGACGTCCGCGAGATCGACCAGCCCGGAGCCGACGACGACGAGCTCGTGTCGCCCTACGTGGATCGGGACGTGCTCGACGTGCGCTCGTGGGCTCGGGACGCGCTCGTGCTGGCGCTGCCGACCAGCATCGTGTGTCGCGAGGACTGCCTGGGCCTGTGCGCGATCTGCGGCACGGACCTCAACGAGGCCGGGCCTGATCACGGGCACGAGCGGGAGCCCGACTCGCGCTGGGCGAAGCTGCGCGAGCTGAGCCTGGAGTAGGGCGGGCTCAGCGCTGGACGCCGGCTCGCCGATCGATTGGACTCTTTGCCCCTCCATGGGGGGTAAAAGTGTCCACGGCTGCGCAGAACAGGGGCCGGGCTACACTCCCTCGCCGTCATGGCGGTCCCCAAGCAAAGACAGTCGAGCTCGCGCACCAACAAGCGGCGCTCGCAGCACAAGATCAAGGCGCCGGGCCTCAACTTCTGCCCGACCTGCCAGTCGCCACGGCGCCCGCACCGGGTGTGCGGCGTGTGTGGCACCTACGCCGGGCGCGAGGTCATCGCGCCGGCGAACCTCGACGCCGACGAGTAGTCCCGCGGCGCGGTGATCGCGCTCGACGCCAACGGGGCGGACGCTGGTCCCGTCGCGGTGGCGGAGGGGGCCCGTCGCTCAGGCGCTCCCGTACTGCTCTTCGGACCGGCCGCCGGCCTCGCCGGCTACGGCGCGGAAGTGGTGGACGCACCGGAAGCGATCACGGGGCTCGACGATCCCGTCCGTGCGGTCAGGGCCCGGCCGCAGGCATCGGTCGTTCAGGCCGCCCGGGCGGTCGCGGACGGCACCGCTCGGGCCCTCGTGTCGGCCGGCCCGACGGGCGCGACGCTGGCAGCCTCGGTCCTCCACATCAAGCGACTGCGAGGCGTCCATCGCCCCGCTGTGGCCGCGCTGGTGCCTGTTCCCGGCCGCCCGACCCTCCTGCTGGACGCCGGCGCGAGCGTCGAGGTCAGGCCCGAGCAGCTCGTGCAGTTCGCCCACATGGGCGCGGCGTTCATGGAGGCGGTGCAAGGCGTGCGACGCCCCAGGGTGGCGCTGCTGTCGGTGGGGGAGGAAGCGGGTAAGGGGACCCCGGACGTGGTCGAGGCTCACGCTCGCCTGGTGGACGGGACGCTCGACTTCGTGGGCAACGTCGAGGGTGGGGATCTGACGGCGGGGGTCGCCGACGTCGTCGTGACCGACGGATTCACGGGCAACGTCGCGCTGAAGGTGATGGAGGGCACCGCCAAGACGGTGGTGGGCGCGGTGCGCGACGCGGTGCGCTCGGGCGCCGTTTCGTCCCTCGGAGGCCTGCTCATCCGGGGCCGTATGGGGGCGCTTCGCGAGCAGCTCGATCCGAACGCCGAGGGCGGCGCCATCCTGCTCGGGCTTCGAGCCACCGTGGTGATCGCGCACGGGGCGTCCACCCCGGAGGGCGTGGCCAACGCGGTTCGGCTGGCCCAGCGCGCCGTCGACGAGCGCATGGTCGAGCGCACGGCCGCGGCGCTCCTGGCCGCGGCGCGCTGAGGTCCGGGGCCACTGCTAGCGTCGCCGGCCGTCATGACTGAGGCACGCTCCCGCCCATGACCAGGGACGAGGTCATGGAGCTCATCCGCACCCACTTGTCCGCCGAGCTCGAGGTGGAGGCCTCGGACGTGCGGGAGGACACGCGTTTCCGTGAGGATCTGGAGGCCGACTCGCTGGATCTCGTCGAGCTCGTCGTCGAGTTGGAGGATCGCTACGGGATTCGGATACCCGACGAGGAGGCCGCCCGCCTGAAGACCGTGGGCCAGGTCGCCGACTACGTCGCGTCGCACGTTCCCCAGGAAGCTCGCTGATCGGCACCGGCGATCTCGCGCACCTCTTCGACGAGCTGCCGCCCGATCTCGCGCGTCAAGCCCTCACGCACTCATCGTGGGTCGCGACCCGCGCCGAGTCCTACGAGCGGCTTGCCTTCCTGGGTGACGTCGTCCTGAGCCTCGCGGTGTCGACCGATCTGTTCCCGCGCTTCGAGCGCTACGGGGCCGGGCGCCTCACCAAGCTCCGGGCCCAGGCCGTGTCGCAGGGCGCGTGTGCCGAGGTGGCTCGCCAGCTCGGGGTGCCCGACCGGTTGCGAGCTGCCGCCCCGGCGGCCAGCGGCAACGCCGCCGAGACGCTCGTGAGCAGTGAGCGGGTGCTGGCCTCGGTATGCGAAGCGGTGATCGGCGCCGCCTATATGGCCTGGGGCATCGAGCGCGTCGCGCCGGCGGTGGTGAGTGCCTTCCGCGAGCAGGTGGACGAGGCCTTCGAGCGCCCCGACGACTTCAAGTCGGATCTCCAGGAGCGGCTGGCTCAGCGAGGCGAGATCGTCGCCTACCGCCTGGATGCCGAGGAGGGACCGCCTCACGACCGCCGTTTCGTGGTGGTCGCCGAGGTGGTGGGCATCGAGGTGGGTCGCGGTGAGGGGCGCAGCAAGAAGAGCGCCGAGCAGGCCGCCGCCCTGGCCGCACTCGATCGGATGGAAGAGGCCCCGTAATGCATCTGCGCTCCATCGCCCTCAAGGGCTTCAAGTCCTTTCCCGACCGCATCAAGCTCGATTTCGCGCCCGGCGTGTCGGTGATCGTCGGCCCGAACGGCTCGGGGAAGTCGAACATCACCGAGGCCGTCCTGTGGGCGCTCGGTGAGCAGAGTCCGCTGGCCGTGCGCGGGCAGTCGATGCAGGACGTGATCTTCGCCGGCGGTCCCGGCCTGCCTTCGCGCCAGTCGGCCGAGGTGGAGGTGGTGATCGACGACGCGTCGGGCGAGCTGCGCAGCGAGTTCTCGGAGGTGTCGATCGTCAGGCGTCTCGACCGCTCCGGAGGAGGCGAGTACCGGTTGAACGGAGCGCGCTGCCGCCTGTCCGATGTGCTCGAGGTGCTCTCCGACAGCGGTCTCGGCAAGGAGATGCACTCGGTTGTCTCGCAGGGTCGGGTCGAGTCGATCGTGCACTCCCAATCGCGTGACCGGCGGCTGCTCATTGAGGAGGCGGCCGGCCTCGGCAAGCACCGTCGCCGTCGCCGCAGTGCGGAGCTCAAGCTCGGACGCACCGATGCCAACCTTGCCCGCGCCCTCGATGTCGAGCGAGAGGCCCGCAGCCGCCTGCGGCCGCTGAAGCGTCAGGCCGAGGCAGCCGAGTTGCACGAGCGCCTCGAGCGTCAGGCGCTCGAGGCGACCGTCGAGCTCGTCGGCGACCGGGTCCTTGCGGCCCGCACCGAGCGCTCGGGCGCCGAAACCGAGGCCACCGCTGCGCGCGACGAGCGGGGCCGTGCCGACGAGGCCCTCGCCGAGGTGGCCGCGAGGCGCCAAGCCGCCGAGCAGGCGCTCGCGGCCCACAGTGGCACCCGGGAGCGACTGTCTCGGAGCGTGTTCGCCGCGGGGTCGGCCCGCGAGCGCATCGGCCTGAGGCTCGAGCGGGCACGGGAGCTCGAGCGCTTCACGGCCGAAGGGCGCACGCGACGTCGCGCCGAGCTGGAGGGGCTGCCGCCCGATGGCGAGACCGCCCAGACGGACGCCCCGGATCGCGTGGCGGATCTCGAGGCGGAGTTGCGCCTGCTCGAGAGCGAGCGCGACGAGCGCCGCCGGGCCGCCGCCGCCACCATCGCCGTCGAGCGGGAGTCGCTCGCGCGGGTGCGGGACGAGCGGAGCGCCACCGCGGAGACCCGTCGCGAGGAGCTCGAGCGCGCCGATCGCGAGTGCGACGCGGCTCGTGCTCGGCTGCGAGAGGCGCAGGGGCGCGTCGAGGCCGAGCGACGCGAGGCCGCGCAGACGGGCGGCCGGCTCGCCTCCGTACTCCAGTTTCTCCGCACAGCGGGCTCCGCGCCGAGCGGTCACACGACGCTTGCGGATCAATTGAGCGTCGAGCCGGACTACCGACTCGCGCTCGCGGCCGTGCTCGGATCGCGCCTGCGGGCGCCGGTGGTGGCCGCGCTGCCCGACGGTGAGCGGCTACTGGACCAAGCCGGGGTCGACGGAGGCGAGGCGCTGCTGAACCCGGGCCACGGTGATCCCGCGGCGGCGGCGCCGGCGCGTTCGGGCCAGGAGCCGCCCGTCGCGCTCCCGCCGGGTGCCGAGCTCCTGCTCGACCACGTCGATCCGGCACCGGCGGTGGCACGGCTCGCGGAGCGGCTGCTCGGCGACGTCTGGGTCGTGCTCGACCTCGCGCGGTTGCCGGAGGGCTTCAGCGGCGTTGCCGTCACGCGCGGAGGCCGTGCGTTGAGAGCGGGCAGCGGTGAGCTCAGACAGGTGGTGCAGGCCGACGAGGGCCGCCTGCTCGAGGAGATCAGCCGGCGCGACGAGCTGATCATCGCCTCGGAGGAACGAGCGCGAGCCGCCGCGGAGGCCGAGGCGGACGTGGAGCGATTGACGGAGGCGGTCACAGATGTCGATCGGGTCCGTGACACGGCCGAGGGCGCGCTGAGGGCCGCGCGGCGGGCCGCTCAGGAGGCGGAGGACGCCGCGGCCGCGGCCGCGGTCGCGGAGCGCCGCGCCCTCGAGGAGCCCGATCACGGTGCCGACGCCGCGCGCCACGCCCATCTGCTCGCCGAGCTCGGTAGTGAGCGACGCCTCCTGGAGGCCGAGGCCCGCGAGCGCGGCGAGCGCGTCGCCCGCCGCGAGCGGCTCGTCCGGCGGATCGACGGCGACGGCGTGATCGTCGCGTGCGCTGCCCGGGCCGCGGCGGCACTGGACGAAGCCGGCGAGGCCGTGGCCGCGCACTACCGCCTGATCGAGGCGGAGTGGAAGGAGGGCGCGGCCGCGGGTGAGCAGTCGGCGGCCGAGCTGCGGCGCTACGCGGCGATGGAGGCCGATCTCCAGGCCACGCTTCGACGCGCCGGCGAGGTCGTGACCGCCGCCGAGGTTCGCGCCCAGCGGGCGCGGGACGCGGCGAGCGAGGTCGAGGAGCAACTGTCGCGGGCGGCCGAGCGGCTCGGGTTGGCGCCGGCGATCCCCGATGAGCCGCTGGACGATGGTCGCCGTGGCGAGCTCGAGGTGCGCCTGGAGCGCCTGGCCCGGCGTCGGGAGCAGCTCGGACCCGTGAACCCCCTGGCCCAGTCCGAGTACGAGGAGGCGGTGAGCCACGTCGAGGAGCTCGAGACCCAGCGCGAGGACCTCGAGACCGCGCTCGCGGAGCTGCAGGGCCTGATCAGGGACACCGACCGCCGGATCCGGGAGGCCTTCGACGAGACGTTCGAGGCCACCGCACGCAACTTCGAGGAGGTCGTCGGCCACCTGTTTCCCGGGGGGCGGGGGCGGCTGACGCTCGTGCGGCCCGACGGGCCGCGGGCGGTGCTCGGCGGCGCTTCGGCGCCCGATCCCGAGCCGGAGGGGGGCGAGCCGGAGGGGGAGCCGGAACCCGTCACGGTCACCGAGCCGGGCGTGGACCTCGAGGTCACTCCAGCCGGCAAGTCGGCCAAGCGGCTGTCGTTGCTCTCGGGCGGCGAGAAGTCGCTCGTGGCACTGGCCTTCCTGTTCGCGGTGTTCTTGGCCCGACCCTGCCCCTTCTACATCCTCGACGAGGTCGAAGCTGCCCTCGACGACCTCAACATCGACCGCTTCCTCGAGCTCGTGAGGCGCTACTCCGACCGCGCGCAGTTCATCGTGGTGACGCATCAGCGGCGCACCATGGACGCCGCCGACCGCCTCTACGGGGTGAGCATGGGCTCGGACGGCGTCTCCAAGGTGGTCTCCCGCCGCCTGCCGCAGCGCCCCGAGGCCGTCGCGGCCGGCGAGCCCGAGTCCGAGTCGACGGGGGCCGAAGCCGCAGCCTGAGCGCTCCCTATCCTCCCGCCGCGATGGCGCGGACTTGGCGGGAGCTCTTCATCACCGGCGATGACGGCGGTCCCGCGCCTGCGGAGGAGCCCCAAGAAGAGCAGCGCGGCTTCTTCCGGCGCCTGCGGGAGAACCTGTCGAAGTCGCGTCAGGCGCTCGGCGCGGAGCTCCAGGCCACGATGTTCCAGAACCTCGACGACGAGGCGTGGGAACGGCTCGAGGAGACCCTCATCTACGCCGACGTTGGGGCGGCCACCACCGCGCGCATCGTCGAGCGGCTCGAGGGCGAGGCCACTTCCGGTGATCTCACGGGCGGGGAGGACCTGACCCGGCGGCTCCAGGACCTCCTGGCCGAGGCCGCCGACGTGGGGGAGGACCGGATCGACCTGACGCCCTCGCCGACCGTGATCCTCATGGTCGGCGTGAACGGGACGGGCAAGACGACGACCATCGGCAAGATGGCGTGGCACCTCCAGAGAGAGCTCGGCAAGTCGGTGCTGCTGGCCGCCGGGGACACGTTTCGCGCCGCCGCGGTCGAGCAGCTCGTGGCCTGGGGCGATCGCGCCGGTTGCGAGGTCATCCGCGCCGCGCCGGGCTCCGACCCGGGCGCCGTGGCCTACGACGCCGTGGAGGCCGCTCGCGCGCGGGGCCACGACGTGGTGATCGTCGACACCGCCGGGCGCCTTCACACCCAGCAGCACCTGATGAACGAGCTGACCAAGGTCAGGCGCGTGATCGCCAAGCGGCTGCCCGAGGCGCCGCACGAGATCTTGCTCACGATCGACGCGACCACCGGCCAGAACGGCCTGCGGCAGGCGATGCTCTTTCGGGAGGCCGTCGACGTGACCGGCATCGTGCTCACCAAGCTCGACGGCACCGCGAAGGGTGGCATCGCGCTCGCGATAGCCCAGGAGCTCGGCGTGCCGGTCAAGCTCATCGGGATCGGCGAGGGGCTCGAGGACCTCCGCCCCTTCGACGCCCACGACTTCGCCCGGGCCCTGCTCGATCCAGGCGATGGCTGAGCCGGCCGACGCGCCGCGCAGGCGGCTGCGGGATGCCACGCGGGCCGTCCATGCCGGCCTTCCGGCCGCGGCCGACGGACACCCCTTTCTCCCGGGGCCCACCTTCGCCGCGCCGTTCCACCTCAGTGGCGATCCCGCGGACACCGACTATGTCTACGGGCGTTACGGCAACCCCACCTGGACCGGGTACGAGCGGGCCCTCGGTGAGCTGGAGGATGGGGAGGCGGTGGTGTTCGCCTCCGGGCAGGCCGCCGCCGCCGCGGTGCTCCTCCCCCTGCTGCGTCCCGGCGACGCACTCGTGGTTCCCTCAGACGGGTACTTCACGATCCGCAAGCTCGCTCATGAGCACCTGGGCGAGCGAGGGGTGGAGGTGCGTGAGGTCCCGACGCCCGGGGATTGGCGCGAGGCGATGGAGGGCGCGGCGCTCGTCTGGCTCGAGACGCCCTCGAATCCGGGCCTCGACGTGTGTGACGTCGCGGCCATCTGCCGGGCCGCCCACGCATCCGGCGCGTTGGTGGCCGTCGACAACACCCTCGCGACCCCGCTCGGGCAGCGTCCGCTCACCCTCGGCGCCGACTACTCGATGGCCGCGGATACCAAGGCGATGAGCGGCCACAGCGACCTGCTGATGGGCCACGTGGCCGTGCGCGACCCGGCCCGGGCGGAGGCGCTGCGGAGCTTCCGCACCCTCACCGGAGCCCTCGCCGGCCCGTTCGAGGCGTGGCTCGCCCACCGCTCACTGGCGAGCCTCGGTGTTCGTTTGGAGCGCCAGTGCGCTACCGCTCTCACGCTCGCCGAGGCGCTCGGCGCGCACTCGGCGGTGGAGGCCGTGCGCTACCCGGGACTCCCAACAGATCCCGCTCACGCGCTCGCCTCCCGGCAGATGAGCCGCTTCGGCCCCGTGCTCACCTTCACGCTCGCCGATCGGGGGCGGGCGGAGCGCTTCCTCGCAGCCTGCGAGCTGGTGGCCGAGGCCACCAGCTTCGGTGGCCTGCACTCGAGCGCCGAGCGGCGCGCGCGGTGGGGTTCGGACGCCGTGCCGGAGGGCCTCATCCGGATGAGCGTCGGCTGCGAGGACGCAGGCGATCTGCTTGCCGACCTCGACCAAGCGCTCGCGGCCTCCGCGGGATAGCTCGGTCGGGGTACGATGTCCACACCTTGGCCGACTGGCTGATCTGGGTGTTGGTGGCGGCGGCGTTCGCCGCGGGCGAGGTCGTCACGCTTGCCTTCATCCTCGGGCCGTTGGCCATTGCTGCCGCCCTCACGGCTCTTATCGCCCTGACCGGCGTCTCAGCGGAGCTCCAGGTCGCTGCCTTCACCGCCGCCTCGATCGCGTCGCTTGTGATCGTGCGCCCGATCGCCCGGCGTCACCTGCGCACCCCGCCCCGCATCCGCACGGGCACCGATGCCCTCGTCGGCTCGCCCGCGGTGGTGCTCGAGCGCGTGCACCCCGGCGGTGGCCAGGTGAAGATCGGTGGCGAGGTCTGGACCGCCCGTCCCTTCGATGACGACACCGTCCTCGAGGAGGGTGCACGCGTGGAAGTGCTCAAGATCGAGGGCGCCACGGCGCTCGTGTCTCCCTGAACCTGGAGGTTCTCCATGTCCGCCGGTCTCATAGTCCTCATCGTCATCGCGGTCGTGGTGTTGTTCACGCTCGCCCGGGCCGTTCGCATCGTGCCCCAGGCCCGGGCCGGGATCATCGAGCGGCTCGGTCGCTACAACCGCACGCTGCTGCCGGGCCTTGCCCTGCTCATCCCCTTCGTCGACCGGATGCGCCCCCTGATTGACCTGCGCGAGCAGGTCGTCTCCTTCCCGCCCCAGCCGGTGATCACCGAGGAGAACCTCGTGGTGAACATCGATTCGGTCATCTACTTCCAGGTCACCGATCCGAAGGCCGCGACCTACGAGATCGCCAACTACATCGCCGCCGTCGAGCAGCTGACCGTGACCACGATGCGGAACGTGATCGGCGGCATGATGCTCGAGGACACGCTCACGTCGAGGGATCAGATCAGCGGCCAGTTGCGCGGCGTGCTCGATGACGCCACGGGCAAGTGGGGCATCCGCGTGAACCGCGTGGAGCTCAAGGCCATCGACCCGCCGGGCTCGATCAAGGAGGCCATGGAGAAGCAGATGCGAGCCGAGCGCGACCGCCGGGCCGCGATCCTCACGGCCGAAGGCGTCAAGCAGTCGCAGATCCTCACCGCGGAGGGGGAGAAGCAGAGCGCGATCCTGCGCGCCGAGGGCCAGCGCGAGTCCCAGGTGCTCTACGCGGAGGGCCAGTCGAAGGCGATCGAGACCGTGTTCGACGCCATCCACAAGGGCGACGCCGATCCCAAGCTGCTCGCCTACCAGTACCTGCAGATGCTGCCGCAGATCGCCCAGGGCAACGCCAACAAGGTGTGGATCATCCCCAGCGAGTTCACCCAGGCGCTCGGCAACCTGGGCTCGTTGGTCGGCGGCGCCGAGCAGGCGGATGGCGGTGGCGCGGCGCAGGTCCGGCCGCCGGCCACGGGCGGCGGGAGCCCGCCCGCGGGGCGGTAGCTACTTGGGCACGTAGTCGCGGCCGACTACGGCTTCTCCTCGCCACCCGGCCTCCACCTTGCGCAAGAGCAGCGAGCCGGGCCCACGCCCCGGGACGCTGAAGCTGACGGTGGCGTCAGTTCGCGCCAGATCTATCTCATCGACGCTCAGCTCCGCATCGCCCAGTTCGTTGCCCTTGGCGTACCGGCGACATCCGTTGATTCCGAAGGTGGTCGCCAAGTCCTTGCACCGCTTGGGATCGGTATTCAGCATGTAGGCACGCGCCACGTCGGTGACCGCTCGCTCCTCGGCGGGATCCGTGGGTGGCGCCACCGGTTCGGCATCCTCGCCTCCGCAGGCGCCAAGGGCGAAGCAGGCGGACGCGAGAGCTAGAACGGAGTAGCGGCGAGGCTGGGCGAGCATGGGCACGTGGTTCACCGTAGTGGTCGGGTCGCGGCGGTTGCGGCACGTGGCCACTAGCCTCAGGTGCCCATGCTCGACACCCTCTCGGACCGACTCCAGAACGCCCTCGCCGACGTGCGCTCGCGCGGCAAGCTGACCGAGGAGGACGTGACCAAGGCGATGCGCGCCATCCGCCTGGCGCTGCTCGAGGCCGACGTCAACTTCCAGGTGGTCAAGCGCTTCACCGAGGCGGTTCGCGAGCGCGCCCTCGGGGAGCAGGTTCTCGACTCCCTCAACCCCGGCCAGCAGGTCGTGAAGGTGGTGAGCGAGGAGCTGACCACCCTGATGGGCGGAGCCGGTCGCGACCTTGTGTTCGCCAAGGGCTCGATCACCGTGATCCTGATGGCCGGCCTCCAGGGCTCAGGCAAGACCACCGCCTGCGGCAAGCTGGCCCGCCACCTGCGCGAGGAGCACAACATGGACGTGGGCATCGCCGCGTGCGATGTCTACCGTCCCGCCGCCGTCGATCAGCTCGTGAAGGTCGGTGCGCAGGCCGGGGCGACGGTCTACGAGCAGGGGACGGGACGCGATCCGGTCGACATCGCCGAGTGGGCGCTCGGCCAGGCCAAGGCCGACGGCCGCGACGCGCTGATCGTCGACACCGCGGGCCGCCTGCACGTGGACGACGAGCTGATGGGCGAGCTCGCCAACGTGAAGAAGCGGACGAAGCCACACAACGTGCTGCTCGTGGTCGACGCCATGACCGGCCAGGACGCCGTGAACGTGGCCGAGCGCTTCTCGACCGACATCGGCTTCGACGGAGTGATCCTCTCGAAGCTCGACGGCGACGCCCGCGGCGGCGCCGCGCTGTCGGTCAAGGCGGTCACCGGCAAGCCGATCCTCTACGCCTCGACCGGCGAGAAGCTCGCCGACTTCGAACGCTTCCACCCCGATCGCATGGCTCAGCGGATCCTCGGAATGGGCGACGTGATGACGCTCGTCGAGAAGGCCGAGCGCCAGATGGACGAGAAGCAGGCCGCCGAGCTCGAACGCAAGATCCGCAAGCAGCAGTTCGGCTTCGACGACTTCCTCGAGCAGATGGAGCAGCTGCGGAAGATGGGACCGCTCACGAGCCTTCTGAAGATGATTCCCGGCCTCGCCGGCCAACAGCTATCTCAGCTGAACATCGACGATCGCGAGCTCGACCGGGTGCAGGCCATCATCACCTCGATGACCCCCGAGGAGCGGGCCAATCCCGCCCTCCTGAACGGCTCCCGGCGTCGCCGGATCGCCCTCGGCTCGGGCACCAACGTGCAGGCCGTAAACCAGCTCGTCAAGCAGTTCGGCCAGATGCAGAAGATGATGAAGCAGCTGTCGCAGGGCAAGATGCCGTCGCTCCAGCAGATGGCCGGCGGGCGCTGATCGGTCAGCGGCCTCGACCGCGCTCGGTGCATCGGCCGATCCGGCGCTCGATAAGGTAGGCGGCTTGACCCCGCGAAAGGTGAAAATTTGTCGGTAAGAGTGAGGCTGACCCGGGTGGGTGGCCGCAAGAACCCCATATGGCGCGTCGTCGTCGCCGATCAGCGGTCGCCGCGGGACGGCCGCATCATCGAGACCGTCGGTCGCTACAACGCTCAGACCGACCCGTCCGAGATCGTGCTCGACGCCGACCGCCTGACCCACTGGCTCGCCCGCGGCGCGCAGCCCACCAGCACGGTGAGGAAGCTCATGCGCACCCAGGGCATAGGTGGGATCGGCGGCGGGGCCTCGAGTGGCACGTCCACCGCGCCTGCCGACGACGAGCCGGAAGTCGTTGCCGCCGAGGAGCCGACACCCTCCGCGCCGGAGGGTGAAGCGGCCACCAGTCCCGAGGCCGACGCTGCGCCCGAGGCCGACGCTGCGCCGGCACCCGACGCCCCGTCCGGGTCCGAGGCCGGTACCGGGTCAGAGCCGTCCGCGCCTGACGAGGCCTCCGCGCCTGACGACGCCGACGCCGCGGAGGCCGGTCCCGACGCCGAGTCACCGAGCACCAGCTAGGAGCTCGACTTGAGGGAGCTGCTCGAGTACCTCGTGCGCTCGCTCGTCGAACACCCCGAGGCGGTCGTGGTCGACTCCTTCGAGGAGGAGGACGGCACGCTGGTCCTCGAGCTGCGCGTGTCCTCTGAGGACGTCGGGAAGGTGATCGGCCGCGGCGGGCGCACGATCAACGCCCTGCGCGCCGTGATCCGCGCCTGTTCGGTGAAGCGCGGCGGCCGGGTGCTCGTCGACGTCGTCGATTGACGGCGGAGCTGCCCGCGCGGCGATTGGTAAGCGTCGGCCGCATCGGCCGGCCGCACGGTGTGGACGGCAGCTTCCACCTCGACCGCCCGGTGAGGTCACTCGAGGTGGGCACCATGGTCACCGTGGGCGACTCGGTCAGACGGATCGAGCGCTCGGCCGGGACCCCGGCGCGCCCGCTCGTGTGCCTGAGTGGCGTGGGAGACCGGGATGCCGCGGATGCCCTGAGGGGAGCGGACGTGCTCGTCGAGGAAGAAGAACCTTCTCTCGACCCGGACGAGTGGCTGGCGGACGACCTCGTGGGTTGCAGCGTGGACGGGCTCGGAGAGGTGCTGAGGGTGGTGGCTGCGCCTTCGTGCGATCTGCTCGTGGTCGGCGAGGCCGAGATTCTCGTCCCGTTCGTGCGCGACGCCGTGCAGAGCGTCGATCTGGCCTCGCGCCGCATCGAGGTCGATCTCGAGTTCCTCGCGATCGACCCGCCGGCCGAGGAGGCGCGGAGCTGAAGGTCGACGCCTTCACCCTGTTTCCGGCCTGGTTCGACTGGTTCCGCGAGCAGCGACACGTTCGCAACGCCGAAGCGCTCGGGCACGAGCTGCGCGCTGTCGATCTCCGTGCGACGACGCCGCTCGGCGCGGGCCAGGTCGATGACACGCCGTACGGCGGTGGGGCGGGAATGGTCATCCGCGTGGACGTGGTGGAGGCCGCCCTAGCGGCCCGCTATGGCACCGACCCGGTCGACCCGTCGTCGCGCCCTCGACGGGTGGTGGCGCTCGCCGCAAGCGGCAGGCCGCTCGACGACGGACTCGCGGAGGAGCTTGCCGCCGGGCCGGACCTGGCCATCCTGTGCGGCCGGTACGAGGGCTTCGACGAGCGCGTGCACGACCACCTTGCGAGCGATGTCATCTCGATCGGGCCCTACGTCCTGTCCGGGGGCGAGCTCGCGGCCATGGTGCTCTGCGACACCGTGCTGAGGAAGGTTCCCGGGTCCCTCGGCCACCCCGACAGCGTGGTCGAGGAGTCCTTCAGCGTCGCCCTGGAGGGCGCGCCCGAGTACCCGCACTACACGCGGCCGGCCGAGTGGCGCGGGCATGAGGTACCGGGCGTGCTGCGCTCTGGCGACCACGGGCAAATTCACGCGTGGCGGCGGGCGGAGAGCGTGCGGCGCCTCGAGGAAGCGGAGGCAGGCAGCCGCTGAGGTCGGCCGTGCCCACGGGCACGGGGCCTCGCGGGAAGGACGCGCGCCGAGCCGACCTCGAGCGGAGCCGCCCCTTCGCTACCATGCGCTCTTCCCGCCGAGCCCCGGACGGGCCGCGCACAGAGGTGCGCTCCTCCCATGAGTCAAGTGATCGACAGCCTCGAGCGGGCCCAGCTGCGCCAAGTGCCGGACTTCGATGCCGGCGACCGGGTGCGCGTCCATTTTCAGGTCATCGAGGGCACCCGGCGGCGCACCCAGCTCTTCGAGGGCACGGTGATCAAGCGTCAGGGCCAGGGCGCGCGCGAGACCTTCACCGTCCGCAAGCAATCCTTTGGGGTGGGTGTCGAGCGGACCTTTCCCGTGCATTCGCCGAAGATCGAGGAGCTGGAGGTGGCAAGCCGGGGGGATGTGCGTCGGGCCAAGCTCTACTACCTGCGCGGCCGCGTGGGCCGTCGCGCTCGAGTCAAGGAGCGGCAGGACGTGCGGGGGCGCGCCGCCGCGGGCTCCTCGGTGACAGGTCCGCCGGACGACGTGGACGACGTTGTCGAGCTGGACACCACGCCCGAGCTCGACGCCGCCGTCGACACGGCCCCCGAGACCGATGCCGGAGCGATCCATGACGACGCGGATCCCACGCCCGAGCCCGTCGCGGCCGAGGACGATCAGGTGATCGTGGGGGACGAGGAGTCGCAGCCCGACGGCGCAGACGACAAGCCGCCGGGCGACGAGGAAGCTTCCGCCGGCTCCTGATGCTGCGCCTCGTCCGATAGCAACCGCGGCGCGCAAGAAGAAGGACACGCGGCCGGGCGGCTCGTTGGGCGAGCTGGCGCTGATCGTCGTAGTAGCACTCGGTCTTGCGCTGGGGATCCAGGCGTTCATCGTCAAGCCGTTCAAGATCCCGAGCGAGTCGATGGTCCCGACCCTGGAGGTGGGCCAGCGCGTGCTCGTCGACCGGGTCAGCTACCGGGTCTCGGACCCAAAGCGAGGGGACGTGGTGGTGTTCAAGCCGCCGGCCGGGGCGGACGTCAACGTCTGCGGTGTCGAACCACCGCCCGACCAAGCCTGCGCTCAGCCCACGAAGGAGCGTTCCGATACGAATTTCATCAAGCGGATCGTCGGCGAGCCGGGCGATCGGCTGAAGGTGATCCGCGGGCAGGTCTTCATCGACGGAAAGCGCCAGGAGGAGCCGTTTGCACGTCTGAGCGCCGACTGCCCCATCTGCTCGCTCCCGAAGGAGATCACCATTCCGCCGGGGCACTTTTTTATGATGGGTGACAATCGTGGAGAGAGCGCCGATAGCCGTGCCTGGGGACCCGTCCCGGAGGAGTGGATCATCGGCGGCGCGTTTGCCACGTACTGGCCGCCGAAGCGGGTCGGCAAGCTCTAGGGCGAGGACGAGCGGTAGACGGCTGTTCGCCTTCGACCGCAGCCTCGGACGACGGCTCGTCGCAGGCGCCGACGAGGCCGGCCGGGGATCCCTGGCCGGGCCGCTCGTGGCCGCGGCAGTCCTGTTCGACCTCGAGCGCCTGACGCTTGCCGACCGCCGTGCGCTCTCGCGCCTGAACGACTCGAAACAGCACTCCGAGGAGGGCCGCGAGGAGCTGTACCCGCTCGTGATCCGCGCCGCCGCGCGGGCCGTGGTGGTGTCGCGTTGCGTGCGCGGGATCGACTCACGCGGGCTCCACGTGACCAACATCGCCGCGCTCCGCTGCGCGCTGGTGCGGGTGGCCGAGCCGGACGCGCTGTGCCTCGTCGACGGCTTTCGGCTGCCCGAGTTCGGCTTCGAGCAGCGCCGCGTGGTGGGAGGCGACGGCACGAGTGCCGCCATCGCCGCCGCGTCGGTGCTCGCCAAGGTCACGCGCGACCGCTACATGCGACGCGCCGCCGAGCGCCACGGCAATTGGGACTTCGACACCAACGTCGGCTATTCGACCCCGGAGCACCGGGCAGCCATAGCGGCCAACGGCATCTCGCCCCTGCACCGCCTGTCATTCGCGTCCATTGCCTACCAGCAGCTCGCGCTCGACGGCTGATCCCTGTACCGCGGCTGTGATGCCGTGGCCCTGACCCCGGCCGGCTCGCCGGGACGGAATCGACCATGGAGGCGGGTGTCCGGGCGAGGGCCCCGCTCAAAACGCTCCCTCGAGGTGCTCGATGGCGACCAGCGTGCCTCCGGCATCAACCGTCACGCCGATAGCGTCGAAGCGCAGCTCCTCCCGTCCCGGCCGATCGGCCCCCACCCGGTGCTCGGATAGCCAGTCCCGCGCCAGGCGCTTCAGGCGCCGCTGCTTCCGAGGGCCGATCGCCTCGAGCGCCGTGGCCGGCCCGGAGTGGCCCCCGGCAACGCGCGTCTTCACCTCGCAGAAGACGAGGCAGCGGGCATCCACAGCGATGAGGTCGAGCTCGCCGAAGCGCGTGCGCGCGTTGCGGGTGACGATCTCGTAGCCGCGCTCGACCAGGTGGCCCTCGGCCATGCGCTCGCCCATCTCGCCGAGTTTCCGTCGCCGGTCATCTGCCATGAGACGACCCTACGAAGGTCGGTGTTACGACTGGCGACGTAGCGTTACGGTTGGAAGACGGGCGTGTTGAAACAGCGCGCAGCCACGCGCTGTTCGGCGCCCTCTCCGGCGCCCGACCTGACTGCGCGTCGCTTGCGGGTTCATAGGTGCCGGGCGCTCACAAGCGATCAAGCGACCGACTCGGGCCCGGCTTTCCTCAGCCCCGTCGATCAACAGATACGTGATCTTGACCGATGGCGAGCCGAGTCGTAACCCTCGTAACCCGCCGGTGACGTCTCCGTTTCTAGGGTCGATTCCGTGCTTGCCAGCGTCGCCACCTTCGCCATCGAGGGCATCGAAAGCCTCGAGGTAACCGTCGAGATCGACATGCGTCGTGGCCTGCCGGTCTTCACCGTCGTGGGCCTGCCGGACGCGGGTGTACGGGAGGCGCGAGAGCGCGTGCGGGCCGCCCTGCTCAACTCGGGCCTCGAGTTTCCCCTTCAGCGCCTGACGGCCAATCTCGCGCCCGCGAGCCTCAGGAAGGCGGGGCCGAGCTTCGACCTGGCGCTTGCCGTGGCGGTGCTGGGTGGAAGCGGCCAGGTCCCGCGTGAGGCGCTGCGGAGCTACGCGGTGTGCGGCGAGCTCTCGCTGAGCGGGGCGCTGCGACCGGTCCACGGAGCGCTGGCCGTCGCCTTCGGAGCCCGGCGGGCGGGTTATCAGAAGCTGCTCGTGCCCGAGGAGAATGCCGGCGAGGCGGCGCTGGTCGAAGGCATCGAGGTGCTTGGCGTTCCGAGCCTCGACCGAATCGCCGACGTGCTGCGCGGGCGTTGGCGCCCCCTACCGGCCCGCCCCCGCGTGGCCGCCGCCAACCGTGTCGACGAGCTCGACCTCGCCGACGTTCGTGGGCAGGCCGACGCCAAGCGAGCCCTCGAGATCGCCGCCGGCGGAGGACACAGCATGCTGATGGTCGGGCCTCCGGGAGTGGGGAAGACGATGCTCGCCCGCCGGATTACGTCGATCCTGCCGGCGCCGAGCTTCGACGAGGCGCTCGAGATCACCCACATTCACGGAGTCGCGGGCCTCAGCGACGGTTGCCTGACGGCGAGGCGTCCGTTCCGAGCACCGCACCACACGATCTCGACGGCCGGCCTGATCGGCGGCGGCGCGAGCCCCCGTCCCGGGGAGATCACGCTGGCACACCGCGGCGTCCTCTTCCTCGATGAGCTGGCGGAGTTCTCCCGCCCCGCACTCGAGGGCCTGCGGCAGCCGCTCGAGGATGGGCGCATCGAGGTCACGCGCGGTCAGCGCACGGTCAGCTTCCCGGCCGAGGCGATGCTGATCGCTGCCTGCAACAGTTGCCCCTGTGCGCGGCCGCGGCACGAGTGCGTCTGCACCGAGGCCGATCGGGCGCGGTACGCAAGGCGGCTGAGTGGTCCGCTGATGGATCGCATGGACCTCGTCTGCCCGCTGAACGCCACGCCGCCCCTCGAGCTCGCGGCCGGCCCGGGCACCTCCGCCGAGACGTCCGCCGCCGTGCGCGCCCGGGTCGACTCGGCACGCGCGCGCCAGGGCCGGCGATTGGCCGGCTGCGCCGCGGTGTCGAACGCCACGATGGACGGCGCCGCGACGCGGCGGCACGTCGGCCTCGCCGCCGGAGCGCGCTCGCGGCTGCTGGAGGGTCACGGGCGCGTGCCGCTGAGCGGCCGGGGCAGGGACCGGGTGCTGCGCCTGGCGCGCACGATCGCCGACCTAGGTGAACGCGATCGAGTGTGCGCCGACGACATCGACGAGGCGCTCAGCTTTCGTCTCGGGGCCTCCGAGCGAGTGGCGGCATGAGCGACAGTTGCGATGCCTGCCTGCGGCGAGCCCATCTGCTCGGTCGATTGTCGGCGCGCATCTCAGGACTGCTCGACCACCCACGCCGAAGAGCCGCGGGGCTGCTTGCCCTCTCCGACGACGATCTCATCGCCGCAGTCGCGGCGGATCAGACCGATTCGATGCGGGAGTTCGTAGACGGCTTCGACTCATCGGTAGCTCGGGAACGCCTGGCGGAGACCGACGTCGAGGCCGTGTGCCGGCACAACGAGGGCTATCCGGCCGGCCTTCACGACCTGACCGACCCACCCGCGGTCGTGTTCGTCCGCGGCGGTTGCCTGCGCCTGACGGAGCTCACGCAGCACCCGCTGGTCACGATCGTCGGCACCCGGCAGGCCTCCCCGTACGGGATGGAGGTCGCCAGGGAGCTCGGGCGAAGCCTCGCGGTCGCCGGCGTGCCGGTGATCAGCGGCCTGGCACTCGGGATCGACGGGGCGGCACACCGTGGGGTGCTCGACGCCGATGGCGCCGGGATCGCGGTGCTCGCCTGCGGCCCAGATGTGATCTACCCGCGCACCCACCGTGCCCTGTACGAGCGCCTGCTCGACCGTGGTGTGGTCCTGTCGGAGCTGCCGCCGGGGCAGCGAGCCCTGAAGTGGAGCTTTCCGGCGCGCAACCGCATCATGGCGGCGCTCGCCGCGACCACGATCGTGGTCGAAGCGGCGGACCGCTCGGGGACGCTCATCACCGCGGCCTTCGCGACCGACCTTCATCGGGACGTCGGTGCGATCCCCGGCCGGATCACGGCGCGCATGGCGGCCGGGTCCAACCGCCTGCTCCGCGATGGGGCGCACGTGGTGCGGGGTGTCGAAGACATTCTCGACCTCCTCTACGGGGTTGGTGTGCGGCCGGCTTCGGAGGCCCTGAGATGCGAGCAGGAGCGCGGCGAGCATCGATCCGAGAGCCTTGAGCCGGGGCTGCGCCAGGTGCTGGATGCCATCGAGGCTGGTCGGGGCGTGGAGACCCTGGTGGAGGCGGCCCTCGCCTCGGCCCGGGAGGTGCGCGTGGCCCTCGGACGCCTGGAGTCCCTAGGGCTGGTTACGCGGGACGGGTTCGGCAGCTACGAACGGACGGCGCTGGCGTGAGCTGCCCGATAGCGTGGCCGACGATCCGCCAGTGCCCACGAAGCGGTCCGCGTTGACCATTTCGAACCTCCCACCATGACCCCTCGTCGCCCACGCCCACCCTGCGTTCTCACCATCGCCGGCTCGGACTCCGGAGGCGGAGCTGGTATCCAGGCCGACCTGAAGGCCTTTGCGCGCGCGGGCGTGCACGGCATGACGGCGATCACCGCGATCACCGCTCAGAACACGGTTGCGGTGCGCAGCGTCTATTCGCTGCCTCCAGAGGCGATCGTCGAGCAGGTGGCCACGGTGGTGGACGACATCGGGGTGGACGCCGTGAAGATCGGGATGCTCGGGAACGTCGCGACGATCGAGGCGGTCGGGCGTGCCCTCGAGCTCACGGGCGCGGCCCCGGTGGTGCTCGATCCGGTGATGGTGGCCGAGAGCGGAGCCACCCTGCTGGAGGAGCCGGCCCAGGCGGTGCTGCGCGAAGCACTTGTTCCGCGTGCCGACGTGGTCACTCCCAACGTTCCCGAGGCACGAGTGCTCGCCGGCCTGCCACCCGACGCTGACGCCTCCCCCGAGGAGCTGGCGCGAGCGATCCATGCTCTCGGGGCCGGTGCGGTCGTCGTGACAGGCGGCCACCGAGCGCAGGCCATTGACCTCTACTTCGACGGAACCCGCGCGGTCGAGCTGCCCGGAGAACGCCACGCCGACGGTGCGGCGCACGGGTCCGGCGACACGCACTCCTCGACGCTCGCGGCTCGGCTCGCGCTGGGAGACTCCCCACTCGAGGCGGCTCGGTTCGCGAAGGAGGTGGCTTCCGGAGCCGTGCGGGATGGGCTGCGCGCGCTCGGCGCGGGGGTCGGCCCCGTGGACGTCTTCGGTCTCGGCCAGGACCGCACTGCCCCGCGGGACGATACGTAGCGGGCCACCACTCGGACCGGCTCTGGCATAATGTCGGACCCCCGTTAGAAGGAGTCCCCAACGGGTGCTCGCGGAAGCGGGCAATCAGCCGCCAAGGAGTGTCGTCATCAAGTTTCTACGAATGAAGCCGGGGCACGGAGAGGTCCTCCTCACCGAGGGCAATCCGGGGGTGCAAGAGGATGAGGAGCGGTTGGTGGACGAGTTCCGCCGTCAGCTCGACGAGGGGATGTGGGCCGCGGTTCCGTCTCTCGACGGAGCGACTGGGCGTCGCCGGGCCGAGATGGTTCAGGACTACCGGCAGATTCCGCAGGATGCGGAGCGCGTGATTTTCTTCCCGCGCGCAGCCGGCGGCTAGTCAGCCGCTCCGGGCATGCTGCTGGTTCTGCTCGCGCTCGGCCTGATCGCCGTTGCGCTGCTCGCTTCCACGTTCGTGCGCGTCGGCGCTGCACGGCGGCGACCCGCACGACCGCGCACGGTTACCCGGTCCGGGCAACTGGAGGTTCGCGATCCGGGTCGGGAGCGCCGGGCCGAGCAGCGGGCCCGGGAGCTCCTGCGCTCGTGCGTGAACGAGGAGGAGTGGTCCATGTACCGCGACCTCGGCTTCATTCGCGTCAACGGCCGCACACGCCGCGATTTCGGACCGGACGACGAGTTCTCGACCGGGAGGCACGATCAGCGGTCGCCTGACCGGGCCACCCCCCCGGCGGCACTGGAGCGGCCCGAGAACCCGACGCGATCGAGCGGGGCCCGCGCGCCCGGGGCGTCCTACGCCTACCTGATCTATCCGCACAAGCCGATCGTGGCCTACGTCACGGGCACCCGGCGCCTGCTCAGCGAGTACTGCGTGGAGTTTCCCGACATGAGCGGTGCCATCGCCGGGTCACGCCTGCCCGACTCAGATGACGTGCTCGCTAAGTGGATGGCCCTGACCGGCGACGAGCAGCGCCTGATTCGCAGCGCGAACATGCACCTTCCCGGACGCCAGCTCGACCCCGCCAGGGTGCGGCGCGACCTGTGGCGTCTCTCCGAGTGGGAGCGGCAGCGCCGGCGCTCTCCCTCGGTGCCGCCGCGTTAAGTGGCCGTCGACCTCCGCGCGCGCAGCCGCAAGATCCTCGACGGCCCGGATCGCGCCCCCGCCCGCGCTCACCTGAAGGGGATCGGCTTCGACGCCGAGGCGCTCCGGCGGCCGATCGTCGGCATCGCCAACACCTGGACCGAGACGATGCCCTGCAACTTCCATCTGCGGCGCCTGGCCGAGCGGGTCAAGGACGGAGTGAGGGCGGCCGGCGGGACGCCGATGGAGTACAACACGGTGGCAGTCTCCGACGGCATCACGATGGGCAGCGAGGGGATGAAGACCTCGCTGATCAGCCGGGAGGTCATCGCGGACTCGGTGGAGCTCGTGGCCCGCGGGCACATGTTCGACGCGGTGATCGCGCTGTCCGGATGCGACAAGACGATTCCCGGCTGCGTGATGGGGCTGGCCCGCCTCGACGTGCCGAGCCTCCTGCTCCACGGCGGGTCGATCGCGCCCGGGCGCTTCCGCGGCAAGGACGTGACGATCCAGGACGTGTTCGAGGCGGTCGGCGCCCACGCGGCGGGGGATATGACGGGCGACGACCTCGACGAGCTCGAGAGCGTGGCGTCGCCCGGCGCGGGCGCCTGCGGTGGCCAGTTCACCGCCAACACCATGGCCACCGCCTTCGAGATGCTCGGCATCTCGCCGATGGGCAGCGGCATGGTTCCCGCAGAGGACGGCAAGAAGGGCCAGGTAGCCGAGGACTGCGGCCGGCTCGTGATGGACCTACTCGAGCGTGACGTTCGCCCCAGCTCGATCATCACGCGGCCCGCGCTCGAGAACGCGATCGCGTGCGTCGCCGCGACCGGCGGCTCGACCAACGCGGTGCTGCACCTGCTCGCGATCGCCCGCGAGGCCGGCGTCGAGCTCGCGATCGACGACTTCGACACCGTGAGCACCCGCACCCCCCTGATCGCCGACCTCAAGCCCGGTGGACGCTACGTGGCCACCGATCTCTACCGCGCAGGAGGTGTCCGACTGGTGGCCAAGCGCCTGCTCGAGGGTGGGCTGGTCGACCCGAGCGCCCGCACGGTTACCGGCCTGACGCTGGGGGAGGAGGCGGCACTGGCCGAGGAGGCGCCCGGGCAGGACGTGGTGCGCGCGCTCGACGACCCGATCAGCCCAACGGGCGGGCTCGCGATCCTGCGTGGCAACCTGGCGCCCGAGGGCTGCGTCGTGAAGCTTTCAGGCCACACCCGGCGCGACCACCGCGGGCCGGCGCGTGTCTTCGAATCAGAGGAGGAGGCGTTCGCGGCGGTCTCGGCCCAGGAGATCCAGCCCGGCGACGTCGTGGTCATCCGCAACGAGGGACCGGCCGGAGGCCCCGGGATGCGCGAGATGCTCGGGGTGACGGCTGCGCTCGTGGGTGCGGGGCTCGGCGACTCGGTGGCCCTGCTGACCGACGGCCGCTTCTCGGGAGCCACTCGCGGCCTGATGGCGGGACATGTCGCCCCCGAGGCGCCGCGCGGCGGGCCCATCGCCGCCGTCCGCGACGGGGACACCGTGATCTTCGACGTCCCCAACCGCCGCCTCGACATCGAGCTCAGCGACGCTGAGATCGCGGCGCGGATCGACGCCTATGGGGTCAGTCCGGACGATCTCGGGCGGGGAGTCATCGCCAAGTACGCCCGTCACGTGGGCTCAGCCGCTGAGGGCGCCCTCATGAGCTAGCTGACGTGACCAGACAGCTGGCTGATCGGTCCTCGGCTACGGGAGTGCGACCGGCTCGGTCTCGAGGTGGTCCCTCGCCTCGCCCATCTCCGCGAGGAACGACGCCAGGCAGCGGTTGAAGGCGACGGGCTGCTCGAGCATCGCCACGTGCCCCGTGTCGTCGAAGATCACCTTGCGCGCGTCGGGGATCAGTCGCTCGTACTCGTCGGCGTCGCTCACCGGCACGAGCATGTCGGCACGGCCCCAGACCACCAGCGTGGGGCAGCCGATCTCGGGCAGGCGGTCGCTGTAGTCGTAGGTCATGAGCGCCTCGAGGGCGTCGACGAAGCCCGGTCGCCCGGATCCCTGCAGCACTTCCCAGAGGAGGTCGGCGGGCAGGCGCGTGGGATGCCGCATGACCGGTGAAAGCACGGCGTGTCGCAGCCGCGGGCGCGAGACGATCGCGCGGCTGCGCGAGGCGGTGAGCGCTCCGAGGGCCGCGGTGTAGCGGGCGACGGTCATCGTCGGGCGGCGGTAGAGGTTGGTGCTCGATATGCCCGCGGCCGACAGGAGCACGAGCCGTTCCACGCGCTGCGGAAAGGCGATCGCCGTCTCCGCGCCCACGAAGCCGCCCATGGAGTTGCCGACCACGGCAACGGGGCCGAGCCCGAGCTGCTCGCAGAGACGATCGACGGTCCGGGCGTAGGCCGAGATCGAGATGTCCTCGCGGGGCATCTCCGAGCGGCCGAAACCCGGGAGGTCCATGGCCACGACGCGCCGACCCTCTGCCGCATGCGGAATGCACTCGAGCCAGTTCTGCCAGTTGCCGGAGAGGCCGTGGACGAAGACGACCGGTGGATCGTCGCCCGTGCCGATGTCGACGTAGTGGACGGCCCGCCCGTCGACGTCGGTCTGGCGCACGTGCGCCCTCCACTCGACCCCGCGCCAGCTCGGTTCCCCGGGACGACCGTAGTCGTCGGCGGCTCTGTCCGCGGCGTGCCGCGTGGCGGGGCGCACCCGCGCGGGATACACGTTGTCGACGACGCCCGTCAGCGGCACCTTCACCATGGCCGCGAACTTACCGGACGCACGGCCGAGGTGCCCGCCCCGAACCGGCGTGCGACAATCGCGCCGTGGCGAGGGAAGAGCGCAGCAGCCTCCGTGTACAGGAGCCGCCCACGGGCGGCATGCGGCTGCCCGAGGATTCAGCTCTGCCGGCTCGGCGCGGGGACGATGACCTGCGGCGCTTCCTGCCGGGAGTCGAGCCGGAGCGCCGGCTGAACGACTGGGGGCGGTCGGAGCGGATCGAGAAGCTGGTCGACCAGACGCTCCTTGACTTCTTCTACCACTACTGGTTCCGCTGCGAGGTGGAGGGGGTCGAGAACGTGCCGACCACGGGCGGGGCCCTACTCGTGTCGAACCATTCCGGCGCTCTGCCCCCGGATGCGCCGATGATCGGCAAGGCGATCCGCGAGGAGCATTCGAGCCCGCGGCCCCTGAACATCACCGTCGAGCACTTCTTCAAGGGTTATCCGGGCTTCTCGATGATGCTGCCGAAGATCGGGTGTGTCGCGGCCCATCCGGCCAACGTGCAGCGCCTGCTGTTCGACGAACAGCAGCTCGTGCTGGTGTTCCCCGAGGGGCGCAAGGGCACCGAGAAGCTCTACAAGGACCGCTACCAGTTGCAGCGCTTCGGCCGCGGCGGATTCGTCGAGGCCGCGATGCGGGGCCGCGTGCCGATCGTCCCCGTGTGCCTGGTGGGGGCCGAGGAGGCGGCGCCGATCTTCGCCCACGTCGGGCTGATGAGGAAGCTGACCGGCCTCACGTACTTCCCGATCACGCCGACCTTCCCTCATTTCGGCCTGCTCGGAATGGTGGGCTACCTGCCGGCCAAGTTCAAGATCCGCTTCCTCGAGCCGATCTACTTCGACTCATCCACCTACGGCGCCGACGAGGCCGGGGGCGACGAGCACGAGCCGTGGGAGGACAAGGCCCTGGTCCAGACCGTCGCTCACGATGTGCGGGCACGCATCCAGGAGAACGTGCTGGAGATGGTGCGCACACGCAAGTCGGTCTGGTTTGGCTGACCGCGCCGCCGAGGGTCCGGGGGTCGGCATCGGCCGCCCCTCCTCGCGCTCGCGCCGGGTGCTGATCACCGGCCTGTCGACTCACTGGGGCGGCCGCCTGGCCCAGGCGCTCGAGCGGGAGGATGGGATCGAGGCGATCATCGGAGTCGATTCGCAGGATCCGACGCGCGAGCTGGAGCGCACCGAGTTCGTCCGGGTGGGCACGCAGCACGCGCTGCTGCGGCGGCTCGTCGACGCGGCGGAGATCGACACGGTCATCGACACTCGTCTGGTGGTGGACTCGACCACGACCTCGGCGCGCAACGCCCACGAGAACAACGTCATCGGAACGATGAACATCCTCGCCGCGTGCAGCGGCCCGGGCTCGAGCGTCCGCAAGGTCGTGTTCAAATCCTCCGCCCACTACTACGGCACGGCCCAGGACGATCCCGGGTTCTTCACCGAGGCGATGGCGCGGCCCCATCCCCCGAGCACTCCGATCGAGCGCGACATCGTGGAGGCCGAGGGCGCGGTGGCGGAGTTTGCCGAGCGCAGCGGCGCGAAGGTGTCGCTTCTGCGCTGCGCCAACGTCATCGGGGCCGACGTCCGGACCTCTCACTCCAGGCTCTTCGATCTCGCGGCGGTCCCGACGATCTTCGGGTTCGATCCCCGGTATCAGTTCGTGCACGAGGACGATGTCGTGGCCGCGCTCCTGCACGCGACCTGCCGGGAGATACCTGGCATCTACAACGTCGCCGCCGACGGTGTGCTCGCCCTCACCGAGGTGGCCGGGCTTCTCGGCAAGACCTACGTGCCCGTTCTCCCGCCGGTGGGCACGGGCCTGGCGGCGATCGGCCTCAGGCGCCTCGGCGTGAGCCTTCCGCCGGAGATGCTCGGCCAGCTGCGCTTCGGACGGGGGCTCGACAACCGCAAGCTGAAGGCCGCGGGGTTCGAATACCGCTACACGACGCGAGAGGCGGTGCAGAAGCTCGCCGAGTACCAGCGCCTGCACCCGATCCTGCGCGACGCCCAGGAGCCGTTCCGCTACGAACGCGACGTCGAAGAGTTCCTGCGCTGGAGCCCGAACGTGACGGATGCCTCGATCCGTGGCGAGGGCCGGCTGTCGCCGCGCCAGATCGTCGAGCTGCGGCGCTTGCTCGAGCCCTACGAGGAGATGGCGGCCTTCGCGAAGGGCGAGACGAACGGCGCCTCTACCGCGCCGGCGGCGTTCGATCAGGAGGAGGATGTGAAGGCGCCGGTAGAGCGCTACGACGAGCTGAAGGCCGACGAGATCATCTCCATGGTGGGATCGCTCGACCAAGCGGCTCTCGAGACGC